>Ga0210409_10002329_pt1 | contig 22769 bp, 13 predicted proteins | sample IncBWH17MmetaG_FD_161649 | JGI IMG/M metagenome (GOLD analysis project Ga0210409, IMG submission 161649) | Forest soil microbial communities from Barre Woods Harvard Forest LTER site, Petersham, Massachusetts, United States - Inc-BW-H-17-M | ecosystem: Environmental > Terrestrial > Soil >...
AGCGCGGGAGGAAACAGAAACTGCTGTCCGTAATCAGGAGCAATGGGTTGAGTCATCGGACTTTTGACGTCTCCTCTCTAAACCGTCTTCATGTTTTGAGACAGTCTCTCCACCGCGTCCCCGATCCCTGCCGGAAATAATGGGCAGGCGGTGGAACGCGTCCCTGCCGTTCATTGGCAGTCTCTGCTCAACTTCTGCATGTCGCGCCTTTTCGCTCCGGTCTCCTTCAGCCTTTATCCTTTAGCCTTTCCTCAGCGCCTCCTCCAGCCGTCAACACCCTGCCGCTTGGCTGTTTAGTAACTCGCCGTAGTTCCCGCCCGCAATTGTGACGTATTACTTGACAATTGACGCGAAGGGTCGTATCAAATGCCCGTTGGGGTAAGAAACTTTACTGACCGGTCAAGCCATGTGCTCTTCGGCTGGAGAGTTGGGCGCCGCGCGTCGGGCGGTGGAGTCCGATGCCGCGCGAAATTGTTGAGAGTTCCCGCCGTTGGCCACGAGCCAGGCCGTCGCAGTAACAACACCACGAATCGCCGCTCGTCGCGGCATACCTACCGAAAGGTCCCAAATGAAGAATATGTCCGCATGGGCCGGCGCGCTCGCGCTGGCGGTCGTTGCCTTCTCGCAAATGGAAACAAAAGGAGCCTACACGAATTCCGATGGGCTCATCATCACAAACGGCGTGGTGCTCATCACCACGCGCACTGCCGTGGACGCGTTTTGGCGCCAGCAGAGCTCAAGTTCGATCTGGGATGCGGATGACGCCAAAGGTCCTGGCTCGTTCTCCCCGGGAGACGCCGCGATGGGCGAGTTGCTGGGTGACTACGGTTACACGGTGCGGATGGTGCCCGAGGAAGTTCTCCATTATATGAACGTCGCCGGCGGCACTGCCACTGATTGGCTCACCAACCCGAACAACCCGCTGAATTATTACCAGGGCGGTGGTGGTCCCAGTTCCACCACGTCCAACGTGCTATGGTCAGCCATGCTGGTGATCATGTCCGGGAGCGGCAGTTCCGCCGACATGGCGCCTCCGAACACGAACGCCATCCCGATCATTGCGGGAGAAAACGCGGTCCTGGGCGACAGCACTGCCGGGGTCCCCAGCAGCCACAGCGAGCTGTTCTTCTACGGCACGGGTAATGGGACAAAGAATACTTCCAATAAGACTTCCCCTTCCGTCGATGGCCTTTACATGACGGTGGTCGATACCAATCACCCCATCATGCAGGGCATTCCGGTCGATGCGCAGGGTCGGGTCCAGATCTTTCGCGCGCCTTACCCGGAGGAGGCTTTGCATAACGCTCCAGGCGGCAAACCGAATTACGAGATCAGTTGGACTTGCTCCGATTGCAGTGCGGGCAAATCGATCCCAGCGCCCGGCCTGACGATACTCGGCCGGCTCTCCAGCAACACGAACCAGGTGGTCTTTGCCGTCATCGATGCGGGCGGCGGCTTGGCCGACACCACCCTGGATGCGACCAGTCCCTGGTTCAACTACACCACCGCCCCGGCGCGCATGGTCCATTTCTTCGTGAACGAGGACGGCTCCGGCGGCATTCGCCGCGCCTTCAACGCGCTGACGGATATCGGTCGCGTGATCTTCGTGCGCACTTGCAAATGGGCCATGGGCGAGACCCTCACTCCGTATCAACCCCTGGGCTTGATTCGGGTGTCACAGCTTAACAGCCAGCAGATTCAGCTCCTGTGGGACGGGACCGCGAGCAAGAACTACGACATCCTGGGCACGCGAAATTTGCTCGATTTGAGCAACCCCGCGAACTGGCAGACCGTGGTGCAGGATATTCCCGGTTCCAACGGCACCGTATCCGTCAAGCTGGATATTTCAGCGGGACCGCAGTACGCATTCTTGCGAGTAAAGCCAGTGCCGTAATCGCGCGGGCAGGCTTTAATCTCCCCCAGGCATTTTTCGCGCCTGTCGAACACAACGGCTTGGCAGCCGACCCGGCTCACAAACCCATCTGGCGCCAGCTGGATGCCGAGTTCGCGCGTCATGGCGGCCGCAACTTTGGCACCGGCCAGGCACCAAAATCTACCCCAATGGATAAGACCTCGTAAAAACTGGCGGAAGGGAGAGGATTCGAACCTCCGGTACGGTTACCCGTACGCCTGATTTCGAGTCAGGTGCCTTTAACCACTCAGCCACCCTTCCGCGGATGGTGCGCGCTGCAGGACTTGAACCTGCGACCCCTTCCGTGTGAAGGAAGTGCTCTACCACTGAGCTAAGCGCGCCGCCAGAATCGAAAGCCGCGCTGGATCTCTTGAATTCCATTGCACGCTCTCGCTTGAACCGGCGCGGTGGAAATTCGGCTTTTTCCGCCGCTCTGGCAAGTTGAAAAGGGACAGTTGAAAAGGGACCGGACTTGCCACGAGAGAACACAAAAACGACAAGGGAAGGAGCCTGGACGGGCTTTTGCGCTCCAAGCTCGCTTTGGTGGCAGGCTCGCTGTGTGGGTTTCACAACCCTTCGAGGACCAGGTCGGCGAGGAAATCGACCCAATCGACGGAGATCGGTTGGGTAAGCTCGTACGACCGGGAAAAGTCAGCTTCGAACAAATCTTTCTTGAGCTGAGCGGCGAACGCCGGGTCCGAAGAGGCGATGTTTTCTTCCTGGTTCAAACGCAGGCTCAGATGATTCAAGTTGCCGGAGCCGAGACACGCCCAATCATCGGCCAGCAAAGCTTTGACATGTGTCATGCCCGGATAAAAATAGACGCGGACGCCGTGTTCGAGAAGGTAGTTGGCGATCACCAGGTTGCCGCGTCCGCCGGCTTTGAAGTCGTTGACGCGCGGCAAAACTACCCGCACATCAACCCCCCGGTTGCGCGCCTTGACCAGGCCGATGATCACGCGTTTGTCGAAGAGATAAGGATTTTCGACATAGATGTAGCTTTGCGCCTTGCGCAGCGAACCCAGCACCGCGGTGGCGAACGGTTTCCAGGCGGTTTTGGTGGGCAGACGGCGGACCAGCATCCACTGGTCGGAGTGGGGCGGCGGGCGGTCGGGCTTTGGCTCCGAGAGCCAAGCGGCGCTGTAGGCGAGGTCACCCAGCAGGCCGGCGTGGGCCCATTGGCGCCTGAATTGGGCCTCAAACGAGCCTACCACCGGGCCTCCCACTTCGACCATCAGGTCATGCCATTCGAAACGGTATTCGCGGCCAAGATTCATGCCGCCAAGCCAGGCTTGCGCCCCGTCCACCAGCAGAACTTTAGAGTGGTCGGACGAAAACCACGGGTTGAGAAAAGGCCGCACCTGGACGCGCGAATCCTCCTTGAGGTAGGACGTGATCGAAGACGGCATCACGAAATCCTCCGGCATGGGTGTGCTCGGCGGAACCGTCCCGGCGCCGATGCTGCCCATGCGGTCCATAATGACCTTCACATCGACCTGCCGCGAACGTTCCTTGAGTTGGTCGGCAATTTTCACCGCCACGTCGTCGCGGTCGAAAATATACAGGTTCAGGTGAATATAGTTAGTCGCCGCGTCGAGCGCCTGGCGGAACCGGGGGAAGAATTGATCGCCGTCGATGAGCAGGCGCAGCGAACCGTCCTCCCGCCGGGTGCCGGTGTAACGGTCCAGCCAGCCTTCCCAGGCGGCGAGGTCCATCCCGGCAGGGTGGGAGAGCGGCGGCATGTCGTTGCTGGGCTTGGGCAGCGGCAGACGCAGGAAGCGCACCAGGGTTTCAACGCCCAAATCACACAGACGCGCGGCGCTCGAGATGGGGTTTTTGATCAAAGCCAGGCCATGACTTTCGAGCAGCAGTCCGCTGACACCGCGGATCGGCAAGCTGAGCGGACCGCCGCGCTCGGTCGTGTCGTAGAGGGCCGCGGGAGCAAGAAACACACAGCGCCGCCGCTGGCGATCCAGCAGCAGCGGTTGGGTAAACCGTTTGGCATTCGGGGCCATCAACAGAAACAGCGAGTCGCCGGGGTGTGTCTGAGCCAAATGTTCCTCCGCCAGCCGCGCCAGGGCCTCGAGGGTTTCGTCGATGGAAAAACTATGGTCTATGACCACGTCTTTCGGCTGCTCGCCGAGCAACGCGAACCGCGGCACGCCCTGCGCATCCCGATACAAAACGCGGTCGGCGAGAAACGCCTGGTAATAGGCGGCGTGGGAGCGGAGCGGTGGAGTAAGGTCGCTGAGCAGGTTGGTGGCGAGCTGGCGCCACTCCACGCCGGCAATGACGGTTGCCTGGCGCCAGCTCCGGTGAGTGTCGGGCACTTTGTCGAGCCGCCGGTCCCATTTCAGCAGCGCCAAATTGACCCGGTAGCCCTCCGTCGGAACGCGCAACCGGCTCCACTCGGCCCTAAACCCTGTGACGCCGCCCTGGTTGGTGAAGTAAAAGTCAACGACGTCGCCCTTCACAAAAACCATTGGCGGCGCCGAGGTCGAGGAGGTGAGAGTGCGCCATTCATCGAGCGATTCCTGCTTGGTTGTCCTCGAGCCCGCGGCAGCGGTGGGGACGCCGAAACCGAGAACGACCAAAAGGGTCGTCCCGGCTGCGACAAACTTTGCGAAGTGGCGCACGCGGTTTTCGATTTCGCAACATACCAGCAGGCGTGCAGCGGGGCGTCAAGGAGACAGAGGGCGCGGAGCAGGGCAGAGGCCAGGACTTCACTCGAGGATCTAGGATTCAGCTTTCAGGGAAAGCTTTCCGCTTTGACAGATGCCCTGCTGGTTGGCAAGGTTCCCGTTCAATTTCAGTCGAGGCGCGAGGAGTGTCTGGCTGAGAACCTGGAAACGAACGAACTCTTTCAGAAATTATGTCAGAATTAGTTGGAAATCTGTTGGTGGCTCAATCGGGCGGGCCGACATCCGTCATTAACTCCAGCCTGGCCGGGGTCATCCAGGAGGCCGGCAGACACGAAGGCATCGAGGAGATTTACGGCGGCGCCAACGGCATCCTCGGCATTCTCAACGAGGAGTTGGTCGATATCAATGACGAGCGAGTCAAGACCATCGAGGGCCTCCGTTACACCCCGGCTGCTGCCCTGGGCACCTGCCGGTACAAGCTCGATTTCAAGAAAAAACCTGAACAGGCGGCCAAGGACATGGACCGGCTCTTCGAAGTGTTCCAGGCCCACAATATCCGCTACTTCTTCTACATCGGCGGCAACGATTCACAAGATACCTCCCATAAGATCCACGAGGAGGCCGTCAAGCGCACCTACGAGATGCGCGTCATCGGCGTGCCCAAGACCATCGACAACGACCTGCCGCACACCGACAGTTGCCCTGGCTACGGCTCGGTCATCAAATACAACGCCGCCACCGTGATGGAGGTCGGCATGGACGTGGCCAGCATGGTCACGGATGACGGCTCCTGCTGCATCATTGAAGTCATGGGACGCTCCGCCGGTTGGATCGCCGCCGGCACCGTGATCGCCAAGCGCGGCAACCCGGCCAATCCGCCTCACCTGATTCTCCTGCCGGAGTTTCCGTTCGAGGAAGAAAAGTTCCTGGCCAAGGTCAAAGAGACCGTTGACGCCTGCAAGTATTGCATCGTGGTCGTCGGCGAAGGCATCAAGTACCCGAACGGCGAAGAGGTCGGCGCTGACAAGAGCCGCCTGGACGCGTTTGGCCATCCGGTGCTCGCCGGCGCAGCGGAGAAGTTAAAGCAAATCGTTCAGGGCCGACTCAACACCAAGACCCGCACCGTGCTGCTGGGCTACGCGCAGCGTGCCGCCGAACATTTCGCCAGCCTGACCGATTCCAATAACGCTTTCTCCTGCGGCGAGGCGGCGGTGCGCGCCGCGGTGGCCGGCCAGAGCGGTTATATGGTCAAGATCGTGCGTGAAGCTCAGCCCAACCGTTCGACCAAATGGACCACCGGACTTCAGCCGCTCGGCGACATCGCCAACGTCGAGCATTTCATCCCGCGCGACTGGATCAGCGAAGACGGTTTCCTGCCGAACGAAAAGTTCGTCGAGTACGCGCGCCCGCTCGTCGAAGGCGAGGTCAAGTTCCCGGTTGAAGCCGGCCTGCCGAAGTACGTCACCCTCGAAAAGAGCAAGGTCGAGAAGAAGCTGCCAGCCAGGGCGACGTAAGTGTCAGGTGCCAAGTGTCACATGACCCCTGAACAATTAGCGAAAGCCAAATCGCTCGGTTTCTCCGACCGGCAAATCGCCCACCTGACCGGCCGGACGGAAGACGACGTCCGAGCCGAACGGAAGCGTCTTGGGCTGGTGCCCAGCTACCGGCTGGTTGATACGTGTGCCGCGGAATTTGAGGCCTACACCCCGTATTATTACTCGACCTACGACCGCGGAGACGACGAGGTGAAGCCGAGCGACCGCAAGAAGGTGATGATCCTCGGTGGCGGCCCGAACCGTATCGGCCAGGGGATCGAATTTGACTACTGCTGCGTCCACGCCGCTTTCGCGCTAAAGGAGGACGGCTTCGAAACGTTGATGGTCAACTCCAACCCGGAGACGGTTTCGACCGACTATGACACAAGCGACAAGCTCTATTTCGAACCACTCACGCTCGAAGACGTGCTACACATTTACGAGCGGGAAAAATGCTGGGGCGCCATCGCGCAATTCGGGGGCCAGACGCCGCTGAATCTCGCCTTGGGGTTGCAGAAGAACGGGGTGAACATCATCGGCACTTCACCACAAAGTATCGAAGTGGCCGAGGACCGAAAGCTGTTTGCGGCGATGCTGAACAAGCTGAACATTCCCCAGCCGCCCAACGGCATCGCGACCAACGAAACCGAGGCCCTGGCGGCAGCCAAAACGCTCGGTTACCCGGTTCTCGTCCGGCCCAGCTTTGTGCTGGGAGGCCGCGCGATGCAGATCGTTTATTCCGACACTGAGCTTCAGCACTACATGCGCTTTGCGGTGGAGGCCTCGCCCGAACGCCCGGTGCTGGTGGATAAATTCCTGGAAGACGCCACCGAAGTGGACGTGGACTGTATCGCCGACGTGGGCGGTTTCAAAAAACCCGACGAGGGAACCATCGTTATCGGCGGAATGCTCGAACACATCGAATTTGCCGGGGTGCATTCCGGGGATGCGGCGATGGTGCTGCCGCCGCATACGCTTGCCCCAAAAGTGATGCAGCTCATTCGCGACTACACCTGCGCCATGGCGCGCGAGCTGCAGGTCATCGGCCTGATGAACGTCCAGTACGCCGTCAAGGGCGAAACGGTTTACGTGCTGGAAGTGAATCCGCGCGCCTCACGGACCGTGCCCTTCGTCAGCAAGGCCATCGGCGTGCCGCTGGCCAAGCTCGCCGCCAAAGTGATGGCGGGCAAAAACCTGAGGGAATTAGGCTTCACCCGGGAAATCCTGCCGGAGTATTGGGCGGTCAAAGAATCAGTGTTCCCTTTCAATCGCTTTCAGGGCCAGGACATCCTGCTCTCGCCCGAGATGCGCTCGACCGGCGAAGTGATGGGCCTGGATGCCGACCTCGGCGTTGCCTATGCCAAGTCTCAAATCGCTGCCGGGGGTCCCCTGCCCCTGAGCGGACGGGTGTTCCTCAGCGTCAGTGATGCGCACAAGGATGAAGTGGCTGGCCTCGGCAGGGCGTTTGCCGACCTGGGGTTCGAACTCATCGCCACTAACGGCACGGCCGGCGTGCTGGAAAAGGCCGGGCTCAAGGTGCGACGGATCTTCAAAATGGCCGAGGGCCGGCCAAACACGGTTGACCTGCTCAAAAACCGCGAGATCCAACTCGTCATCAACACCCCAGCCGGCCAGACCCCGCGCGCGGACGAAGTCAGGATCCGCACGACCGCAGTTTATACTGGCACACCCATCATGACGACGATTAGCGGCGCCAAAGCCGCCGCTCTGGGCATCGCCGCGCTGCGCAAGCAGGGTTACGGCGTGAAGACGCTGCAGGAATATCACTGAGCAGACGTCATTCGGAGGGGGGCAACGAAACAAAGCGGTCGTAGGCGGCATTCCAGGCAGTGGCGTGCGGCATGATGGTTTCCATCTTGATGGATTCGCGCACGATTTGACGAGCCTCCCCCAGAGACCCGATGTGGCCCAGCGCGAGCGCCTGCACGACCACGTTGCCGATAGCGGTAACATCCTCGGGGACCACCACCACCGGCAGTTGCAGGGCGTTAGCGGTGAAATGATTCAGCAGGCTGTGCGACGCGCCGCCCAGGAAGTAGAGCCGGGACACCTCCGAACCCGTCAGGTAATCGATTTCTCGCAGGACTTTTCGATAATGCAGGGCCAGGCTTTCGAGGATGCAGCGAAACACTGGACCGGGCTTGCGTGGCACGGGCTGGTCGGTTTCTTTGCAGTACGCTTGAATCTTTGACGGCATATCGCCCGGTTCAAGGAATCGCGGGTCGGTGGGGTCGATGAGCGACTCAAAGGGCGTTGCGGAGCCCGCCAGATGCCCCAGCAAATCGGGTTCGAGCTGGCGGTTGTCCTTCTCCCAGTACCGCTGGCACTCCTCGAGGAGCCAAAAACCAACGGTGGGTTTATAGAGGCAAACCGAACCGCCATAGCCGATCTCGTTCGTGAAATCCAGGTCACGGCTCACCTCGTTGATAATCGGCTTTGGCACCTGGGCGCCCATAAGGGCAGAGGTGCCCGGCCGCAGGAAGGCCCAACTTTCCCCGTTCCCGATGGGCAGCCCCGCCAGCGCCGCGGCAATCTCATGCGAACACGACGCGATAACTCGTGTTTCGCGCAACTTCGTCTCTTTGGCCACGGCTTCGCGCAGCGGCCCGAGTTCGGTGCCGGCAGCGACGACGGGTGGCAGGAGTTGCGCCGGTAACCGCAGCGCCTTGAGCAGGGGCTCAGACCAGGTCCGGGTCACCGGGTTGTAAAGCTGGGTTGCCCCGGCAGTGGAAGCCTCGACCTGGGCGACCCCCGCCAACAGGTAATTGAAGCCGTCCGCGATTGGCAGGAGGTGGCGGGCGCGCTTGAGGCGCCTCGAGCTTTCGGCTCCCAGTTGGTGAAGGGTGCTGCCCGGCTTGTTGGTGGTGCCGGTTTCCTCATAAATGGTTTCCCATGGAACCCTGGATGACACGGCCTTCTGCCCGTCTGCCGTGCGCGCGCCCTCGGGATGATACGTGGGGGTGATCAGGGTGCCGTCCTTCTCGAACAACAGGTAATCGCCTCCCCAGGAGGTGCAGCTCAGGCTGTCCACCGGCTCATCATAGCCGCCGGCGGATCGCAACCCTTCCAATACTTCGTGGTACATCTGGGCAACATTCCAATGTCGCCCCCCTTTTTCCTCGACGGGCACGTTCGGGAAACGGTGGATTTCGCTCATTGTGAGCCGGTCCTTGTGAAGAGTGCCCAACATCACCCGGCCTTGGTGGAGACTGAGATCACAAGCGACGTAAAAATGACTCATAGACTACCCCAGTTACGCAATAGTTGTGCCTCGCCCAGGCCGGCGGGCCAGGAAAAACGAGTACCGCTAAAGCAGGTGTTTCCGACGTTGTTGGCGAAAATCCAGGTCCGACTGAGCGGACCCGAAGGATGGATGGTCGCGCGCTGTACTAAAAAAAGGCAAAACTGTCCGGCATGCTTGACATAAGCCAGCCCTGAACCACCACCCATCCCGCTGGCTTCGCTGGTCGCTTTTCTTCCCGCCGCTTGACACTGACCTGAATCACGGCGTGTTAATTAAGCGGTAACTTCGCCGTTTACAGCGAGAGCACCGGCTCCCGCTCATCACGGCTGCACTTGAACCCGGTAGAAATGTGGGCCGCCACTGGAGTTGGTTATGGTGTAACTCATGGTCGGGCTATTGGACGCCTGTAGCCAACCCGTGACCGGCAGCCAGCTCGAAAGGTTGCTCGAGATAACGACTTGGTACACCCGGTTGGTAACCACCGTCCACTGAACCTGGACGAGGCGGTTGCTCTGGATGGTTTCGCCGTTGACATAAAACCGCGAAGCGGCATTGGTCGGATTAATGCCCGCGATGAATTTGGCGTAGTCGGACATGCCATTGCCGTCGGTGTCCGTGAGCTGAGTGCGATTGCTTGAGACGGCGCCGAAATAATACATTTCCCAGGCGTCGGAAATACCGTTGTGGTTCACATCCAGGAAAGTGTACTTGCCGTTGAAAGTGAGCGTGCCGCCTGTGGTGAGCGTGTTCGTCTGGTCGTCGGGGGTTTGGTAGAACGGCACATCGCCGAATTGCACGACATACCTTCCGGCTGCCAAATTGCTGAAGGTGACGGAAGGGGCAACGCCAGATTGAACCGGCACAAGGCCGATGGGTGAGAGTGAAAACAACGAGTAGGTTCCCTGGCCAAGACTCTTTGAGATGTTAATGGTGCCGGCCGCCGCCACTCCGCTGATGCCGATGTCGTCCAACACCCAGCCATACACTGTAGTACCCGCGGCAACGCCCTGATAGTAGAAAACAATTTGAATGGTTTGGCCGACCCACGGCGTCAGGTCCACTGTTTCCGGATCCCAGTTGTCCACAGCCCCGGATAAATCCGCCGCCATCGGCAGGTTGCCCGGCGGCGTGCTGCTGTTGGTGCTGACATACACCACGCCGTCTTCATAGATCTGGGTGAAATCGCAGACATCATAAAAGGTAAGCGTGGCCGATTTGAGGCCCGAAAGATCAATGACCGGGCTATACAAATAACTGCTGGCGAGGAAAAAGTTCTGATTGCCGTTAATGTCGCTGGCCCAGGCGTTGGTCCCCGAAAACGCGTGGCTCGTCAGACCGTTGTTTGGAGTGCCCAGGGTCCAATTGATGTCAGACCCGTTGACCGGATCGGGAACTACGGTCCAACCCGGCGCGCCGCTCTCCAGATTGTCAAACCATGGCGGCGTCGGAGCCTTGAGCGTTTTAAATGTGAAAAGGTTTCCATTGTTGTCATCCACCACCGTGTTGCCGGCTTGGTCGCTGCTGACGACCTGATAATAATACGTCCGGTTGGCGGAAAGTCCGCTTACCGTGACGGCGTGATTCGTCACCAGCGTCGCCACATAGGACGATCGGTCGGGCAGCGGCGATTCGCTGTATTGCACCGAAGCGTCCGCCGGCTTGGAGGTCAGCCACGTCACTTTGGCGTTGGAGTAGTCGGTCGTCGCCGCCACTTGTGAAATCACCGGCGGCACGGTGTCCACAGTGGCGGTGGCGGTTGCATTGGTGTTGTTCGAGGCATCAAAATAGGTCGCCGTGATGGTGTCGCCATTGAGAACTAGTAACTGGCCGGGGCCCGCGCTGCCCGCCACTAGCGTGATGAAGCCCTTGAACAATCCAGGATGCGTGGTTTCATACAATGTCACCGTCGTTCGGTTGGTTCTGGAGCTGGCGACGAAACTCGCCGTGGCTTGGCCGGTGCCCGCAAGGTCCGAGTCGCCCACCTCCACCGTCACGACGTCATTCGTCGTATAAACGCTGTTGTCGAGCATCACGATGCCGACCCCGTTCGCGCCCGGCGCAAGAAAGTTGATGGTGTTCCGCAGCAAAGCCTGCGCATTGTTCGGCGAAGTCCCGCTATTCGGCACGGTGTCGAACGGGAACCCCATGAAGACGACGCGCCCAGGACTGTCCACGCCGATGCTCGGATAACTCATCCCGCACGGCTTGCCGGACACCGATTCAAAAGCGATGGCGGTAGCGGCGGCGGACGGCGTGAAGGTGTCCGAAAAATCCGGCCCAAAGACATCTCCAAAACCATCGTCGAAACTGGGATACTTGCTGTAATCCAGGGTCATGGCCATGCCGCTGGTGAGACGCGCCGGCGCGCCGAGAATCGCCGGCACACCAAAATCCTCATCGCAATCCGCACACGGCGCCGGCGGGTCGGGATTCTGTTTGAAACCTGCTACTTGAAGCACACTTCGCCGGAACGGCACGTCGCCCAATTGTGAGAGGATTCCCATGGACGCCATGAAGAACGAGCCGCCGCCGTTTAAGTAGGTTTGAATCATGAACTGCTGCTGGGCACTCAGGGTGTTGTTAGTGGCGGTGGGGTCGGGCAGGCCGTTGGCGTCCACTCCGTAGTTAATGATGTCATCGGTCACCCGCCAGAACACCACTGGGAACGGCGTAAGGTCGGCTAGCTGCGGTGAACCGCGCGCGTTCACCTTCCAGAATCCGTAACTGATCCCCGCGGACGCCAACACGTTGGTGTAGGCGCTGTCAGGAATCACCGTCGCACCATTCGCTTCCTCTGCTGCGGTATCATAAGCATCCACCACCAGCACCGTCGGAGTGGCCAAACCGATGAAGCTGTAATCGGCACCGGAGTTGTTGTCTGTCGCCATGTTGCTGGCATCGTCGGCGGAACTGACCGAAAAGTAATACGTCTTGCCCGGAATGAGTTTTGTCAGTTTCATCATATGACTCGTCACGAGCGCTCCATTGGTGACCGCCAGATTCAAGTTGGAGCTGTTGGTGCCGTAGCGAACCAGGGAACTCGCCGGCTCGCTGGTCTGCCAGGTGATCGTGAGCACGCCAAGATCGGTGGCGACGGTCACACCGCTGATTACTGGAAGAACGAGGTCCCCTACCGCCGTCGCCGCTCGTTTTGCGCCGGTCGAATCAAAATAATCCGCTTCCAAATTGTCCCCGCTCGTGATTTGGATCTGCCCCGCGCCGGCAACACCCGTCACCGTTGCTACCGCGCCGGTGAATGCGCCGTAGTTCCCAGAAGCCTGCAATGCGCTGGTTAACCCCTTGTGCGCCGTAAGATTCGTCACCAGCACGCTTACGGTGTTGCTGGCAGCCCGCGCCGCATCGAGCACCTCAATCTGCATCAGGGCCGGTGCGGTATAACTTGGCCGGTCGAGTAGAATCGTTCCCACACCTTGCCGCGTCAGGTCGCCGGAGGCGACCAGAGCGAAATCCTGGTCAATCGCCGGCGTGTTCGAGATCGCATCCTGCACGATCTTGCTGGCGCGCACACGCACGAGGTAATCACCTGGCGTTGGTTGCGAAAGAAAGACCCCTTCGACATTGTTGAGCTTGTCGGAGGAGGGAGCGTTGGGCACCGATTCACCCGCGCCAAACTGGTTGCCGCGATAGAGCGTTCCGTCCGGGCCAACCACTTCCAAATCCAGGTCGTTCACCAGCGCGGGCAATGCCCCGGGAAATCCCGGCACGTCCGTATAGGCAAGCGTGATCTTCAGCGGTTGCTCCGAACCCTGCACAAAAATGTGCCGCGCATAAACCTGGCCGTTGGTCAGCAACACGCTCTGATCGAGATACTGGTAAAAGCGCGGTGCCGTGTTGTAGTTGGTCGTAATGATGTTCGTCAACGTAATGCGGCCCCAGCCTTCGTCGTTGTTCGGGATCGGGCTCGGACCGCCGTTGGCTTCGTCCAGTTCATCCGCCGAATTGATCAACGCCGCTTTGACCAGGGCAGGCGATGGCACCGCGTTCGCGTGCGTGCTCTCGTAATACTGCACGAACACCGCCGCCGCCCCTGCTGCGTGCGGGCCGGACATGCTCGTGCCGCCCATGAAAACATAAAAACTATCAATCGCCGACCAGGCAATCGCCGCCTCGTTCGGCGCCGCCGACGACGCGGCCGAGGCGATCCAGCTTCCCGGCGCAACCAGGTCCGGCTTGAGGCGCCCGTCCGCGCACGGTCCGCGGCTTGAAAAATCCGCCATCGTGTCCGGGCCGTCAGCATAAAGTCCGTAAGTCAGCGCCAGCGTCCCCGGCACATTTTCAGATGCGCCCGTGGCAATTACATTTTTGGCGCATGCCGGGCTGCCGATCGTTTGCGTGTCCGGCCCGGCGTTCCCCGCGGAGAACTCCAAAATGTAGGGCTGATCCCCGGCCGTGCCGGCATCCGCGTCCCGCACCAGTTCATCGAATTGCGCGCAGTCAGTGTCATACTCCCCCTGGACGTCGTTGCCCCAACTGTTCGAACCAACTTTTGCCCCATGGCGGACTGCGTCGTGGGTGAGTGTTTCATCGCTGGGAAACGGGCTGACCTCGTTCGCGTTGTCGTCAAAAATGCGTTCGACAAATAAATTCGCACTGCTCGCGACCCCGAGACCGTAGAACGCGCCTGTGTCCGGATCCGTCTCGCCCGTAGCCGCGTTGCCCGCGACGATGCCCGCACAGTGGGTCCCGTGACCGTAGCCATCCGAGCCGTCCGGCAACGAACCGTAATACTGAAATCCCGTCACGCGGCCGCGCAGGTCCGGATGCATCGTGTTCGTGTTGCCCGAATCCAACCCCGTGTCCGCCACGCACACCGTCACCCCCGCGCCGTTGAAGCCCAGTTGTTGCGTCACCGTCGGCGTGGCGACGCGCCCGTCGTCGCCGCCGACAATCTTCGAGGCAAATTCATCCACCAACTTCCGCTTGGGCGCACGCTCGATCCAAAGCACTGCGCCGGATTGGGACAAAGCCTCCAGCCGGCCCGGCAACATTTCGCCGCGCACGATGGTGCCCTGACGCAAATGGCTTTCGTGAGAAACCACCGCCAGATGAGATCGTACCGAGGCGATCTCCGCAGGTGTCGCCGACGCTGAAAGCAGGATGTTGATGCTCACCGTCCCGTTGGTTTGCACGGCGGCGGCGAGGCGTGGATGAACTTTGTATCCGGCGTGGTAAGGCCCGATCCAACTGACGTAACCCAATGCCTCGACGCTCGCCGCCGATACGTTGTTGAACTTGGCGATGAACGCGTCCTCCGGCACATATTGAAGCAACTCCACGCCCGCCTGGCGCAATGCCAGGCGACGGGCCGGTTCCAGCGGGCCAGTGAACTGGATAAGATAAAGTCCGGACGCGGCAATCCCGGTGTGCATCGCGGCGGCCATCGCAGCGCGGTTGGTGCCGGAATCCGTCTCAATGAGCTCGTTGCGCAGATGGATGTTTTTGGCCTCGGCAACCACGCCCGATTGAAACAATAGCAGGGCCGCCGCGAGGATCTGCCAACCGGCACGCCACAAACTACAGAAGTGCACCTTAAACCAGTACTATCATTCTGCGGTTTGGGCAAGGCAAAGCTGCCGCAATTTCGCAAGGTAGGCCATCTCCTGTTCGCAGCCCGGACTTGGCGAAAAATTGCCGCGCTTGTCCGGATTCCTTCCCTTCCCCGTTATTCTTGGCCAACTCCGCGGCGCCCTGGGGACACTTCGCCCTGCCGCGTCCACTCATAGGGCAGTCGTCCCCGAGTTTGCCTTGAATTGGAGCAATATGGAAACGGGCGCTGGCAGGTTGCGCCGCCGCGTGCTTGCTGCTTTATTAGAGCATGATTTCTCATTCCCGGCTTTGCTTGCTCGGCTCATTTGTCCTCCTCGGACTGGGTGCTTCTCTGTCGGCTGCGCCGCTTTCTCCGGCCCAGGAGCGCTCTCTTGCCAAGGCCAAACGATTCGAGCGCCAAGGGTGGATTTATCTGCATATCGAGGGTGAACCGAAAGAACGCGGGTTCCAGCATGGCTACCTGCTCGCGCCCGAAATCGCCGCCGGCCTGCGCACCACGCGAGCTTCCTGGGAGCACTCCAGCGCGATGAACTGGTCGTGGCTCGTCGATCGCGCCGGGGCGATGTTCACTCCGCGCATGGACGCGGAGAACCTGGCCGAGCTCGACGGCATCGCCGAGGGGATGGGCGCGGCCGGACATCCCACAACCCGGCAGGAGTTGATCGCCTACAACGGGTTTATCGAGCTGTCCGGCTACTGGTGGCCCACCGAGCTCAAAAGGCTTAAGGAAGGCCCGTCCCCGCCCGTCCGGCAATCCTGTAGCTCCTTTATCGCCACCGGCAGCATGACCCGCGACGGCAACGTCGTCCTGGGCCATAACACTATGATGGACTACGACGACGTCCTCCCGAATGTCATCGAAGACATTGCCCCCGCGCGCGGGCATCGCATTCTCTGGCAAACCGAGCCGGGCTGGATTCACAGCGGGACCGATTTCTTTATCACCGACGCCGGCCTGGTCGGGTCCGAGACCACCATTGGTGATTTCGACGGCTTCGACACCAACGGCGTGCCCGAGTTCACGCGGATGCGCCGGGCAACCCAGGATGCCGCCTCAATCGACCAGTGGTGCGAAATCATGCGCGCCGGAAACAACGGCGGCTACGCCAACGCCTGGCTCCTGGGAGATATTAACAGCCGGGAAATCGCGCGGCTCGAACTCGGCCTCAAACAGGTCGGATTCGAAAAGAAGCGCGACGGCTATTTCAGCGGCTCAAACATCGCCGAAGATTTGAAGCTGCTGCGGTTCGAGACCAGCGCCAAAGAAACGGACATCAGGGAATCGAGCATTGCCCGCCGGGTTCGTTGGAAGCAACTGATGCGGCAATACGCCGGGAAAATCGACCTCGGCCTGGCCAAGGACTTCGAGTCCGACCACTTCGATTCGTATCGTGACAAGGCCGAGCCGGGCTGCCGGACGTTGTGTGGCCATTACGAGCTGGACCGCGAGTTAGGCGGCAGTTGGCCGGGGGTTCCGTTCGGCTGCGCCGGCACGGTGGACGCGAAAGTGGTCGATGCCACGATGGCGCGGACCATGGCTTTTGCCGCGCGGTGGGGCTCCGCCTGCGGCCGGGCCTTCGACGCGAACCAATACCTGACCGCCCATCCGCAGTTCGACTGGATGAAGGATTTGCTCAAGAGCCGGCCAAGCGAACCCTGGACCCAGTTCCGCGCGGGGGAATAGCCCGCGCCCCGTCCCGCGGGCTGGCGGCCCTCCGCAGCGTAGCTCACCGGTTAATCCGTCGCCGTTTTTCCTTGAACCTCATCCGCCAGCCCCATTTGCTGACGACAGCCTGATCGTTCTATGACGCGACGCGCTTCGTTGCTTTCTTTCCCCCTTTACATCTCCCTGGTCGCAACCGGTTATGCCGCGACAGAACCACCTCCTGGCTCGGTTCAGCCGCTGCCGAAAGTCCGAATCGCGAAAGATGGCCGCACCTTTGTCACCGATCTGGACCAGCCGTTTGCTCCCTTCGGCGTGAGTTATTACCGGCCCGGCACGGGCTGGGCACCCCAGGTTTGGAAACAGTTCGATCCCGAAGCGACGCGCCGGGATTTTGCGCGTATGAAAGAGCTGGGCGTCAACTGCGTGCGGGTGTTTCTTTCCTATGGCTCGTTCTACACCGACCCGGGGGTGTTAAAGCCGGAGGGCCTGCACAAATTCGATCAATTCCTCGAAATCGCCGAACAGGCAGGCATTTATGTGCATCCGACCGGGCCGCACCACTGGGAAGGCCAGCCGAATTGGAAACCGGTTTCGGTGTCTGACCCGCGGACGCTGGAATTCACGGTTCAGTTCTGGAAGCTGTTTTCGGCGCGCTATCGCGGGCGTCATGTTATCTTTGCATACGATCTCCAAAACGAGCCGCACATTGAATGGAAAAGCGAAGTCATCACCCCGCAATGGAATGCCTGGCTCGAGCGGAAATATCGAACCGCTGACACGCTCACCGCTGCGTGGGGGGAAACCAATGCGCTGACTTTCGGGCAGGTCCACGTGCCTGAAGCCAGGGACGCGCTCAAGAACCCCAGGCTGCTGGACTTTCAGTCGTTCCGCGAGCACCTCGCGGATGAGTGGACGCGGCAGCAAGTCGAAGCCATAAAAGCCGCCGACCCGGAGGCCCTGGTCACGGTCGGGTTCCTCCAGACCTCGGTGCCGTCCTTCTTCTGGGGCGGCATTGCCGATTACGCAGGGTTTCAGCCCGAACGCCAGGCGAAGTTTTTGGACTTCCTGGAAATCCATTTCTACCCATTTGCCCGCGGCGCGTATGAGTACAAAAGCGAGGAGGATGAACTCGCCAACCTGGCGTACCTGGAAGGGATCGTGCGCGAGGTAGCCCGGGCGGGCAAACCAGTGGTGCTGGCGGAATTCGGCTGGTACGGCGGCGCCGAAAAGCCCAGGTTCGACCGCGGCGTCCACCCTGTGGGAACGGAAGAGCAACAGGCCAAATACCTGCGGCGAGCGGTCGAGGTCTCGCGGGGTTTTGTGACCGGCTGGTTGAACTGGGGATTGCACGACCATCCGGGCGCGAACGACTGCAGCGAGTTGACCGGCTTGCTGACCGCTGACGGGAAACTCAAAGCTTGGGGGCGAGCGTTCCACGAACTTGCAAACCGCTATTCGGGAACACGAATTGAACCCGCAAGGATTGGCCCGCGGCCAGTCATGGATTGGGGCGCGTGCGTGACCAGCGCTGCGGCGGCGCGCGAGTTTCGGGAAGAGTATTTGCGCCAGTTTTTGAAGGAGCGTGGCACAGGAGCGTTGAAACCTGGGACGTGATGGGTGATCAGATGCTTCGCACCCGCGCCTCGGATTCCTCGCAGCTCCAATTACCTTTTCCTCGCCTGCGACGAGCGCTTATACTCGCTGCCAGCGCGGATGAAACCATACTATCATTACCTTGGGCCACGGGCAGCGACCAGGACCAACGCTCTAAACGGGTGACGGCTGAAAGCTGAGGTGCCCGCTCATGTCCGGCCTGCGCACGATTTTGGCTTTGAGTCGCGTCTCGCGGCTGCCGACCGTTTGGTCCAATTGTCTCGCCGGCTGGTGGCTGGGCGGCGGGGGAAATCCCGGGCACCTTCCGTTTCTGTTCGGCGGGGCCACTTTCTTGTACCTTGGAGCGGCGTTATTGAACGACGCCTTCGATGCGGAGCACGACCTCCAGCATCGCCGCACCAGGCCGATTCCCTCGGGTGCCGTAACGCAAGACACGGTTTGGCGCTGGGGCCTGGCCGCCCTCGTGGGTGGAGCGCTCCTCTTGCTGTGGCCGGGCAGGGTTACAGGCGGGTTCGGATTGACACTCGCTTTCCTCATCATTCTGTACAATACCGTTCACCGCTTGGTGACATTCTCGCCGGTGTTGAAGGGGTTGTGTCGGTTTCTTGTTTACGTCCTGGGCGCCTCCACCGGCGAGCACGGTGTGACCGGCGCAGCTCTTTGGTGCGGCCTGGCGCTCGGGGCGTACGTGACCGGCATGCGTTGGTTCGCGCGCTGGGAAGAGACGCCCCGCCGGGTCAGGGAGTGGCCGGGCTTGCTGCTGGCCGTGCCGGTGCTTCTAGCCCTGCTCATGGACGTGGGCCGGTACCGCGAACCAGCGTTGTTGCTCTCAGCGGTGCTCGTGCTCTGGGGGCTCCTGGCGCTCCGCCAGACTTTTTGGGCCCCGGAACGCAATGTGCCCCGTACTGTTGCCCGCCTGGTGGCAGGAATCGTCTTGGTCGATTGGCTGGCGACGGGCCCGGTCGCGTCGGTGTTTGACCTCAGCAATCACGTGCCCCGCGGCCTGAGCTTCGCGTTCATCGGGTTGCTGCTCGGGACACTGCTCCTGCAGAAGTTCGCACCGGAAGCCTGACCCAACCGCCTTGTCCCCAGAACTGGTGACTGGCCGGGGACGGCGCATCGAGTATTGTGTTGCCTGTTGACGATGCAAAAACGCAGTAATCAGACCGTGTGTGGCTGATAGCGCAATGTCTGCGGCGCAGCATCAATGATTTAGTTCTCAATGTAGGATGTGGCAGCGAGGCCGGGTTAAAAACCCGGCCTCGCTGTTTTCTTCAGGGTATCAGTTCGTGACGGCACTCGTTCCCGCCAACGCTTCGAGTTTCGCCAGAATCGCTTTCTTGCTGGCCAGACCCAGCGATGTGTCCCGGACCTCGCCATTTGCGAAATAGAGCAAGGTCGGAATTGCCTGAATGCCGTAGCGCTGGGCCAGGCCCTGGTTTTCATCCACGTTCACCTTAACGACTTTCGCGCGGCCAGCCTGTTCGCTCGCGATTTCCTCAAGCACAGGGCCCAGCATCTTGCACGGGCCGCACCAGGTGGCCCAAAAGTCCACCAGGACGGGCTGTGCCGACTTCAGAACTTCAGCTTCGAAGCTCGCTTCGTTAATATCAATTGTCGCTTTCATTTTTCCACTCTCCCCAATTCAATTGTTTCAATTGTTCAATGTGTCAACCGCTATTCCGCCTGACCGTTCTAGCCCTTTTCACGTTTCACGCATCACGCTTCAACGCTCGAACGCCCCCCGCCCCCTCACTCCGCAAATGCCAGCGTGGCCTTTCGTACGTCCCGTTGCCGCTCGGCCCATTGCCGCGCCGACTCGGCCTTTTCCCGGGCCAGAACCGGAAAAAGCAGGTGCGGATACGGCGTCTGCCAGGCCAACGCCTCGGCTTCATTGAGAGCGGACTGCAGCATTTGTCCTTGCTCCCTCTTGGGGCTTTCGAACTCGCGCATCACCGCCTCCTTAACGCTCTGAAGCTGGTGCAACAAGGAGCGGCATGCTTTCACGCATGCAGCGGTCACCGTCTTGGCCCGGGACTCGCGTCGCTGCGCGTTCGATTTAACCTGTACCTCATGGTTCGTGTTCATAATCTTGTCTCCATAGTTGACCGTTTAGTAAACTTAACGTTCAAAAAACTCAGCGGCTCCGCCGAAATCGCGCCCAATAGCCGCCGTTCGCGCCTGCAATACCTGTCTTCGTTTGCTCAGGCCGCTCCTGAAAACCAGGTCAGCGATACGTCTCATACACCAACACCTTAGCATATCCGACCAAATAGTCAACAAAATGTCTAAATAAGGTGACAAAACATGGCGTCGCGGAGCTTCGGTTCGAACCAGGTGCTCTTGGGCGGCATTATCCCGCCGGCATCCGCAATAGCGATGAGCTCCTCGATTCCCGTCGGAAACATCGAGAACGCGCACGCGTATTCGCCGCTGTTGACCAACTTTTCCAGCTCGGATGTGCCGCGAATTCCACCGACGAAATTGACGCGCTTGCTGGTGCGTGGGTCATCGATGCCACAGAGCGGGTCGAGGACGTATTTTTGCAGCAGCGTGACGTCGAGCTTTTCGATGGGGTCGGTGGTGGCCGCGAAACGGGGCCGGAAATGCAGCGTGTGCCATTGGCCCGCGAGGTAGAGACCGAGTTCGTGTTTGCGCGACGGTTTGGCCAGACCAATGCCCGCCTGGATAATGAAAACGCCATCGAGCTTCTCGAGAAGCTGCGGCGCAGACAGGCCGTTGAGATCCTTCAACACGCGGTTGTAGGGCAGGATTTGAACCTGGTTGTGCGGGAAGATGACGCTCAGGAAAAACGCACTCTCTCCCGAACCTTTGCGCGCCTGGCAGACGCGGGCGGCGGCGGCGCTGCGATGGTGACCGTCCGCGATATAAAGCGCCGGGATGCGGTTGAATTCACCTTCGATGAGTTGAAGGTCGGCAGCCTTATCGACCACCCAGGCGGTGTGCCGGACTCCGTCCTTCGCCGTGAAATCGATGTCCGGCGCCTCCCCCGTTCGCCGGGTCACCAAATCATCCATCGTTTTGCTCGCGCGATACACAAGGAACACTGGGCCGGTTTGAGAATTGAGCGCTTCGATATGTCGCACCCGGTCGTCCTCCTTGTCGGGCCGGGTCAATTCGTGCTTCTTGATAACGCCGCGGAGATACTCCTCGCAACTCGCAGCGGCCACCAGCCCGACCTGGCTGTGCGCTCCCATGACCTGTCGATAAAGATAAAAGCATGGCTGACCATCCTGCCGCAGCGCGCCTTCGTCGATGAGCCGCTGTAAATTCTTGTTGCCTTTGGCATAGACCTCCGGTGCATAAGGGTCCGTCCCGGCCGGCAGGTCGATCTCGGGTTTGCTGACGTGAAGGAAACTCAGCGGGTTGCCGGCAGCGGTCTCGCGCGCTTCCTCGGACGACATCACGTCGTAAGGCAGTTCACAAATTCGTGAAGCGAGCTCGGGCTTCGGGCGCAATGCGGCAAAAGGTCGAATGGTGGCCATGAGTGGGTCGGGAAGATACGCCGAGAGGATCAATTTGCAAACGGATTTGAGTCAGATAAAGCTTGCGTGAGCGGCCGTTAAGCGTATCTTCCGCCTCCTCAATATTGAGACAGGATTCGTATGGCAAGAATTTGTGAATTGACCGGCAAACGCCCGATGAAGGGCAGCATTATTTGGCGTAGTGGCAAATCGAAGAAGAGCGGCGGCATCGGCACGCATATCACGGCCATCACCAAGCGCCGGTTTTTTCCCAACCTCCAGCGCGTCAAAGCGCTGGTAAACGGCGAGGTGCGGTACGTGCGCGTATCGACCGCCGCGATCAAAAAGGGCTTGATCATCAAAGCGCCGAAGCGGACCTGGAAGAAGGCTGAGCCGGAGAAGAAGTCGTAAGCAGGCGAAGACGTTTTAACGCTTCAACAACTCCTCGCACCGAGCCACCGGCTCCCCAGTCCACAATTCCGTTTCCAAGTCGGCAGAATGATGACGGGAAGACCATTTTGCCGTGCGCCGGCGCATGACACAATCCTTGGAAACCTACGCCAGCCTTCCGTAGCCTTCCGTAGCCTTCCGTAGCCTTCCGCAACCTACCGCAACCTACCGCGACCTACCGTACGGTTACCGAACTGGGCAGATCAATTACGAGGACGAGGACGATTGCGACGGGGGTATACGGTTACCGCAGGCTGGATCGGTTACCATCGGTTACCATCGGTTACCATGGGTTACCACGGGTTACCGTGGGGTTACCATGGGTTACCGACCGGTTACCGAGCGGTTACCCAAAGGTGACCGGACAGGGGCTAGCTGAGAACCGGTGAATTCCGGGCATGGCCACGAAACGGGAGGGGTGGGCTTTATGTTTAATTTAGCTTAATTTAGCTTAATTTAGCTTAAAATACCTTAACTTGGCTTAAGCGGTTAAAGTTAAGTAATCGGAGAATGTCCCTGCGGCAGTTGAAATTGAGGTGGTTCTCAGATTTCACCTAAGCGGCCTTTAGAGTTGGGGTTAGGGGCAGTTGGCGCAAGACCTTTTCCAAGTCATTTAATTGTTCACAGCCATT
>Ga0210409_10002330_pt1 | contig 22765 bp, 21 predicted proteins | sample IncBWH17MmetaG_FD_161649 | JGI IMG/M metagenome (GOLD analysis project Ga0210409, IMG submission 161649) | Forest soil microbial communities from Barre Woods Harvard Forest LTER site, Petersham, Massachusetts, United States - Inc-BW-H-17-M | ecosystem: Environmental > Terrestrial > Soil >...
CAGCCGCTGAGCCTCGCAACCGCAGCGTTATAAAAAAAAGAGAATCAGAGACAAGCGAACCGACGAAGACGGCGCCGAAGGGTAACGGGGAAGAGAATGATTGTTGGTATTGCTAGGTCAGGGGGAACTCTCAAGCACCGGCCAGTAATCTAAAGCAACCGCAACAGCCAAGTCTTCCCAGGGAATAACGCTCTTGTGCCGCCTTGGCGTTCGCCGTGGTGCCGCGTAAGGGGCCTGTTCGGTATGAGATAGGTCGATTCGGTCAATTCGCGTTCCTTGACGTAACACGCAACTCGGCTCGGAATACTGTCATCACCGAGGGGCCGATAATTCCTTCCAAAACGTTGTGGGTTGCAGGCGGATTCGTTTTTTTGCTTCTACTGTCCAACAATATTGCTCCTGTCCAATATCTTTCACGCGCTGGGGCATAAATCATAAAATAAGGATAGCTGCGAGGCGTATTGTCGGTCATCGAGCCTGGGGATCTCAAATGACCTGCAAAAAGCCCAAGTGGCGGGGAGGCCAAAGTTTTGAGCACTGTGCGCGAAGTCACCTATGAAGTTCTGCGCAGTTTGGGGATGAAGATCATCTTCGGCAATCCTGGCTCGAATGAATTGCCTTTCCTAAAGGACCTGCCGGCCGATTTTCAATATGTCCTTGGTTTGCACGAACGCTCCGCGGCAGGCATGGCCCTCGGCTATGCGATGGGAAGAAGAGAAGCCGCATTCGTGAACCTGCACGCCATCGCCAGCGTCGGTAACGGGCTGTCCGCAATCATCGACGCCTATTACTGCCATGCTCCGCTCGTGATCACAGCAGGGCAGCAGGACCGGCGCCACCTCCTTACGGAACCGTTTCTCGTAAGCCGGGCTGCAGAGGTTGTAAAGCCCTATGTAAAGTGGGCTTGCGAACCCCTTCGTGCCGAGGATGTCCCGGCGGCAATTGCCCAGGGTTATTACCTTGCAACACAACCCCCGCAGGGACCGGTGTTCATTTCGATCCCCATCGATGACTGGAATCACTCATGCCAGCAGCCGGTCATTCGCAAGGTGAGCCGGACGGTGCTCCCGGATCCTGGGATGCTCCATGAGGTGACTCGCGCCTTGGAATCGGGATCCCGCATTGCTTTTATTGTGGGTGCGGAAATCGAAGAAGACGACGCGTGGAGTGAGGCCGTCGCTCTCGCCGAGCACCTCAACGCCGACGTGTATGAAGAGCCGATTGCGTCGCGCTGGACCTTTCCGCGTTCTCATCGTCTATTTTGCGGAGGTCTGCGGCCCGCGCAGAAACCGCTGGCCGACCAGCTTTCGAATTATGACGTCGTACTTGTTTTGGGCGCTCCGGTTTTTCTCTACTACGCCCACGTGCCGGGTGACGTCATTAAAGCGGGTACCAGACTTTTCCAGGTTACCAATTCTCACGCGGATGCTTCCCGCGCATTAACTGGAACAAGTATCGTGGGAAACATCGGTGTTGCCATGCACTATATTCGCAAGCACACCCGCGCGCGCGAACACAGCGAACATACTTTGCGAAAGATGCCACCGCAGCCGCTACCGGAATATCCAATCACGGCCGACTATCTTTTCAGCGCTCTCAACAAACTCCTGCCGCCCAATGCGATCATTGTCGAAGAATGTCCGTCATCGAAGGGTGACTTGGATCGACACGTCCGGCTGGAAGGACCGGGCTCCTTCTACTCCGTCCGGAGCGGCATTCTGGGTTTTGCCCTCCCGGTCGCCGTTGGACTGCAATTGGCGCACACGCAAAGGCGCGTTGTTTGTCCGGTGGGCGACGGGTCTATTCAATATTCGATTCAAACACTCTGGTCGGCCGCACAACATAACACTCCCGTGATTTTCATTGTGCTGCGAAACGGGGATTACTCCGCGCTCAAGGGATTCTGCGATTTCACAAACGTCGGCAGAAATGTCCCCGGAATCGACATTCCCGCCATCGAAATAGTAAAAATTGCCGAGGGCTACGGGATACCTGGCCGCGAAGTGGACCGGGCTGAAGATATCGAGTCCGCTCTTCGCGAGGCATTCGCCGCAAAAGGACCTTACCTGATCAACGTGAACGTCCAAAAAGGTGGCCAGACCTGTATGGGGATGGACTCGACTGTAAGTCGTCCGAACTATGGGTAAGTTTCCAAACCCGCGATCCCAACGACTGCGGGCTTTTGTTCTTACCCTATGATGATGAGTTCCGCCGTTACGGCAACCCTCAATTGGGGCACGGCACTTGAGGAGATCATGCATGAATGCGTTCAGTGAGGAGATTACCCTGGAGGGCCATATCATCGACTCCTGGATGCTTCCAAAAGTATTCGACAGTGTGATGGACTTGGGTGGTTCTTTCGACTTGCCGGAAATTCGAGTGGGCCGTCACGAACATGAGACTTCATTCGCTCGAATGAATGTGATTGCCAGTAGCGAAGCACAACTGGACTGCATTCTCACCGCCTTGCCGCAGTACGGTGCCGTCTTGGTTTCTCGTGGCGACGTACGGACCGAACCTGCGCCTTATGATGGTGCTTTGCCGGATGGTTTCTACTGCACGACGCACCTTCCAACCGGGGTCAGCTAAACGGTAAATGGGTGAGCGTGCAAGTGCCACCGGGAATATGTTGCCGGCGACGGTCAAGGTCGTGGCTGTCGACCCTAATCCAGCAGTGGTCACGAAACTCGCGGATCGCGCAACCTTCCAAGCGCTAGCTAGCTAAGCTAGGGCTTGTGACTGATGCCGAGTTGTTTGTCCGCGAACTGGCAGAAGCGCTGAGAGTATAAGTGAATCGTATGGAGGCAATAAACGGCTGTTTTCATTCCAGGCTTCTCTCGCAACGATAATCGTCGGCAAGGCAATTGTGTTCATGTTGAACTCGCATGCTGCATCAGATTTCGCAACACCATCATTCAAGCGCATGGCGCGCTTCGGTCAGCTTCGAACTGCCCAAACTGCCCAAGCTATCGCTCGACCTCAGGAGTCGCGGGCTGCTACAATGACGGCGCGCCATTTAGGGCCGGACACGATGGTGTACACACAACTCGCCTCATCTCATCAAGGGCTTTGTCGCGTCGAGCGCATCGGTCCGTTGGTTCTGAGCGAAGTCTTCCATCCGCCTGGTTCTCGCATCGGTTGGCATTGCCACGAAATGGCCGCATTCGCACTCACGCTGAACGGTTCTTCGATCGAGACATTCACGAATGCATCGTTCGAGCGCGCTGAGCGTGGCCTACTGGTCCGACCCGCCGGGGAACGCCACCGGGATTCCGTAGGAAGCCAAGGAGAGACGTGCTTCTTGATCGAGGTCGACGGGACCTGGTTGGGTGACGTACCGGAGTTCAGGTCGATTGTTCAGGATCTGACCATCCACCGTCCCGGCACGATCACGCAGTTGGCGCAGCGCGTACATTGCGAGTGGCACTATAACGACTCTGCTTCTCCCATCGCCATTCAGGCGCTGATCTACGAGCTCGCGGCCCGGTTGGTGCGCGAAGGGAAAGCTCGTGACGGCGCCGCCCAGCCTCCGGCTTGGTTGCAACGTGTGAAGCAGCGTCTCGACGAGGACTTTGCCGAAACGCCGAGCCTAACCGAGCTGGCCGGAATCGCTGGCGTCCACCCGACCCACCTCGCCCGCCATTTCCGCCGACACTGCCGCTCGACTATTGGCGACTACCTCCGGCAACGGCGCGTGGCTGTCGCGATGGAGCTGCTATCCGGGAAGAAGCTTTCTCTCACCGAGATCGCGCTTGAATCGGGATTCTCAAGTCACGGACACTTCTGCACAGTCTTCAAACGTGTGACCGGCATGACTCCCAGCGAGTTCCGCGATATTAAGACATCGAGATTTGCGTAACCATTTAGCCGCGATGGCAGGTGTTTGGTCCACACTCTCCCCACTTCGTACACAGCGATTCCACTAATGTTTTTTTCATCTGATCGAAAATGTGCCGCTCCTACTATTGTAGCTTTCCCTAAAACATAGTTCCTCAATTCCGAAGAGCGCAAAGCGCTTACGGAAAAGGACAACGAACGCGATACTGCCTTACTGGAAGAAATCGAATCTGGTGTCTTGGTCCGCACGCAAGGCGCACCTATAAACTGCCGCGGCGGCCGCTACATCCTGAAGCGCAGTTTCTGTCCGTCAAAAATGATGATTTCTTCTTCATTCGTCCGGCCTGGTTTCTTGCCCGCTACGATTTCACCGAGTTCCGCGTGAACATCTTCCTTGCGCATTCCTCTTGCCAGTGCGCGATGCAGTTCCCCCACCTGCGCACACGGCTCAAGAATGTCGACCACAACTCTGCTTGATTTGAGCAGCTCGGGATCTAATTCTTGCTTATCGGGACTGTCAGCTCCCATCGCGGCTATGAACGTACCGGGCGAGACATGTCCGTTCTCAATGTAATACCGCCGTGACGGTGTACACGTAACGCACACGTCGCTTTCCTTAGTAGCCCGCATCAGGTCGATAGTGGCAACAACGTTCATCTCCAGTAGTTCTGATATCCCCTTCGCGAAACATTCAGCCTTTGGTGTATCAACATCGAAAACGTAGGCCTTCTTGATTGGGAGGACGGCATGCGTCGCCGACAGCTGAATTCGACCTTGGTGCCGCATCCCCAAATAGTAACGATCGCGCTCTCGGATCTCGCAAGATATTTTGCCGCAATGGCTGCAGCATCTCGGGTTCGTTTCATTGTGATCTCGATTGAATCCATGATCCGCGAGCGGATATCCGTTTCACCATCGCAAGGATAAATGGTACCTCTCTTCCCGTTGCCGTCTTCGTCTCGGCAAGGCACGTTGCGGCGTCAACAGAACCACATCAGATGATGCGTAAAAAAACATCTGGCAAAGCCAAGTATTCGCGCCATCAGAGGCATATGAATGCTCTGCTGCCCTTGCGTGAGTTCTTAACAAGACATTCTCCTTTATATATCTATATATATTAAGAATTTGTGACTGAGAGAAGGCATGAGAAGTATCGTAACGAGAGTTTGTTCTTTAGCTATTGTTCTGACCACGATCATTTTCAGCCCGACGGCCTCACCCCAGGGGCTTGGCGAACCAGAGCAGCCCGATATGAGACTTGGCACCGAGGCCAAGATCGAGGTGATTGATTCGCTGGTTAAGGATTTGACAGAATTTTACGTGTTCCCTGATCTGGGCAACAAGATCACAAAGGCCGTTGAGGAAAGCCAAGAGCGTGGAGAATATAAGTCAATCACCAGTGCAAAAGAATTTAGAGAACTAGTCACCCAGCAGATGTATGAGATTCCTCACGATAAGTACTTGTGCCTTACCTACAGTTCTGAGGTTGTTCCTCTCATGCTTATTCAGAGGCCGGGAGCAGAGCCGCAACTCGACCCGCGTGCACTGCTGCGGCTAAGAAAGGACAACTATGCTTTTGAAGAAGCAAGACACCTAAATGGAAACATCGGCTACTTGAAACTGAATAGATTTACAGACCCCGAACGAGGCGGCTCTACCGTCTCCGGGGCCATGGCGTTTATCGCCAATACGGACGCACTGATTATCAATCTGCGAGAGAACACTGGGGGCGGTCCTAGCATTGTGGAGTTAAAGTGTTATAGAGTCAGCGCGAAACGCAAATCCGTCCTCGGTAAGGACGTATAAAGAATCAAAGGAAACGAAGATGAGGAGGTCCCTTGCTGCTCGAAGGTAAGCACCCTATCACGCGACGCGACTTGCTCCGTGGTGCCGCCGGTGGGATGGCTGCGCTGGCTATAGGCCTCGACAGCAAAGAAACACAACTCTCGGCAAACGCTCCGAACATCGTATTTATTCTCGCGGACGATCTCGGTTACGCGGACTTGTCCTGTTACGGGCGCCCTGATCTCAGCACGCCGAACATCGACGGTATAGCCGCGCGAGGACTTCGCTTTATGCAGGCTTACGCGAACTCCGCTGTCTGTAGCGCAACGCGCACCGCACTGATGACTGGCCAGTACCAATACCGCTTGCGTGTAGGTTTGGAGGAGCCTCTGGCAGGAAATCCTGATGTCGGTCTGCCGCCGGAACACCCGACTTTGCCGTCAATGCTTAAAAACGCCGGCTACAGTTCAACACTAATTGGCAAGTGGCATCTGGGCGTTCTGCCCAAGTTCGGCCCTCTCAAGAGCGGCTACAATCATTTTTACGGATTCCGCGGAGGTGCTGTGGACTATTTTTCCCACGGGTCAGGACGGAGGGATGATCTTTGGGACGATGATGTGTCAATCCATCAGGTAGGCTACCTGACCGATTTGCTGGGGAATCGGGCGGTGGAGGTCATTAACGCCTATGCAAAATCCCGCCAGCCGTTTATGGTCAGCTTACACTTCAACGCTCCGCACTGGCCCTGGGAGGCCCCCGGTGACGAAGCGGAGTCCCAGCGTCTGGCACAGCCGGGCAGCAAAGGAATTTTCGACCTCGATGGCGGATCGCAGAAAACCTATCAGCGAATGGTCGAAGCCATGGATCGGCAGATTGGCCGCGCGCTCCAAGCCCTGGATGCGAACGGACTGACAGAGAACACAATCGTGATTTTTACCAGCGATAATGGAGGAGAGCGTTTTGCTGACACCTGGCCGTTCACAGGTAAAAAAACGGAATTGCTGGAAGGTGGGTTGCGCATTCCAACGTTGATCTCGTGGCCTGCCCGCATTCCTCGGGGCCGGACGACTGACCAGGTGTCCATCAGCATGGACTGGGTGCCAACGCTGCTGGCGGCCGCGGGTGCTACACCTCATCCCGCCTATCCGACTGATGGCATGAATCTCCTGCCGATCATCAGCCACAATTCCGCGCCAGTTCCACGCAAACTGTTCTGGCGTTATAAGGGGAACGCGCAGCGGGCCGTGCGCGACGGCGACTTCAAATTTCTCAAGATTCTCGATAACACCTTCCTGTTTAATGTCGTTGAAGACCCGTTGGAGCGTGCGAACCTCAAGGATCGTCAAAAGGACATCTATCGTAGGCTCGTCCAGGAGTGGTATGACTGGAACGCCTCTATGCTGCCGGAGATCAAGGAAAGCTATACGAACGGCTTTAGCGGGGAAAATCTTGCGGACCACTATGGCGCGAAGGAGTCGGACCAGATGCCGGACATTCCCCGCCCGCCAGACGATTAGCGCCAGGTCACGCGGCCCGCTGGCGGCGATTCTTCCGCTGTTCCCTTGCCGCCTCCAATTTCTGATTCCGGTCGGCCTGAATCTCCTGCGGATGCCCGGTCCTTTGGCGTGATATTGCCGATGGCGCTGTTCAGACAGACGTTGTTGTATTGCTCTATATAGCCCTACCAGACGCCGCGCATCTTCGAGCGAGAACGGCGTGCCAGGGCGGATGCACTCGCCTTTGAGTGATTTGTGCCAACGTTCGATTTTGCCTGTGGTGCGCCAAAACTCTGGCCGACTTTGAAATCAATGACATAGCCGCTCTCCCGCCACTGTTCTGTTATCACTCCTAGCCATGTTTCGATTTATCGGCCTGTGCCTTGGGACGCTGGTTCGCCTCTTGCGCGCGCGTCGGAGTCTCCTGCTGGAGAATCTCGCACTACAACTCGCCGTACTGAAGCGTCGGCATTCGCGGCCAAGATTAGACCTGCTCGACAAGCTCTTCTGGATCGCCGTTCGTCGATTTTGGTCCGGATGACAACGCCCGAAACGGTGGTGCGTTGGCACAGGGCCGGATTCCGTTTGTACTGGAAGCTGATCTCCAAGGTCAGGAGGCCGGTCGGGAAACGACAGACGTCGAAGCAGATTCAGGAATTGATCTTCCGAATGGTCGTTGAGAACTCCACGTCGGGAGCGCCACGCATCCATGGCGAGCTTCTCATGCTCCGCACACACCTCGGACTAGGGAAGGGAACGCCAAACGGAAGAACTCGCACCGTAGCAGGCAGTCACGTCCTTTCTCATGCTCGACCGGGAGGGCTGCACCACCGGTACGATCGGGCTGCTTGATCCGAACCAACGTCGCGTCGTGCAAACGTCAGGGTTGCTCGATCCTTCGTATATAGGTAACCGCTCGGGTTCCCCGGGACAGATTCTTGGCGTCCGAGGGTGAAGGGATGACCTGGATGAGGAAGCCATCGCGGCAGGGAATCGCACTATTTTCAGCGCGCACGGAATTTTGGCGAAGCACAGGTCATCGGATCATTGTGCATATACAGAACACCTGGTTCCCGCTTGTCGACCGGAATCCTCAGACGTTACTAATATTAATGATGCGTCCGGATCGGATTTTCACTCCGCGACCGAGCAGATATATCGTTAGGCGCAGACAAGTTCACAGATCAGGGTCAATATCTTGGTGAAGGGTGGCGAGAAGTAGAAGAAGGTGGATTATGGCCGGGGGCGTCCGGCGTACAAGGATCCTGGCGACGGTCGTTCGCGTACACGCGACCTTGCGATCTTCTTTGTGACCAGATCATCGGCGGTGGCGGGATTCGCGAAATTGGCTTGGCGTGACTCCTGTTAAGGACTTAAAAACTCGAGAAAAATGACTCTGGTCAAAGAAACCTGCTTCGATCGCTACCTGGGCCAAGGGTGGATCGTCTTCGATGATCTTACGGCAGGCAAGTCCGACCTTTAGCTGACGAACATACTGGCCAATGGTGGAATGGTAGTGCTTGTGGAATTCGCGCGACAAATGAACCGGGTGAACGTCAACTGCCGTTGCGATTTCCGTGACTGTCAGAGGGTCCATAAAGCGAGCCTGAAGCAGATCCCTCGCCTGTTTCAGCCAGAGTCTCGGCCTGGCACCCAGAGGCTGATTGGATTCACGAGAGCCATCGGCCATAATTTCGAGGACTAGGCCCTCAATCGCCAGGGGCGAAACGCTATCTTTGTAGACGAATTCCCTGTAGAGCTTAGTTCCCAGCCAGCACAGCGAGCCTCCTTGGAAAGCGGCAGGCCGGTCCAAGATCGAGGAATGCTGACGGACGCGCTGCGTGTAACTAGGCTGCACTTCCACATTGAAGGAGCGAACACTCTCGTCATGAAATTGCTCGGAGTGACCTTCCTCTGAAGGATGGAATGCCAAAGTCATGGCTTTGCATTCCCGCATTTTCTTATTGTACGTTTCTGTGTAGCCGCCTTTGAGCACCAGGCAAAAATAAGGGTTAACATGAGAATGATGAGGGACTCGGAGCCGGGGCTGATAAACGGTCTCGGTCATCACCAGACCCGGCAGCTGATCTCGTTTGACAACAGTGCCGAAATAATTACCGCGTTCGAGTTTTTGATTTTTCATGGCCCTGCTAACGTGCCCGAGTTTCTGCTCGAGATTGAACGCACGAATCCCTGAGCTCATGCGGACGATTTATTGCTGCGCGCTCTCCCGAGTCGTGGATTACTCTTGTCTCAATGCAGTGCCGGCATGCTTTTGCAGTGCCTATAAACTAGCATCGCTATCGGGGAAAAGGAAGGACTGCATAAAGCAGCCTACTGGCAGCCGGAGCAACTGCGATCCATAGGACTAGCTAGTGTAGTGTCCCGAAAATTCCTTTCCTAAGTTCCACGGTCTAAGTCTTGCAACATCAATGCAATCGCATCTGTTGCCCGTCTCTGTTATTTACGGGACAGCGCACTAGTTAGTGGTTCGCACGATGTCTTGCATCCAAAAAGCAGACTTGCGCCCGATCAGCGAAAATTGCGTTTCTCTCGCGCTCTTGGCGAATTTCGACTGGCTCTACGCAGACGCCTGGCGCCATTACCCCGCACCATGCAATGCCCTGACGCTCAAGACCCAGCCCAAATAGCGCCTGCAGATTGGGCGGCAATTCACGCGGCGCTAGTGACATACCAAAACGTTTTTCGTCTGCAAGACTTTCTTGTCGCATCCTGACACACTCCGCCCTCGTCTGCTCAAGGAATCATCTGACACGAGAGTGAGCCATGTCATTCGACAGAACCCAATGGGTCTGGCACAACGGAGAGATCGTACCGTGGTCCGGTGCGGGGGTGCATCTTTCCGCCAATATCGTCCAGTACGGAAGCGGTGTTTTTGAGGGAATACGGTGCTATGAGACTGACAAGGGGCCAGCCATCTTTCGACTCGAGGAACATGTCGATCGGCTCTATTCGTCGGCGGCGAAGTACGACATCGCAATTCCGTTGCCCGCATCCTCGCTTAAAGACGGGGTATGTGAAGCAATTCGGCGAAACGGTTTCACTTCATGTTATATCCGGCCTGTTTGCTATTACGGCAGCGGCCGTCCGGGCATATGCGCCGAGCGTTGTCCCGTCAATATCTCTATCTTGGTCTGGCCATGGGACCCTTTCCTCGGAGACCAAGGGCAAAAATACGGCGTGCGCGTCAGCCTCTCCAAGTGGGTAAAATTTCATTCTAGTATGCTGCCTACCACGGCCAAAGCCTGCGGTGGGTATCTCAATTCCATGTTGGCGGCACGCGACGCTCGCCGCCGCGGGTATGACGAAGCCTTGCTGCTCAATGCGGAGGGCAACTTGGCCGAGGGCCCAACGGAAAATATATTTATTGTCCATGAAGATAGATTGATTACGAACGACGAGTCGTCGTCCATCCTATTAGGAATCACCCGTGATTCCGTAATCCGGATTGCGCACGACCTGGGTTATGCCGTAGAGATCCATCAGCTCCGGCTCGGCGACCTTGCAGCTGCTTCCGAAGCCTTCCTCACAGGCACAGCGGCGGAAATCACTCCCATCAGGGAATTCGAGGGCAGACCTATCGGAATGGCATGTCCGGGGCCTGTCACCCTGAAGATCCAACGAGCGTTCCTTGCGGCCACGTCGGGTCGCTTGCCCCAGTATCATTCGTGGTTACATTTTGTTGGATCCGGTTAGGAAACTACCGGTACCCAATTCGTTCCGGCATCTGCTGGTACTGAGATGACTTCTCTAGTCTTTTCGAAGGCCACCCAGCGATAGCCCAGCGCAACATGGCACCGAATGATCTTGGACGATCAGAGTTTAGCTTTCCAACTCCAAGAACACGGGCCGGACTGACCCGAAAATCACTTCAAGGCGATTCGAAATTCCAAATCAGGAGTACTTCATGCACAGCAGAGCCGTATCGACACTTCTAGCTAATGTCTTGCCAGAACACTATTTCCATACAAGACATCGAAACCAGCTCTGAGTATCGTCTGCAATGCTGCCTTCACTTATCGGATGTTCAGATATGCGGGACCGATCAAAGATCTCCGATACTGCTTCTTCTCAAGGTCAGTATCTGAATTCTGCGAGTGGGCCATGGTTTGAGATAAACGAGCATGAGTAGTGTCCCTCTCCGTCTGCGTTTGTTCATGCGAGACCTTCATTTGATCGGAGGGTTGGTAGCGGTCGTTTTTCTCGTCGTTCTTGGCTTTACGGGAAGCATAATGGCGTTCGAAACGGACATTGACCGTCGTTTGAATCCATCACGGTTTAGGGTTGTTCCACACAACAAACCGCTTCCATTTAACTTCCTGGCGGCTGCGGCATTTGAAAAACTCCGCGGCGGGCACCTAGTGCGTGGGTGAACCTCCCGCCAAGCCCGACGAGACGTCAAAACACAAATCAAGATTCGCTTGATCGAGACGAAAGATCAAGAAACTTGGAAGGTGCTCTCGCCATTGGTTAGTGGAACTGTAAGTTTGCTGGCGGTCTGTCAGGCTTCGAGGTGACAAGTCATGAACTCAGAATTGCTGATCGGCGGCAGGGACACCCCGGCTAGCGGTGGAAGGACTTTTGATCGTATGAACCCCGTAACAGGCGAGCTCGCGACTAGAGCGGCCGCGGCCGCAATTGAGGACGCAGAGATGGCCGCGACTGCCGCGTCGATTGCCTTTCCTGCCTGGGCGGAACTGGGACCGAGCGCCCGCCGCGCAATTTTGAACAAGGCTGCGGATGCGATCCAGGCAAGAGGTAAAGAGTTCATCTTGGCCATCATGGAAGAGACCGGAGCTACCGCCGCATGGTCGGGTTTCAATGTGGCACTCGCCTCGGGAATTGTGCGGGAAGCTGCGGCGATGACCACTCAAATCACCGGCGAGGTAATCCCATCTGACAAGTCGGGACTGTTCGCATTATCTGTGCGCCAGCCTGTCGGCGTGGTCCTGGGCATTGCCCCGTGGAATGCTCCGTTAATTTTAGGGGTGCGTGCAATTGCCATGCCGCTGGCTTGCGGCAATACCGTCGTATTGAAGGCCTCGGAGCTGTGTCCTCGTGTGCATACCTTGATCGGGCAGGTATTTCGTGACGCTGGTCTACCCGGCGGGGTGGTCAACGTTGTCACCAACGCCCTACCGGATGCTGCCGCCATTGTTGAGGCGCTGATTGATCATCCCGCGGTGAAACGGATCAATTTTACGGGCTCGGCACGAGTCGGTCGCATCGTCGCCCAGCGTGCGGCTAGTCACCTTAAGCCTGTGCTGTTGGAACTCGGCGGCAAGGCGCCGCTCCTCGTTCTCGAAGATGCGGACCTCGATGAAGCTGTCAAAGCCGCGGCTTTCGGCGCGTTCATGCATCAGGGGCAAATTTGTATGTCCACTGAGCGCATTATCGTGGTGGATGCCATCGCTGATGCATTTGTCGCCAAACTAGCTGTCAAAGCCGCCACTTTGGTGGCGAGCGACCCGCGAGAAGGCAAGACCCCGCTCGGTGCAGTCATTGACGGTAAAACCATTGAAACTGTCAAAGACCTAATAGACGATGCCCTGGCCAAGGGTGCCAAGCGAGTGGTGGGGAGCGAGGGTTCTGGCGTACTCATGTCAGCATGCGTGATAGATCGCGTCACTTCGAGAATGAACCTCTATTCCGAGGAATCCTTTGGTCCCGTTGTCGCCGTTATTCGCGCAAAAGACGAAGCGGACGCGGTACGTCTCGCCAACGATACAGAGTATGGCCTCTCCGCCTCGGTGTTCAGCCGCGATGTCAGCCGAGCACTGAGAGTTGCGAAACAGATTCAGTCGGGAATCTGCCATATCAATGGCCCGACGGTTCAGGACGAAGCACAAATGCCGTTCGGCGGAGTCAAGGCCAGTGGGTACGGTCGCTTCGGCGGTAAAGCCGGCATAGCCGAATTCACCGACCTCCGCTGGATCACGATCCAAACCACGCCGGGGCATTTCCCGATCTAGCGAGAATATTGGGTTTAAAAGCAGAGCGGGACAACATGCCTCAAGGATCATACGGAGTGTACCTCTGCTTCGCCAAAACTCTATCCGCACCAGAAATCGTGCGATTCGCAAGCACGACAGCTTGAAGAGAAGAATGAAGTTGGTACTTCGGCTGGGAGCGTCGCGAAGGCCTTGTGCGTTGCAGATTTAAGATAAACGGAATTGAATTGCTTCCACAGGAAGAACGGGGTAGTACTCCCTTAAACCACTTCAGAAGAGAAAGGAGTGCGCCCCGTTGTCTACGCACTTTCGCAGCCACAGTCCCAAAGGGGTAAGCCCTGTGTCACGCCGTGACTTCATTGCTGGTTCAGTAACCCTTGTAGGGTCTTATGCAATTCCCTTACCGGCCGCAGAAGCTGAAGCCGAAGATCAAGCACTTCGTCCGCAGGTCAAGCGCCTGATTGAAGCCATGGCTTTTCTTGGGGAGCCGTTCACGAGCGCCGAAGTTTCCGAACTTGATGGAGCGTCGATCGAGGCTATCGTTCGGATGCTCGACCGGCGTTGTCTCTTGGAGGTCCATATCAATCCCGAAGCACGGGTTTCCGTGTCCCCGGGATCCGCGGTTCCCCGTTTGGTAGAGCAAGGCTGGCGCTGTTTCTTGGTGAAGGTGTTGAATCAGGCCAGTGCCACGGCTCCGCTGCAAGCGCAGAGCCCTCAAGGGCGCAATGTGTACGACCGCGCCGAGAAGATGACCGGCCCCTCGCGTCCGCCACAGACGGTCTCGGCTGCCGATGTGGCGGATCGGTGGCTTGAACTTGCGATGTTCGACGCCTCGCCAATGGTGCCTGCACTCTCTGGGACGGCTCTCGAATATCGAATCGTCGAACTATATGCGCGGGACCGTGGGAAGCGCGAGGCCACGATTGGTTTCGACGTTGGCGCTGCCTCGCGCGATTTGTCATTCCGCGGCACTGTACCCCTGATCTTCGATATTCAACCGTCCTCCAACGTCCTGATCGAGATGCGCGATGAACATGGTCAACCTACCGTAGGGTCATTGCTTATCCGGGATCCGCAGGGGCGCATCTATCCGGCCAAGACCAAGCGGCTCGCTCCGGACTTCTACTTTCAGCCCCAGATTTATCGTGCCTCAGGAGAATCGGTCCGACTGCCCGCGGGAACTTATACCGTCGAGTATTCGCGCGGCCCTGAATATCTCACCAAACAAGCATCGCTTTCGGTTCCGGAGGGCGCTACTCCTCCGGCATGGGTCTTCCAACTTGAGCGCTGGATCGATCCAAGCCAACACGGATGGTATTCGGGTGATCACCATATTCATGCTTCGGGTTGCATGCACTACCAGAGCCCGACGGAGGGCGTTCTCCCAGAAGAGATCGTGCGCCCTATCCGCGGAGAGGGACTTGCGGTCGGCGCCGTCCTCACGTGGGCGCCGTCCTACTATTACCAGAAGCGTTTCTTCGAAGGGAGGGTCAGTAAGCTCTCGACTCGCGACACGGTAGTTCGCTATGACCTAGAGGTGTCGGGTTTTCCGTCAAGCCACAGTGGTCATCTCGTGCTGGTTCGACTGAAAGACCAAGACTACCCTGGCACCAAGGAAATCGAAGACTGGCCGAGTTGGACACTGCCGGTCGCTCAGTGGGCGAAGACGCAAGGTGCTGTTGTTGGTTTCGCGCACACGGCACTGGGCTTGGACGTGAAGTCCACAGATCTTCCGAATTACGAGATACCACCGTTTGACAGCGTTGGCGCCAACGAAATCCTGGTGGATTTGACCCACGAAGCTATCGACTTTTTGTCGCTGATGGATACTCCTTGCATTCCGGAGCTGAACCTCTGGTATCAGTTGCTGAACGCCGGCTTTCCCTTACGTGCCGGAGGCGAAACCGATTTTCCGTGCATGTCGGATGAACGGGTGGGAGCTGGCCGTTCGTACGTTCAATTGGATCAGCAGCCGCAAGGAGACTCTGGCTATGACGCGTGGGTCGCTGGCCTTCGTGCGGGCCGCTCGTACGTGTCGGACGGCAAGAGCCACCTGATGGATTTTCGGATCAATGGTCAGTTGGTGGGTACTGCGGGAAGTGAAGTACATGTGGAAGCAGCCGGCACGGCCCGAGCGACGGTCCGTGTAGCCGCACGTCTGGATGGAACACCGAACGAAAGGATTCGATCCCAGGCTCTGAATGATCCTCCCCACTGGGACGTGGAGCGCTGCCGAATCGGCACAACTCGTCAAGTGCCCGTCGAAGTGCTGGTCAACGGGGTTTCCGTCGCCAGAACACCGATCCAGGCTGATGGTTCAGTGCAGGAGATTTCGTTCGAGGTTCCCATCCAGCGAAGCAGTTGGGTTGCACTGCGCATTCTACCGTCTTCGCACACGAACCCCGTCTTTGTACTAGTTGGCGGGAAGCCGGTTCGCGCGTCACGCCGCAGCGTGCAATGGTGCCTGGATTGTGTGGATAAGCTTTGGGCCGTCAAGTCCGCTCTGATTCGCGAGGGCGAGAGAGCGGCCGCCCATGCTGCCTACGAGCATGCCCGCCTCGTATATCGGCAGCGGCTGACGGAATGCGAGACTGGCTGAGGAACGGCAATGTTGGCATCCCTTCGATGGCGCTTTTGCGAATGCATTTGCACTCGCTAGAACATTGTCATCGCTTCCGGGAGCGACCTGCGTCTGGAAAGGTATGTCCGGGCTCGGGGTGGGGTGGCGTGACGCTCGGTCCGGCAGGATTCCCGACAACGGGATTGCGGACTCAATAGTCCGCGGCCAGGAGGGTGTGATCGCTTCGCGCCAGTGACTTCTAGGTTTCAACCGACACTCCAGAGAGTACAATGCGCGGCAGCAACACCTCTTTACGCGTGGGGCCCGTTCTGAGAACTGCGGAGTCTAAATCTGACAAGTCAACGTCCGCGAATTTTTTATGGCTGGTGGGTAGTCGCCACCGCGGCGTTGGCGCTTTGCCTGGGCGCCGCGCCGATCATCGTGTACGCGTTTGGAGTGTTTCTTAAACCGCTGAGCCAGGAATATCATGCAGGCCGGGCCGCGATTTCGTTCGCATTCACGTTGCACAACCTCGCGGCGGCGCTGTTTGCGCCGCTAACCGGGCGGCTGATTGACCGGTTCGGTGCACGAAAAGTGATCCTGCCTGGCACAGCAATTTTCGGAGTGATGCTGCTCTCAAGCAAACTGCTGGGTGGCAAGTTGTCGTACTTCTACGTCTTCCTTGCAGTGCTAGGAATCATCCAAGGGTGTACATCGCCTCTATCGTACAGTGTCGTGGTGTCGCATTGGTTCAACCGGCGGCGAGGATTGGGCCTTGGCCTGATGATGCTGGGCATCGGTGTGGGAGCGATTGTAATTCCCTTTGCAGCGCAGCGGCTGATCGCGATGTTCGGATGGCGCGCGGCGTATGCAATTTGCGGCGGCGCGGTTCTGGTGATTGCTCTGCCAATCGCGGCGGCGTTTTTGAGAAACGACCCTAAGGACAAGGGCTTGTCGCCGGACGGGATTGTCGAGGCAGATGAGAATGCGCACCCGGCCGCGGAAGAGCGTACGTCCGTTGAGGGATTGACTTGGCGGGAAACCTGGCACAGTTCGACGTTCTGGCTGCTCGTCTGTTCGTTTTTTCTTGCCGGAGCGAGCGTGCACGCATGCATTCTGCACCTGCCAGCGTTGCTGACGGACCGCGGCATAACCGCGCAGGGAGCCGCCACAGCAAGCTCCGTGGTGGGTTTTGCGTTGGTGGTCGCGCGGGTTGGCACCGGGTATCTGCTCGACCAGTTTTTTGCGCCGCGGCTGGCTGTGTACTTTTTTTGCGCAGCGGCGGCGGGCATTGGTGTGCTGATGTTCGGAGCAGCGGGAAGAATCGCGTTGGGCGCGGCATTCCTGATTGGTATGGGGCTGGGGGCTGAGGGAGACATCATCGCGTACTCGCTGAGCCGGTATTTTGGATTGAAAGCGTTCGGCACGGCGTATGGATATACGTTTGGGGCGTTCGTGCTGGCGGGCGCACTTGGGACTCTGCTGATGGGAGTGGGATTCGATTTCACGCGGTCGTATACGCTTCCGTTGGCGGGATTTTTTGTGGCGATGTTGGTGGCGGCGGGGCTGATGACGCGGCTGGGGCCGTATCGCTATGCCGCAGCGCAATCTCACGAAGAGCTTCCGGCTGTGCCGGTTCAGGCACGAAACCTCGGATAATTTCCGAAAGGACTTCGGCTTGGCGGGTGAACCTGCCAAGCCGGGTTTATCGTTGCGATATACAAGAGGCTTTTGAGGAGGACTTGTAGGAATGCCGAAGCGAAACACGGCAGCCGGATTATCGATGCGAGACGCGCTCAGAAGATCCTCTACCGTGACGATTTTCATAAAGCGCTACTAGAGTTTGTCGCGTGGTATAGGAGCGAGCTGATTTCTGATTCGGCTATCCAAGAAGCATTCATCCGGAAGTTTGATAGCCTCTGTGTGTAGCTACATGGCTTGGTTTAGGGCTTTCGATTACTCGATTTTTTGTTCGGCTTCCCATTCCTGCCAGAATTTTAATTGAGATTCTGCGTCCATGCAAAAATCTGCTTCCCTCTGATGTGCAAAGACAGCCATCCTATGGCTATTAGTATCGCTTGATTATGAAGACGGTTTTATCGTCAATGCGGTCTTGCTCGTCATTCCGGCGCAACTCGTCATCTCTTTTTAGAGCGTAATCCAATAAGGCGTTGCAGATATCTATTTACCAGTCACGAAGATGACCGCTTCTTGTTCGGGTGACTGGGAGTGGCTCGCGATCTAACTCCCGACATCAATTGCTAGCTGATTTCGTCTTGTGGTGATACCACCAGCCACGCTCGCATTTCTCGCAGGACGACTAAGATAAGCCCAATTTAATTGACCAATGCCGAGAAATGTTTTATCCAGAACTACGCGTAAGAACAGGTGCGCTGGAGAAATACGGTTGGAACACAATGTGTACGTTTAAGGCTGCGAAACCGACCTGCAAGATGTATAACCCGACGACTTTCAACTCTTTGCCATAGAAGCATTCCATCCTTCGGGTTATACAGGACGAGAAAAACAGGGAGGCAGTGCCGAAGTCAGTATTCGAGGTGTTCGTTCTGACCATAAAACCTGTAATTGGCTCCTTGCTTATGAGCAAAGTAAGAGGCACCGGATTTAATTTGAAGCGCAAGTTTCACGTTCACATTTTGTGCTACCAATCAAGGGATTGCGAGAACCGGAAGAGAAGCGCCGCAGGCCACTGGAGTTTCCCCCTGCAATGCCAGATATCGGGCGTGAATGCTATCTAGCTGTGCGTAGAGATTCCGGCATAGGGCAGTCATCGATGTGCGGGTGCAGGAGGATTGGAGAATCTGGTCTTTGATTGCTTGCGCTTCCGCAGTGACAGATTGACCGCGGGCAGAATAGCCCACGCATTGGGAAGGATCCGGAATGCAAGCCTGGCCATTCCAGCGTTCGCCTTGTGGGCAGCTGTGAATGTTATTTGCCGCAGTGATGCAGGAAGTTCCATTCCAGGCAAAGCCAACACTACAATTTTGCGTTGAAGGTTGGCCTGCTACGCACCCGCCTTTGCCATTCGAGACTTGTCCCGGAGGGCACACAGTGCACGGTTGCTTCTTACAGGGTTTGCTAGCGTCGTTTTTTTCTGCAGCGGAAACTTCACTAGCGTTGCTCTTGAGGCGGGTCTCGTCAGCGTGCCTCAAGTCCGACGATTTTGCTGGTGATCCCGAACTCACAAGTTTTGGTTCCGGAGCAACGTGCCGCGCGGACGAGTTTTGGCTCGAAGTTGGAAAAGGTGTGGGACTCTTTGGAGTAGGAGCTGCCGTCGGACTGGCGGGACTGGGGTGAGAAGGCGAAGCACTCGGAGCAGGACTGGAGGTGTGCGAAGCCGGAGGTGGCGGCGGAGGAGGCGTGCTGGGCGAGGGGCTCGTGGTTGGAGGTTTCTGCGCTAAGCCAAGGATGGGCAAGAGAAAAACAACGAGAAGAAGAGAAAGCCGCGGACGCATCGGGCACCCCCCAAAACAGAAATCATAAGTCACGCATACTTACAAAGACAGTATATATCCCTTAGATGTTCAATAGCTGCCCCAGAGATGCCTCGCCAAGCTTTGATCTATTGCATGACGAAGGCACTGCGATCTCTGCCGGCGCCACTGACAGTCGACCGTGGAAACTGTCGATGCGCGCCTAGATCCAAACCAGACGCTCTTTTCGCAGTCAAGACCCGCTCGACACTCATCCACAGGCGGTAGGCTGTAGTTAGGACGCGTGCCTGCCAACTAGGAGTGCTAGCTACTGCGGTTTCTCGTGGACAAGTGTTCCGGGCACCCATTTATCGTACTCAGATTTGATGCGTGAGAACGTTCTGCCCGGCGGCGGTTTGGAAAACCGCCAGCTCTAGAGTGAAATGATTGACGCAGCTACCCGCAAAGCTATGTGCATTGCTGCCGGTTCAAATCAAGTCCCCGCAATCAGAAAGTGTTCTGCCCCTGTGAGTTACGAATACCCCGCAACCACCCAAATTGACAGGGGTGAGAGCCGAGCACATGTCGGTCACGTAAGAGATCGCGGATTCGTTGTGTAATTCCTTAGAGCACGGAGCGACCAATGTTGACCGCTGCCGGGAAAGGCAGGGACCTGATGCTTCTTTGCGCGAGGGAAGGCAATGCAGTGTTGCTTGCGGTCGCGTGATCGCTTTTTCTTCAACCACAACCGAACCCACAATCCGCGATCTTGTTGAGTCCCGTCGTTTTCGCTGAGGGAACTGATCCTCCACGCTTGCACGTTTGCGAAGTTAAGCAAGAAAGCGGCGAGCGAGAGGCGCATTGTCGAGATGCTCGTAATCAGAGCAATCCAGTGGCAGGAGATGTCGGTGGCGGCACTCCGTAGGAATGTCCGGACAGGTTTGGATGAGGACTCTTTATCTCCTGCCGAAGCTTTGCTGCGCTCTGCCGGCGAAGTGTTTTGTGATAAATATGTTGGCGTTGCGTTGATCAAAAAACTAACGAAAAATAACAGGTTCGAAGCTCCAAATGTTGAAGTCCAAACTTGAGAACAGAACGATAAAATGCGTATAGAAAGCGAAAAAAGACGCCTGAGAACAACTTGAGAACAAAACCCCTAAAATACCCCACAAAATCAGCTAATATGACGCAGTAAGAGGCTAGAAGAATCAGCTACTTACATGATCTGTGAGGTTCCGTTGGTCGAAGGTTCAAATCCTTCCGGGCCCACCAGAATTCTTTCATCTTCTGATTTTTCAATTAGTTGGTGCAACTGTTTTTAAAGTCGTTGCGCGATTTGAGAACAGATTGAGAACAAAACGCAGATTCTTCTGAACCCTTATCTACCGCTCTTAGGTTCAAGAAGGAGTGAGTGACCTGCCTCCAGGCAGATGCTATCCGGAATCTCATGTAACAATTCTTCTGTGCGCATTAATCGAGAGCACCCAGATTCGATGCGTCACAAACGTTCTGATCGGCGGCGGTTTGGAAAACCGTTGTGACTTGGGACTATTTGTGATCCTAGTCGAGTTAGCGTTCCCGAAATCGCTGAACATTGTGCCCTGCAGGATTCTTCTCAAAACATGGGGTTGGGGTTGTTTGAGGAGGCCGGGACGGGTTGAAGGACATCCCAATGCTCGACGATCTTGCCATCGCCGTCGAAGCGAAAGATGTCAACGCCAGCAGTTTCCTTGCCGGCCCAATTCAAATAACGCACGTGTATGAAGGCAAGATCCCCGTCGATGGCAACACGCTTCACCTCGCAGGGAATGCTGCCGGCCTGTTTGATGTAGGCCATGATGCCGTCGAGCCCATTGGGGAAAAGCGGATTGTGCTGAATGTACGGCCCGGACACGAGACCCGGAAGCAGATCAGCTCTGCCCTGATTAAAAATCTGATTGTATATAACGTCCAGCGCGTGTTGGATATGCTCTCTTGTCATAAGTCATCCTTTGGAAGTTCGGTCTCCGGTAATTTGGAATGCTCTAGGAACCGGCAGCAAGACATTTTCGTCATGCTGAAAATTGCCTCAGGTGGTAATCAAGATGGATTTGCAGAAGCTTGCCCCACTCCGTCCGCGACATTCTGCCGAACATTGGATGAGGCTTCCACTGTTCTGCAGTCCTGGCATTCCAATCGGTCTCGAGGATTTGGAGTAGCTGCCCCTTCTCGTAAGCAAATTCAAATCTCTGTGCATGCGGAATTTTAAAGCCTGTCGGGAGGCGCAAGCCAACCGGCTGCTCCGGATACCAGTTAACGAGAATCCATTTGAAAAGCGTTCGGGAGATCAGATAGCTCTCGTCGGGAAGATCGTAGAAGCCTTGCGAACCTCCGCATGCAAGGTTGAGATGGTGAAGCATCTGGTCGACTTCCATGGTTCCCCACTTGCGCCGCGAATTCAGCGTCACACTCTCGACACGTCGCCGATACTCCTGCCGCTTCTCCTCCGCGAAAAAGAGATTCCCATCGATTTGCTTTGTACGAAAGGCCCGAGGGATGTAACGAGCTATCGCGATCCCCGTAATCCAAAAGTCACTAGAAAGAGCAGCGCGGAACACATTCATGGACGGATGTCCTCGCTAGAAGAACTATTCAGAAAACGGCGAGTTTGCGACGACGTCCGCGAAGTTCGGAGCAGTGAACCCTTCGACGTAGCGGGTGCCGAAATCCCGAAGGATGTTGTCAAAGCTGGTCGCCGGCTTGCGGCGAACGATGCTGCATAGGATTGACTGGAGCTGGTTCTTGAGCGCCAAGCGAGGGAACGCCGCGAGGATCGCCTGTAGTTTATCCGTCGGAATTCGATCGAGACCAACCCCGATAGCGTCCACCGCAATACCTGAATGGGTCATTGCGACTTCGGGCTCTTTGTGGAGAGCGATGGAGCGGGTTGTGTGCAGGGCGATCGCATCCCAGACAAGTTGCAGCTGCAAGGTCGCGATACCACGCTCCTTGAGGAACGCGCGGGCTGCGTTTGCGCCATCGACCTCGAACCGCTCCTCCGCGATGTAGCGGTCGGTCAGACCGAGATCGTGTAAAACGGTGGAAACTGCCAGGAGTTCGGGGTCCGGCGAAGGTTTGACGTCTTCCGAAAGCAAAACGCTAAATAGCCAGGAACGCATCACATGGTTGAAAAGATATGGCTCCGACGAACTGCGTGCCAGATCCATCGCGTCGCGGACTAGATGAGTATCGGTTACTTTGATTCCCGCCAAAACCATATTTACCCCTTTCATGGAAACTACGGGCGACCCTGCTTTTAGTATTCAAACCACTGGCTCAGCGCTTTGACCTTCTCCTCCGTGTACGGCGGGAACAAATGCTCGATGGCCACGTCGGGAGGAGAGATAAGGACCGATTTCGCATGCGTGAGAGCGTCGAAGCCGGCCTTGCCGTAGTAGTGGCCGATGCCGGAGAATCCGACGCCCCCGAAAGGCATGGTTTCGATAAACAGATGGATGTTCACCTGATTGATGGCGCCGCCGCCGAAGGACAAGGTCGCGAGAAAATGATCGATTGCCCTTTGGTCGCGGCTAAACAGGAAGCCGGAAAGAGGCTTCGGATGTTTTTTCACCTCACGAATGGCGGCATCCATACTCTTATAGGTAAGGATTGGGAGGAGCGGTCCAAAGATTTCGTCCTCCA
>Ga0210409_10002331_pt1 | contig 22758 bp, 21 predicted proteins | sample IncBWH17MmetaG_FD_161649 | JGI IMG/M metagenome (GOLD analysis project Ga0210409, IMG submission 161649) | Forest soil microbial communities from Barre Woods Harvard Forest LTER site, Petersham, Massachusetts, United States - Inc-BW-H-17-M | ecosystem: Environmental > Terrestrial > Soil >...
CGAGGTCTTGCTCGAGCACCTGGAAGACCAGGAAGGCTCGGTCGTGCTCTCGAAGAAGAAGGCCGACTTCATGCGCGTGTGGGAGCGCATCCGCGTCGCCTACGAGACCGATCAGCCGGTCGAGGGCACGCTCGTCAAGAAGATCAAGGGTGGTGTCGTCGTCGATCTCATGGGCGTCGATGCGTTCTTGCCCGGTTCGCAGATCGCACTGCGGCGCGTACCGAACATCGACGAGTTGCTCGGGCAGAAGTACGAGTTCAAGATCATCAAGCTGAACAAGCGCCGCCGGAACATCGTTGTCTCGCGCCGTGTGATTCTCGAGGCCGAGCGCGCCGGCAAGCGCGAGAAGCTGATGAAGGAGCTTCAGAAGGACCAGGTACGGAAGGGCGTCGTGAAGAACATTACCGACTTCGGTGCGTTCATCGATCTCGGTGGCGTCGACGGCCTCCTGCACATCACCGACATGTCGTGGGGTCGTATCGCCCACCCGTCGGAGATGGTGCACATCGGGCAGGAGCTCGAGGTCAAGGTTCTCGACATCGACTGGGAGCGCGAACGGATCTCGCTTGGTCTGAAGCAACTCCAGAGCTACCCATGGAAGGACGTCGCCGCCAAGTACCCCGTTGGCACGCGCGTCCACGGTAAGGTTGTCTCGATCACGAACTACGGCGCGTTCATCGAGCTCGAACCCGGCATTGAAGGCCTGGTCCACATCTCTGAGATGTCTTGGACCCGGAACGTTCGCCACCCGTCTAAGCTTGTTTCGATTGGCGAAGCGATTGAGGCTGTGGTGTTGAAGGTTGATCCGAACGAAGAAAAAATCTCGCTCGGCATGAAACAGACCGAGCAAGATCCTTGGGTGGTTCTGCCGTTGAAATACCCCGTGGGAACACGGATTACGGGGAAAGTGCGGAATCTGACGAGCTTCGGCGCGTTCGTAGAAATCGAGCCGGGTATCGATGGCCTCATTCACATTTCTGATATGTCCTGGACGAAGCGCGTCCAGCACCCGTCAGAGGTCGTGAAGAAGGGCGACACGGTCGATGTCGTGATTCTCAATATTGATTCGGACAACAAGCGAATCAGTCTTGGACTGAAGCAGGCCGAGGAAGATCCGTGGCTGCGGATCGGTGAGACCTATCCAGTGGGAACGGAGCTGCGCGGTAAAGTCGTGCGGTTGATGGACAAGGGCGTGGTCGTCGACATCGGCAACGACATCGAGGGCTTCGTACCGGTCAGCCAGTTGAACAATGGCAAGCCGGTCTCGAGCCCCGCCGATATCGTCTACGAGACGATGAACCTCGACGTGCGGATCCTCGAGGTCGACCCGATCCACCGTCGGATCGTTCTGGCGGTCACGGGCATTCCGGAAGAGCAGCCGCCGCGTCCGGAGACGCCTTCGAAGGTCATCCCGATGGAATCGGAAAACGACATCGGGCCGCTCACGGGCCCTTTAGAGGAATAGCAGGGTGAAAAGCACCCTGCTATTCCAGGTCGGTTGGAAGGCGCTCGGCTACGCCGAGCGCTGACCGCTGTCCATGCAGGATAAGCTCCGACTCCTCCAGGAACGTCGGGCGGAGTCGGAGCTCGGCGGCGGTGCCGCGCGTCTCCAGGCGCAGCACGACAAGGGCAAGCTCACGGCGCGCGAGCGGATCGACGCGCTCCTCGATCCGGGGAGCTTCGTCGAGTTGGACCGGTTCGTCATCCACCGTTCCTACGACTTCGGCCTCGACGATCAGCGCATCTATGGCGACGGCGTCGTCACCGGCCATGGGCGCATCGACGGGCGCATCGTCTACGTGTTCTCGCAGGATTTTACGATCTTCGGTGGCTCGCTCTCGGAAGCTTTCGCCGAGAAGATCTGCAAGGTTATGGATCTGGCGATGCGCAATGGCTCGCCGGTCATCGGGCTGAACGACTCCGGCGGCGCGCGTATCCAGGAAGGCGTCGTCTCCCTCGGCGGCTACGCCGACATTTTCCTCCGCAACACCCTGGCGTCCGGCGTCGTCCCCCAGATCTCCGCCATCCTCGGCCCCTGCGCGGGTGGGGCTGTGTACTCGCCGGCGATCACAGATTTCACGTTCATGGTTCGGGGGACCTCGTACATGTTCGTCACGGGGCCCAACGTCGTGAAGACCGTCACGCACGAAGACGTGACTATGGAAGCCCTGGGCGGCGCTGACACCCACGGCGGCACGTCGGGCGTGTCCCACTTCACGTACGAGAATGAAGTGGCTTGTCTAGCCGGGGTAAGGCAACTGATCTCGTATCTGCCCCTGAACAACGTGGATGACCCTCCGCGAGGGAAGGGCACCGATCCCCGAGACCGCCGCGAAGAGAAATTGCTCTCCGTCGTTCCCGACAGCGACGCGAAGCCGTACGACATGCGCGACGTGATTCGGCTTATCGTCGACGATGGCGATTTCTTCGAGGTCCAGCCGGATTATGGCGGTAATATCCTCGTCGGCTTTTCGCATCTCGGCGGCTACTCCGTCGGCATCGTGGCGAACCAGCCGGCCGTCCTCGCTGGGGTGTTAGATATCAACGCGTCGCTGAAGGCCGCGCGATTTGTGAGGTTTTGCGATGCGTTCAATATCCCGATCGTGACGTTTGTCGACGTGCCGGGTTTCTTACCTGGCGTTGCTCAGGAGCACAACGGGATCATCAAGCACGGCGCCAAGCTGCTGTACGCCTACTGCGAGGCCACCGTCCCCAAGCTGACGGTGATCACGCGGAAGGCTTATGGCGGAGCATACGACGTGATGTCGTCGAAGCACATTCGCGGCGATTTCAACGTCGCGTGGCCGACGGCCGAGATCGCGGTCATGGGGCCCAAGGGCGCTGTGGAAATCTTATTCCGCAAAGAAATCGCGAATGGCTCGTCGGCCGACGAGAAGATTCGCGAGTATCGCGAGAAGTTCGCGCACCCGTACGTGGCCGCCGGGCGCGGGTACGTCGATGACATCATCGATCCCCGCGAGACTCGCCCTCGGCTGATCGAGGCGCTGGATACGCTTCAGACGAAGCGTGATAAGAACCCACCTAAGAAGCACGGTAACATACCTTTATAGCGCGATGTTCAAGAAGATTCTCATCGCCAATCGCGGGGAGATCGCGTTGCGCGTCATCCGTGCGTGCCGCGAGATGGGAATTCGGTCCGTCGCGATCTACAGCGACGCTGATCGCGGTGCGCTTCACGCGCGCGAGGCGGACGAAGCCATCCCACTCGGCCCGGGTCCCTCTCGCGAGACCTATCTGGTCATCGACAAGATCCTCGCCGCCGCGCGCGAGACGGGCGCCGAGGCTGTTCATCCAGGTTACGGATTCTTGTCTGAGCGCGCGGAGTTTTCGCGTGCGGTGCGCGAGGCGGGACTCACGTTCATCGGACCGCCGCCTGAGGCGATCGAGGCCATGGGTTCGAAAACGGCGGCGCGGCGCTTGGCTCAATCCGCCGGCGTGCCCGTCGTTCCTGGGACCACGTCTCCGTTGCGCGATGCCGCGGAAGCTGCCGCGGTCGCGGCGCAGTTCGGGTATCCGGTGTTGCTCAAGGCCGCGGCGGGCGGGGGTGGGAAGGGCATGCGCGTTGTTGCCTCTCCATCTGAAATCGGCAATGCGCTCGATGCGGCCCGGCGCGAGGCGCTGAATGCGTTCGGGGACGACGCGGTGTATGTGGAGAAGTACATCAGTGGGCCTCGGCACGTCGAAATTCAAATTTTGGCCGACTCGCACGGGTCGGTCATTGCTATTGGCGAGCGAGAGTGCTCCGTCCAGCGTCGCCACCAAAAAGTCGTCGAAGAATCGCCAAGTATTGCCGTGACGCCTGAGCTGAGACGGGTCATGGGAGAGACGGCCGCGCGCGCAGCGCGCGCCGCGGGCTACGTGAATGCCGGTACGTGCGAGTTTCTGCTCGATCGCGATGGGCAGTTCTACTTCCTCGAGATGAACACGCGCATTCAGGTCGAGCACCCGGTGACGGAGCTCGTCTACGGCCTCGACCTGGTGCAGTGGCAGATTCGGATCGCGTCCGGCGAGAAGATCCCTGATGCGCTCACGCACGGTCTCGCCCCGCGCGGCTGGGCGATGGAATGCCGGATCACGGCCGAAGACCCCGCGTCGGGGTTCCTCCCGTCGACAGGCCGCGTCACGGGTCTGCACGTGCCGAGCGGGCCGGGCGTTCGCTGGGACGGCGGGATCGAAGTCGGCAGTGAGGTTGGGCTGCTCTATGATCCGCTGTTGGCCAAGCTGATCGTCTGGGCTCCTACTCGTCTCGATGCCATCGACCGGATGCGCCGCGCGCTCGACGAGCTGGTGATCGAAGGCGTCGAGACGTCGCGGGATTTTCATCTCCGCCTCATGTCCGACCAGGATTTCCGAGCCGGGGCGATCGATATTCACTGGCTCGAGCGCCGCCTGCCGTCGCTCACCACGTCGCCACCACCACCCGAGCTGACCGATCTCGCCGCCGCCGCCGGTGCGCTCTTGGCTCAGGGCCGGCACGCCCCCCGCCGCTCGTCGAATGGAGTTGTCGCCGTACGCGCCACGCCTGCGCGCGGTACGTCGCTGTGGCTCGCCGTCGCGCGCCGCGAAGCGCTCCATTGATGCCGGACGCCGAGATCGACATCGAATCGATCGCCGCCGGTGGCGACGGCGTGGGTCGCATGGATGGCCTCGTCGCGTTCGTACCGCGCACGGCCCCAGGCGATCGCGCCCGGATTCGATACGCCTCCCGCCGTCGGTTCGCGCGCGGCGAGTTGTTGCAATTGCTTCGCGAGTCCCCGTCGCGCACGGCCGCGTCGTGTCCCCATTACGGCTCTGACCGCTGCGGCGGCTGCCAACTCCAACACCTCTCGTACTCGGCCCAACTCGACGCCAAGGCACACATCATCCGGGATGCGTTCACGCGGATCGGACACCGCGAGATCCCGCTGCCGGACGTCGTGCCGAGCCCGTCGCAGTGGCGGTACCGGTCGAAGCTGACACTCGCGCTTCGGTCCCGCGACGGTCAATGGGTCGCTGGGCTGCATCCATACGACGACGCGACCGCTGTCTTCTCTCTCAGGGATTGTCCGATCACGGCCGAGTCGGTGCTCGAGATCTGGCGCTCGATCCTGTCTCGCTCGGAGTTGCTTCCGGAGGCAACGGAACTCCGCGGCGCCGTGAATGTCGATGCCTTGACGCTCGAGGGCGGATCGCGCTGGGATCAGTCGCCAGAGTTCTTCTCGGCGGTCCCGGAGCTATCACAGTTGTGGTGGGCCCCAGAGAACGGTCCTTTGCGCTTGCTGCACAGCCGCACACGAGACGCCGTTGGCGCGTCGTTCTCCCAAGTCAATACGTCGCTGGCGTCGACCCTGCACGCGTACGTAACCTCCCGCGCGTGGTCGTATTCGCCGTCGTCGGTGATCGATGCCTACGCCGGCCGTGGCGCGACGGCGTTGGCGCTCGCCGAGCGCGGGGCACGCGTCACCGCCATCGAATCTGACCGGACGGCGGCGGCTTGGGTGGCCGACCGCCTCCCCTCTGGCTCCCGCTCCATCGCAGGCCGGGTCGAAGATGTCCTGTCTGATGTCCTTCCGGCCGACGTTGCGATCCTGAATCCGCCGCGTGCCGGAGTGGATGCGGTGGTCACCGAGATGTTGGGCCGGCCCGAAGGGGCGAGGGCGATCGTGTATGTGAGTTGCGATCCGGCGACACTGGCGCGGGATGTTGGGCGACTGTCCGCGTATCGCGTCGGCGCCATTCGCGCATTCGACATGTTCCCGCAGACGGCCCACGTCGAAACCGTGTGCGAGCTCACCCGATGAAGTACTCGGTCGACGTCAACGGCACGCGCCACTCGATCGAGGTCACGCCCGACGGTGTAGCGCACGACGCCGAAGGCCACGCGATCACCCTCGAGCCGGTCCCTGGCTCGTCACTGTGGCTTCTGCGTGTGGGCGACGCGGTCTACCGCGTCACGGTCCGCCCCGGCGCCGCCGCGGGTCAGTACGCCCTGTCGTTCGACGGCTACCGTTTCGCGATCGACGCCGTGGACGAACGCGGCCGCGCCATCCGCGAGATGGCCCGCGCCGCCGCGGCCTCCGCGGGCCCGGCACCCCTCAAGGCTCCGATGCCGGGCCTCATCGTTCGCGTGCTGGTCGCTCCCGGCGACACCGTTACCGAGGGGCAAGGCCTCGTCGTGATGGAGGCGATGAAGATGGAGAACGAGCTCCGCTCGCCTTCGGCCGGAACGGTTCGCGCTGTGGCCGCGACGCCCGGGACGGCGGTGGAGAAAGGCGCGATTCTCATCGAGCTCGCCTGACGCCACCGCCGCGCGCTCCCTATTTCCGAAGGGATTTGAAGCCGGCACGAATCTCGTCGACGTAGAGCTGCGGCTGTTCCCATGCGGCGAAGTGGCCGCCCACGGGGAGCCTGTTGTAACGCAGCAGCTTGGGGTACGCCTTCTCGGTCCAGCTCCGCGGCGCTTCGTAGAGCTCGTCGGGGAATACGCTGATGGCCGCCGGCACTTTGACGCCGTAGATGTCGAAGAAAGGCAGCTTGTTATCCCAATAGAGGCGGCTTGAAGAGACCCCCGTGTTCGTCAACCAGTACAGCGTGATGTTGTCGAGCACGTCGTCTTTCGACAGGCCTTCCTTCTGCCCCGCGAAGGTGCGGGAGATGAGCGCCAGGCTGGCCCCATCGTGGTCGAGAATCCAGGAGGCCAGTCCGATCGGGGAGTCCGCCAGGGCAACCAACGTTTGCGGGCGGTTCGCCATCTCGCCCGCGTAGCCGACGTGGTGGCCGTAAAAGTCCTTCAACTCGTCGAACGCCTTTTGCTCGTCGGGTGCGAGACCGGCCGGCGCCGGGGCACCGGTCGCTAATGCCTTGGAAACTTCGGGTGGCAGCGTCCCAGGCATGTTGGTGTGAATGCCCAAGAGACCCTGAGGCGCCTGTGCTCCCATCAATTGCGTAACGGCCGCGCCCCAATCGCCGCCGGCCGCCACGTATTCCGTGTAGCCGAGGCGCTTCATCAACGTGTCCCAGGCTTTCGCGATGCGGGTAGGATCCCAGCCCGTACCGGTCGGCTTGCCGGAAAATCCGTAGCCCGGCAGCGACGGAATCACGAGATGGAACGCGTCTGATGCGGTCGCGCCGTGTGCGGTTGGATTGGTCAGTGGATCGATGATCTTGAGCTGCTCGATCACCGAACCGGGCCAGCCGTGCGTGACGATGAGCGGCAACGCATTCTCGTGCTTCGACCGCACGTGAATGAAGTGAATGTCCAGGCCGTCGATCTCGGTGATGAACATCGGCAGCGCGTTCAGTTTCGCCTCGACCTTACGCCAATCGTGCTGCGTCGACCAATAGCTCGCGAGCGCCTGAATCGTCGCCAGTTGCACGCCCTGCGTTTGATCGGCGACGGTTTCCTTGTCTGGCCATCGCGTGGCGGCGATGCGACGGCGGAGGTCGGCGAGCGCCTCGTCGGGAAAGTGGACGTGGAATGGGCGGATGTCGGTGGGTGCGTCGGCGAGTGCGGTGCCCGCCATGCCGATCTGTGTGGCGGCGAAGCTCATTGCGGCAACCTCCAGGAAGTGACGGCGAGTGATGTCGGCGGCCATCGAGGGTCTCCGGCTTCGAGTGATCACACGTTACTCAGAGAAGGCGCAGTCTCGTAACTACTCGTCGCAGGAACAGTCTCTGGGATTACCGATCTCAGCCGTGCGTCTTGTCCATCCAGACGTCCCAAGTGACCGGCCCAGCCTCGTCATCGCTCAATGGGCACCCCGCCACCTTGAGCGCCAGCTTGATCTGACCGTGATGATAGCCTTCATGCCAGATCATGTGCTGCAAGAAGAGGATCGGATGATCGTAGTGCAGCTCCAACGGTCGCCCTGACTCCAGCCGCGATGTGACAGCGACTCGCACGACCTTGGCGCTCTCGCTGAACATCCGCGCCATGCGATCCCGATCGCGCTCGACCACCCACTCGTCGTCCGGGGCCTTGGCGCCGACCTCAGGGACGTCCTCTTCGACAAACGCGAGCCGGACGTAGTGCATGTGGGTGAACATCTGCGCGACGGACTTACTGGTCGACGTGGCGCGGGCATCCAGTCCGCCTTCGGGAATAGCGCGGAGGAGATTGACCAGGATCGTGTTGTTCCGATCCCAGGAGTCCAACAAGGCATCGAGCAGCGTCATGCCGACAATTTATCCTGGAAATCCCGGTCACGGGCTCACGGCACCATCCGTTGGCCCAATGCGACTGCTCATTGAATTCTGGTATGCGGCTGGACGCTCGGCGTCTACCCTCCGCACCATGGAGAATACTGAGAATACTCAATGCTGGGGTTGATCGCGCTGGCGGCCACGCTCGGCGGTGACGTCACTGGAACGGTGACCGACAGCGCCAGCGGCGCGCCTCTCCCGAGCGTCGAAGTGACGGTGCAGCAGGGATCGGCCATTATCGCCAACACATCGACCGATCCGTTTGGCCGATACATCATCCACAACGTGGCGGATGGTTCGTACACGGTCGCCGCGCACTTTATCGGATTCTCGCCGCAGTCCCGGCCGGTAACAATCGCGAGCGGCACGATCCGGGTCGACTTCAAGCTGATATCGGCTCCGCCGCAGCTCGAGGCCGTTCAGGTGACGTCGCGGGCGGCCGTTGCGGTCGACACGCGATCTGGTGATCAGACGTACACCCAAAACGAATCGCACTCGGCGCCCACCACGACCACGTCGGGTATTCTGCAACAGGCGATCGCCGGCGCGGCGCGTGCGCCGACCGGTGAGGTGCACATCCGCGGACAGCACGCCGAGTATCAGTACTACGTCGATGGCGTGCCGGTCCCGTCCGGCGTGTCCGGCTCGTTGAACGAGCTGTTCGACCCATCGGTCGTGCAAAGCATCGATTTCCAGACTGGCGCCTGGGATGCCGAGTACGGCGGGAAGAACGTGGCGGTCATCAATATCCAGACTCGCGTGCCATCCGGCGGGTTCCATGGCGAGGAGGCCACGTACGGGGGGTCCTACGGGTCGCTCGGCCAATCGCTCGCGATGAGCGGCAACAACGGTCCGTTCGGTGCGTTCATCTCGGGCGCGGCGCAGGGAACCGACATGCGACGCGAGCCCGTTTTGGCCACCACGGACAAGGCGCCGGTCAACTTTCACAACGCCGGACAGGATTACTTCGGGTTCGGCAAGTTGCAGTATGCCGGTGGAGCGCGCGATCTGCTCTCCCTCGACGGCAACTACTCGAAGACGCACTTCGACGTCCCGTACGACTCGACCGGTGGCGCGGTCCTCAACGATCATCAGACGGACGTCAACGCTTTCCTGAACCTGTCATATCGGCATCGGTTCGGCGACTCATCCGCCGAGGTGTTCGTGGGTCCGTTCTATCGCCACGGATCGCTCAGCTATCGCCCGGGCGCCAGCGATGTCCCGACATTCATCGACGCGGAGGATCCCACACAAACGCCACGGAACGTGTCCGAGGACCGCTCGTTCAACACGGTTGGCGTCAAGACGGATTTATCTCTCCCGATTGTCGCGGACGTGGTCGAGGCGAAAATCGGGACCCTCTACTCGCATACGTCCGGCAGCGAAAACTTCCAGCTCATCGACCCGACGGGCGCCCATGGCGCGATCCAGGCGAAGTCTGGCCTCGGCGGATACGATTGGGGAAGCTATGCGCAGGTCTCGCTCAAGCCGGTCGAATGGGTCGAGCTGCGCGCCGGTGTGCGATTCGACAGCCACGTCGCGCCGTTCGCGGGCAACCAGACGCAGTGGAGCCCGCGCGTGCGCCTCAATTTCTTTCCCGATCCATTGAACACGATCTACCTGTACTTCGGACGCCAGTTCATCCCTACGAACATCGAGGACCTCCGGTCAATCACGCAGATCGGCGATTCGAACGTCGTCACGACGCCGACGCTGCCGGAGCGCGACGCGTTCTACGAGGGCGGTTATATCCACCGCTTTCCATACGGATTCGTCAACAAGACGGCCGTCTATCACAAGGTCAGCACCCCCGGCATCGACGACAACACCGTGCCGGGATCATCTATCACCACCGACGTCAATATCTCCGAGGTTCAAATCGTGGGCGTGGAAGACGCGATCGAATGGCAGCAGCCGAGAGGCCCATTCTCAGGCTATGTCAACTTCGCGATCAACCACGCGTATGGGCGTGGCCCGGTCACCGGCGGATTCTTCCCGATCTCGACACCGAACTACACGTTCGATCTGGATCACGATCAGCGGGTCTCGGTCGTGGCGAACCTCACGTACAGCGCCCACGCGCTCTACGTCACGGCGAGTAGCATTTACGGAACCGGCCTGACCGATGGCCAGAGCCCGGATGGCACCAACCCGAGCGACGTGAAAGCCTACGGAACCTGTCTGTTCTGCTTCAACTCGCGGTTCAAAGTCCACCCGAGCTACGTCCAGAACCTGAGCGTCGGGTATTCGGTCTTCACGCCACGGGCGTATATCCGGCCCGAGGTGTTCATCACGAACTTGTTCGACGCCCACTACCTGTTGAAAGGCGCCTTCTTCAGCGGCGAGTCCGTGGGCCGGCCGTTCGCGGTTAACTTTCGTCTCACCATCGGAGTGTAGATCGTGTGACGATCGTCGGATTCCTAGCCGGGGTAGTATTGTACGCGATGCTGGCGGTCATGACCGTCCGCCGGCACGCGGCGGGCGATCGCATCGCACTGGCGACCGCCGCGCTCGGGCTGACGTGGAATTCGGTCGCGCTCGTGATCTACGGCCTGCAGGATCTGGGACTGGCCGCCCCGTTGCCGCGCGCATGGCCGTGGATTGTAGCGCTGGCGTTTTGCGCGCTCGGATTCCTGCCGGCGGTTGTCGTGCATTCGGCGGTGCAATCGACCGGCCGCAAACGAGGTGGCGGGGCGCTCGTTTCGCTCGCCTATGGACTGAGCGCGGTGGCCGGCGCGCTGCAACTGATCGCCGCCGGACGCGGCGAGGCCCTGCCGTCGCGGGCGGCGCTCATGACGACCTCGATCGGCTTCTCGATACTGATCGTGGTGCTCGCGATCTTCGCGCGCCGCGAGCCCGGATGGCGCCGCGCGCTCTCGGCCGTCGCGCTGGCGGCGTTTGCGGTCATGGCGCTGCATCTGAGCCAGCATACGAGCGGCACCGAATCGTGGCCGACCGAGTTGCTCGGGCACCACGCGTCGCTGCCGTTGGCGCTGGTCATCCTCTATCAGGATTACCGATTCGCGTTCGCGGACCTCTTTCTCAAGCGCGCACTGACGCTGGTCGCGGTGCTCGCGATCACGGTTGCCTTGTACCGGATCGTGATCGCGCCGCACGTGGTGATCGATCCGCCATTGCTAGCGACGATGTTGGGGCTCTGGGTCGCGACGGCGCTCGCGTACCCATGGCTTCGGCGCATCATCTACGGCGGCGTCGATCGGGTCATCCTGAGGCGCGCCGACTACGCGCGAGTGCGAGCCGAGGTTGCCTCGTGCATATCGGCCCTGGACTCGGAGGAACAGATTCTCGACGCCGCGTGCGAGATCCTGCGTGTGGCGCTGACGGCGCGCCAGGTGACCTGGAGCACCGACGCGTCGCTCGTCCGGGTTCCGACCACCGAGGAGCCAGAGTACGGAATCGAGGTCCATGGGTTGGCCGCCGGCCGGCGTCTTCTGTCCGACGATCTGGCGATGCTGGAAGCGGTCGCGCTACTCGTCGCGCGCCGGATCGACGCGGTGCGTGTGACGCGCGAACGATACGGCCGCGATCTCCGCGAGCGTGAGATTCTGCAGCTCGCGACCGAGGCGCAGCTGACGGCGCTGCGCGCCCAGCTCAACCCGCACTTCCTGTTCAACGCACTGACCACGATCGGCTATCTCATGGAGGCCGCACCGCAACGCGCGCTCCAGACGCTGTTCCGGCTCACGGGGTTGCTCCGCGCCGTGCTCAAGCGGTCCGACGGCGAGTTGGGAACCCTGGCCGACGAGCTCGAGATCATCCGGTCATACCTCGGCGTCGAAGCAGCCCGGTTCGAGGAGCGGCTGTCGGTCACGATCGACATACCGGCCGATCTCTCGCCGGTGCCGCTGCCGCCGCTGATCTTGCAGCCCCTAGTCGAGAACGCCATCAAGCACGGCATCACGCCGCAGAAAGATGGCGGCCGTCTCGTGCTCGCCGCGCGGCGAGAAGGCGCCACCATGGTGATCACGATTCTCGACACCGGCGCCGGCGTTACGGTGGCGGACCTCGTGCAGCGCCGCGCGCGGGGCATCGGCCTCTCGAACGTCGAGGCGCGGCTCTCACACTACTATGGTGACGCCGCGTCGCTCACGGTTCGGAGCGCACCGGGCGTGGGTACGACCGTCGAGGTCCGCGTTCCCGTTGAACACGCCGGGGCCGCGGCGCGAGCGAGCTAGCACGGTGCTCCGAGTGGTGATCGCCGACGATGAACGCCCGGCGCGGGCGTTCCTGGCGGCGACGCTCCGGACGCTGGATGGCGTGGAGCTGGTTGGTGAGGCGACCGGTGGCGCCGAAGCGGTCACGCTCATCGAGCGCACCCGGCCGGATCTCGCGCTGCTCGACCTGCAGATGCCAGAGGTCGACGGACTCGCAGTCGTGCGTCTCGTGCGCCGGGATCGGCTCCCGCTCGTGGCATTCGTGACGGCGTACGACGAGTACGCGGTACAGGCCTTCGAGCTGAGCGCCATCGACTACTTGCTCAAACCCGTGGAGCCATCTCGCCTTCGTCAGACGTTGACGCGCGCCGCCGAGCGAATGGCGGGTGCGGATGTCCGCTCGAGCGAGGCCGAGCGGCTGCGGGCGGCCGTGGTCGCGTACGATCGCGGCGCGGCAACGGCGGAGTACCTGCGTCGCATTCCGGTGCGCCGGCGCGATGACACGATCATCCTGCCGACTGAACAGATCGTCGCCATTGTCGCCGATGGAGAGTTGTTGCACCTCACGACGGGCACCGGCGAACGGCACACGATCACGTATCGACTCAAGGATCTCGAGCTCAAGCTGGATCCGAGTCGATTCGTCCGATTGTCGCGCAGCGCGATCGTCAACATCGACGCCGTGGCGCGCGTGAGCCCAATGCCCGGTGGCACGTATGTGGTCACTCTAACCAATAAGCTCCAGGTGCCTGTCAGCCGGGGGCGCGCGAGAACCCTTCGGGACGTGTTGCTACGGCTCTGATTCCGGCGTCCCAAGAGGATGCCACGGCGTTTGTTTGCAGGGTTCGTCCTGGGCCTTCTGACGCTGGCGGGGACCGCCGCTCTGCTCGCCCGCAGCGTGACGCGGTTCGGCGACGAGCGAATGGCCGTGATGGAGACCCGCGGCGACATCGATGCACTGAATGTGTTTCTGGCCACGGTCGAGGACGCGGAGACCGGCCAGCGCGGTTATCTCCTGACAGGCGACACGGCATACCTGGCCCCCTACAGGGGCGCGGTCCAGGCCATCGGAGCCCGTCTTTCCCGGATCGAGCAGTCGGAGGCCTACGACGAGTCCCAGCGCGTGTGGATGCGGGCCCTTCGCACGCACGTGGCGGCGAAGCTGGCCGAGCTGGCGGAGACGATTCGGGTCCGGGGGCAGTCGGAGGCCGACGCGGTGGCAATGGTTCGTGCCGGAGAAGGCCAGAGGGAGATGAGCGCGATCCGGGCGATCGTCCGGGAGCTCAATCAGGCAGACGAACTGCGGTTGGACGCGCGGATCCACGCGTACGACGCGAGCGTCGGGCGCTTGACGTGGCAACTGACGTTCGCGATCGCACTCCAATTCGTGCTCGCCGGCTTGCTTTTCGTCTTGACGCGGCGAGAGCAGTTGGTCCGCGCGTTCCTGGCGGCGAGTGAGGAGCGGTTTCGCCGTCTGTCGGACGGGTCGACGGACGGTGTGATCGTCTCACGCGGCGGCGTCATTGTCGAAGCCAATGCCGCGTTCTGCCGCATGTTCGCCGCCGACGAGGCGGCCCTCGTCGGAGTGTCCGTATCGACCCTCGTGGCGGCACACGATCGCGATGTGGTGGCGCTTGCCATTCGCGAGAATCTGACGACGTCGTACGACTTGACGTGTGTTCGCCGCGACGGAACCACGTTCGAGGGTCAGGTGACGGGACGGCAGATCACGTATCGTGGCGCTCCCGCTCGCATCTCGATTCTTCGCGACATCACGGAATGGACCCGCGTCAATCGCCTGAAGAACGAGTTCGTCTCCACCGTCTCGCACGAGCTCCGCACGCCCTTGACCTCCATTCATGGCGCGCTCCGGCTCATGGAGGGCGGCGCCATGACCCAGGCGGCCATGGCGAACCTGGTGACGATCGCCCGCACGAACTGCGAGCGGCTCATCCGGCTCATCAACGACATGCTGGACCTGGACAAGATCGAGGCCGGCAAGCTCGAGTTGCGCTGGTCCACGCTGACGGGGGGCGATCTCGTCCAGACGGCGCTCGATGGCATGCGGGCGATGGCAGACGAGTATCGCGTGCGACTCGACACGGCGGTTGACGCGCCGACGGCATTCAGTGGTGATCGCGATCGAATTCTGCAGGTCCTGACGAACCTCGTGTCGAACGCCGTGAAGTTCGCCCCGACCGACAGCACCGTCACGGTGATGGCGCAGACGAGCATCGTGACCGACAAGGTGCGGTTCGCCGTGACGAACGCGGGGCCGGGAATCGCCCAGTCGGACATAGGGCGGCTATTCTCGCGTTTTCAGCAGATCGACGGCTCCGATGCCCGGCGTCGCGGCGGGACGGGCCTTGGCTTGACGATAGCCAAGGCCATTGTCGAGCAGCATGGCGGCACGATCGGCGTCGAGTCCGTGCCCAACGTCGCCACCACGTTCTGGTTCGAGCTGCCGATTGTGATTACCATTTCACCATTGCCTGACATCGCCCTGACTCACTAGGAGGGCCGTTGCTCGACCGCCGACGCTTCCTCGGACTGAGCTCGATGTTCGCCGCTGGTCTATCGATGTTTCCGGATGCGGTGCTCTACCGCCGGGATCCGGACGCCTATTGGGCCGAGATCCGCAAGAAGTTTCTGATCCCGCGAGACGAGATCTATCTCAACAACGGGACAGTCGGATCGAGCCCGATGCCGGTGCTGCAAGCGGTCTTCGACGGCTACACCACGCTCGAGAAGATGGCCGACGTTGATCCCGAGGACTATCCGATCTGGGGCTACGCGGCTTGGAATCAATTCCGCGACCCATTGGCGGCGTTCGTCGGCTGCAGCCGCGACAATCTGGCCCTCGTTCGAAACAGCACCGAAGCCAACAGCTACCTCGCGAACGGGATCGACATGCAGCCGGGTGACGAGGTGCTCATGACGGATCAAGAGCACCCGGGCGGCGAGCAGGCGTGGCTGCTAAAGGCCAAGCGCTACGGGATCGTCGTGAAGAAAGTGGCGCTGCCCAAGCCGGTGAAAGATGCCGCTGAGGTGCTGACGCTGTTCAACGACGCGATCACCGATCGCACGCGCGTGATGTTCTTCAGCCACATCACGACCGTCACGGGTGTCGTGCTGCCGGCGAAAGACCTGTGCGCGCTCGCCAGATCCAAAGGCGTGCTCTCATTCGTCGATGGTGCGCATGTCACCGGCATGATGCGCTTGAACGTGACGGATATCGGATGCGACGCGTACTCGTCGAGCCCGCACAAATGGCTACAGGCGCCGAAGGGCACGGGGTTCCTCTACATCCGTGATGACGTGATGGACCGGATCTGGAACACGATCGTCACCGAGGGCTGGGATGAGCCGCAGCTCAAGGCCGAGCGATTCCAACGCATCGGCTCGTCGAACGTCCCGTCGCTGTGGGGCCTCAAGGCCGCGATCGAATTCGCGAGCTCGATCGGCATCGACCGGATCGAGAGCCGTCACCGCGAGCTCTGCGACTATATCCACGCCGAGATGGTCAAGCGCGGCGCCGAGTCGTGGACATCCCCGGATCCCGCTCTCCGCTGCGCGATCGCGACGGTGAACGTGCCGCCGATCCAGCGGAAAGAGCTCGAGTCGTGGCTATGGCAGAAGCGCAAGATCCGGATCCGCGGCGGCGAGCCGTCGAAGCTCCGGTTGTCGACGCCCTACTATCTCCAGAAGAAGGAGATCGACCAGTTCCTCGACGCGTTCGATCAATACAAGCGCGGTAAGCTCACTTGACTCGGTGATCCTGGCGCTGAAAGGCGAGAAATTGATGGACCGCCGCCAGGGCGTCCAGGTCGTGCGTCGTGATGCGGACGGCCCCGCCTCGGGGGAGATCGGAGACCGTGTAGGTGATGGCGTCGCGCTTGGCTGCCATGATCTTGGTGCCGGGAACGTCGCGCATGTGAACGAACGCGGGCGTCGAGAAATCGCCGCTCGCGAACGCCTGCGCGATCTTGCGCAGGTGATGCCGAACCATGGCGACGCCGGCCGAGTCGTCGACGTTGCGCTCGAGGGCGATCCGGCCGCCGTCCGGTAGGGCTGTGAAGTGGTGGATTGATGTATACTGATCCACCCCCATCGCCATTGCGCCCCGTGCCTGCATGGCGTGATAGGCGCTATCCTGCTGAGCATGTAAGGCGGGCGCCACGACCAGCGCAATGAGAATGTGTTTCATCATGCCTCACGATACGATCCGACTTCCCTCGGCGCTGGAACTAAAGTCCCATATCAAGCGATACCGAGCCGGCGAGGTGTTGTGGACGGCCGGAAGTACGATCGATCACCTGGTGATCGTGATCGATGGCAAGGTTCGTGTGATCCGCGAAGGCGGGGGACGCCAGCACGTCATTCACACCGAAGGGCCGGGCGGAATGTTGGGCGAGGTACCGTTCTATAGCGGCGGGCCGGCTCCTGCCACGGCGATCGCGGTCGTGCCAACGGTATGCCGAGTGCTGACGCGCGACCTCATCGAGGCGGCGATCGGCGCGGACCCGCGAGTCGCCTGGACACTGCTGGCGCGACTTGCGGGTCGTGTGCGCACACTCGTCGAACGAATGGATCGCCTCGCGCTCAAGAGCACCATGGCTCGGTTGGCCGGCCTCCTGCTCGAACGCGCCGATGGCGTCATCGTCACGCTCGGCATGACGCAGTCCGCACTCGCCGAGGAACTGGGCACGGTTCGCGAGGTCGTGGTGCGCGAGCTGCGCTTGATGCGCGAACGTGGGGTGATTGCCGCGGTCGGCCGCGGTCGATGGCGCATTCTGGATATGGCCGCCTTGCGCTCGCTCGCGATGGGGCAAACCTCTATGACGTATCGAGGTCCGAAAAATTCTCGTTGAGCATGGGCGTGTACTGTCCTGCTCATGACCAAATCATACCTCCAATCGATCCGCGAGATTCAACAGGTGACCGGGCCGAACATGTGCCTTGCGTCGTCCAAGTTTCTCGCGTTGAAGCTGCTCGGATTCGTTCGACCGCACGCGAAGCTGAATGATTTCTTGCGCTCCTCGTGGGCGAAGCGGCACAAGGACCTGCCGCTGCAGGGGTGTTGGGGCGGCAGCATCACGGAGCACAACGCGATGTTCAACGCGACCGTGCTGCCGGCGGCGATCAACGATGCCACCGCCAATGTGAAATCATCGGGCGGGCGGCGCGTGAAGTTTCATAAGGGCTTTACGTACTGGTACGGGAATCCCGGCAAGGCCGACACGATGCTGACGCAACTCACGCCGCTCGTGGTGGGGGTGAGTATTCACGGCGGGACGTCGCGCGATCACTTTATCGTGATTTTCAAGGATCACGCTGGGCAGGCGTGGGCGATCGATTCCTGGCCGGGTGATGGCGAGGAGGCGGTAGCCGCGTTACCGGACGGGTTCTCGTTCACCAAGGTCACGTCGGTGCACATGACTGCGGACGCGGTGCACACGGACATCCCGTGCGGCATGCCGTTCTTCGGCTACTTCGGGTGAATGTGATTACGTTGCGGGCATGTCAATGTCCCGTTGTGCCATCGTCGTTGCGCTGGCGGCTTCGCTGCCCGCGTACGCGCAGGTCACGCCGTTCCCAGCGTCGTTCCATACCCGCGACATCGCCACGAACGGCTCGGTCATTCACGTGCGGCAGGGCGGTAAGGGTCCGGCGGTGGTGTTGCTCCACGGGTTCGGCGACACCGGCGACATGTGGGAGCCGCTGGCCGTGGAGCTCGCGCGCGATCACACGGTGATCGTCCCGGATCTCCGCGGCTTCGGCCTTTCCTCCCACCCCACGGAGGGATACGACAAACGAACCCAGGCCGCTGACATCGTTGTTGTCATGGACTCGCTCGGCGTCGACCACGCGGCGTTCGTCGCGCACGATATCGGGAACATGGTCGCATTCGCATTCGCGCTCCGGTACCCGCGGCGGATGACGCGTCTGGTGCTGATCGACGCGCCGCTCCCCGGGATCGGGAAGTGGGACGAATACGCCCACGCGCCCAAGACCTGGCACTTCTATTTCTATGGGAAGGATGAAGAGCGCCTCGTCGCCGGTCGCGAGCGCATCTATCTCGATCGGTTCTACGACGAGCTCTCGGCCAACCCTGCGCGGGTCAACGAAGGCATCCGGGTGCACTACGCGGCGCTTTACGCCCGTCCCAACGCGATGCACGACGCGTTCGAGAACTTCAAAGCATTCCCGCACGACGCCGACGACAACCGGGCCGCACTGGCGACGAGCGGCAAGCTCGCCATCCCCGTCCTGGCCATCGGGGGCGACCACTCTTTTGGCACCGAGATGGCCGACCTCGCCGGGGCGGCCTTCCTGAACGTCCAAGGCGCCGTGATCCCGGACGCCGGCCATTGGATCATGGAGGAGCAGCCGGCGGCCCTGATCGCGGCCGTGCGGCCGTTCATCGGTTCGTAAGGGTGCGAGTTGACACACTGTAAGTGCTTTGGTAGCTTATAGGTCTGTCAAAAACAGCCCAATACACGATTCTATGAGAACATTCTCCGCGACGCCCGCGGACATTGAGCATCGCTGGTATATCGTCGACGCCGACGGCCTCGTACTCGGCCGGCTCGCGTCGGAAATCGCCAAGGTCATTCGCGGCAAGCACAAGCCCACGTTCACGCCGCACATGGACACCGGCGACTACGTGATCGTCATCAACGCGTCGAAGGTCAGGGTCACGGGCCGGAAAGCCGAGCAAAAGGAGTACTTCCGGCATACGGGCTACATGGGCCACGAGCGGTTTACGCCGCTCGGGACGATGCTGGCCAAGCATCCCGAGCGCGTGGTGGAGAAGGCCGTCTACGGCATGCTCCCCAAGACGGCACTCGGCCGCCAGAACCTGCGCCGCAAGCTCCGCGTGTTCGCCGGCACCGAGCACCCGCACGCTGCTCAGCAACCCACGCCACTCCCGATCGATGCCCGCTGATCCACTGACAAAGCACACCGTCGGACGCCGCAAAGAAGCCGTCTGCCGTCTGTATCTCACTCCTGGTTCCGGTAAGTGGAACGTGAACGGCCGGACCCTCGGCGACTACTTCCCGCGTCCAGCGCTGGTGTCGGCGATCCAGCAGCCGTTCACGGCGACCGATACGCTCGGCCGCTATGACGTGCGGGCCAAGGTCGAAGGCGGCGGTCTCTCGGGTCAGGCTGGGGCGCTGCGCCTCGCCGCGTCCCGGGCGCTGGTGCAGATCGACGAGAACTATCGCCGGAAATTGCGTGACCTCGGACTGCTTACGCGTGATGCGCGAGCGGTCGAGCGTAAGAAGCCGGGCCGACCGAAGGCTCGGAAGCGGTTCCAGTTCAGTAAGCGGTAACCAACCAATCACGCTTCCTGAGTCACCTCGGGTGCCGGCCCAGCCGGTCGGTGGTGGCGGTGAAGGGAGCGGAAGACTCAAACCCGAGAGAAGAAGACACGAATGTCGCAACCGAACCTCGACGATCTCCTGAAAGCCGGTGTCCATTTCGGACACCAAACGCGCCGTTGGAACCCCAAGATGCGCCGGTTCATTTTCGCCGAGCGCAACGGGATCCACATCATCGACCTGCAGAAAACGCTGCGGCAGATCGAGCTGGCGCAAAAACTCGCGCGCGAAGTGATTCTGCGCGGGGACAACATCCTCTTCGTCTGCACGAAGCGCCAACTGAGCGCGATCGTGAAGGACGAGGCCGAGCGCTCCGGCGCGCTGTACGTCACCGAGCGTTGGCTCGGCGGGTTGCTCACGAACTTCCAGACGGTCAAGAAGCAAATCCGCCGGCTCAAGGATCTCGAGACTGGCAGCGAGACCGGTGGAGAGTTCGAGAACTATACGAAGAAAGAACAGCTCCTGATGACGCGGCAACGCGACAAGCTCGCCAAGAACCTTTCGGGTATCAAGAACATGACCCGGCTGCCCGGGCTCTTGTTCGTCATCGACTCCAAGAAGGAACGGATCGCCGTCAGCGAAGCCAATAAGCTCGGCATCCCACTCGTCGCGATCGTCGATACGAACGCCGATCCCGATGTGATCACGGTGCCGATCGCCGGCAACGATGATGCGATCCGTTCGGTGGAGTTGATCGCCAAGGCGATTGCCGACGCGATCGTCGAGGCCCGGCGCGAGGCGCCGGTGCGACAGGAAGTCGAGGAAGGGGAGTCGAACACCTACAGCTCGGACCGCGGCATGGAGATGGCTTCCGGCGACGAGGATCGCCGGCGCCGGCGGCGGCCGCGGCGGCGCCGCGCCAAGCCCGAGGCGATCGCGGCGCGGCTCAAGAGCGGGGCAGTGGACGAGGTCGACGCCGCTCCCGGCGACGAACCCGAGGAGCCAGGGCCTGACGTTTAAGGCCGTTCGCTGCTAATCTTTTACACGCCGCCGGGCTCGACGCCGGCGGCGTTTTCACGAGAAAACTATGACAACGACAGCATTTACCACCAAAGACATTCAAGAGCTCCGGCAGCGCACCGGCGCCGGCATGATGGACGCCAAGAAGGCCTTGCAGGACGCCAATGGCGACCAGGACAAGGCCGCCGAGTTGCTCCGCACCCGGGGGGCGGCCAAGGCCGAGAAGCGCGCCAGCAAGGTCGCTGGCGAGGGGTTCGTCGGCAGCTACATCCATCACAACGGGAAGCTCGGCGTGATCGTCGAGCTGAACTGCGAGACGGACTTCGTCGCGCGGAATCCCGAGTTCCGCGAGCTGGCCTCTGAGCTCGCCAAGCATATTGCCGCCGCGAACCCCGTGAGCATCGACAAGGACGGCGTGCCCGCCGATGTGGTCGAGCGCGAGCGCCGGATCTTCGAGGAGCAGGTCAAAGCGAGCGGCAAACCCGAACACCTGATTCAGAAGATTGTCGACGGCAAGGTGGAATCGTTCTACAGGGACGTCTCATTGCTGCATCAGGAATACGTGCGCGATCCGAAGAAGAAGGTCGGCGACTTGGTCAGCGAATTGTCGGCGAAGGTCGGCGAGAAAATCGCGGTGCGTCGCTTCGCGCGGTTCCAGATCGGGGAGGAATAGCGAGCGTGACGTCGGTCGCCGACGAGCGCGAAGCCGCCCCGTCCGAGCCGCTGAAATACCGGCGGGTACTGCTCAAGCTGTCGGGCGAGGCACTTGCCGGCGAGAAACCCGGCGGACTCGGATTCGACTTCCCGACCATCGAGCGGTTCGCGAGCGAGATCCAATTCGTCGGGCAGATCGGCGCCGAGATTGGCCTCGTGATCGGCGGCGGCAATATCGTCCGCGGCCGGCAGCTCGCCGAGCACGGGTTCGATCGCGTCGGCGCCGATTATATGGGCATGCTCGGAACAGTGATTAACGCCCTTGCAGTGCAAGACGTGCTCGAACGCAAGGGGATGGACACCCGCGTGATGACCGCGATCCGGATGGAGGAGTTAGCCGAGCCGTATATCCGCCGCCGAGCCCTGAGACATCTCGAACAGGGACGGATCGTGATTTTTGCCGCCGGTACCGGCAACCCCTATTTTTCGACTGATACGGCGGCCGTCCTGAGAGCGATTCAGACGAAGGCCGACGTGATCATTAAGGCGACGAGTGTCGATGGGATCTATTCCAAAGACCCGAAGAAGTTCAAAGACGCGACATTGTATCGCAGGCTGAGTTACAACGACGTGATGCGCCTCGAGCTGGGCGTTATGGACCAGACGGCGATCACGCTGTGCAAGGAGAATCATCTCCCGCTCATCGTCCTGAACATCAACGCGCCCCACTCGGTCGCCCGCGCGCTGCGCGGGGACATCGACGGGACTATCGTCGACTCATGACTCCTCCGACCATCCCGCAGATCCTCAAAGAGGTTCGCGCCTCGATGGACAAGGCGCTCGAGAACACGAAGAAGGAGTTCACGTCCATCCGCACCGGCAAGGCGAGCGCGTCGCTGCTCGACACGGTTCGCGTCGAGGCCTACGGTCAATCGATGCCCCTCAACCAACTGGCGAGCGTCAGCGCGCCCGAGCCGCGACTCCTCCTCGTCACGCCCTGGGACAAGGGGCAAACGCACGCGATCGAGAAGGCGATCCGCGAGTCGGAGCTGCAGCTCAATCCGCAGAATCAGAGCGGGGTGATCCGCGTGCCGATTCCCGCGCTCAACGAGCAGCGGCGCAAAGACCTCGTCAAAATCGTGCACAAGTTGGCCGAGGAAGGGCGAGTCGGCGTTCGACATGCGCGCACCGAGGCGCGCGATCGCTTGAAAAGATTAGAGAAAGTCTCCGAGGACGACGTCAAGCACGCCGAGCGCGATTTGCAGAAGCTGCACGACGACTTCATCGGCAAGGTCGACGAGCTGGTCAAGCATAAGGAAGCCGACATCCTGGAAGTCTGAGTGACCAGCTTGGCGGAACCGCGACGTGCGCTATCAGAGCTC
>Ga0210409_10002332_pt1 | contig 22756 bp, 21 predicted proteins | sample IncBWH17MmetaG_FD_161649 | JGI IMG/M metagenome (GOLD analysis project Ga0210409, IMG submission 161649) | Forest soil microbial communities from Barre Woods Harvard Forest LTER site, Petersham, Massachusetts, United States - Inc-BW-H-17-M | ecosystem: Environmental > Terrestrial > Soil >...
GCCTGTGGTCGACCTCGATGTTGCGGTGAGTGCCGAGCCGGGTCGTCCCGATCGGTCGAGCGCGCCCGCCGCCATCGCGTCGCTGCGCCGCGCGGTCGCCGACGTCCTCTCCGGCGCCGCCGCCGCGGTGGTTACCAGTCCGGTGGCGAAGAATGTCCTCTATAGCTGGGGTTTCGCCGAGCCGGGGCAGACCGAATTTTTGGCGACGCTGGCGCAGGAGACGACCGGCAAGTGGCAAAGGCCGGTCATGATGCTGTGGTCGCCCGAGCTGGCGGTCGTGCCGGTGACGATCCATCTGCCGCTGCGCGAAATCTTCGCACATTTGTCGACCGAGCTTGTGATCGAGACCGGGCGCATCGTAGCGCGCGATCTTGCCGGCCGGTTCCGCATTCCACGGCCGCGGCTCGCCGTAGCCGGGCTCAATCCCCACGCCGGCGAAGAAGGTACGCTCGGCGAAGAGGACCGCGCGATCGTTGCGCCCGCCGTCGCGCGGCTCAAAGCCGACGGCATCGATGTCCGCGGCCCGCTGCCCGCCGACTCGCTGTTCCACCGACGCGCCCGCGCGAGCTACGATGCCGCTTTGTGCATGTATCACGACCAGGCGCTGATCCCGATCAAGACGCTTGCCTTCGACCACGCCGTCAATGTCACGCTCGGCCTGCCCTTCGTGCGCACCTCGCCGGACCACGGCACCGCCTTCGACATCGCCGGCACCGGCACCGCCGACGCGACGAGCCTTGTTGCGGCCTTGCGGCTGGCGGCGCGGCTTGCCATAGCGGACAACCGGGCGCCGCTCGCCGCGTCGTGACCGCCGCGCCCGACGGCCTGCCGCCGCTGCGCGAGGTCATCCGCCGGCACGGTCTCATCGCCAGGAGATCGCTCGGGCAGAATTTCCTGCTCGATCTCAATCTCGCCGCCCGCATCGCGCGGTCAGCGGGAGAGCTCGCCGGCGCCACGGTGTTCGAAGTCGGCCCCGGACCGGGCGGCCTGACGCGCGCTTTGCTCGCGCTCGGCGCCGCCCGCGTCATCGCCGTCGAGCGCGACGAGCGCGCGATCGCCGCCTTGCGCGAAATCGCCGAGCGCTATCCCGGCCGGCTCGACGTCGTCGCAGCGGACGCGCTGACGTTCGACCCGCAGAGCCGTTTCGATCACGGTCCCGCACGCATCGTCGCCAATCTGCCCTACAACATCGCGACCGCCCTGCTCGTCTCCTGGGTATGCGTCGAGCCCTGGCCGCCCTGGTACGATGGGGCCGTCCTCATGTTCCAGCGTGAAGTCGCCGAGCGCATCGTGGCGGCACCGGGCTCGAAAACCTACGGCCGGCTGTCGGTGCTGGTGCAATGGCGCTGCACCGCGCGCATCCTGTTCGACGTCAATGCTTCGGCCTTCGTGCCGCCGCCAAAGGTCACCTCGTCGCTGGTACGGCTCACGCCTTTGGCGGCGCCGTTGCCCTGCGATCGCCCGAGCCTCGAGACGGCGACCCAGGCCGCCTTCGGCCAGCGCCGCAAGATGCTGCGCCAAAGCCTGCGCCCGCTCGGCGGCGACACGCCGGCATTGATCGCGGCGGCCGGCCTTGACCCGACGGCGCGGGCCGAGGACATTTCCGTCGCCGGCTTCGTATCGCTCGCGCGGGCGGTCGCGGCGCGGCGCGGGTTCAAGGCCGGCGCCGGCGCATGATGCGGGGAGGAGCGGACCACCATGACCCAGATGCGCCGTCAATCGCTCGTCGCCTACGGCCAACCGCTCTGCGAAACCCTCGTCGACTGTCCGGCACCCCGCGGCAACGAAGTGCTCTTGCGCATCGAGCGCTGCGGCGTGTGCCATTCCGACTTGCACCTGCAGGACGGCTATTTCGCGCTCGGCAACGACAAAAGGCTCGACGTCACCGCCGGCCGCAAGCTGCCGTTCACGCTCGGCCATGAGATCGCCGGCGTGATCGAAAGCGCGGGAGAGGCGGCCGACCCGGAGATCATCGGCCGCCGCGTTGCGGTCTACCCCTGGATTGGCTGCGGCACCTGCGCCGCCTGCCGCGCCGGCGAGGAAAACCTCTGCTCGGCGCATCGTCATCTCGGAGTTGCCGCCGACGGCGGCTACGCCACCCATGTGCTGGTTCCGCATGCGCGCTATCTCCTCGACTACGCGCCGCTCTCGGCCGCCTTTGCGGGAATGCTGATGTGCTCGGGCTTGACCGCCTATTCGGCGCTCAAGCGGCTTGGCGGCCGGCCGGAGCGCGGCCCGGTCCTGCTCGTCGGGCTTGGCGGCGTCGGCATGATGGGGCTCGCGATCGCGCACACGCTGTTTCGCCAACCGCCGATCGTCGCCGACATCGACGCCGCAAAGCGCGATGCGGCGCTCGCCGCCGGCGCAGCACAGGCCTTCGATCCATCCGATCCGCAGGCGCGCAAGGCCATCATAGCGGCGACCGGCGGCGGGGTGATGGCGGCCTGCGACTTCGCCGGCTCGGAGAAATCCTTGCAGTTCGCGACCGGCGTCCTCGCCCGCGGTGGCAAGGTCGTGGTGACCGGCCTTCTCGGCGGTACCTTCGCCATGCCGGTGGCGATGTTCGCGATCAAGGCCATGACCATCGAGGGCACACTGACCGGTACGCTCGCCGAGGCGCGTGAGCTGATCGAGCTGGCGTGCTCGGGAAAGATCGCGCCGATCACGACCCGGGACCGGCCGCTCGAGGAAGCGCAGGCGGCGCTTGACGATCTGCGCGCCGGCCGCGTCGTCGGCCGCACCGTGCTGACGGTCTAGCGTGCAATGCAAGCGAAGGAGCGCACGATGGACGCTTTCGTGTACGGCAAAAGACGACCCCTCCCGCAGGGCTTCGACGAATTCGTCTCGGTTGTCGATACGGCTGTCGTGTCGATCGACCTGCACCAAGGCCATCTGGCGGACACGCCGGATTGCCCCTGCCCTGCTCCCCGCGCCCGCGAGGTCGTCGAGGGCGTCAATCGCTTCCACGCCGCGGCCCGCGCGCTGAACGTGCCCATCATCCACATAAAGAGCGTCCTGCGCCGCGACGGCGCCGACGACGTCAACGGGGTCAAATCAGCCTGGCGCTTTGTCTTCCCGCTGCACGTCGGTCCCATTCCCAATTCCGATCAGCACGCGCTGGAGGGCAGCCGCTGGACGCAGTTCGTGACCGAAGTCGCGGACCGCGACTATGTCGTGGCGACCAAGAAACGCTTGTCGGCATTCTACCCGACCGATCTTGACTTCCTCCTGCGCAACATGGGCGCGAAGCGGCTGGTGCTCAACGGCTGCATGACCGATTGTTGCATCCTCAATACCGCCTTCGACGCCAGCAATTTCGGATACCGCGTCACCGTCGCCCAGGATCTCGTGCGCGGCACCAATGAAGACATGGAGGACACCGCGCTGAAGATGATCTCGCTGCATATCGGGCTCGTCGTCGAGAGCCGCGACCTGCTCGACGAATGGCAGCGGCAGGTCGACGCCGCGAGACCGCCGCTGTTGCGGGCATCCGGACAGATCGCCTAGCCGGCAGGTGCCCCGATGAAGATTGTCGATCTGAGCCATTTGATGAACGTGCATACGCCGGGTTGGGTCGGCTACGCCGGCAACCAGATGTACTACGCACAGAACCTGCAGACGAAAATGATCGTCGCGCAGCGGATCGATACCGCCCTGCACGTCGGCACTCACATCGACGGCGCCATGCACGGAACCGACGGCATGGGCGACATGGCCTCCTATCCGCTGGATTTCCTGGTCGGACCCGGCGCGGTGATCGACGTGTCGCGGCACATGGACGACTGGGCCGTCATCACCCCGGAGATGATCGAGGCAGCTCCGGTCGAGGTCCGCGAGGGCGACATCCTCATCATCCACACCGGCTGGCACCGCTACTGGGAAGGACAGCCGCGCCAGGATCTGGTGCGCTATTTCTGCATGCACCCGGGCGGCAAGATCGAGCTGCTCGAGTGGATGCTCAAGAAGAGGATCAAGTGGTTTGGGATCGATTGCGGCTCCGCCGACCACTCGATGAACACGTCGATCCGCATGATGCGGCCAGACATCGCCAAGCGCTTCGAGCAGCGGGTGGGAGCCACCTGCGAGGAGTTTTTTGGCGACTACACCTACGTCCACAAGAAGTCGGGCCGCCGGGTGACCGAGAACATCTTTCCCTTCCACAGCTACGCGTTCCAGGAGGGTTTGATCCATGCCGAGAATGTCGGCGGCGACATCGAGAAGGTGCTGAACCAGCGCTTTCTCATCGGTGCCTTCCCGTGGCGCTACGAGGGCCTGGAAGCATGCCCGTGCCGCATCGTCTGCTTCTCGGATTGCGGCGAATCGGTCGAGGCTGTGGGCGACGTCGCCAAGGCGGTCCTGTCGCGCCGGCCGTGACTGCAATCCGTGTCCGGTTCTCGTTCGCCGTTCCGGGGCAGTGATTGATATCTGCGAAGCGGCAGGCCGGCGCGAGACGCGCAAGCGGGACGGGCTGCATCACGGTCCGCCCCGAGCCTCGGTCACAGTTGCGCCTGCAGCGAGCGCACGAAATCTGAAAGGCCGATCTGCCGCTCGCGCCGCACCCGTTCCGCAGCGAGGATGGCGCGCACCTCGGCGAAGGCTTCGGCCTTCTCGCGGTTGACGATGACGTAATCGTATTCCGGCCAATGGCTCATCTCGCCCGCGGCCTTGGCCATGCGCGAACGGATGATGTCTTTGCTGTCCTGAGCGCGGCGCTTGAGCCGCCGCTCCAGTTCCTTCACCGCCGGCGGCAAGACGAAGACGCTGACGAGATCGTCGCGCGCCTTCTCGCGCAGCTGCTGCGTGCCCTGCCAATCGATGTCGAACAGCACGTCGCGGCCGGCACGCAACGCCTTCTCGACGGGCCGCCGCGGCGTGCCGTAGCGGTATCCGAAGACATCGGCCCATTCGAGAAGCTCGCCGGCCTTCACCATCTCCTCGAACCGGGGCGGCGAGATGAAATGATAGTCGTGTCCCTCGGTCTCGCCGCGGCGTTGCGGACGCGTGGTCACCGACACGGAGAGTTCGACATTGCGATCGGCCTTGAGCAGCATGCGCGAAAGCGTCGTCTTGCCGGCGCCCGAAGGCGAGGACAGGACGAGCATAAGGCCGCGGCGGGCGATCTTCCTTCGATTTCGGGCCAAACACGCCATGCCCTATTCCACGTTCTGCACCTGCTCGCGGAACTGCTCGACCGCGGCCTTGAGCTCCAAGCCGATATTGGTGAGCTCGACGTCGCTCGCCTTGGCGCAGAGCGTGTTGGCTTCGCGGTTGAGCTCCTGCGCGAGAAAATCGAGGCGGCGGCCGATCGGACCGCCCTGCCCGATCAGAAGCTCCGCCTGCGCGACATGCGCCGCTAGGCGATCAAGCTCCTCGCGCACGTCGGCCTTGACCGCGATCAGGATCGCTTCCTGATGCAGCCGGTCCGCATCAAAGCGTTCGGATTGCGCCAGGAGCGCCGCGACCTGCTCGGCAAGGCGTATCCGGATCGCCTCGGGGCGCCGGCCGGGCGCGAGCTCGGCGCGTTGCGCCAGGGCGGCAATTTCGCTGAGCCGCGCCGCCAAGACCCGTCCGAGCGCCATGCCCTCGCGGCCGCGCATCTCCGTGAGCGCGGCGATGACGCCGGCGAAGCCCTCGATCGCCGCCGTCTCGGCGACGCGACGCTCCTCCTCACGTTCCTCGGCCTCGCCGACCTCCATCACGCCTTTGAGCGCGAGCAGGCCGTCGAGCGAGGGCGGCGCGGCTTCGATGCGCGGCGCAAGCGCCTGCGCCGTCGCCAGGACTGCCTCGAGTACTGCCGTATTGACGCGCACGACCGGCAGCGCGCCGCTCCGCTCCACGGTCAGGTTCGCTTGAACCGACCCGCGCGCCAGGCTTTCCGCAGCGCGGGCACGTACCGGCGCCTCGATCGCGTCCCAACCGGGCGGCAGGCGCAGTCGCAGATCGAGCCCCTTGCCGTTGACTGATTTGACCTCCCAGGCCCAGGCATAGGGGCCGCATGTGCCATGGCCGCGAGCAAATCCGGTCATGCTCGACAGCGCCATGGAACGCCGGTCTCCGCGGCAAAAAGCAAAAAATCGCGTCGACCTTAGCGGTGGCTTTTCATCGTCACAAGGCCGGGCATGAAAGCTGATTGCGATCGTCTCAGGCTTGCCGACGCGGTCTAATTGCGGCGGCGGCGTTGCGACGCTGGAGCGGACGGCGCCGATGCCGGCGGCTGCGATGCGGTCGACTGGGGGTCAGCGGGAGGCTGCTCCTTGTGCTCGGCTTCAAGAAGCCGCAGCCGCGAGACGTTCTTCTGGTGCTGCTCGTAGCTTTCGGCGAACGCATGGCCCCCGGTGCCGTCGGCGACGAAATAGAGCTCGCGCGTGCGCGCCGGACTGGCTGCGGCCTCGAGCGAAGCGCGGCCCGGGTTGGCGATCGGCCCCGGCGGCAAGCCGTCGATCTGGTAGGTATTGTACGGCGTCGGCTGCTCGATCTCGCTCTTCATGATCGGCCGGCCGAGCGTGCCCTTGCCGCCGACCAGACCGTAGATGATGGTCGGGTCGGATTGCAGTCGCATCTTCTGCTTAAGCCGATTGACGAACACCGCGGCGACGCGCGTGCGCTCCTCCGGCTTGGCGGTCTCCTTCTCGACCAGGGACGCAAGGATGACGAGCTGCTCCGGCGTCTTGATCGGCAGGTCGGGGGACCGGCGATCCCAGATTTCCTTGAGCGCGCGTTGCTGCGACTGCTGCATGCGCTGGATCACCTGCTCGCGGGTCGTCCCGCGGGTGAAATTGTAGGTGTCGGGAAGCAGCGTCCCCTCGCGGGGAATCTCCTTGATGTTGCCGGTCAGGATGTCGCCGTCGCCGAGCCGGGCGACGATCTGTTCGGAGGTCAACCCTTCGGGGACGGTGAGCTGGTGCGTCACCACGCGGCCTTCGACGATGGTGGCGACCACTTCGCGCAGGCTGGCATGCGCCTTGAACTGATATTCGCCGGCCTTGAGGTCCTCGCGCGCCTTGAGCACGAGCACGCCGCCGACAAACACCCACGGCTGGTCGATGACACCTTCGCGCAGCAGCACGTCGGCAATCTCGCGGATGCCGGAACCGCGCGGGATGTTGACGACGCGATCCTCAGCCAAGGGGCCCGGCACATCGAACCGCTGCTTGCCGGACACGAGCACCACGCCGCCCATCAGCGCCGCCAGCACGAAGATGCTGATGATCGCATTGCCGATGATGACAAAGGGGTGCCGCACACGCTTGGAGGGTTTGGCTGGCATCGCGACTGGGTCAGGCTCGAGCGCGGTCCGCGGACTGCGCGGGGTGATGAGCGCGGAATTCTTCGCGTTCGTCGGCCGGGCGTCGGGCTCGTTCAACAGCCGCTCCGACAGAGATGGATAAGTGTCGGCCGGGGGCAGGCGGCGCCGCGCCGGCGGGTCGGCCGGACCCCGCGCCCGGATGTTCGAGGACGCAACGGGCACGCCGCCATTCCCGTTCTTCGGACGGACCGCTGCGCCGTTGGACGGCTTCTCGTTGCTCGTCGTCAGACTGCGCTGTTGTCGCGGGCCAGCCGCGGCTCGCTCGGGCTTGGCCGCGCCCGTTGTGGCGACGCGCGTCCGTGTCGGCTCCGGCGTGGTGGCAGGAGGCTTCGCCGGTTTGGGCGTAGGAGCGGGCGGCGGTTCCGGCGGTTCAGCGGCAGGCGTTGCGCTACGTGCCTTCGCCTCCGCCTTGTTGGCGGCGCGCGACGGTGCGCCGCGCAGACGCGCGGCAGCGCGCTCCTTGCCCCTGGGTGGCGGGTCGGATCCAGTCACCGCCGCGTATCCACTCTGGCACTATGCATGATCGGCGATGTAGGCGAGCCCCCATCCAGCGGGCGAATGCTCGCCGGTTCTCCCGCATTGCCCGTTCGGTAGCGCAACAGGCAACCCGCCATACTGCGTCGCAGGCGAGTGCGGAGCAAATATGGCAAAACAGTGAATCGGCCGCACTATTCCTGCAATCGCCGGAAAACGAGCGAAGCATTGGTGCCGCCGAAGCCGAAGGAGTTCGACAGCGCCACGTTGATCGAGCGGCTGCTCGCCTTGTGCGGCACGAGATCGATGGGCGTCACCACGGAGGGGTTGTCGAGATTGATGGTCGGCGGCGCCACCTGATCGCGGAGCGCCAAGAGGCAGAAGATCGCCTCCACGGCGCCCGCCGCGCCGAGCAGGTGGCCGATCGAGGATTTCGTCGACGACATGGCGATCTGGCTGGCCGAATTGCCGACCAGCCGCTCCACCGCCTTGAGCTCGACTTCGTCGCCGAGCGGAGTCGAAGTGCCATGAGCGTTGATGTAGTCGATATCCGCCGGCGACATGTCGGCCCGGCGCAGCGCAGCTTTCATGCAGCGCAGCGCGCCGTCGCCATCCTCGGCCGGCGCGGTGATGTGGTAGGCGTCGCCGGATAGGCCGTAGCCGACGAGTTCGCCGTAGATGCGGGCGCCACGCCGCTTCGCGTGTTCATACTCTTCGAGAACGACCGTGCCCGCGCCTTCGCCCATGACAAATCCGTCGCGGGCGCGGTCGTAAGGCCGCGAGGCGCGCTCGGGCGTTTCGTTGAATCCGGTTGAGAGCGCGCGGCAAGCGGCGAAGCCGGCGAGCGAGATGCGGCTCACCGGAGATTCAGTGCCGCCCGCGACCATCACGTCGGCGTCCCCGAGCGCGACCAGCCTGCCGGCGTCGCCGATGGCGTGAGCGCCGGTCGAACAGGCGCTGACGACCGCGTGATTGGGCCCCTTCAGGGAATGGGCAATCGACACATAGCCGGAAGCGAGGTTGATGATGCGGCCGGGAATGAAGAACGGCGATATCCGGCGCGGGCCCCGCTCCTTCAATTGGACCGCAGTTTCCGCGATGCCTTCGATGCCGCCGATGCCGGAACCGATGAGTACGCCGCTCACGACCTGATCCTCGTACTCGCGCGGATGCCAGTCAGCGTCGTCGAGCGCCTGTTTCGCGGCGCCCATCGCGTAGAGGATGAAGTCGTCGACCTTGCGCTGTTCCTTCGGCTCCATCCAATCGTCGGCGTTGAATGTGCCATTGGAGCCGTCGCCGCGCGGAATCTCACCGGCGATGCGGCAGGGAAGATCGGAGACCTCGAATTTCGCGATGCGCCTGATGCCGCTCTCGCCGGCGAGCAGCCGCTGCCAGGTGGCCTCGACGCCGCAGGCAAGCGGCGTCATCATGCCAAGACCCGTGACCACCACACGTCGCATCATCGGCGCTCCCGGCACCGTCGCATCCAACAACACCCCCGCAAAGCCCACCGATCAAACTCCGCCCGCCTCCGGCGGCGCGCGGACGTCACTGCCGCGCGCGGCATCGCGAGGCAGGCCGGGAATGCCGTCAGCTCTTCGCGTTCTTTTCGAGGAACTTGATGGCGTCGCCCACGGTGAGAATGGTTTCGGCCGCGTCGTCGGGTATCTCGCAACCAAATTCTTCCTCAAAGGCCATGACGAGCTCGACCGTATCGAGGCTGTCGGCGCCGAGATCGTCGATGAAGCTGGCGGCCTCCGTCACCTTGTCGGGCTCGACGCCGAGATGCTCCACGACGATTTTCTTCACCCGCTCGCCGATATCACTCATCGTTCCAACCTCATCTTTCAACGCGACCCAGGTCAAAAATTCGGTCCCGTCGTGGTGGGCGACGGCCGCGGGTCGACACCGATCAGAGGCGGACGCTCACTCCCCGCGCTCCGGCGTTCCGGTCCCCAGCCCAGTCGCGGTTCGGTTACCACACTTCCCCCGCGTTGACCAGCACAGCCGCGGGTGATCGGTATAGGCCCTATCGCCTTCAAATCATTGCCATCCCGCCATTCACATGCAAGGTCTGGCCGGTCACATAGGCGGCCTCATTGGAGGCGAGAAAGGCGACCGCGGCGGCCACCTCTTCCACGGTGCCGGCGCGGCTCGCCGGAATCTTCGCCATGATCGTCTCGCGCTGCTTGTCGTTGAGCTTGTCGGTCATCGGCGTGACGATGAAGCCGGGCGCCACGCAATTGGCGGTGACCCCGCGCTTTGCATATTCCTGCGCGATCGCCTTGATCATGCCGGTAATTCCGGCCTTGGCGGCAACGTAGTTGGCCTGTCCGGGATTGCCGGTGCTGCCGACCACCGAGGTGATGGCGATGACGCGGCCGAAGCGGCGGCGCATCATGCCGCGGACGGCGGCACGCGCGAGGCGGAACGTCGCCGACAGATTGATGGCGATCACCTGCTCCCAGTCCTCGTCGCGCAATTGCACGAACAGATTGTCCTTCGTCACCCCGGCGTTGGCGACGAGTACGTCGAGCTGACCCATCGCTTCCTCGACGCGCGGCACCAGCGCGTCGGTATCGGCGCTGTCGGCGAGATTGCAGGGCAGGACGTGGACACGGCCGCCGAGGTCGGCGGCCAGGCGGTCGAGGACTTCGCGCCGCGTGCCGGAGATGGCGACCGCCGCACCCTGGGCATGGAGGACGCGGGCGATGCTGGTGCCGATCGGTCCGGTGGCCCCGGTGATCAGCGCATTCTTGCCAGTGAGTTCGAACATGACATCCTCCCGCTCGCCTGCCAGCTCAGCCGCGTGTGGCCTTGAACCGGGCGATGTCCTCGGGCGTACCGATCGAGGACACGTTGGCCGTTTCGGCGATCCGCTTGATCAGTCCGGCGAGCACCTTGCCGGCGCCGGCCTCGTAAAAGGCCGTGACGCCTGCCTGCACCATGAACTGGACCGATTCACGCCAGCGAACGGTGCCGGTCACCTGCTCGACCAGGCAACGCACGATCATTGCCGGTTCGCTGATCGGCTGCGCCAGGACGTTGGCGACGACCGGCACGCGCGGCGGCTTGACAGCGACCGTCGCGAGCGCCTCGGCCATCGCGTCGGCGGCCGGCTGCAGCAGCGAGCAATGAAACGGAGCGGACACCGGCAGCATCATCGCCCGCTTGACGCCACGGTCCTTGGCAATCTCGACGGCCTGCTCCACTGCCGACTTCTCGCCCGACAGGACGACCTGTCCGGCGCCGTTGTCATTCGCCGCTGAGCAGACCCCTGCGCCGGCTGCCTCGGCGGCGATCGCCTCGGCTTCACTGAATTCAACACCGATGAGCGCCGCCATCGCCCCGACCCCGACCGGTACCGCCGTCTGCATGGCGCGGCCGCGGATGCGCAAAAGCCGGGCGGCCTCGGCAACGGTGATCGCCTCCGCGGCGGCGAGAGCCGAATATTCGCCGAGCGAGTGGCCGGCAACGAAGGCTGCATCGCGCCCGAGATCGACGCCGGCCTCGGTCTCGAGCACGCGCAGGACGGCGAGCGATACCGCCATCAGCGCGGGCTGCGCGTTTTCGGTGAGGGTGAGCGTTTCCGCCGGCCCGTTCCAGATCGTGTTGCTGAGCCGTTCCCCGAGCGCCGCGTCGACCTCCTCGAACACGCGGCGCGCGGGAGCAAACGCGTCGGCAAGTGCCCGGCCCATGCCGACAGCCTGACTGCCCTGCCCGGGAAATACGAATGCCGCCGCCATTTGCCGCTTGCCCCTTGCAAGAGGGCGAGAGATACCGCGGGCGCGGCAGTGTCAAGAAGGCCGGGAGCCGGTGAGGAACTAACAACTGGAACCGGCGGCACGCTGACGGTGAGCGACGGCCGCCATGACGCAAGCATCGCATTTCTGGGCAACTACATGGCCGGCACCTTCGTCACCACGGCTCGACGATCACGGCGGCACCGTGCCGACGGAGACACCGCCGCAGGGGGCCAGCAAACAACGACACCTGACGCACCCGCACGCTTAGGCGTGTCGGCAACGCCCGCGCCTCGCAGCGGTCGACGACAATGGCGCCCGGCGAGCCGTGCGCTTGCGTTTCCCTGCGGTCCGCGTATATAGCGCGCTTCCGCTCGACCCCGGCCGGGGGCTGAACGGACGACTGCGCCGGCGCGCATGTTCCCGGAAAACTGGTTATCCGCTTTCCGACCGAACGTGCGGCGATCGCTTGGCGCGGCAGGACCGCAGGGTCCGGCGTCCGGTGTCCCCGCCTTCAGAGCATTCGAGCCTTTCCCGAAGGGCTCGAGGGGCTTGGCGCCGGGGCGAGCGAGGCAACGAAGGAAGGGGCAGCCCATGCCGCTCTACGAACACGTCTACCTTGCGCGCCAAGACGCAAGCGCGCAGCAGGTCGAGGAATTGACCGCGCACCTGAAAGGTGTCGTCGAAGGTCTCGGCGGAAAGGTGGCCAAGACCGAATATTGGGGAGTGAAATCCCTCTCCTATCGATTGCGCAAGAACCGCAAGGCGCATTTCACGCTGATGAATCTCGATGCGCCGTCGGCGGCGATCAACGAGGTCGAGCGGTTAGAGCGCCTCAACGAGGACGTGCTGCGCTACCTCACCATCCGCGTCGCCGAGCACGAGGAAGGCCCGTCGGCGATGATGCGCCGGGCAGAGCGCGACCGCGACCGCGACGAACGCCGTGGCGACCGCGGGGACCGAAGCGACCGCGGCGACCGGGGTGACCGCGGGGACCGGGGCGAGCGCGGCGATCGCCCGCGCGACCGCGAGCGGCGTCCGCGCGAGGGCGCGGAAGAACTTGAAACCACGACGACGACGGAGGAATGACGATGGCCATGTCACCGCAAAGCGGAGGCGGGCGGCGTCCTTTCTTCCGCCGCCGCAAGAGCTGCCCGTTCTCGGGGGGCAATGCGCCCAAGATCGACTACAAGGACGTCAAGCTGCTGCAGCGGTTCGTGTCCGAACGCGGCAAGATCGTGCCGAGCCGCATCACGGCGGTTTCGGCGAAGAGGCAGCGCGAACTTGCTCAAGCGATCAAGCGCGCGCGCTTCCTGGGGATGCTGCCCTATGTGATCCGTTAAGGCGACGGTGGCGCGCATTGATGACGCAGCCGTCCCGGCCGCTAAGGAGAACCGAGATGGAAGTGATCTTGCTGGAGCGGGTCCCGAGGCTGGGCCAGATGGGCGAAGTCGTCCGCGTCAAGGACGGCTTCGCGCGCAATTTCCTGCTGCCGCGCGGCAAGGCGCTGCGCGCCACCGAGGAGAGCCGTACCCGCTTTGAAGCCATGAAGAGCGAACTCGCTGCACGCTCGCTCGCGCTTAAGGGCGAGGCTGCGCAAGTCGCCGCCACGATCGACGGCAAGAGCTTTACGGTTCTCCGTCAGGCCTCGGAGGCGGGTCAGCTGTTCGGCTCGGTGTCGCCGCGCGACCTGGTCGGCCTGCTCGGCGCGGCCGGCTTCAACGTGAGCCGCAATCAGATCGCCCTCAATACGCCGATCAAGACGATCGGCAAGCACCGCGTGCCGCTGTCCTTGCACCCGGAGATCGAGAGTTCGATCAGCATCATCGTTGCCCGCAACAACGACGAGGCGGGGCGTATCGAGCGCGGCGAGGATGTGACGCGGATGCGGGAAGAGCCGACGGAACAAGAAGCCGCGGCGCTGGCGGCGGAGGCCTTCTTCGAGCCCGAGGCGGCACAGCCGCAGCGCGCTGGAGAAGACGCCGAGCCGACCGCCGAGAGTACCGCTCCAGCCGACAAGGGCTGATCGCCGAGCCTATCCTCAGTCGGGAATATCGTCGCGCGGGACCGCCGCGGGTTCGCCCGGTTCGGCGACCGCTTGGCCGGCTGCGCTCGTCGAAGCCGGCTCCGCGAGCGGGGTCTCGCCCCCTGCAGGGTCCTCGCGCACTGGTTCGGCCCCCCGGCGGCGATCTCGCGTGGCGGTTGTATTAGCCTGCCGGCGGTCGTTTCGGCCGGCCGCCGGCCGGCGTCCCGGCGGGTTGGAGTTCGGGTCCTCTGCGGCGGCCGGCTCTTCCTCGGGCTTTGCCGCTTCCTCGGTCGGCTTTTGCTGCTTGGCGGCGGCCGGCGTCTCTTCCTCGGTCTTTGTCGATTTCGGGGGCTCGTTAGCCGGCTTCGCTCCGAACCCGGCGCCGAGCACGTAGGCAGCAAGTCCCGCCGCCTGCTCGCGGCTCGTCGTATAGTGCTCGCGTAGAAACTCCGTCAGCGCGAAGCGATTCTTGCCGTTCGCCAGGGCACGCGTGGGCTTGTGGCAAGCCGCGCAGTCATTGGCGAAAATCTGCGCCGGCGTTTTGCCCTGGTCGATATTGGTCTGGGCATGCGCGATGGCCGGACCCAATCCCGCAACGAGGCCGATCGCGGCAGCAAGACGCCTGGTCACCCTGACCTCCTCAACTTCCCCACGCGCCCCGCCCATGCTTACCGCAAAACTGCGGCAATGCGAGCCGGGAATGGCAGCGCCTCCCGCGCGGGGCGGGATCGCTTGCGTGGTCAAGGAGGATTTTGTTTTAATGACGGCAAGCCCCGAAGCCGCGCCTGCGCAGAACGTCAGGCGAACGGGTGCAAGCAGCGCGCGGCTTGGTCTGGCGCCGACCGTCACCGTGGCGGTCGCAGACCGGTAGAGCGTGGAGGCGAGCATGGACCGGTTGCTCTCGATCTTTCTCAGTCGGTTTATTCGCCAAGGTTCGCTTGACGTCACTACGGCGGCAGGCAACGTCTACACATTCGGTGACGGCAGCGGCGCACCCGTATCGGTCCGACTTACCAACGCAACGGCGCAGCGTGCGGTGTTGCTCGATCCCGAGCTCCGGCTCGGCGAAGCGTATATGGACGGCAGTCTGGTCGTCGAACGCGGCTCGATCGCGGACTTGTTGGAAATCCTGTTCCGGCAGGAACGTATCGCGGCGCCGACCTGGGCGTTGCCGCCGCGGGCGATCCGCCACTCGTTCCGCCGCGTGCAGCAATTCAACCCGCGCTCACGCTCACGACGGAACGTGGCGCACCACTACGATCTCGACGGGCGGCTGTACCAGCTCTTCCTCGACGCCGATCAGCAATACAGCTGCGCCTATTTCGAGTCCGAGCGTCAGTCGCTCGACGACGCCCAGCTCGCCAAGAGGCGTCACCTCGCCGCGAAGCTGCGCGTCGCCCCCGGGGCGACGGTGCTTGATATCGGATGCGGCTGGGGCGGCCTCGCCCTCTACCTCGCCGAGACCGCCAAGGCGCGCGTCACCGGCATCACGCTGTCGAAGGAGCAGCACGCGCGCGCGACCGAAAGAGCCTTGGAGCGCGGGCAGGCCCAGCAAGCAAGCTTCCGGCTCGAGGATTACCGCGACGTTGGCGGCCGCTTCGACCGCATCGTCTCGGTCGGCATGTTCGAGCACGTCGGCGTCGGCTTCTACGACACCTATTTCCGCAAATGCGCCCAGCTTCTCGGCGACGACGGCGTCTTCCTCCTGCACACGATCGGGCGCAGCAGCTCGCCGGCGGTTACCAATCCCTGGATTGCCAAATACATCTTTCCAGGAGGCTATATCCCGGCACTCTCGGAGGTGCTGCCGGCGATCGAGCGGGCGCGACTCGTCGTCACCGACGTCGAAATTCTGCAGCTCCACTACGCCGAGACGCTCAAGGCGTGGCGCGCACGCTTCCTCGCCCACCGCGAGGAAGCCGAGCGGCTCTACGACGAGCGCTTCGTGCGCATGTGGGAGTTCTATCTCGCGTCTTCCGAGATGGCCTTCCGCGAGAGCGACATGGTCGTCTTCCAGATCCAGATGGCGAAGCGCAAAGGCGTCGTACCGCAGACCCGCGACTATATCGGTCAGGAGGAAGCGCGGCTGCGCGCGATCGAAGCCGGCTACTCCGCGCCGCTGCGACTCGCCGGAGAATAACGCGGCGGGCGCGCGAACGCCGCAATACGCCGTCAAGCGCCGACTGTGCGACGGGCCGGTTGCTCACCTTGCGGCGGTGGGTAGCGGGGAAAGCCGCAATGAGCATTTCCCATGCTCGGCCGGCTCGACTATCGACGACACGTTCGCGGTTGAGTGCAACTGTTGCCGATCCGGCGCGTGCGCCGGTCGTTGAGTGATCCGCGATGTCGAGTGATCGCAGACTAACTACTTCGATACTGGCTGACCTAAAATCGGCCATACCCGAATCTCGTGATCGGAACCATGGCACAGATCGATTCGCTCGCACGGAAGCAACCTGCCGCAGAGCCTCTGACCCGCGTGTTGCCCCACAATATCGAGGCAGAGCAGGGTCTGCTCGGCGCCATTCTCATTAACAACGACGCATTTTATCGTATCCAGGATTTCCTCGAGCCCAGGCATTTCTTTGAGCCGATCCACCAAGAGATTTTTGAACTCACTACTGCCTTAGTTCGCGCCGGGAAGGTCGTCACGCCTGTGACCCTAAAGACTTTTCTGCCGACCGATCGGGACATCGCGGGGCTCACCGTCAATCAATACCTCGCACGGCTTGCGGCCGAGGCGACGACGATCATAAACGCCGAGGACTACGGCCGCACTGTCTACGATCTCGCCGTTCGTCGGGGCTTGATCGCGATCGGGGAAGATGTGGTCAACGCCGCATATGATGCTCCGGTCGATGCAACGCCAGCGACTCACATCGAGGAGGCCGAGCGCAAGTTGTACGAGCTTGCGGAAACAGGACGCTATGACTCCGGATTTCAGCGCTTTACGAACGCGCTCACAACCGCAGTCGATATGGCTGCGCGCGCTTACGATCGCGACCAAAAATTGTCGGGGTTGGCGACTGGGCTGAGGGACTTAGATAAATACATGGGGGGGTTGCAGAGATCCGACCTCATTATCATTGCTGGACGGCCGGGAATGGGTAAAACCGCCTTGGCCACAAACATTGCATACAACATTGCTCATGCTTTTCTGCCTGAGACACGCGCCGACGGGGAAATTGACGCTGTAGACGGCGGTCGAGTCGGCTTCTTCTCTCTAGAAATGTCAGCGGAACAGCTCGCCACACGAATCATTTCAGAGCAGACGGAAATCTCATCGTCTACTATTCGTCGCGGTCAAATAACGGAAGCGGACTTCGAGAAGATCGTAGCATTCGCCAGAACAATGCAGGAATTGCCGCTGTACATCGACGAAACTGGCGGTCTCTCGATTGCGCAACTATCTGCGAGAGCGCGACGCCTCAAGCGACAACGCGGGCTGGATCTACTGGTGGTCGACTATATTCAGCTGCTCCAAGGATCGACTCGACGCGCGCAGGAGGGGCGCGTCCAAGAGGTGACCGAAATCACCACAAGTCTCAAAGCGCTGGCGAAACAACTCAACATCCCGATTATCGCGTTGTCCCAGCTTTCGCGGCAAGTTGAAGCTCGTGAAGACAAAAGACCCCAGTTGGCGGACTTGCGCGAATCTGGATCGATAGAACAGGATGCGGATGTGGTTCTATTCGTCTATCGCGACTCCTATTATCTAAACAATGCCGAACCGCGCGACCGCAACTCGCCAGAGCACGGTGAGTGGGAAGCGAAATATGACAAAGTGAAACATCAGGCGGAAGTGATAATTGGAAAGCAGCGACACGGACCGACCGGAACGATACCGCTACACTTCAATGGGCGGTTTACCCGTTTTGGCGACTCGATCGACGCAGCTCACCTTCCGGAGCGCTTCGAATAGGATCTGAACGGTTTCCGGAGTGATGTCTTCTTTATTTGGAACACAAGGGACTGGCGGTTCTTTGGGCTATGGGCGGTCATCGTATCTCGCCACTTCCGGCTCAAAAGGCGCCAACGGGAGGCCCGCGATATTCCGACAGAAGCCGACTAGATGGTTCATTTCTCCGAGCCTTACGTACGTTGCATTTCGGGCTTCGAGTTCATCAATGAAACGTTCGTCCTCGTAGTCACCGTCGGCCCTGTAGCGGCGGGCAGCGCGTCGAAGGTCAGGGACGCTGTACCCATCCCAGCTGTGAAACAACGTCCCAGCGGCAATGATCCTTGCAAGAGCGGCGTGCTCGTTTTCCGTAAAGATGTAGTCGGGCTCGCGCAGCAGTTGCTTCTCAAGCCAGTGGCGCACGCCTTCGTCAAGCCAATTGCGATCTTTCAGTATTTCGGCTGCCCGCAAGCGGAATTGATCGGCCCTGACCCGCGCTTTCGAGAATTGCGGCATGGTTCATCCTCCAAGCGCCCGACGAACGCGCCGGCCCTTGTGGATAATGCTGTGCGCAAGGCGTGAAAATACTTTGATTCGTGTCTGCGACATAGCTGCACAAAGAGCGATTTTGGGGTTTGCCCGCACCGGCCGTACCTCTGGGCTGCGCGCGGCGAAACGCAGGGCCAACGCGTCGGAGCGGCGACCCCACCTTGGTGCAAGCGGCTTTACCGCAGCCGCGGCGCCCGTCATAAGGCGGCATGACACTCGCAGAACAGCTATCCGAGTCGGCGATCCCCTTGGCCGATCCCGAAAGCACCGGCGGCACGCTCACCGTCAATCTTTCCGCCATCGACCTGAACTGGCGCACGCTTGCGCGCATGATCGTGCCCGGCGAATGCGCTGCCGTGGTCAAGGCCAACGCCTATGGGCTCGGGCTCGAACCGGTCACCACGACGCTGGCGAACGCCGGCTGCAAGACCTTCTTCGTGGCCGATCTCGCCGAAGCGCGCCGCGTGCGTGCTTGCACCGAGGAGGCCGCGATCTACGTGCTCAACGGCTTCACCTACGAGGGATCGAGTGCGTTCGTCGAGATCCGCACCCGCCCGGTCATCAACAGCATGACCGAGCTTGCCGAGTGGGACGCGTTCGTCGCCGCGCACGCCTGGCTCGGAGGGGCGGCGCTCCACGTCGACACCGGCATGAACCGGCTCGGCATATCCGCGGCGGAAGCGGCGGCGCTTGCGCCGCGCGTGCAGATGGAGAATCACGGCATCACCCTGCTGATGAGCCACCTCGCCTGCGCCGAGATCGCCGAGCATCCGCTCAACAATGTCCAGAGCCGGCTGTTTCGCGAAATCCGCGCGCTCTATCCCGGCGTTCCCGCCTCGCTCGCCAATTCCTCCGGTATTTTCCTCGGTGACTGGACGCACTGCGACCTGGTGCGGCCCGGCGCCGCCCTTTACGGCATCAACCCCACACCCGGACATCCGAACCCGATGCGCGGCGTCGTCGAGTTGACCGGGCGCATCCTGCAGGTCCGCGAAGTCGGACCCGGCGACACCGTCGGCTACGGCGCCATGTGGACCGCAAAACGCCCCACGCGCCTCGCCGTGGCAGCGCTCGGCTACGCCGACGGGCTCATGCGCTCCGGGAGTGGAACCGACCGCGGCGGCGGCGCCGCCGTCGTCGCCGGCAAGCGCTGCCCGTTCGCTGGCCGCATTTCCATGGACCTGGTCTGCATCGACATCACCGAAACGCCGCAAGGCGAGGTCCGCCGAGGCGACACGGCGACGTTCATCGGCGCCGGCGCGACGATCGACAATGTCGCCACCGCCGCCGGGACCATCGGTTATGAGATTCTTACCCGGCTTGGCCGTCGCTGCCATCTCGTCCATCGGGTGACTGAACCGGCTAGATAGGCGAGTGGCATGGCTGCGCGCGCGCAGAACTTCGTCTGCCAGAGTTGCGGCGCCGCATCACCGCGCTGGGCCGGCCGCTGCGAAGCCTGCGGCGCCTGGAACACGCTGGTCGAGGAAGGCGCAGCAGCGCCGGCGCGTTCTCGGCACAAGGGCCGCCTGTTTGTCATCGAGCCGCTCAAGGGGCAAACGCACGAAGCACCGCGGTCGGGCTCGGGCATGGCGGAGTTCGACCGCGTTACCGGTGGCGGGCTGGTACGGGGCTCGGTGCTGCTGCTCGGCGGCGATCCGGGCATCGGCAAGTCGACTTTGCTGCTCGAGGTCGCGGCCGCGTTCGCGCGCGGAAATCGCCGCGCGGTGTATATTTCCGGCGAAGAAGCCGTTGCGCAGGTGCGGCTGCGCGCGGAACGGCTCGGCCTCACCGACGCCACGGTCGAGCTTGCCGCCGAGACCTCGGTCGAAGACATTATCGCGACGCTCTCGCAAGGGACCACTCCGCACCTTCTCGTCATCGATTCGATCCAAACCATGTGGACGCAGGCAGTCGAAGCTGCGCCCGGGACGGTCACGCAAGTACGGGCGTCCGCCGGCGAACTCATCCGCTTCGCCAAACGCTCGGGCGCGGCCGTGATCCTGGTCGGCCACGTCACCAAGGACGGCCAGATCGCCGGACCGCGCGTGGTCGAGCACATGGTCGATGCGGTGCTGTCGTTCGAAGGCGAAGGGTCGCAGCAATTCCGTATCCTGCGAGCCATCAAGAACCGCTTCGGCCCGACCGACGAGATCGGCGTGTTCGAGATGACCGGAGCGGGCTTGCGCGAGATCGCGAACCCTTCGGAGCTGTTTCTTTCCGAACGCGAGCTCGGCAGCCCCGGCACGGCGGTTTTCGCCGGCATCGAGGGGACCCGGCCGCTGCTCGTGGAAATTCAAGCCCTGGTCGCGCCGACGACGCTCGGCACCCCGCGCCGCGCGGTCGTCGGCTGGGACCCCAGTCGGCTGTCCATGGTGCTCGCAGTACTCGAGGCGCATTGCGGCGTCCGGCTCTCCGGCCACGACGTCTACCTCAACGTCGCTGGCGGAATGCGCATCCAGGAGCCGGCGGCCGACGTCGCCGCGGCCGCCGCGCTGGTGTCTTCGCTCGCGCATGCGCCTCTTGCCGCGGACGCGGTCTATTTCGGCGAAGTCTCGCTGTCAGGCGCCGTGCGGCCGGTAGCGCAGACCGCGGCACGGCTCAAGGAGGCGCAGAAGCTCGGCTTCATGAGAGCAATCGTTCCCGAGGCGGCGCGCACCGAGGCCCCCGATGGTTTTTCGCTCTCCACGCTCGGGACGCTGGCAAACCTGGTCGTCGACATTGCCCGCGATGGAACGCCGCCGCTGCGTCGCGCCGGCCGTCAGGACGCTTGACGAGGGTCGGCGATCCTTCCCGCGAACAGTACGGCACCTGTCGTCTCGTCGACGATGGCGAACAGGAACGGCCGGTCGACGCGGAACATCTGAGCCGGCGGCGACCGTATCGCTTTGGCGACCATGGTGGCGGCCGCGGCCGCAGCCGCCTCGGTCCCCTCCTCTGCCACCTCGATGACCGCCGCGTGCATGATTTGACCGATGGCCAGAGGCAGCTCCGCCTGGGCCTTTCCGGTCATTCCGGAAAAGTCGGCCGTCTTGAAATCGAAAGCGCGGCGCATGCCCTTGCTTTTGAAAATCCCGACCAGGCTCGACTTGAACGTTGCGTGGTAGCGCGGCAACGCAAGCTCGACGTGTCGTGGCGGGGTGCGCAGCGCGGCAAATAGAGACTTCATCTCTCCATCGTCAAGCCGCTGCGCGATTGCGGTGTTGCCGGGGTCAGGCACCACGATCACCATGCTCACGCGTCCGCCCTCATAGGGCAGACGAATGGCCTGGTACCCCTGCCGTGTCGCCAAGGCGAAGTCGGCGCGCAGGTGCATCGTGGGCACCTGGGCCTCGCCGTCGGCGAGGTGAAATGCCTCGTCCCGCGTGGCGTCGGCGTCGAACGTCGCCTGCCATCGCGCCTTGAAGTAGATCGCGTCGAGGAGGAGGAGCATCGTCATCGCGTCGAGCTGGTCGAGGATCGAGCCGATCTTTCCGCTGGTCGTCTCCTTGACCCACCCGTTTACCGTTGCGAGGTCGGCGTCCTGAAAGATCTCGGCCGCGTACTTCTCCCGCAGCACGGCGATGTAGCTTTCCGAGATGGCATTGCCCGGCTTGGTTAACATGAGCACGTTGGCGACGCGCAGCTGGAAGGATGCGGGCGACGCGCCATTGAGGCTCGCCAGCACGGCCGCGCTGGCCGCGTTGATCTCGTCGCCTGGAAGCTTTTGGCCGAGCACCTTTGCCATCTCGGCCGCGTTGTCGCCGCGCGCCCCCGCAAGCACCATCGCCATCGCGGTTCCGATCGAATAGGGCGAGATGACGATATTGCCTGGCGTTTTGGCGAATGCCTGGAAAAGTCGCAGGCCCGTGCCATTGAAAGCGTCGACCAAGGGCCCCCACCCGCTCGCCGCCAATACCGCGGGGATAACTGCGATCGCGACCGCCGAGGCGCACAACAGACCGATCGCCCATAGTCGCAAACGGTGCATTTTCACCCAAGCCTCGGCTGTATTGGGAAAGCACCGGCTGAATTCGTAACGCTCCACGGCATGGAACTGTTGACCGCGCCAGAAGGCGGGTGACGATCCCGCCCGGCCCAGCTATATACGCCGCGGAAAATTTCGTTTGGCGCCAGCCATCTCGGCAGGCGGCGGGACGGTTGGGATGGACGGGTTCCGCGGCGATTTTTCCTAGGCGTCGCTCGTCGCAGACACTTGCGGCCAAACGGCGGCGGGCATGTCATAGGGGAGTGGGGCCGGCGCCTGATTCGGGTGCGCGGAGGTCGGACAAGTCGTTACCAGCGGTCGGGTCAGCAGAGCATGCCAATCACCCTCCTCGACGTCATGCTTATCGCGGTGATGCTGGTTTCGGGACTCCTCGCCATGGTGCGCGGCTTCATGCGCGAGGTGCTTTCGATCATCGCCTGGGTGCTGGCGGCCGTGGCGACGCTTTACAGCTATGCCAAGCTGCTCCCATACGCCAAGCAATACTTCAACAACGACATCGTCGCGGCGGTCGCCGTCGTCGGCGGCATTTTCCTCGGCACGCTGCTCGTGGTCACGGTCCTGACCGTGAGGATTTCCGACATGGTGCTGGATAGCCGGGTCGGAGCCCTCGACCGTACACTCGGCTTCCTGTTCGGACTGGCGCGCGGCCTCTTGATCGTGGTCGTCGCCTACACGTTCTTCGACTGGCTCGTCCCCGATCGCGGCAAGCCGGGTTGGATCCTGCACGCGAAGTCGAAAGTCGTGCTCAGCAGCACCGGCGATTGGCTCAAGGAGC
>Ga0210409_10002333_pt1 | contig 22751 bp, 20 predicted proteins | sample IncBWH17MmetaG_FD_161649 | JGI IMG/M metagenome (GOLD analysis project Ga0210409, IMG submission 161649) | Forest soil microbial communities from Barre Woods Harvard Forest LTER site, Petersham, Massachusetts, United States - Inc-BW-H-17-M | ecosystem: Environmental > Terrestrial > Soil >...
TGTTTGATAACCGTTGACCAGCCATTCCAGCCGGCCTGTGTCGATCTCAATCAGCAGGCCATGCACTGGCACTTTTGGCCCGATGAGCGGGCTGCTGCGGGCGATCTCGGCGGCTTTCATGACATTTTGCCGATCGCTTCCAAAGATGCCAAAGTACTCGTTGAGGTTATCCGGCAGCATATGTCGCTCGATGCCTAGCGCGCGAAAGCGATCGAGCAACTGCAGGGCACTGGTCTTGCCCACCTGGCAGTCGGTGTGGCCGATGATCACGATTTCCTTCCCACCCTTGACCGCGCAAGCCAAGGCCAGCGACCGCATCGTGCTGCTCAATGGCCCGGTGATAATATTGCCGGCATTACGGAGCCAGATGAATTGTTCGGGAGGCACGCCCAGCGCCTGGGGAAGCAGGGCGTTGAGGCGCGCGTCCACGCAAGTCAACGCGACCAGTGGCAGTTCCTCATCGTAGTCAGCGGGATGCAGACCGGCGTCGCGGTCACCGGCCAAAGCGCGGTGATTGGCATCTATCATTGCCTCGAACAAGCGCTCGCTCATAACCACACGGACAGTCGCAAACGGGAAAAAAACCTTACGCCACAGCGGCCCGCCCCTTCGGCCGGCCGACGAAAAAATAAATGATGGACCCAATCAACGGCAGAAAGATGATCACCAACACCCAAACGATCCGTTCACCGTCGGCCAAGCCCTTGTTGGTGATGGCATGAATGAGCATCCATAGCCAGAACACAAACCCGGCGAGACTCACCACCGCTCCAAAGAACAGGACAAACAACCCAAGTAGTCCTCCCACAATCGAAGCGATCATAGTTTCTCCCTTTCTTTAATATCGCTGATGCCAGGGGTAATGGCACTTTTCAGGGAAGGCACTTGCGCGATCAGTTTCTCCATCTTGATGCCGGTCAGACCTTCGATTACGGGCGGCAACTGCGCCAGGATCTGAGCCACATCGCCGGTGAGCTTGCTGGCGCCACCGCCGACCCCATTGCCGGAGTTGATAATGATCATCTTTTCGGTTTTGGAAAGAGGCTCGCTAATCTTAGCAGCCAGCTCTGGCAGGATGCGGATGATCATCTCGACCACCGCCGCTTCGTTGTACTGCTTGAAGGAATCCGCTTTCATCCGCATGGCCTCCGCGGTCGCTTTGCCTTGGGCCTCGATGATGGCAGCTTCGGCCAAGCCGCGCGCTTTGTTGGCTTCGGCTTCGGCCATGCCCGTAGCCTTGGACACATCGGCATTGGCGAAACCCGTTGCCTTGGTGGCTGACGCCGCGCCGGCCGCTTCAGTTTCCAACTGGAACTTGCGGGCATTGGCCAGCGTCTCGACTTTGTAGCGCTCGGCATCGGCGGGCTTTTGGACATTGGCTTCGAGTTCCCGCTGCTTGCGCAGGATTTCCTGCTGCTGGAGTTCGATCTGTTTTTGTTTCTCAATAATCGTGACCTGGATTTCCTCGGCTTTGACGAGCTGGCCGGTTTTGTATTTCTGCAGATCGTAAGCCAGGTCGGCCTCCGCTTTCTTCTGATTTACCGCCGCCTGGTACTGGGCGACATTAGATTGATAATCGCGCTGGGCCTCGGCGATCTTCGTATCAGCTAAAAATTTTGCTTCCTGGCCGGCCTGAGTCGCTTGCGCCGAACGAATCATCGAATCGCGGTCGGCTTCGGCCTGGGCAATGACGGCGTCCCTCTTCACCTGGGCGATGCGGGGCTTGCCCAGGGCTTCGAGATAACCTTGGCCGTCGCGGATGTCTCGAATCGTAAAACTGACGATTCCCAGTCCCATGTTGGCCATGTCGCCGGCGGCGACTTCCTGAACTTTGGAGGCAAACGCATCCCGGTTTTGGTAAATATCCTCGACCGTCATCGTGCCCAGAATGGCGCGCAGATGGCCTTCCATGGTCTGGGTAGCGACGTTTTTAATCTCATCGGTGGTCTTGCTGAGGAACTGCTCGGCGGCAGTAGAAATCGAAACGTCGTCGCCTTTAACCTTGATTTGGGCGACGCCATCCACTCTCACGGGCACACCTTTACTCGTATAAACCTCTGGGGTTTGCACGTCGATGGTAAGCAACTCCAGCGAGAGGATGTCGACTTTTTCGAAAACCGGCAGCACAAAGACGCCGCCACCCTTGCGAATCTTGAACCCAACCTCGCGCGTGTTCCCGTCCGGGTCGACCACCCTGTGTTTGCGGCCCGAGATCACCAGGACCTGGTTGGGGCCGACCTTCATATAGCGGTTGGCCCAAATGGCCAACATCGTGAAGAAAAAGAACAAGAATGACGCAACACCGCCAATGACCCATCCAGTTGCGCCAATTTCACCCAAAAGAATTGGAGTAATCATATATCTGCTCAGCTGTCGGTTGGTTGGCTTACAAATTTCTAATTGACTGTTTCAACAAAATACTGCGTGCCGACGATGCGAGTAATGCGCACTGGTTTGCCAGCAGGCACGGCAACCCCGGTTTCAGTCCGTGCCGGCGCCGTATATCTCGAACCGCCCTGGATATAGGCGATTTCACCGACGCCATTCAGTGGAATTGGGGTAACGATGGAAGCCGCTTGGCCTGCAAGGGAAGCAACGCGGGATTCGCTCGAGCTCTGGGTCTTGCTGAACATCCAATTAAATATACCCAAGCTGATAAAGGCCATCACTGAACCCGCGACAGCGGAAACAGGAGCGCTGATCCAGACGCTGCGCGTGCTCTCGATATGGGAAAGAATCAGGCCGCAGGCTCCAAAGGCGGTGATGAAACAGCCCAAGACCGTAGGGCTAAAAAATGAAATCCCCGGCACACCGCTATGATCATAGCCGGCTTCGGCATGACCGCCGGTGCCGACATCGCCGCCGTCGTGTCCACCGAACAAATGACCCGCAAAAGCGCTGATAATGGCGAAGAGTAGACCGAGAGCCAGGCAAGCGGTGTAGATAATCATAGGCGCCTCTTTCAATTCATGGTTCTGATGATAAAACCCTTGCACCCAGGGCTTCAAGCAAGAAAGCGTAGAGTGCACCCTGACAGGGAACGACCCACGTGGCACAGGGTGCACTCCTGGCGGCGTCGCGCCTGACTGGCGCCGCGGATTGACACCTCGACCGGGTGTCACTTCGGCCCCCTCCCCAAAAACGCCCCTGGCTCCGGTTAATCGGCGAGAAAGTTGTTAATGTGCGCGTCCGTTTCATCTGATTGCACCAACAGAACACCAACTCCGAGCAGTTTGCAGTTATAAGATGAGGGTAGGTTTGTAAGCGTGGGGAATGGGGAGAACCGCAGAGACGGGGAGGACGCAGAGAAACCGCTAAGCGAACGGCGTGGCTTTGCGGATGTGAGGCCGAGCGAACATTGTTTCATTGGAGAAACTTTGTTCTGTGAACTCGCTCGATTGATGGCTTGTTCTGTATTCATGACATGCGAGCACCGTAGCAAGGGGGTTGCACAAATACTGTCCAAGTAGTGAGAAAAGGTCGAAGAAGGAGTGAGAAGGAGCGACAAGGCAATTTTGTGCTTGGATCACCTAACCAGAAATGGTAGTTTTTCGAGAGGCGAGGCTGATAATGAACAGCTTACAAGCAAAAAAAGGATGACGTAATCCGGCTGTCATTAAACGACCCGATTCCCCCCTGTCTAATGGCCGCCGCACTTGATAACCAAGGTTTTGCATCGAGAAGGGCGGAGAACCTACTCAGCGACCAGCCGTCGCTGAATCACAGTTAAGCCTCGATATGTCGTTTTCCCGGTTATTTGCTGGCTTTGTTGCAGTCCCTGCCTTGGCCATTGTTATCTTTTTTGCTGGCTGGATTTTTTCTGCTGGCTGTTCACGTGCTCACGTTCTCGTTGTCAATCAGTCCGGCACCACCCTCAGCAATCTGGTGATTTCAGGCGCATGCAGAGAGCGCCACACCGACGCGCTTATCGCATTTTCCGAATGGCGAACCGTCACTCCATATGAAAGCGGCGGGACAATTCGATTTTCTTTCGCTAGCGCCGGGAAAAGTTACGTCGCCGAGCCGGATATTTACACCAACCATTCAGGTTTCTGTGCGATTGCCTTCACAGTAAATTCGAATATGGTTGTTAAATCTGGAGTGAGATATTGACCCATGAGGCTTAACAAATCGCCGGAGACGAACCGGCGCTGCACTCTTCCGTTCGACCTCAGGATGAGATTCTGGAGTCCCAATCGCGCCCCACGCTTTCTGTCGGCGCCGGTCGCTCAACTTTTTCGTTATGTGAGAATCGCATGACACATGAGATCCACATTCAGTCATACTTTTCGCTCCCGACCGATTTGGCCGGGCAGATGCGTGATTGGCCAGAGTTTGTTGCTGGCGAGAAATTCTCCGTTCAACTAAGAAATGGGCAAACTGGGGAGGTTGTGGAAGTGTCGCTCATCGAGACGAAGGATGATCGTCCCTACGTATCAGTCAGGTCCCCAAACCCGGGATCGCTTTTTGATCGCGTTCTTGGTAAGGTTGTTTATGCGCTCTCCGAGCATAGCGATTACCTCATTGTTGACAGGGTTTCGTAAATCACATAACCCCAGCCTGGAGCGGACCCGAACCAGCCGTTTTGTTTTCAGTGAATTTCAAAGCCTGTGGCGGCTGGTTCAGGCCGCTCAGGCTGGCCGTTGGACCAAGACATGACAGCATCTGCACATCGGCGATGGCTATGGACTTTATCAGCCCTTTCGTTGATTTGTCTCCTCTTCGCTGGATACTGTTTTGTGCGCTGGGGAGTTTTGCACGTTCAAGTCGCTCTGGGCGAGGAGCAGACGCAAATGTTCGAAGAGTGTCGCACACAGGCGTTGCAGAGCTCGGATCCTAAGAAAATCGCGGGGTTCATACAGGCGGCGATCATATACTATCCGTCAGGAACGAAACAGAGCACCGGTTCGCATGTGGACCGTATGGTCGAACGCAGCCGTCAGCTGGCCATTGATGACATGATCGCTCGGTTACGTATTGTAACCGGCGGGGATTTGGGAAAGGATCCACAGAGTTGGATTGATCGATATGGGGAAAAGGAAATGGTCCGACCAGACCGTGCAGCGAACCCGAGCCAGCCGACTGGGTCACAAACAAATCAGCTGTCAGCGGCGGCTGGCTCGGGTCGCTGACGTCCTTCGTTAAGCGGCAAAATTTCGATGCGCTACGTTGAATCCTACGTTCACAAGGCCCAAGTTGGAGTGCTCCTGGAGCTTGAAGCGGATGCCGATTCAGCCCGGGAAAGCGACGAATTCCGGCAACTGGCAAGAGATCTTGTCTTGCAGGTTGCTGCTGGCAAAGCAAAGTCTCCAAGTGAGTTGTTGGAGCAGCGTTTCATCAAAGACCAAGAACAATCGGTGTCCCACCGGATATATGTGGTTTCGACGGTGCTCAAGACGCCAATTCGGATTACACGGTTTGTGCGATATGACGCGGACGCCGCTTAACGAGTCGTGGCAGCCGACTCCGGGAGTCAGCCAGGCTGCCATTCCTACGCCGCTGGCCAGGAGCGGCTGCACTCGTCGTTAAGCAGCAATGAGCGCTTCAACCCCTGATCCCGTTGAATTTGAGCGAGGCCGAGCTGACGCAACGCGAGATATCGAGGCCAATCGCCCTCGTCTGTTTTGGGGCACGAGAGGGGAGTGGGGGCGCTTCCTGGAAGAGTTGTTTCGATCCAGATTCGGCGTCGAGGTTGAACACACCTGGACTTGTTTCGTATCGGGAGGGATACAATTCAACAGTAGTGGCTCACATTGACCATAGCCATGGACCTGGCGCATTCGAAAAGGCCAAGAAGAAAGTAGAGCACTTCAGAAAGGAACTTTATGCTCGCACGTTGGATCATCCCGGGAATGCCGCTTAACCCGTCGTGGCAGCCGACTCCGGGGTTACGCCTCGCTGCTTACTCTTCGGCCTTGGCCCGGAGCGGCTGCACTCGGCGTTAGAACTCCAGCAAGTATGAGAAACGCTCTTCTCCTCGCATTTCTTGTCTGCCTTGGAGTTACGGCGTGTGCCGACTGGGAGGAGGGGCAGTCCACCCTTTCTCCGAACAAAAAGTGGTTTGTCAATCTGCAGACAAAATCAGGTACGAACGGGTTCACTCGGATCCGCGTTTATGATACTGACGTTTATCCAAGTTTGAAGACGGAGGCGAATCCAAATCCGAGAGGCAAACCAACGGCGTTGTTCATTGTTCCAGTCGAGTTTTATGCCCGTTCTGTGGATATGAAATGGAACTCAGCGGGCACGGTTTTACGAATGGAGCAACCAGCAGCCAACCTTAAGCCGCCTATATACTATTCCCTGGACTTAAATACCTTTAGTTTTTCCAAGATCGAAAAATGAGTTCTAACCAGCACATGCAGGTGACCCCGCGATAACGTCGTTGTTTCATGCTGAACGCCTCTGGCGCGGGGCGGCTGATGTGCGACGTTGGGCAGCGTGAACAACCATGGGCACGTTTAAAGCCAGGGCGATCTGGTCGACCAACCTTCTCCTGTTGCTTGTCTGCGTCGGGACTGTGATGGGGCTGGTCCTTCGTCCACACGAGATGAAGGTCACAGTCGCGTTTTGCGGGTACAGCAATAATTCCCGTGGCACACTATTGGCAAACGTGAAAGTGAGAAACGAGGGCAGCGTGACGATCAGACGGTGTCGGCAGTACACCGTGGATGAAAGGCAGCAGTCCAGCGTATTCTCGGTACATTGCTTTTTGAGCGACAATATCCTGCTTGGTCCGAGGGAGTCAGAGGTCGTCGAGATTTTCCCGACGCCGGATATGGGTGAATGGCGCGCCGGCTTCTTATGTTTGCCGTGCGGATGGAAAATGTGGTTGAGGGACCGGATTGAGCCGATGCGGATGACCGACCCAAGCTGGAAGTGGAGACTCTACAGATGGATTGCTCCTACAAATACCCCCATATACAGCGAATGGATTGCGGCGCACGACGATGCCGCCCAACAACGGCCTGCACTGGACTGCTCGATGACGACAGGATTACATTCCGAAAGTCGCTGGCTTGCAGCCACTGACGCCGAACGTTATACGACGGTGGAGAGCTCGAGAGTCGATGTCCGAGCTTTCAGCAAAGCCATCAAAATGAAATCGCCGTGAGCCAACTTTTTCGATTTCCAGGAGCGGTCAGGCGAGACCCGGCGATCGAGGTCTGGATGCATGAGCATTCGGGCGAATTGGGGGTGATCGCTCAGGACTGGTTTGAGGTCATGCGCGCCCGCGGAGAAGACGTTCGAGAGTTATTGCATGATGGGCATCCGACTGCGTGTGTAGCTGATGCGGCATTCGGCTACGTCAATGTGTTCAAAGCTCACGTTAATGTCGGATTCTTTCGTGGTGCGGAGATTGCCGATCCCGAGGGTCTGTTGGAAGGCACTGGCAAGTTCATGCGCCATGTGAAACTCAGGCCCGAATGCGGCGTCAATGCCACGGCGCTTAGGAAGCTAATCGAAACTGCATACACTGACATGAAAGGGCGCCTGAAGGCGGGATAATTAGTGGAGTCGCCGTATAACAACGCCATGCACACGGACTGCGCGCATATCAATTCCAGGTGCAGGACCACAGGCGCGGGTTCACTGATTCGAAACGTTAACCTTTTCAATCGTTATGCGAAATAACATCACCGCGATATTGGGTGTTCTCTGGATGAGCCGAATTGCCTTGTGTGCGGAGCCCCGAGCGGCAGTTGACAGCATCCTTCCAGAAGACGTGGTCCAGGGGAGCGTCAAAGAGGTTCAAATGGGGAGCAACAGGTTTGCGGTCTTTTTCACCTACACCGACATAGGAGCAAAGAAGATGCTGGCATTTTCAGAACAACATGCTGGGCAAAAGATGCGTACGCGCGTGGGTAAGTATTTGGGTCCCGAGGGGGTTTGCTATGAGCCTCCGGACCCGGGCGAATACGCGAAGTGGAAGGAGGGCTGGCTTAAGCGCAGGGCATCGAAGATTGTTGGGCTGAGCGATATTGACGCGAAGGCAATCTTGGCCGGCCTCAAAGGAGAACCTAGAAAATGATTCTCGTGGCTAACTGTGGCAGTGCAGCGGATGCCGGGTTTAGCCCTTCTGTTTTCATGCAGCCTGACTCCGCGATAACGACTTTGTTCCATGCTGAACGCCCTTCCCACGGGGCGGCTGATGTGCAGCGTTAGGTGAAATGTGGTAGGCGAAATGTGGTAGCGCACAGAAGACCATTCGAAGCCCCAAGTGGGGCGCCTCATACCAGCCCGGGGCAAGCGGAGCGCCGCCCTGGGTTACGGGTCCAAACGAACCCCTTTCTTTTTTCCAAATTCGGGTTGACGCGCTTCAAGCGCGTCAACCCGAATTTGAAAAAAAGAAAGGTTGGGTTGGGGCGGGTTTTTACCCCGGGCGGTGGCCTCCACGCTGCGCTTAATTTCAAATCGCAGATTTCAAATTTCAAAGCGGAAAGATCAGGGCAAGTCGCTCTAGCAGGTCTTGACTTCGGCTATCATGCCGCCCCTCCCGGGACTCCTGAGGCTATCGCGAGGCAGACTTCGACACTGGCGTGACCGATATCCTGAAACAGGGCCAGTGACAAAGTAGCCGATGCCGTCGTCTGGTAGGGCGAGGCTCCTGCCGAGCCCTGATCATTTATTCAACCGGGCGGCCTGTTCATCGAAAGAGACGGATTTAGTTAGGGCTCGGCGGGAGCCTCGCCCCACCAGCCCGGCCCGTACCCCAGTTGCGGACTTTGTCACTCGCCCTGTATCCTGGAGGAGAGCGGCGAGTTCGGCCTTGCAATCAGAGCGGGGGTTTTTCACTGTTTGGGCGTATGCAATCCCACGAAGTGCTGCGCGAGGTTTTTCAGCAGTGCAGTCCCAAGCAGGTGTCCTCAGAGCTTGGGCTCTCGCTATCGATGATTTACAAATGGGCCGAGCCGCCCGACCAGGCCGCCGGGAGCGGGAGCACCAATCCGCTGGACCGCATCGACGCGTTGTTGCGGTGCACCAATGACCGTCGCCTGGTGCAGTGGATTTGCCAGCGCGCGGGCGGCTTCTTCGTTCTCAATCCCAAGACATCCAAGCCTCACCCTTCCTACTTAATCCCGGCCACCAATGAGATTGTTCAGGAATTCGCGGACTTGCTGGCGGTGGTTGCCGCGGCGGCAGCTGACAATCAGATCACGCAAGCTGAGTCGAAGCAGATCCGCGCCCGATGGGAAAAACTCAAGGCGGTGACCGAGAGCTTCGTGGCGTGTTGTGAAGGAGGCAACTTCCTGCCTTTGAAAACGAAGGAGGCCGAGGTCCAGGGAAGTAAGCAGTGAAAGCAGCTGCAAACACTTTCTAAGTCAACGGCAGGGTGCTCAAGATGGCGGTGAGCGTGGAACTGCGCCCGGGCGGGAGCGTTATCTGATTGGAAGAAACGTTTCCGGTCTCGATGCAAACCATGCGCTGGTACTCATCGTTGCCGAAGTCGGGCATTTGTTGCGATCTTGCGATCCAAGGATTCCAAACAACCGTTGAGTTGGAGCCTTGCTTTTCGATCAGAATCTTGCGAGCAAGGCGAGGATCATGAATCTCCACCGGGCCGGTGGTGTCGAGGTAGATGCGATCCACCTCGGAGGCGATGCGAATGGCGTCACTGGTTTCCTGGCGCGGGGCAAAGTTGGCGACCTTATCCAGGTAAGAAACACCCTTGAGTCCCACAATCGAGATGGCGGTGACATCGCCGACCTCGAAATAGGTATGGAAGCAGCTTTCAAAGGTCATGGGATCCTCGGCGGCCTTATTGGTGATAATGAGCTGGAGCTTGAGAACCTGGCTCACCGTGATGACGTAATCCGCGGTAAAGGGAGGGAAGGCTGAGGCTTCCGGGCAGTCGGGCAAGCGAAAGCGCACGCTGACGCTGCCATCGGGGGCGGGCGCGAATTCTTTGAGTTCCCAGTTTTTGACGCGAGCAAAACCGTGGTTGCCCATGCCTTCACGCATGCCAAACCAGGGAAAGATGACCGGGACGCCGCCGCGGATAGGCTGTCCATCATTGAAACAGCTGCATTGGCTCATGAAGGTGAGCGGCGGTTCGCCATGTTTCCGAAAGGTCGTGAGGTGGGCGCCCTGCAGGTAGACTTCCGCGCTGCTCCACATGGTGGAGATTCCGATCATCGGCAACTCCCCCTGGCCATCGAGGAACATGACACGACCGGGTGTTTGAGTCTTCTCCATGATGTCAGTTCATCGTGTACAATGTGATATGTGATCTTCGCTGGACGGAACGAGTGTAACGGCCCGCTCAAGGAGCTGTCAAAATGATTTTGCTTTCCTGCAGCACCCCGGTCGGTATTTTCACAACCAACCTATGCCAAAAAATCAATATCAGTTCTGCTTCGGTCCCTGGAACATCAGCGAGGGACAAGATCCCTACGGCCCGACGACGCGTCCAGCACAAAGCTTCGTGTGGAAGCTGGACCAACTCAAGCGGCTTGGTTTCGATGCCATGATGTTCCATGACGACGATGCCGTGCCGGACATCGATGGCAAATCCGGCGACCAATTGCACAAAGAAGCCAAAGCGCTAAAGAAACGGCTCGCGGATGCGGGAGTGGCTGCTGAAATGGTGGCCCCGCGGCTTTGGTTCAGCCCGATGACGATGGATGGAGCCTATACCAGCAACGATGCCAAATGCCGCAAATATGCCATCGAGCGATCGCGGCGCTGTATCGACATTGCCAACGATCTGGGCACGGACCTGATTGTGTTATGGCTGGCCCGGGAAGGCACCTATTTGCGAGAGGCCAAGAACGGCCGGCGCAGCTTTGAATTTTTGGTGGAGGCCCTGGACAAAATGCTGGCCCATGACAAAAAGATTCGCCTGGCGATCGAGCCCAAGCCCAACGAACCGATGGATCATGCCTACTTGCCGACGATCGGCCATGCGTTGGCGATCGCGCAATTAACGCGTGATCCCAAACGCGTCGGCTGCCTGATTGAATCGGCTCACGCGATTCTCGCGGGATTGGACCCAGCTGACGAAATCGACTTCGCCATGACGTTTGGCAAGCTCTGGTCGCTTCACCTCAACGATCAAAACGGGCTGAAGTTTGATCAGGACAAGCCCTTTGGCAGCTCGAATTTACGCGTCGCCTTTAACCAGGTGCGCGCACTGGAGCGCAACGGCTACGGCAAGAAAGGCGAATACGTCTGTTTCGATGTGCATCCATTTCGCACGACCAAAGTGGAGCACTGGTTGGCGCATCTGGAGAACAGCCGCAGGACTTTTCTGCGACTGCTGGAGAAAGCGCGCAGTTTCGATGAAAAGCAAGCGCAGGCCCTGATTGCGCAACGCGATTACGCCGCCTTGGATCAGCTGGTCCTGGAACACTTGATGGGAAAAGGGTGAAGCGTAACGCCTGAGAGGGTGTTTTTAAAATCGGGAGCGCGGCTGTCTCAGCCGCAGCACGCCCGAGCTTGTTCCTGCTCAGAAGAATCTGGCGGCATCTTGCTTTTGCACGTGCTGCGGCTGAGACAGCCGCGCTCCATTTTTAAACAGGCTCTGAGGAAGAGGAAGAGGAGGAGGACGGCAGCACCGGGGTTTTTCAAACACGCTCCTGCCGGATTTCGGCGTGGAGCCAGGCGCGGGCGTACTCCCACCAGCGCTTGGCGGTGGCCTCGGAGATTCCCATGGCCCGCGCCGCCTCTTCGATGGTCATGCCAATGAAGTAACGCAGCTTGACCAGCTCCGCCTTCTTTTTGTCAAGCGCCGCGAACTTCTCCAGCGCCTCGTCAATGGCCAGAATTTGGTCGTCTCCGGCGGGCATGGCAAGCTCGATTTCCTGGATATCCAGTCGGACCTGGCCGCCACCATGGCGCACAGCCTTCCGGCGCCGGGCGTTTTCGATCAAGATGCGTCGCATTGCCTCTGCGGCGGCGGCGAAAAAATGCGCGCGGTTGCTCCAGGCCTGGCCATCACTTCCCGCCAGCCTGAGCCAGGCTTCATGGACCAACGCGGTGGGCTGCAGCGTTTGGCCGGGTAACTCTCGAGCCATTTTCGAAGCGGCCAGCTTGCGCAGCTCGTCATAGACCAGCGGGAGCAAACGATCCGCAGCCTGTGGATCGCCAAGTTCTATCGAGTCGAGGATTCGCGTCACTTCGCTCATTTAGGACCGGCGGGGGGCTGGGCATTGGTTTGGATGAGCGTGTCCGCTTCGCGCAGCAAGGCGAGCGCGGTGAGCCGGTCCTGCCAGTTGGGGCCAGTGTATTTCTCCAAATTCTCTTGGGCAAAGCCGTGGCCGGAGGCCAGGGTGGCACGCGCGTCGTCTGCCTGGCCCTGGTTGTATTGAGCCATCGCCATGATGGCATAAGCCCCGGCCGAGCGAGTAGGCTCCCCTCCGGGGGCGAGGATTTTTCGAAGCCACTCAATGGCGGCGCCATAATGAGCCTGGCGGTACTCAGCCAGGCCCTTGACGAACTCGTAATAAGGCCAAGACTCGGCTGTGGGCCCGGCGGCAACGGCGATGTCGGACATCCTCGCCAAGGTATCCAAATCGGCTGCCGATGGCGGAAGGATCATGCAAGCTTTTGCCATGCGTTCAGCAATGGTCGGATCCGTGGTTTTGCCAAATTCCCGCAGGATCCGCTCTCGAACATCCGCGTAAGCTCCTCGATCGCCCGTTTCCACAAAGAGCGGCGCCAGGTACTGGTAACCAAAGTGATTGGTTGGGTCGACCAGGATCGAGCGGGTGAAGTTGGTGATCGCCTGCTGCCATTGTCTGCGGCGGCCACGCTGGTCGCCGAGAACATAATAAAGCGGCGCGCTTTGCGGAAATATTGGTGGGATGTCCTTCATCACCTCCTCCGCCTTCTCGTTTAAACCCTGGCTCAACAGGAAACCTGCGGAGGTCAGCTTGGTGCCGATTGAAGCCATTTCATGCATTTTCCTCTCGATCGCCAGGCCCTTCTCCGCTTGTTCGCGTAACAGGGCCTGCTGCTTCTCCGCCGCGACGGCCCGGCGGAGGGCATCCTTCTCCTGGTGCAGCGCCTTGCGTTCCTGGACGAAGAGGTAGAGAGAAAGGCCGAAGCCGAGAATCAGCGCGCCCACAACGGCCCCGGCGGCGGCAAAAACCGTTTTGTTACGGCGCACCAATTTCTGCAAGCGATAAGTGTTGCTTGGGGGGCGGGCGTCGACGGGCTCATATTTCAGGAACCGCTGCACGTCAGCCGCCAGCGCATTGGCGGTTTCGAAACGACGCGTGCGATCCTTCTCCAGGGCCTTCATCACGATCCAATCCAGGTCACCCCGGATGAAATGGATGAGCCTGGGAGCTTCCTCGCTGTGCCGTTTTGCGACCGCGGTCAAATCGGCATCGATCAACGTGCTCAGCCGAGTTGAGGGGCGGAGCGGTTCTTTCTCCCGAATCGTTCGCCGCATTTCATCCAGACCCGAGCGCAGCAGTTCCTGAGGATCAAATGGGGTTCGGCCAGTGAGCAATTCATAAAGCAGAACCCCCAAGCTGTAGATGTCGCTGCGGGTATCAACGTCCAGCCCGCTCATTTCGGCCTGTTCGGGACTCATGTAGGCGGGAGTTCCGATAAACTGGTGCAACTCGGTGTAGACGGTCAAATTCGTCAAGCGGCCTTCCGTGGCCTTGGCGATGCCAAAATCGATGACCTTGGGCACCGGCGTGCCGTCATGGAGAGTAACCAGGATGTTGGAGGGTTTGAGGTCGCGATGGATAATGCCCTTTTGGTGGGCATGCTGAACGGCATGGCAGACCTGGATGAACAAATCCAGCCTCTCCGCCGTGTTGAGCTGGTTCTGATCGCAATAGTCGGTGAGTTTGATCCCGCGAACCAATTCCATCACGAAGTACGGGCGGCCGTTTTCGGTCGTGCCCGCGTCCAGAACGCGGGCGATGTTGGGATGATCCATCATGGCCAGGGCCTGGCGCTCGGCCTCGAAACGGGCGATGACGCTCCGCGTGTCCATCCCCAGCTTGATGACTTTGAGCGCGACTCGCCGGCGGACCGGCTCGGTCTGCTCGGCCACATACACCACGCCGCAGCCGCCTTCGCCAAGTTGCTCGCGAATCTTGTAATGGCCGATGGAGTCACCCGGCTTCTCGGTTGGCGGCGCTGTTACAACGATTGTTCCGGATGGTCTCGGAGGAGGCTGGGCGGGTTCGGGTTCCAGGAAATCCCCCGCCTGCTCGTGCGACTGGAGGAGCACTTCGATTCGCTGACGCAGGCGCGAATCCTCGCCACAGGCCGCCTGCAAATACGCCGCACGATCGGCCGGTGGCAAAACCTTGGCTCCATTGAAAATCGCCTCCTCGCGAGCCACCTGAGCCGTCGAAGCTTCAGAACTCTGCGGGTCATTTTCCATCGGACGCATCATAGCTAAAATCTATAAATCGGAAAGCGGGTTTACTCGACTGACAACCGTTGAGACAGCGCTCCCGGTTACTGCAAGGACGCGAGTTTGTTTTTGAATTGTTGGTTGGAGGGAAAAAGACCTGAGCCTCTTTCCCAGACGGAGCGCGCATCGTCAGCCCGCCCAGCCTTTTGGTACTGGTCGCCGAGCCAAAGGTAAGGTTCAGCGAACTGTGGCTGCTGGGGTTGGTTATCCTGCTGCTGAATCAGGGTCGTGAAATGTTGAATCACTTCGTCACCTTTGCCCATCGAGGCCGGCCAGTAGGACAACGCCACGGCTTTGGTGAAACGCGCCTCCCAATTGGCAGGCTCGAGGCTCAAGGCCGTATCGAAAAGCTTGTCGGCTTGCATGGCGAGGATTCCCTGCTCACGGACATCCGAAATGGTCCCGCACTTCTGCAGGTAGGCATGGCCGAGCACCGCCGCATAGTCCGGGCTGGCGGGATTGTCGGCCCGGCGTTGTTCCAATTCCGCGATTGCCTGGTCCAGGCAGCCACGCTCGCGCAATTGTTTCCAGGTCGCGCGTTTCTGGTCGTAACTGGCCTGGCTGGAGACCAGCAAGTCGACGGCCTGTTCGAGAGCGATTTTGTCGAGCGGAGCCGAAACGGGCAACAGCATACGTGTTGAAGACGGCGCTTTTGGTTGATGAGCAGCCTGAGGAGGTTGGTCCGGACTCACCGCGGAGTTGGCCGACTGCGATTCGTCAGGGGCGGACGGTGCGGCGCTGTCGGCAGCCACTGGTTGAGGAGTGGGCGGCGCCTTTGAGCGATTCAGATAGTACGCTGAACCCGAGAGTATACCGGCTCCGAAAACGATGAGGATTAGATATTTCATAGCTTTTTGTTGATTTCAACTCGGCCCGGGAGCTCGCTCTGTTTCGTCTATTCAAAGCTCCCGAAATCGGCCTTTCATACTCCAATGCGAAATTTTAAGGAAAAGGGGCTCATGCGATTTTGAGCAGGGACTCGCAGGAACTCGTCCTTCCAAGGTGTTTTGGTTGCGGGCCGCCCGCGGAAGGGCTCCAACGCTGAGACGGAGAGTCTCAACGGGTAGCGCCGACTGCTAGTCGGCTGTTTCGCCGGTTGGCAACCGGCGCAGCGGAGCTTGCTGGAGCGTGGCGGAGTTTTGCGGATTGCCAATCCGCGATACAGCCGACTGCCAGTCGGCGCTACAGGCTATTCCGTGGAGGCGCGAGTGAGTTTGAGTATCTCCTGGACTGGGATGCGGTTCCAAAACAATTCCTGGGAGGAACCCGTGCGGCCCCGGTTGCCGTGGGAAGCTTGGATTGAGAATGGCGCTGAATAGATTCTGCCATCGAACTCGATGCGCACCTCGCCACGAGGGCCTGGCGGGCACGAGCCCTTGTAGAAATTCACGTAGGCTTCGACTTCACGGATGTCCACCGGCTTATCAAACTCGATGAACTCGTATTCCTTGCCGGGAGAAGAGCGGTGGTCTTTGTAGTAATATCCCGCGGGCGAGCGCGGATGCTGGAAAAATAGAGTTTCGGCGCCGGCACGTGGCGCGGCGTAAAGGTCCAGATCGATGTTATCTTTCCAACGGATGCCGATTTTGAGCGGGCCGAGCATGACCGACGGAGCTCGGGCGGGGCTCTCCAGAATGGAATCGCGCTGAATCCAGTCAGCGAGTTCTACTTCACGCCCGATACGCAGCATCTCGACTTTAGTCTGCTCAGGGTCAACCGACCAGTGATGGGTCGGGGGCCGGAGCCCAGCCGGGTCCTGGTTGAACCCCTGCAGTGCGGTGGGAAGATCGCCACTGAAGGAAACCAACCGGTCTCCGCGGCGCTCAAGGTACAGGGTCCAGAAGCGAGTAATTCTTTCCTTGTACAAATCGCTCACCCAAGGGTCGCCAAAATAAACCCAGTGCGTCATCAATGAAGCCGGCGTGCCGGCATCCTGGGAAATCCCAAAGATTGACTTCTCCTGGGAGGCCTGCAGGTGGCCGTCAGAAGGAAAGTAACCATCCACCATCGAAAAATCGGGCTCTTTCTCATCCTGGTACAACGGGCTGCCAATCAACAGAAGGTTTGTCGGGGTTTTGGCGTCAGGAAGGTTCTCGGCCAAAAAGTCGCAGAATTGGGGGAGCCGCAGGGCACTCTCAAATTTCAAGTGCGGCGCGCTCGGCTTCGCGTGCGCCTCCGCCAGAAACCGTTTCAAGTCGCGAATGGCCGAAGCAAATTGATTAGCCCGGGTCTTCGGGCTTTCAAAGGCCCGCGCATTAGGGATGGCTACCCGGGTGATGCTCTTCAGCTGGAATGCATCATAGACAGCTAAGGTGCTATTCAAAGGCAGGTCCTGGACCAGCAGGCGAACGATACTGCGGTAAACTTCATCCTTTACGTTGTCATCGAGGTAAGGCGAAATTCCGATGACAAACGAAGATGGAGCAGCTGGGTCGGGCATTTTCTCGGCCGCCAGCGCGTAGCCAGCCAAGAATAAAATCAGTAAAGCTGCGCGCATAACTTTAGGGGCGAGACTGCACCGCGCCATTGCCGTTGCTGTTCGAGCTGGCGGCAGCGCCGGCCAACCGGTTGAGGCCATCACTTGGCTCCAGGTGCTGACGCAGGTGATCCGATAGTTGGTCCAAAATCACCTGCCGTTTCTCAGCCTGGTTCTGGCGCTTGGCCGATTCCCGGTGGAACATCGACTTGCCGTAAGCAATGAGAGCCGTCAGTTGATTCTCCAACCGGACCAGGTTGCCGGTCGCTTCGCCCAAGGCGCCCCGTTCCCGGGCGATACTTTCTTGCAGATCTCGCCGTTCCTGATCCAGCTGCGCATACTCCGGGTCCCGCACCAGCCGCACCGGTCGATGCCGCGAGTACAGTGTGCTCAGGTACATGCCAATGACCGCAGACAGAAAAATCTCGGCCACGGCCTGGCCGGCAACGGTGATGACGTCGACCCATTTAGCCCCCGCGAAGTTCAACCGTGCGGCCGCCGCCGGCGACCGGGCCGCGGTGTCAAACACGGTGAGGCCCGCAATTTGTTCATCGATGCCCTTGGACAAAGTCGGGTAAACGCAGGCATAGGCAGCAACCCACACAAAAACCCCGACGAGTCCGATGGCCAAACAGCTCCAAAGGTAAACCGCGCGCTGGCGGTGATCCTGCAGAAAATCCCAACCAATTTTGACCGCCAGGGCTCCGACTGGCAGCAATGCGGCCCAAAGATAAGAGCGCAACGGGTTCTCGCGGAAGGTCACAAAACCCGATTCCAACAAGTTGAACGAAATGTTAAGAATGCCGAAGGCAATGAGGCCGACAATCCCGAGGATGCCCACCACGAACATCAGCAAATCCCATGCATGCCACGGCGCGGATGGGCGGACATCTTCCTGTCCCTCGACGGTCACGGGCACCAGCCTGGGCCGCTCCGTCAGACCGAGCTGGGTTTCTTTGAGCCTGGCTTCCAGAAAACAAAGCCGGTCCTCATGGATTCGGGCTTCCTGCCGGTGCTTCTCCAGGTCCAGGGCATGGTGATGCAGGAACAAAGCCCGATGATATCTCTCGATCTCCTCGCCGGAAGCCCCCCCGTTGTCCAGTTGGTTTTGGATGAATTCGAGGTGAACGGCCGGCGTGATACTCTCATTCGCTTTTGTTGTGGCACTCATAACCCGGATTGTGGAACGTTAAAACGTTAAAACGTGAAACGTTACAGACTTTGGCGCGAGCTGGGGGCGGTGATCATCCATCGTCGTGAGAGCTATGCGAATCACCTGGCCGCTTCGGGAGTGGGATCGGCCTGGGCCTGCAGTTTGGGGTTGGGCATTTCGCTGCGGCGCTGTTGCTGGTCTTTGTCACCGCGCTGTTGTTGTTTTTCGAGTTTCTGGATTTGCCGATCCAACCGTTCCATTTCCTGGCCCAAACCTTCACGCGCTTTGCGCAAGGCCTCGAGTTGTTGCTGGGCGGCTTCCCGGAATTGTCCCTTGCCGTCCTGATTCTGCTCAAGTCGCGCTTCGAGATCCTTGTTCGCGCGCTTTGCTTGCTCGGCAGCTCGTTGGGCCTGTTCCGCGGCGCGTTGAGCCTGCCGTTCCGCAGATTGCTTCATTCGATCGAGCGCTTGTTGATCGATGTTCAGATTCTGCTCGCCACCATCTTTCAAATACATATAGGCGTGCGGACGCTTGGGGTTTTGCTGGGACATCAGCTCCTTGACCATTTTTTCCAGCCGCCGGAGCCGTCCTTCGATCGACGGGTTACCCTCTGTATTTTCGTCCACGGCGTCAGGCGAACGCGGCGCTCTTCCGGGCTTGCCCAGGCGGGCGACACGAGGAACGTCGGGCGGTTCAGGAACGGCCACATCACCCGGCTCGGGCGGCTCCTGGTCGGGACTCTCGGGTTTAAACTTTGGACCGCGGTCAACAGCGGGAGTTGGAGGGGCTGGCTCTTCTTCCTGACCCACGACAATGGATGCCACACTGGGCGCGGGCGCCACCTCCGGGGCGCGCGCAGCACTGGGGGCCGCAGTGGGGCCTGCTGCCACTATGGCCCCGTCAGATGATGCAGCTGTTTGAGCCAGGCCAAATCTTGGGCCGGCGCAAAGCGCGAGGACGGCCAGAAGCGAGGTGGCTGAGAGGACCGAGACCAGGCGGGCTTTGGCCAGTCCCGGTGACGAATTTCTGCGTGTGTTCAGTATCATATTTATCCTTTGTTGTAGTTGACTTTTGCTGTTGGAAACTCCCGGAGCGAGCAGCGGCGTGGGCTGTTGAATACGGCTGGCCACGCTGGTGAGAGTCAGCGCGTAGCTGCGCCGCCCGCCGGCATGCTGCAAGACGTAGTCGTCGCACGCGATCTCACGCTGCAACGACAATTCCTTGCCAATCCACCAAATTGCCGGATGGAAAAATAACACTGCCTCAACCAGGTGTTGGGCCAGATTCGCCCAATCATCATAACGGCGCAGGTGGGCCAGCTCGTGCCGAAGCACGTGCTCAGCCTCGACCAGTTCGGTCTGTGAGGCTAAATCCTGGGGCAAAAGGATTATTGGACGGCCAAACCCCAGAACAGCCGGGCAGCGGTGTCGCTCAAAAACTCTCAACTCCGCCCCCCGCCGCTCCTTCCCTTCTTTCAGTAAACGGGCAAACAGTGAAGCCAGTTCCGGGTGCGCCGGACTGGACCCCTCGGCCAGGGTCCTGAGTTGAAGCAGCCGCAGACACAACCTAAGCAGCCGGATCAGAGCAATACTCCCCCATGGGATGAGAGCAAGCAAAAGGGCCGGCAAACCTGGGGCTGATTCCAGGTTCCACGAAATCGGGTGCAGGAGCTTATCGAATATCGTTTGCCAATACCCGCCGGGATGCGCGGCCGCGCTTGAGGGCGCTTCGGCCTGAGCTATCGATCCGGGTAAAACGGGAAGGAAAGGTTCCGAACCGAGCGGCAAGGACGGTTGGTTTTGGGGAATCAGGTCGGGCGATAGGCCCGCCCCTCCGACAGATCCGGCGGAGGCGGAGCCATCCACCCCATCCACTAAACCGAGAGGCAAGAAATCGAGAATGGGTTGAATCGATTTCGCCAAGTACCGCTCGCCGCCGGCGGTGGGGGCTATACCGGGCGCGGAAAGTTCAACCAGGCTCAGCGGCTGGCGCGCGTAGTGCGCCAGCCAGTAATGGGCGGGAATTGCCAGGACCAGGATCGCGAGGGTAGCAAACCAAATAGCGTGCCTGGTGGCCGCATTGGTTCGAACCAGCAATCGCAGGAAGAGGCCTACCAGCAGCGCTACCATGATTCCCTGGTACACACCGTTGGCGGTCGCCGCCAGCAGTTGAGTGCAAACCTCTTGAATTTCAGCTTTCATGTCGATCGTCCCCCGCAGCCATGATCTTTTGCTTTATTTCATCGAGTTCCTCGGGTGTCAGTTCGTCCTCCCGCAGGAACGACAACACCAACTCACTTGGCGAACCGGAAAAGAACTTTGAAAGCAGCTGATGCACCGCCTTCCGAGCGGCCGTATTGCGATCCACTCGCGGCGTGAAGACGTGCGCGCGGCCTTCTTTGTGAGCCAAGAGATACCCCTTGGCCGTCAGGATGCGCATCAGCGTCAGAATGGTTGTGTAGGCGTCCTTGTCATGCAGCGCCTGGACCACGTCGGCGACCGTCGCGGAGCCCCGGGCCCAGATGACCTCCATGATGCGGTGTTCGCCGTTGGTAAGGGTGGTGGTTTTCTTGCGCGGCATAGGGCCTGGTTCGTGTCTATTAATGAATTAGTAGTTAGACGCTAAAACAGGAGACGAGAGCTGTCAACTAAAACTTTAGTTGAAAGTTAAAAAATATTATCTGGCAGATTTCTTCCTAGGCCGGCGGCATCAAAAACTCTTTCTCCTGCCAGAACTGAATCAGCGATTCCGATCACCGCGAAGCGTTTGGAGTGCGCGGAGCTTGCTCCCGCTTTTGAGGGGGGGCGTCGACGCTCCAAAGCGCCGGCAAGCCGAGCGCACTCCAAACGCTCTGCGATGAGTCACGCCACGGACGAAACCCGCGGTGTTTATGAAGCAGGAGGTTTACTTTGAGGCGGTGCCGCCGGGCGCTTGGGCGTCGGTCCGGCGCACGCAACGGAACCCGCAGAAATCAGTGGAGAAACAGGCATCGGTATCGCCGGTTCGTTCACCCTGGCGAAAAGTGACACGGGACTGGTTCGCGCTGGCTTTCCAACTTCCCCCCCGGATGACCCGCTTTACATCCCTGCCTGGGTTGGGCGGTCCATGCGGATCGACCTGTGGGCTCTCGCGGTAATAGGTGGGGCTGTAAACATCTTCGCACCATTCCGAGACGTTGCCGTAAAGATCGCAAATGCCGAAGCCGTTGGGTTTCTTTTGGCCAACCGCGTGGGTTTTTTGATCCGAATTCTCTGCAAACCAGGCGTATTGACGCAACTTGTCGACGGGGCCAAAGTCGTAAGGGTCTTGCGTTCCGGCCCGGCAGGCACATTCCCACTCCGCTTCGGTGGGCAGGCGATAACCGTTGGCCGAGTAATCGCAATCCCAGTCACGAGTCTTCTCATTATAACAAGGTGTGAGGCCTTCCAGATGCGAACGCTCGTTGCAGAACTGCTTGGCATCGCGCCAGCGCACCTGCTCGACCGGTTTAGAGGGGCTATCCTGCCAATGCGAAGGATCGGGCAACTGCACCTTGGCGAACATCTCATGGGTCACTTCGAACTTATCGATCCAGTAGGCGCTTAATTTCACTTTGTGCGCAGGCGCCTCATCCGGATTTCCATGATCATCTCCCATCAGGAACTCCGCCGCGGGGACATAAACCATAGGGCCGAGCTTCGTAGCCATCTCTTTAGGAAGCGCAGCGCCTGCAGGGCGATCCGCACCGGCCGTTTTCGAGTCGTTAGTTGAGCTCGAGTCTTGCTTCTGGCAGCCAGTCAGCAAAAGGCCCGCAATCGTCGCCGCCATCAAACAATTCATGCTTCTGACGAGGAATTGCTTCGGCTGGCTTACCTCCTGGGTAAGCGCCCTAGCTACTGCAAGTCTTTGCTTATGGGTGTTCATCCGTACTACTATGCCTACCGGTTGTGCGGGTTGCACAAACTCCCCCCACCGACGCACAATACAGAATCATGACAGGACAGAATCATGGAAAGCTTCAATTTGCGTTCGCACATGCATTGGGACCATTAAGGAAGAATGCGCCAAAGTACTTCTCCCTCTCCTCGGGGGAGAGGGCCGGGCCTTCGCCGCGCCGAAGCGGCTTCGGCCGCGCAGGCGGGGTGAGGGCGGAATTGCTGTACGGTTCATCAAGTCGGACTTTGTCGTGTCAGCCTCAATTTCTATAATTCTGTCCCGCAATGATTCTGTCATTTAGTTGCGGCGGCGCCTGCTCTGGGTCTATCCATGGTCCTATACTGCTTTCTCGTTCGGGATGCGGTCGGCGGCAGAAAGCGATCTGTCCTCAGCGGCGGGACCGGAACCAGGAGGGCTCTTTGTTGCTCCAGCCATTGGTGGTCAGCATGCTGAAATCGTCCTGGTTGGTACCGTTGAGGTCGATAATGCCCTGGCCTTGAGCTGAGACGGCGCAGATATTCCAGCCGGCAGCGTGCACGCCCACAATTTCGCAGGCCGCCTGGAAGGTCCCGGTTTTCGTCAGGTCGCCTTCCCCTTCGGGACCGCGGCTGAAACTCAAGAACCGGCTGTCAGGCGACCAATCCACGTGGTAAATTTTGTTGGTTTCATCTTTGATATGCAGTCGCCATTCGCCGACGGCGGGTGTTTCCTCATTCAGGCTAATCGGAGCCGCCGCGATCTCGTGGTCGCCGGCGCCCCAGGCAATCTGTTTGCCATCGGGACTCAGGCAGGGGCGGCAACCAGGCATCTTGAGGTTGATA
>Ga0210409_10002335_pt1 | contig 22748 bp, 16 predicted proteins | sample IncBWH17MmetaG_FD_161649 | JGI IMG/M metagenome (GOLD analysis project Ga0210409, IMG submission 161649) | Forest soil microbial communities from Barre Woods Harvard Forest LTER site, Petersham, Massachusetts, United States - Inc-BW-H-17-M | ecosystem: Environmental > Terrestrial > Soil >...
TGACAGACACCCAGTTCATTCAAATTCCAGCAGGCAGCCTGGGAACTGTAGGTGGCACCCCGATTCCAACACAGTCAGCGATTCTGAATCAGGGTGAGAAGACTGTCGTAACAAGTGGCACGATGCTCTCGCAACCGCTCACACAATTGTTTACGAGGGTCAAACCCGCCAACGACGCCGCTCAGGCCGACATGAATGCTTCGCGCGCCAGCGCTCAGGAAACACAAAATGAAGTCGCATTGAGAGTGCACCAGATCTATTACCAGTTGTTGATCGCCCAACTCCGCAGCGCCGCAACTGCCGCCAAAATCCGCGCCGATCAGGATCTTGAAGGCGAACGCGTTCAGCAAGTGAAGTACGGCAGCGAGCTGAATGAAGCACTGATCGAAAGCCGGGCACAGTTGCTCGAAGCCAAGCAGGACTTGCTGACAACGGAGTTGCAGATTTCGGACTTGACCATGCAGCTCGATAACGTGATGGGATTGCCGGTCACGACCCAACTCACGCTCGATTCGGAAGTTCCCGCGGTTCAGGAAACTTGCGCCAAGGCAGAATGCGTAAAGATCGCTTTGGAGTCCCATCCGGAAGTTGTGGCTGCCCGTGAGGAAGTGATAAAAGCCTCCGCGGGCGTGCGTTTGGCGAAGGCCGACTTTTACCCTGATATTGTCGCTTTCGCACGATACAGCTATCAGGATAACGTCCCATTTCTGGCGCGTAACTTCGGGACCTTCGGAGCCTCACTCAACTATGAACTTTTTGACGGAGGCAGGCGGGGCGCGGCGCTGGGAGAAAGCCATTCCAAGCTCGCGCAAGCCAGGGAAAACCTGGCCCGCGTTACAGACGACGTGGAACTCAGGGTCGAGACGGCCTTGAACAGGCTCGACCGCACAAAAGAAATGGTAAGTGTCTCGGAACAGGTCGTGGCTTTGCGAGACGAATCCAGTCGCGTAACTGCTCAAAAACTCTTGAGAGGCGAAGCGCTCCAATCGCAGGCTGATGTCGCAGCCGCTCAAGATCTTGACGCCAAGGCGCTCCTTCTCCAGTCACAGCTTGGCTACATTCAGGCGCACGACGAACTGGTTGAGGCGATGGGGATCACACCTCAATAAGCGCTGAACGTACGACGCATGGAGAAGCAATCGGAAGGAAGGTAAGTTTGAGGCAGCGACTTCAAATTCTGAACAGTTCAGCCGATCGCTACGGTTCATTCACCCGCATCGAGGACGCTATCGCAGCGATACCTCCCGCTGCTGTTCACTCTATTGATGTTTGATAAGACGTGACGCCTATGCGATCAGTGGCAATGAATCCGGCCATGGCGGCGCTTTTTGGTTCGCTGGTAGGAGCGCTGGGCTCCAGTGTGAGCACCTGGATTACGCAAAGGCATGCCGACCGGCGTGACTTACTCGCGAGAAGGATATTCTATCGGGTGCAGTTGTATTCCGACTTCATCACCGAAAGCACACGCGTGTTGGTTGACGCATTGGAGAACAATTTCCAGGATCCTGACAAACTTATACCTGCTTTTGCGCTACTGAGCCGGATTCGACTTACTGCTTCTGAAGACGTCTTAGCAAGCGCAGAGGTACTGGTAAAAAGCATCGTAAAGTACTATGGCGAACCAAACCTGACACCGGAGCAAATCAGATCCAGAGCCTTGGACGGCAACGATCCGCTCAGGCGTTTCAGCGAGACCTGTCGCGCTGAACTCGAGTCGCTGCGAGGCGACCTATGAACACCCGCGATAGTGGGAGGCCAACAATGTCACGATACTTGCGAGCCGCCGTCTTGTTCATCTCAATCTCGGGCCTAGCTTCGGTCGCGCTTTCTCAAGCCAATCCTGATCTGCGGACTTACTTCAGGGAGTACATCGGGCTGAGCGATGATCAAATCGCGGCGATCCGCAACGGCGACGCTGTAACGAAGAACCTGCAATCGCGCACCGCTGACGAAATCTTTGTGTTCGGTGCGGTCTACATCAAGGCAACAGCCGAAAGCTACCTGAAGTTCTCTCGCGATTTCGATCGCCTTCGCACGCTTCCTGGATATCTCGCAATCGTCGAATTCAGCAACCCTCCTCAGCTTTCGGACCTGAAGGATTTTACTTTCGAGAGCGAAGACATAAAGGCGCTGAAGAATTGCAAGACCGGCAACTGTGAGGTTCAGATGCCAACAAGCTCCATAGAAGAGCTCCATAGCTCCATCGACTTGTCGGCCGCGGATGCCGAGGAACAGGTGGATCGGTTGCTCCAGCAGACGGTGCTCGAGCGCCTCACAGCGTACCAGCGGGAAGGAAACCAGATTCTGGGCGTGTACAACGACAAGCACAACCCTACGCTCGTACCCGAGCAGTTCAAATACATGCTCAGCTATTCAAAGGCCCTGCCGAAGTATCTTCCGGATTTCTACAATTATCTTCTGACCTATCCTGATGGACGTCCGTCTGACGTCGAAAATACCTTCTACTGGGCAAAGGTTAAATTCGGATTGAAACCGACTCTCCGCGTGGTGCACGTGCTGACGATGCGGCGAGAGACTCCGGCGGGGCCGCTAATCGCGGTAGCCGAAAAACAGCTCTACTCGAGCCACTACTTTCAAACCGCTCTGGACCTTACGTTTTGTATTCCCGAGGCGACCGATTCCTCGAACCCCGGTTTCTACCTCATTATGGCGATGGGCTCCGAGCAGGCCGGTCTCACTGGTTTCAAAGGATCGATCGTCAGAAAAGTCGCGGTCGATCGCTCGGCGTCTTCCCTCAAGAAGTCGCTCATGGCGATCAAGGCCACTCTAGAAAACAAATAGGGCGACCAGACCGGCGATGCGATTTTTTTGCGGGCCCTTGACTCCATTCCAGCCCGGCTCACCTCACCAGCCCAAGTGTCGCCGTCAATTTCAGGCCCACCAATATCTCCCCTTGGACAACGCTGAGACCGCGACTCGCAGTTTTTTGACTCCTCACGAAGGTTCCGGACGAGTGTCAATTCCTGAGCAGTTGTGAGCGCGCTAACAGCGACATCCGACCTCAACTTTGTGCGAGCGACCTAAACCGCGTTTATTCATCACTCTAAACGAACGGCCGATTGGGCGATGAAATGCCTCTTGTTTGTGTGCGTCTTGCTTTTTCGCCCTGACTAATGGGCGACAACGGAAGTGGGAAGGATTTCGCCGACGGATCTGGAGATGGATCTCCTGTTCCTGCGGAGCAAAGGTTCAGATACTCATGAGCACACTCGCGGTAAAGCAAAATCAGACCGGGACCCAAACACGCGCCTTTGCCATTGCTTGGGCTTTCACGGTTGTTTTCTACTTCCTTGAGTATGCAGTGAGGTCTTCCCCAGCCGTGATGATTCCAGAGCTGGAATCAGCATTTAATACCACGGCGCTCGGCATCAGTGCGATTCTCGGGGCCTACTATTACACCTATTCCACGATGAGCCTGGTCGCCGGAGCGGCCCTTGATCATTTGGGAGCCAAGCGCACGGTGCCTGTCGGCGCTGCCATTCTGGGCATCGGATGCCTCTTCTTTAGCATAGCCGCCGTATCGGCGGGCGATGTAGGGCGACTGCTCCAGGGAGCCGGCTCGGCTTTTGCGTTCACGGGCGCCGTCTACCTCGCCGCGCACGGATTTTCCGCACGCTACCTTGCAACGGCGATTGGTGCCACTCAATGCGTTGGAATGTTGGGGGGTTCGGCGGGACAGTTCGTCGTCGGGCCCATGATCGAGCATGGAGTGAATGTCCACGCGCTGTGGGTTGGGCTGGGAGTCATTATCATCGTGAACGCGTTGGTGTTGTACGTGGCGACGCCTAAGGAACAGTTCGGGCCTCACGCCCAAGAAGGAGGCGTCAGCTCGCTCCTCAAGCCGTACAAAATTGTTTTTTCGAATCCTCAGTCATATCTCTGCGGAATAGTCGCGGGGCTACTTTTCGCTCCGACCACGATTGGAGACATGATTTGGGGTGTAGCGTCGTTTCAAAAAGACCTGCAATTTTCCTATCACAGCGCAGTGGTCGTTGCTTCGATGGTTCCCCTCGGCTGGGTTTTCGGATGTCCACTGCTCGGATGGCTTTCGGACCGCATTGGTAGGCGGAAGCCAGTGGTCATCGGGAGCGCGGCTTTCATGATCCTGGCGGCCGCCCAGATTGCCTTCAAACCCATCCCAATTCCGGTGCACGTCGCCATGTTCCTGTTCGGTGTCGCGTCAGGCGCCGCGATGATTCCCTACAGTGTCATCAAAGAGGTCAATCCTGACAGTGTAAAGGGCAGCGCCGCAGGTGGGATCAATTTCCTCGTTTTCGGAATCACGGCGTTCCTGGGCCCGATTTACGCGAAGCATATCGGCAGAGGCATCGGAAACTCGATGAACCTGCACTTGCACTTTCAGAACGGGGCACTTTTTTGGATGGCGTGCTGTGCCGCCGCGATCGTCGTGAGCTTCTTCCTTCGGGAAACAGGGCCGGCTGTGGCTGCGCACGCGACAGCGGGAACGAAGTAGCAACAATGCGGCACAGGCCGAAGGTGACTTTGCCACTCCAATTCGAATTCATTTCGTTTCAAGAGTACAGAGACAAATAAGGGAGGCAGCAACAATGCCACACAGAATTGCAGATGAATTGATTCGCAGACTTGCCGAAGCAGGCGTGGAAAGGATTTACGGTGTAGTGGGCGACAGTCTGAATCCGGTGACCGACGCACTTCGGCTGAACAACAAAGTTAAATGGATCCATGTGCGCAACGAAGAAGCCGGCGCATTTGCAGCCGGCGCGGAGGCGCAGCTCACCGGCAAGCTCGCGGTCTGCGCCGGCAGCTGCGGCCCCGGCAATCTTCACCTGATCAACGGCCTCTTCGACGCTCATCGCAGCAATGCTCCGGTGCTGGCAATCGCATCGCACATTCCCAGCAGTGAGATCGGCACCGGGTATTTCCAGGAAACGCATCCACAAAACCTGTTTCAGGAATGCAGCCACTATTGCGAGATGATCGGGAATCCAGCTCAGTTTGAACGCGTTCTGCACATCGCCATGCAGAGTGCCATTGGAAAGGGTGGCGTAGGCGTAATCGTACTGCCCGGCGATATAGCTGGAGCGGACGCGCCGGCCGAGGCCGCCGCGCGTTCCCTGGTAACCAAACGGCCGAGCATCCGTCCCGGCGAAAAGGACGTGGCACGCCTCGCGGACTTGATCAATTCCGCAAAGACAGTTGCGGTCTTGTGCGGAATTGGATGCGAGAACGCCCACGATGAGGTCGTTGCTCTTGCCGAGAAAGTGAAAGCTCCGGTCGGGCATACCTATCGGGGAAAGCCGTTCGTCGAGTACGACAATCCTTATGACGTGGGAATGACCGGAATGATCGGCTTCGGGATGTGCTACGAGGCGATCCACGAATGCGACCTCCTACTGCTCCTGGGCACTGATTTTCCGTACGACAAATTCCTGCCGACGAAGACCAAGATCGCGCAAATCGACATCCGAGTTGAACGTTTGGGACGGCGAAGCAAACTCGATCTTGGAATTTGGGGCGACGTGCGCGAGACGCTGACAGCGCTGCTGCCGATGTTGAAAACAAAGCCGGACGGAGGATACCTGGCTGGCACGCTCCTCAAACACAAAGAGAAGCTTCAAAAAATGAATGTGTACGTTGACCACGTAGGAAAACGCCTGCCGATGCATCCGGAGCCTGTGGCAGCGGCGCTGAGTGAAGTTGCAGCGCCCGATGCGATCTTCACCGCGGACACGGGCATGTGCAACGTCTGGTCCGCCCGGTATATCAAGGCGACCAAGGACCGGCGGCTCATCGGTTCCTTTAACCACGGCTCCATGGCCAACGCGCTTCCTCAGGCCATCGGCGCCCAATGTGCCTATCCCGGCAGACAGGTAATTTCGATATCCGGAGATGGCGGTTTCGCGATGCTTATGGGCGACTTGCTGACACTCACGCAATACAACCTCCCGGTTAAGGTACTTGTGTTCGACAACAGCGCCCTGGGGATGGTGAAACTCGAAATGGAAACCGGCGGATGGCCGGACTATCAAACGGACCTGAAGAATCCAAACTTCGCGAAGCTTGCCGAAGCCGTCGGCATGATGGGTGTAAGAATCGAAAACCCCGCTGATTTGACCTCGGGCCTCAAGAAGGCGCTGCAACATCCGGGGCCCGCGCTGATTGATGTAGTGACCGATCCAAATGCGCTTTCGATACCTTCGCATGCCGACCGGTCGCAAGCCGTGGGCTTCGCGCTGGCGTTGGGGAAGATGGTTCTCGCCGGGAACCTCGAAGAAGTTGCGGACACAGTTGCGGGCAACATCCGGCATATCGGCGAGTCACTGGAGTCGATCTAGACCGATATTCGAGATCGTTGAGGGCTCCTTTGACCTGACGATCTTGATCGTAATGCAAGTGCCTTCGGACGGCCACGCGCCATGACGCACGTTTTGCCGTCCGAGGGCTCGCGTAAATCGCGATCAAAGGCCAGCGTCACACGGTCGACGAGACTGAGGTTTGCGATGCGAATCGTTTTGAAGACTGCATGGCTCGTGTTGATCCTACCTGGATTTCTATTCGGTCAGACGGCTTCTCAGACTGATTCGTCGTCGAACACCTCGAGTGTTGCGGCTGAGGTGCAGGCTCTTCGCGAAGCACTCTTGCGAACTCAGCAGCAAGTGGCCGCACAACAGCAGGAAATCGAAATCTTGAAGGCGCAATCGAAAACGGGACAAACCACGACTGGTGGTATCGCATTAGTATCCGCTAAGTCCGAGGCGGTTTCTCCGGGTCCGGCGCCGCCCAACGCGATTCCGTTGAACCCCGCTCAGCAAGTCCACAACGACAACGCGACCTCGAGCCAGTCTGCGGGTTCGGAGGCGCAGCAAACAGGAGTGACAGCCTCGCCGACCTCCATCAAAATCGGCGATGCCGTACTCACGCCCGGTGGATTCGTCGATTTCGAAAATATATATCGGACCACGAATACGCAGAGTAATATCGCCACCGATTTCGCCGGCATTCCTTTCAGCAACACTGCTCTGGGACGTGTCACTGAATTCCGCACCACGGCGCAATTCTCCCGCCTCAACTTCAAGATCGAAGACACTTTTAGAGGCACTGACTTCTTGGGCTACGTCGAAGGCGATTTCAGTGGGAACAGCGCTCCCGGCGTCTATCAAAGCGTAAACGGTATTACGAACCGATTGCGGCTTTACTTTGGGTATGCAAGGCACGGCAAATGGGTAATTGTGGGCGGACAAACCTGGAGCTGGCTCACGCCGAACCGTGATGGCATCGGTCCGCTCCCCTCAGATTTGGCCATCACTTACAACGAGGATCAGAACCTCGGTGTCGGAGTGCCTTACACGCGGGCGGCCGAGTTACGCGTCGCGTATCACCCCAACGAACATTGGGCAATCGGCCTGGGTATTGAAAATTCCAACCAATTTATCGGCAACTATGTGGCGCTCCCTGCACAGTTCTCGGCGATTGGTTCGCAGTTCGATAATAACGCCAACGCGGGAGCGGCGAACCTCATGCCGGACATCATCGCCAAGGCCACCCACGACGCCAATCTCGGGCCCAGACATTTTCACGCGGAACTTACGGGTTTTCTTACCGGCGCCCAAGCCTCGGTGATGCCCATTGGATCTACTGCGTTCAATAAACACACGACATTCGGCGGTGGTGGCCAATTCGCCACGAATTACGACTTGATACCCAATAAACTCGTTGTCCTCGCGAACGTGTTTTGGAGCGACGGTGGTGCTCACTACCTTGTAGGAACGGGACCGGAACTCGTGGTTCGCCCTAACCCCGCTGGCACCGACATTAATCTCTCCATGGTGCATGCCGGAGCCGGCTCAGCCGGCCTGGAGTGGAGAGCAAGCCCGAAAGAAGCCTTCGCTGTTTATTACGGTGCAGATTATTACGGACGGAATTTCTTCCCCGACACGACAAACACCGCCCATCCGGGAACGATTATCGGTTATGGCGGTCCCGGTTCGCCCAATACAAATAATCGCGCCATCCAGCAGGCCACCTTCGATTGGCTGCTGACCTTTTGGAAGAGCGAGAGATACGGAGCGTTGCAGTATTACACTCAGTATTCCTATCTGACTCGCGCTCCCTGGTTTGTGGGCACGGGTGACCCCAAGAATGCGCATCTCAGCATGGTCTACGCCGGCATCCGCTACGTTTTGCCGTCGACTTCAGGCACCCTGCTGCGCGTGCCTTACCCCAATTGACGGGCGACATGAGGTCGATCGCGCTACTTGCATATTTTGACTGGCCCATCAAAAGTTCCGGTCACGTGCCGACTCTTCTCCCTGTTTCCTCGCAACACCCCCGTCAAGATTCGAAGCCTCACATCAATTTAGATCTGACGGTTGGGCGCTGCTGCATTCGCCTGTTAGGCAAGCGAGCCACGAGGGCTTCCGCAAACACCCAATTATGTTGCGTCCAGTCCAACCATGAATGGGATGTGGTGCTATCGTTTAATCTTCCTCTGCTTGCTAGACTTTTCCATTCTTAGTTTCTTGCCACGTTTCGTCCAATATGTCCTCTACCTTTGCTGTTGCTGTTGCGAGCATTCAGACCTGCAGAATCGTTGGCCGACGCGTTCAGGATTATAAGCACCGTTGTGCCGAGAAAGGGATCCAGAGAACAGAGATCGAGCGCAAATAGCTTCCAAAATGGGCCGAAAAGAGCACTTTTCGGTCGATTCTCTCTACTAATAAGGTACATGCAGACTGAATGGCGGAGGGGGTGGGATTCGAACCCACGAGACCCTTTCGGGCCTAACGGTTTTCAAGACCGCCGCCTTCAACCGCTCGGCCACCCCTCCGGGGTTACTGCTCGCCACTATCGTAGCTTACAAATGGACCGGCGAACAACGAAGGCGGATACACACGCCTATAGCTCAACCTAGCAGGGCCGCCACACGCGCACCCTGGCTGCGTAAAGCCGCGGATGTTGTCGGGTGTTGCGACGACGGGTGAGAATATTGAGGAAGTGTCTTACTTACAGTCGCCATGCGAAGCGAGGAACTCCAGAATCGGTTGATGCGTCGCGTGAGGCTGGTCGGTGGTCAAGATATGGCTCGCGTGCGGGATCATGGCGAGCTTTGTGCCAGGAATGGCGGCCGCGATCAGTTTGCCGTTTCCCGGCGGGACGAGCCGGTCGGTTTCTCCGTGGATCACGAGCGTGGGCGCGGCGATCTGCGGCAGCCGGCTGTATGCTTCCCAAACCATGATGCCCTGCAACTGGGCCATGTAGCCGGCAGGCTCCGGCCACCACTTCTTGCGGATAACCTCATCCTCCGCGATTCGCTCGCGCGGCGTGCCGGCATCGTAGATGAAAGGGTTGATGGCCGCCGCGGATTCTTCGAAGGTTGCAACCCTTTGGGTCACTGCCGCGAGGACTTCTGGACCGGCTTGCACCGCCTCGGGACCACCCGCCGCGGTGCAACCCAGGATCAGCGAACGCACTCGCTGGGGATATTGCAGCGCGAATTCCTGCGAAATCATGCCTCCCATGGACATGCCGAAGACGTGCGCGGATTGAACGCCGGCAGCGTCCAACACTGCTGCCGCGTCGGAAGCCATCGTTGCGATGGGATACGGTCCCGGAGGCACATCGCTTCGTCCGACACCGCGGTTGTCGAATGCAATCGTGCGGTAATTCGGCGACAGAACCGGCCGCGTACGGTGCCACAGCGGCGACGCCCAGCCGAGCCCCATGATTAATAGAACGGGCTCACCCTGTCCTTGCTCGTCCCAGTAGATCCTGGCGCCCTGATTTTCGACAAAGGCCATCCCGGCTCCTCATTCGTTTCTTTGCTGCGGAACAACTCGATTCTTCCGATTGCCGCCGACACAGAAGAGCGACGAACGGGCCCCAATTGTATATAATCCACCGCATCATGCCCAGACAGGAAACGCTGTACCAGGTGGCCGACCGGGTCGCCACGATCACGCTGAATCGCCCCGACAAGTTGAACGCGTGGACTGCGGTGATGGAACAGGAAGTGCGTTCGGCATTCGAAGAAGCCGAGCGCGACAATGATGTGCGCGTGATCGTCCTGACGGGCGCTGGCCGGGGATTTTGCGCCGGCGCGGATATGTCGCTTCTCAGCCATACGGCGGCTCACGGAGTTGATGCAGCCACCAGAGAACGAGCGTTGCAGGCGGGCGCCCGGCGCGACGGGATCCGTGCTGACTTCCAGAAGAAATATTCTTATTTCCCCGCGGTCGCGAAGCCCGTGATTGGCGCGATTAACGGTCCGTCCGTCGGGTTGGGATTCGTTATTTCGCTATACTGCGATTTGCGGTGGGCTTCGGACTCCGCGCGCTTCAGCACGACCTTTGCGCGCCGCGGGCTGATTGCCGAGTACGGACTGGCATGGGTGCTGCCGCGACTGGTGGGCCTGCCGAACGCGCTCGATCTACTGTTTTCGGCGCGGACGATTGACGCGGCCGAAGCGCTGCGCATGGGGCTGGTGAACCAGGTGATTCCACAGGGCGTCTTTCAGGCTAAAGTGCAGGAGAACGCGCGCGAACTGGCTTCGAGCGTAAGCCCCCGCTCCGTCCGCGTGATCAAGCAGCAGGTGTACGACGCAATGTTCCAGAATCTCGCCGAAGCGTTCGAGGCCGCTGAGCGCGAAATGCTGGCGAGCTTGCAGTGCGAAGACTTCAAAGAAGGTGTCGCGCATTATCTGGAAAAGCGCGCCCCGGCCTTCACCGGCAGATAAGAAGCCCACATGAATATCGAATTCAGCGACAAAGTCAGGGATTTGCAACGCCGCGTGCAGGCGTTCATGGACGAGCACGTCTATCCGAACGAGAAGCGCTTCCATGACGAGGTCGAGCGCAACCGCTGGCAACCGACGAAGGTCATCGAGGAACTCAAGCCGAAAGCACGTGCGGCCGGTCTTTGGAACCTCTTCTTGCCCAACGACGAGAACGGCGCGGGCCTGACAAATTTCGAGTACGCGCCGCTGTGCGAAATAATGGGGCGGAGCCACATGGCGCCCGAAATCTTCAACTGCTCTGCACCGGACACCGGAAACATGGAAGTGCTGGCGCGTTATGGCACGCCGGAACAGAAGGAACGCTGGTTGAAACCGCTATTGGCGGGCGAAATGCGGTCTTGCTTTGCGATGACGGAACCTGCCGTCGCGTCGTCGGACGCTACCAATATCGAGTCCAGCATCGTAAGGGACGGCAACGAATACGTGATCAACGGCCGGAAATGGTGGTCATCGGGAGCGGGCGACCCGCGCTGCAAAATCGCCATTTTCATGGGCAAGACCGACCCATCGGCAGCAACGCACAAGCAGCAGTCTATGATTCTGGTCCCCATGGACGCGCGCGGCGTGAAGATCGAGCGGTTGCTGAGCGTGTTTGGCTACGATCACGCGCCGCACGGACACGGCGACGTTACGTTCAGGGATGTGCGCGTTCCGGCATCCAACATGCTGCTCGGCGAGGGGCGGGGTTTTGAGATTGCGCAAGGGCGGCTGGGGCCGGGGCGCATCCATCACTGTATGCGTTGCATCGGCGTGGCCGAACGCGCCCTGGAAACAATGTGCAAGCGCGTGCAGTCGCGCGTGGCTTTCGGCAAAACCATCGCCGAGCAGGGAACGATCCGCGCCGACATTGCCAACTCACGCATGGAGATCGAGCAAGCTCGCCTGTTGACGCTGAAGGCGGCCCATATGATGGATACGGTGGGGAACAAAGCGGCGCGCGGCGAGATTGCGATGATCAAGGTGGTCGCTCCGAACGTAACCCTGCGAGTGCTGGACCGCGCTGTGCAGGCGCATGGCGCCGCGGGCGTTTCGCAAGACACATTCCTTGCCGCCGCCTGGGCGGGCGTGCGGACGCTCCGATTGGCGGATGGGCCGGACGAAGTCCACGTCGAAGCGATCGCCAAGCAGGAACTTCGGAAATGGTGCAAGCCCCAGACGCAGTCCGCGTCTCGCTGATCGCAGGTTCTCTCGCTGCACCCGGAGTTTTTCGCAAGGAGACCCTATGCCTCCCCTGGTGGTTGAAACGCCGCGCGCCTTGAAGGATTTCGTCGGCCGTGAAATCGCGGTGACGGATTGGTTCACGGTGTCGCAGGATCGCATTCGTCAATTCGCCGAAGCCACCGGAGACTTCCAGTGGATTCACCTGGACCGCGAGCGCGCCAAGCGAGAATCTCCCTACGGAACGACGATCGCGCACGGATTCCTGACCCTTTCGCTGATCAGCCAGTTTATGAAGCAGGCCGTCGAAATTCGCCACGGCGTGCGCATGTCCATCAACTACGGAGTGAATAAGGTGCGCTTTCCCGCCGCAGTTCCCGCCGATTCACAGATTCGCGCCCGCGTGAGCCTGCAGTCCCTGAAGGAACTTCCCGATTCCATCGAGGCCATCTTTTCAGTTTCGATCGAGGGACAGGGCAACAACAAACCCTGTTGCGTGGCAGAAACAATCGCACGCTATTACCCGTGATGATAGAAGCGCGCGCCCGGCGGGCGAATGGCGCGAGTTCGGAATTGAAATTGATCAGATCGAAGGGTTTTCTATGGCGCGCAGGGAAGCGCGCAGGAGTGTGTGGACAGTTTCCGGCATCGCGGCGAAGCGCTCGTCCTTGGTCAGGCCCTGATGGTAGCGGTAGTAAATCTGCTGCACGATCACCGCGAGCTTGAATTGCGCGAACGCGAGATAGAACCCGATGTGCGAAACGTCGCGGCCGGTTCTTTGCGCGTAGCGCTCGACGAATTCAGCGCGCGTGATGCTGCCGGGATAAGTCGAAGGGCACCAGCGAATCCTGTGTAATTCCTCCGGATCTCGCGGCTCAACCCAGTAGGCGATCGACGTGCCCAGGTCGGAGAGTGGATCGCCCACGGTGGTCATTTCCCAATCCAGCACGCCGATAATTCTGGTGAGATCGCTGGGATCCAGGACAATGTTGTCGTACTTGTAGTCATTGTGGATCAGCGTGGCTTCGCTGGTTTGCGGAATGTGATCTTTCAGGAAGGCGGTGACAGGTTCCACTTCCGGAAGGTCGTGACTCTGCGAGCCATAGTAGCGCTCGGTCCAGCCGCGGACCTGCCGCTCGAGGTAGCCCTGCGGTTTGCCCAGATCGCCAAGACCGATCGCCTCATAGTCCAGCCCGTGCAGCCGAACGAGATTGTCAACGAACGACTCGCTAACGCGCCGCGCCGTCTCGGCTGGAAATGGCAAACCCGCCGGCGGATCTCTGCGGATAATGATCCCGCGAATCGGCTCCATCAGGTAGAAGGGCGCACCCAGAATGGACAGGTCATCGCAAAACAGAAGGACCTCCGGCGCAGGTGCGTACGCGGCGTGGAGCTTCGATAGGACGCGAAACTCGCGGCCCATATCGTGCGCGGACTTGACCTTGCTGCCAAACGGAGGCCTCCGCAGCACGACTTCCCGGCCGCCAAGGCGCACGAGATAGGTGAGATTGGAATGGCCGCCGGCATATTGCTCGACGCTGAGAGGGCCCGCACCGCCGGGGAAATGGCTCAGGAGGAACGGTTCGAGCTTTGCGAGGTCGAGCTCCTCCCCGGCTCTCACCGCAGTCGGGCGATCTCGAAGGTTTGCCATGCGTGTCCGCGAAATTCCCTAGCGATATGTGAGCAACGCCGGATCGTCCAGATGAGGAAAGGCGTTAAATGCACTTAACGTAAAACGATCTCCGGAGAACAGAAACTCGGAGTACGAACAATTCCGGGACATCCACAACGTCCCCAGAGTATCTCGCGGCGAAAGATTCAGAGCGCGCTGCATGGCCACGGCGATCGGTCCACCGGAGGAAAAAACCGCGACCTCTTCGCCCGGCCGGGAGGTGGACGCGATTTGCGCAAGTCCGCGATTCACTCGGGCGCAAAACTCGGACCAGGACTCCACGCCCGGAACCGTCAGCTCTGCCGCCACCCATCTGCCGATCACGATCTCGAACATTTTCTGAAAATTCTTGCGCCGCTCCTCGGATCCGTCTGACGCAACAAACGCCCGATGCAACTCGCGGACGCGGCTGTCGCTTTCTACCAGGTGCGGCAGACTCTTTTCCAGCACCGCATCGGCGGCGTATTCGTCAAACTCCTGCATCACCACCGATTCTGGAAACGTGAGTCCGGCATTTCGATACGATTCGCCGACGATCTTTGCCGTGTCCCGTTGCCGGACACGCGGTCCCGAAAATACGCGGTCGAAAGTAACGCTCCGTCGCGTCCAGTATTCACCGAGCAGCTGAGACTGGGCCTCGCCAGCGGACGAGAGTTTATCGTAGTCCTGCTCAAGGAAGGAAGCTTGCCCGTGACGAACCAACAAAAGACGGCCCATTCTTTACCCCATGATTCCGTGAACAGCGGAGTTCGGAGAGTAGACCAAGTGAGCTATTCGCACCGGGCAGGAGTGCCTTGCCGTCGACGGATCGTCAGAATATCCCGTAAATATCGGCGCGAAACTCAGCTGGCCCGTTCGAACAGGCCTGCAGCGCCCTGGCCGCCACCGACGCACATCGTCACGACACCGTAGCGAGCTTTGCGCCGCGCCATTTCATTGGCGATCGTTCCGACCATGCGCGAGCCGGTCATTCCAAAGGGATGGCCAATGGAGATTGATCCGCCGTTGACGTTGAGTTTTTCGGGATCGAGTCCCAGGCGATCGCGGCAATAGACGACCTGGACGGCGAAGGCCTCGTTGAGTTCCCAGAGATCTACGTCTTCTTTGCGGATTCCCGCGCGCTTTAGAAGTTTCGGAACAGCGAAGACGGGGCCGATACCCATCTCATCCGGCTCGCAGCCGGCGATTTGAAACCCACGGAAAATCAGCGAATAAGGAATCCCCAGCTGGTCGGCGCGCTGGCGCGACATCAACAGCGTGGCCGAAGCACCATCGGAGAGCTGCGAGGAATTTCCGGCGGTCACGGAACCCTGGCCGCTGTCCGGATCAAAGACAGGCTTCAGACCGAGCAGTCCGGCGAGGGTGGTATCCGGACGGTTACACTCGTCACGGTCCGCGCACACTTCGTCCTTACCGCTCACTTCGCCCGTTTTCTTATCCAAGATGGCCCGGGTCACGCGCATCGGGGCGATTTCGCCCTCAAAGAAGCCCTCGCGCTGCGCACGAGCGGTGCGCTGTTGGCTCAGCAGCGAGTATTCGTCCTGCGACTGGCGGCTAACTTTGTATCGCTTGGCGACTACTTCGGCTGTCACGCCCATCACCATGTACAGCCCGGGCATCCGTTCCAGCAACTCCGGGTTGGGATTAAAATCCCGGGTGGTGAGACTGATGCTTTCGACGCCTCCACCGATCGCGGCGTCCACACCCTCCGTCATAATCTGGTGGGCGGCCGAAGCAATGGCCTGTAAGCCGGAGGAGCAGAACCGGTTAATTGTCGTGCCGGCCACCGATGTCGGCAGGCCGGCGAGCATGGCGGAGATGCGAGCGACGTTCTGTCCCTGCGCGCCGTGTGGTTGACCGCAACCCATCACCACATCCTCGATCTCGTTGGGATCGAGCTTGGGGGTCTTGCGAAGTACGTCCTTAATGCAGTGCGCCGCCAGCGCGTCGGGGCGCGTCATATTGAAGGATCCGCGATGTGATTTCGCCAGCGCCGTCCGCGAACTAGCTACTACGACCGCTTCTCTCATATTTTCTCCGCTTCCATTGGATGACGAACAGATGTTTCAGGTCGCAACTGCGCCGGAATTCCCGGATTTCCGTGCGTCAGGCGGCTGCGCCGTGTCCGGCGTTGAAACTGGCAAAGGTCCTGCCCTGCTCGGCCAGCTGTTTCAGCAGGGGAGCTGGCTCCCAGAGCACGCCGTGCTGACGTTGAAATTCGCAGACGCGGTCGTACACTTTTCTGAGTCCCACGGTGTCCGCGAACCACATCGGTCCGCCACGATGCGCGGGAAAGCCATACCCATTGATGTAGATAATATCAATGTCCACCGCGCGAAGGGCGAAGCCTTCTTCCAGGATGCGCGCGCCTTCGTTGACCAGGGCGTAGATGCAACGGTCCACGATTTCCTGGGCGGAAATCTGCCGCTGCGGAATTCCAGCCTCGGCGGACCACTGGCGCACGAGGGCGGCGACTTCGGGATCGGGGGTCGGGCGCCGGTTCCCATCGTATTTGTACCAGCCCCCTCCGGTCTTCTGGCCGTAACGTCCCATTTCGCACAAACGGTCGCCGGCCATCGCCACGCGAATCCCCGGCACCTCCAAATGCTTATGCTCCTTGCGGACGCGCCAACCGACGTCAAGTCCCGCGAGGTCTCCCACGGCCAGCGGCCCCATGGCCATGCCGAAATCGTATAGGGCTTTGTCCACCGCCTCGACGCTTGCGCCCTCCTCGACGAGGAACACCGATTCGCGCACGTAGGGATGAAACATGCGATTGCCGACGAAACCGCGGCAATTTCCGACGAGCACTCCGATTTTCCCGATCTTCTTCGAGAGCTGCATGCACGTCGCGATCACTTCCTTGTTCGACTTCTTTCCGCGGACAATTTCGAGCAGGCGCATGACGTTTGCCGGGCTGAAAAAGTGCGTGCCGATGACGAATTCAGGCCGCGAGGTGCTTGACGCGATCTCGTCGATATTCAATGTGGAGGTATTGCTGGCCAGAATTGCGCCGGGTTTGCATATACTGTCGAGCTTGGCGAAGATTTCCTTCTTGAGCGCCATGCCCTCGAAGACCGCCTCGATGACCATGTCAGCTTTTTCAAACCCGTCGTAGCTGAGCGTCGGGCGAATCAACTTCATGCGTTCGTCCACGAACTGCTGCGTGAAGCGACCGCGCTCCACAGAAGTCGCATAATTCTTCCGAATCTTGGCCAGGCCCTGATCGAGCGCCGCTTGATCCGTTTCCTTCAGCAACACGGGGAAGCCGGCGTTGGCAAAAACCATGGCGATGCCGCCGCCCATGGTGCCGGCGCCGATCACCGCCACGTTGCTTACGGGGATCGTGGGCGTTTCTTTCGGCACATCGGGAATCTTGGCGACTTCGCGTTCGCCAAAGAAAACGTGAATGAGCGCTTTGGACTGATCCGAATTCAAGCATTCGATAAACAGTCTCTGCTCTTCCTGGCAACCGGCTTCAAACGACATTTTCGTGGCGGCTTCCACCGCATCAATGGCCGCGAGAGGGGCCATCAGGCCGCGCTGTTTTTTCTTGGCGGCATCGCGGGCAGCGGCGATGATCGGAGCGCTTTGTTCGGCCGTGCCGAGCTTCTCGTTACGCTCGCGGGTATTCAGAGCGGGTTTACTTGCGATCTCGCGCGCGAAAGCGACAGCACCCGCGAGCAAATCGCCTTCGATGATGCGGTCAATGATCCCCAGTTTTACAGCCTCTTCGACTTTCACCGGATTGCCAGCGGCGCACATCTCCACGCCTTTGGCCACGCCCGCGAGCCGGGGAAGGCGCTGGGTTCCACCGGCCCCTGGGATAATGCCCAGCTTAACTTCAGGCTGGCCGACCTGCGCGCCGGGCGCGGCAACACGATAGTGACCGGCCATCGCAAGTTCCAGGCCGCCGCCGAACGCCGTTCCGTGGATGGCCATCACCACTGGCTTTCGGGAATCTTCAATTTTGAGCAAGAGCGGCAGCAAGCCTGCGCCGCGCGACTTCGCGCCGGAGGTCATCTTTCCAAATTCTTTGATGTCCGCGCCGGCGACGAACGTACGTCCGCCGCCGATGAGTACCGCGGCATGAACGTCGCCATCCGTGCAGACGCGCTCGATGGCTTCCGCGATTCCCTCCGGCACGCCGGGACTTAGCGCATTCACCGGTGGATTGTTGATCGTGATGACTGCGATATTGCCGTCTTTTGTGAATTGAACCAGATCGCTCATGGAATTTGGCTTCTCTCTTTGGATTTCTACGCGCTGCGGACCGAAGCGGCGCTCGCGTCGATAACCAGACGTGCGATGCGCTCGCGATGAAACGTCGAGTCGCCGAAGGCAGTCTCGGAAGCCTTCGCGCGCCGGTAATACAGATGGAGATCATTTTCCCAGGTAAAACCCATGCCGCCGTGGACTTGGATGCCGCGGTTGCCGACGGTGCGCGCTGCATCGCTGGCATACATCTTGGCGATCGAAACGGCAACCGCTGCGTCCGGCGCGTTCACCTCGAGCGTCCACGCCGCGTAATAGGCTGCCGACCGCGCGCTTTCCGTTTCCAGGTACATATCCGCGCACTGGTGTTGCACGGCCTGGAACATCCCGATCGGGTGACCGAACTGTTTCCGCATCTTCGCGTACTCGACGGTGATATCGAGCGAGCGCTGCATTCCGCCCACCATCTCCGCGACGAGCGCCGTGGCGGCCACATCAAACGCGCGCGCTAACCCGGCGGTGTTGCCGAGCTGTTGCGCGGGCGTGCCGTTGAATCGCACCGAATACAGTTTGCGCGTGAGGTCCAGCGCCTCCATCGGCTGAATGTCCAGCCCAGCTGCCTTTGAATCCACCAGGAAAACACCATCGCGGGCGACGACAATAATGAAATCCGCCACTTTGGCATCGGGCACGAAGAGTTTTTCCCCGGTCAGCTTGCCGCTCGCGCCCGTCATTTGCAGGTCCGCCAGATTCCAGCTTCCGCCGGATTCAAGGATCGCAACGGTGGAACGCGCGTCGCCGCTACAGATCGAGGAAAGGTATTCCTTCTTTTGTACCGCGGTGGCGACCGCATCCAGCACCGAACCCGCCAACACCACGGTCGAGAAAAGCGGCCCGGGAAGAAGCGCGCGCCCCGCCTCCTCCATCAGGAGGATCAGTTCCACTTTGCCTAGGCCGACGCCGCCATATTCCTCGGGGAATATGACGCCGGTGTAACCCTGCTCGACCATCTTGTTCCACAGAGCCGCGTCGTACGCGGTGTCGGTCGTCATCAGGCGCCGGACTTCTTCCATGGGACACTCGCCCGCAAAAAACTTTCGCGCGTTGTCCTTGAGTAATACCTGGCTTTCCGTCAGTCCGAATTCCATCGTGTCCCCTTAGTAGCTTCTGGGCAGCCCGAGAACGAAATGCCCGATGATGTTGCGCTGCACTTCCGACGTACCCGCTTCGATCGTGTTGCCGCGCGTCCGCAGATATCCGTATGACCAGATGCCTTTGTCAACGGCGCGGCGATCCCCGGTAACCAGCTGGCCGTACGGCCCCATCAACTCCTGGGCGACCTGCTGGAGGCGCTGATTGAGTTCGCTCCAGAAAATCTTCAGGATGGACCCTTCCGGGCCGGGCACGCCGGTGGCGGTGATCCGGCTGAAGGCGCGTAGCTGGTTCAAGCGCATGATCTCGACCTCTGCATAAAGCTGCGCAAGCTTCTGCCGCGTCAGCGGGTCGCAAGCAGCCGGCTGCCCGTTCTTCTGAATCGTGCGGGAGAGTTCGATCAGCCGCTCGATGCTGCGCTTGAACATGAGATGAAGGCGCGCGCCATACGAACCACGTTCGTACATCAGCGTGCTGACGGCAACGTTCCAGCCATCGTTCACCTTGCCGAGAACGTTTTCCACGGGAACGCGCACATCGCGGAAGAAGAGCTCGTTGAATTCGCTCTCTCCCGTAATTTGGCGCAGCGGGCGAACTTCCACGCCCGGCGATTTCATATCCACAAGCAGGACGGTCAATCCCTTATGTTTGGGCAGATTCGGATCGGTGCGAACCACAAGCTCGCACCAATCGCCTACCCAGCCGTAGCTGGTCCACACTTTTTGACCGTTGACGATGTAATGGTCACCCTCCAGCCGCGCTTGCGTCTGAAGGCCTGCGAGGTCGGAGCCGGCGTTCGGTTCGGAAAAGCCCTGGCACCAGATTTCCTCGGCGCTGAGTATCTTGGGAATGTACCGTTTCTTCTGGGCTTCCGTGCCGAACGCGATAATCGTAGGGCCGATCAGTCCCAAGCCGAGGGCGTTGGCCATCGACGGCGCCTGCGCTCGCGACATTTCCTCCCAGAAAATGGCGGTCTGCATCAGCGTCGCACTACGGCCGCCGTACTCCTTGGGCCACGAAACGGCGGCCCAGCGGCCTTCATGCAGCTTCCTTTGCCAGGCTCGCATGTAGGTGAACGATTCCTCGAGAGGTTTCTCCCTCCACTCGGCCCAATCCCTAGGAACGTTCGCGTCAAGCCAGGCGCGCAGTTCGTCGCGAAACTTTATTTCCTCGGCATTCAGATTCAGATCCATTCAAGAAACTCCTTTTCTTGCCAACCGCGGATGCTGTGGCCCGACCGATCGCGCGCAGCACAGAAATAACCGACCGGCTGCGCGGGCTATGCCTTTCGCGTCTGCGAGACGAATTCCGGCCGGATCGTATCGTGTCCCTGCCAGTATTTCTTGCGCAAATCTCTCTTGAGGATTTTGCCCGTACCGGTCTTGACCAAAGTATCCAGGAATTCGACCGTGCGCGGACATTTGTAGTGCGCCAGGTGCAACCGGCAGAATTGAATCATCTCTGATTCGCTCAGTTTAACCCCGGGTTTCAATACCACCAGGGCCTTGGGAACCTCGCCCCATTTCTCGTCAGGAACCGGGATCACGGCGGTCTCGAGCACGCCGGGATGTGCCAGAATGGTTTTCTCCACCTCGAGCGACGAAATGTTTTCGCCACCGCTGATGATAATGTCCTTCTTGCGGTCAACGATCAGGACGTATCTGTCTTTATCCCAAGTGGCCATGTCTCCGGTGTGGAACCATCCACCACGCATGGCTTCTGCCGTCGCTTCCGGCTGTTTCCAATAGCCTTGCATCACACCGTCGGCGCGGGCGACAATTTCGCCGACCGTTACTCCATCGCGCGGCACGTCGATGTCGTTCGCGTCCACCACCCGGAGTTCGACTCCAGGCACGGCGAACCCGGTCGACGCGAGTCCCGCGTAACGCTGCTCGCCCTCCCATCCAAGCCCGGGCTTCATCGCGGCGGTGGTCAGCGCCGGAGACGTCTCCGTCAGTCCATATCCGGCGAAACATTCGCAGCCAAACTTCTCCTCAACTTCCTTGATCAGGGTTGGGGAAGACGCCGCGCCGCCGAGATTCACCCAGACGAGGCTGCTCAAGTTGTGTTTTCCCATTTCCGGACTGTTCACCAGCGCAATGGCCATGGCGGGCACCAGGCCAAAGCTGCGCACGCGCTCTACTTCGATCAGGCGAAAAATTTCCGCGGGATCAAATTTCGCGATCATTACGTGCTTGGCTCCCCGAACCGTAACCGTATGCGCGGCTCCCCAACCATTGGCATGAAAGAGAGGAATGGTATGGAGGTGCGCCGCTTCGGACGGAGTCTCGCGGGACAATAAGCTGGTCAGCGCGTGAAGGTAGATGTTGCGGTGGGTCAGCATCACCCCTTTGGGATTTGCGCTGGTTCCGCTGGTGTAGAAGAGTTCCGCGACGGCATTCTCGTCGAAATCCATCAGGTCGGGCCGGTACGGAGTGGCTGCGGCCAGTAGCTCGTCATAATTCTGGGCCGCGAACCAGGGCGCGCTCGGCTTGCCGGACAGCAAAATGTAGGACTTCACGGAGGTAAGTCGCGTCCGGAAGGAGTCCACCAGGTCCGTGAACCCTTCCTCCAGGAACAGAATTGTTGCGCCGGAATCGTTCAGAATATAGGTCAGCTCGTCGGGCGCGAGGCGTATGTTCAACGGAAGCAGTGTGGCGCCGGCTTCCAGAACGCCAAAATATGCCTCAAGCAGCCTGTGGCAATTCAAGGTGATAAAGGCGACCCGGTCGCCCTGTTTCACGCCAGCATCGCGAAGCGCTCCCGCGAAGCGTGCTGCACGCTCCGCGAATTGAGAGTACGTAAAGCGGTCGCGCCCGCATACGATTGCTGTCTTCTCGGGATACTGTTCCTCTGCGTAACGCAGGAATCGCACTGGTGTAAGCGGAACGTTCATAGAAATTTTCGCCCTTTTTAGGCGGATGCTCCCCCGTCCACCACCAGCACGTCGCCGGTGATAAAGTCAGAGGCTGCCGAAGCCAGGAAGACGGCGGCGCCCTTCAGGTCCTGGTCGCTGCCGAAGCGCCCCAAGGGAATCCCCTCCAGCAGCTTTTCCCTGTTCCGCTCGATGAGAATTTCAGACATGTGCGTCGGAAACCATCCGGGCGCGATGGCGTTCACATGAATGTTGTGCATCGCCCATTTGCGGGCCAGATCCTTGGTAAAAATGATCACACCGCCCTTACTCGCGTGATATCCGATCGCTTGAAACTCGGGCAGCGTGCCCCGCAGGCCGGCGATCGAAGCGATATTGATAATCTTCCCGCTCTTCTGCGCGGTCATATGCTTGCCGACCGCCTGGCAAAAGAGAAACGTCCCCGTCAAATTCGTCTCGATCACTTTATTCCAATGTTCGAGCCGCATCTCTTCAATGGGCGCTCCCCAGGATGTGCCCGCGTTGTTGATCAAAATATCGATGCGGCCGAATCGAGCGAGCGCGGCATCCACGACCTCGTTAACGCTCGTCGGATTCTTCACGTCGCAGCCGAGCCCGAGAGTCTTAACGCCAAGCGACTTCAACTCTTCGGCAGCTTGCTCGCAGCGTTCTTTCTTGCGCGCGCAGAGAACGAGGTTTGCACCCGCTTCCGCGAGACCCTCTGCCATCTGCCGCCCCAAACCAATCGAACCACCGGTTATGATAGCCACGCGGCCGGTGAGATCAAACATCTCCTTAACATTCCTTGTTTGCGTGGCTTCCTGGAGCATTTTTTCGTTACTCAAGAATACGGCGCTACTCTGAGATTCGCATGAATTTCT
>Ga0210409_10002336_pt1 | contig 22747 bp, 21 predicted proteins | sample IncBWH17MmetaG_FD_161649 | JGI IMG/M metagenome (GOLD analysis project Ga0210409, IMG submission 161649) | Forest soil microbial communities from Barre Woods Harvard Forest LTER site, Petersham, Massachusetts, United States - Inc-BW-H-17-M | ecosystem: Environmental > Terrestrial > Soil >...
ACCACCGCCGCCAACAAGCCCTAACGGCGTTCGGGGTTCGTTACCGACGAGCATCGGGGATTTCCCCCCATCGGCGGTGTTGCGCCGGCTCGGCAATACTCGCGGCTTTAAGGCACCAAGGAGACGGCAGATGGTAGTTGTCCGCGCTAGGCGCAATCAATGCTCGAACTGAGTGCGTCTTTTCTTTTTTTACAATCCTCAATATTCGCCTCGTATTCGTCTCAGCCTGTGATCTTTGACATGGGTTAAATCATGCTCAGGAGTTTCTCGAACCGGCCGATAAGGGACTTACCCGATAGAAATGGTTGGCCGGTTCTCCTACATTGATCGGGCGCGGGTCGAATAGCCCCAAGTGAATGTTCTCGGCCGATGGCTGCGCACTCATTTACACCGACCCGCCCTTTTGCCCCATCAGCAAAGTCTTGCGCTGCGGGAGGTGAGACCGTGATGTAGTCGGGTACCACCAACGAGAAGTAATAAATGCCAATCTCTTTAAAACCTAAGCATCTAAAACGCTACAAAGACATTGCTCTGCTTTTGATCAAGTATGGACGCTCCGACGTCGTGAAACGTGCCGGGCTGCAAGACGCTCTGGATTCGGATGTGTTGACGCAGACCACGACGAGCGAGGCAAAGGCAGATGAACTGGCGCAAGACCTGGAGAAGATGGGGCCGACCTTTATCAAGCTCGGTCAACTCCTGTCCACGCGCGCGGATTTTCTTCCTCCGGCTTATATCCATGCGTTGACACGATTGCAGGACAAGATCGATCCATTTCCGCTCGAACAGGTGGAAGCAATCGTCTCTGCCGAGTTGGGGGTGCGGATCTCAAAAGCTTTTTCAGAATTTGCAATAAAACCCCTGGCGACGGCGTCGTTGGGCCAAGTCCATCGCGCGACCATGCTGGATGGGCGGGGCGTGGTGGTGAAGGTGCAGCGGCCTGGAATTCGAGAAATTATCGCGGAAGACATGGAAGTGCTGGAGGAAATTGCGGGGTTTTTGGATAACCACACACAGTGGGGCAAACGTTACGAGTTCGGCAAGATGCTCGAAGAATTGCGCCGAAGCCTGTGGCGTGAATTGGACTATCGCCAGGAGGCGCGCAATCTCAGCACTTTAGGCGCAAACTTGCAGGAATTTCCAGGGATCGTCGTACCGACTCCGATCGAGGATTTTACGACCTCGCGCGTGTTGACGATGGAATACATTCGAGGGAAAAAAATCACCGAGCTGAGCCCGTTGGCACGTATGGATTTTAAGGGGGCAGATTTGGCGGAAGAGCTTTTTCACGCCTATCTGAAGCAAATTCTTGTGGACGGATTTTTCCACGCAGATCCTCATCCAGGAAACGTTCTGCTTACGGACGATCATCGCATTGCGTTGCTTGACTTGGGGATGGTCGGTCACATCACGCCGCAGTTGCAGGAGAATCTGCTGCAGTTGCTACTGGCGGTGAGCGATGGGCGAGGTGACGATGCCGCAGCGATCGCGATCAAAATCAGCGAGCTAAAAGAGGGTTTTTCGGAGCAAACTTTCCGTCGACGCGTGGCGAGCCTAGTCAGCGAGCATCAAGGAACACAAATGGGCCAGATTCAAGTGGGGCGAGTCGTCCTGGACATCACGCAAATTGCGGGCGATAACGGACTGCGGGCGCCCCCGGAGTTGACACTGTTGAGCAAAACGTTGCTGAACTTGGACCTGGTCGGTCAAACCCTCGACCCTAAGTTTAATCCCAACGCTTCAATTCGACGAAATGCAGAAAAACTTTTGCAGCAACGGGTGTGGAAAGCGTTCTCACCGGCGAATCTGTTCGGTGGCTTGCTGGAGATGAAAGACCTTCTCGCGCGGCTGCCAAGCCGGCTCAATCGGATTCTCGATGCGGTCGCGCATAACGAGTTGAAGGTAAAGGTCGAGACGATTGACGAGGACGTAATCATCGAGGGACTTCAGAAAATCGCGAATCGCATCACGCTCGGTCTGGTTTTGGCTGCGTTGATTGTCGGCGCAGCTTTATTGATGCGGGTGGAGACTCCATTTCGCATTTTTGGGTATCCTGGTTTCGCGATCTTATGCTTTCTCGGCGTGGGCGGAGTCGGCCTCTTCCTTATTATTCGCATTCTGATGCATGATCGCCCTTGGAAGAAATAAGGTTCAAGCCCAACGCAACGTGTTGGTCGGCTACGCGGTTCTGACCAGATCGTCAAGACCTGGTTCATTCGCCGGTTTGGCGAATGATGGCGGGGCAGAGGAGGATGCCTTTGACCACGCTTCCCAAAACTCCCGGCGAGAAAGTTGACCCCACGCAAAATGGAGTCCTTCCGCTCCAAAACTCCGGGTGGGGGGAACCCCCACATAGCGCCCGGACGGTTCCGTTTCTACTATAACTGCATGAAAACTGATCTGATTACACGGCTTCAACGAATTGTTCTTTCGCAAACCAAACTCACTCTACTCGTAATGGGCAGTTCTATGGTGCTAGCCAACTCAGCGTTGCTGGCGCAAAACGCGAACACCAATACCCTTCCCCTCACCCAAACCTTGGTTGCAGGGCTTTCGGACCTTCATCTAATTGTCCACTTATGACCGCATTGATAATACCTCCCATATTTGCCGCCGTGGGTTACTCCTTGATATATCTTCTGGGGGGTGGAGGTCTGTTCGGAGCCATCGTCATTTTCTTCGTAGCAAAAATGTTTGGCCGATGAACTCGGCCTAAGAACCCGATTAAACCATCGCCATGAAACACAATAAAAACCACGATAACGTGCCAAACGCGGGCTTCCAACTGGTGCCCGTTTGCTTTGAATTCACTCATCCGACGGCCACCACCGTTTGCGTCGCGGGGACTTTTAACCACTGGCAGCCCGAAGCCAAGACTCTGCATCCCGCAGGGGGCGGTCGCTGGCTGAAGGAAACGGCTTTGCCCCCCGGCACCTATGAATACTGCCTGGTGGTGGACGGCCAGTGGATGCCCGACCCGCGGGCCAGGCAATCCGTGCCCAACCCGTTTGGCGGAAGGAACTCAATTCTACATGTGGCCGGCACGCCGGAAGCAGCCCATCTCGCCGACGCAGAAACGTTACCGCTGAAATACAACCTCACTTAAAACACCACAAACATGAGCAAGCACACACAAGCATCTCACAATGACATCGGCACCCTCGCCCAAGACGCACACGAGTTGATGAGCGCAACCGCCGACGTGGCCGGAGAAAAAGTCGGGCAAGCCCGCAAACGTCTGGGCGCGGCACTGGAAAGCGGCAAAGAAATTTATGGCCGTGTTCAGGCGAAGGCGGGCAATTGCGCCAAAGCTACGGACGATGCCCTGCACAATCATCCTTATCAAGCCATAGGCATCGCCGTGGGTGTGGGGGCACTCATCGGTTATTTCATCTCGCGTCGGTACTCCCGCAACGACGCGAAAGCGCGCGCAGGAACCGTCTCCGACCAATGCGGAGCGATAAGAAACTGTTGATCGCAGAGAGTGAACTCAACCCAGCCCAGCTTTCGGAGGAACGCCAAACGATCACGGACGCAGTTCCCGTCCGGAGGTGGCGGCTTTTTCTTACAGGATTGGGGACTTCCCCGAGGGTACAAGGCACGCTCAGGTCTAGTATTCTCATGCCATGTGCGCCGATATTTATCGAACCAACAACGCAAACACGTTTCTGCTCGTGCCGAGAGGAGCGAACTTGGGTGCCGTGCCCAGCGAAATCCTAACCGACCTGGGTCAACCCATATTCCTAACCACACGAGATCTTAGCGATCCATTGTTACGACCAGATACAGCCGAGATTAATTCCGATCTGGCGAGCCAAGGGTTCTCGGTTCGGCAGGCTTAGTGACTCTGCTCGCCTGTGTTGGAGGCTGAGGTTGTGTCCTAATTCTCCAGGGCACGACACGCGAGAGATTTCAAGCTCACTTTGCAAATTGTCGCGGATGGCTTTGGCCGCGGTTTTTAGGCTTGTGAGGGAAACACCCGCGGTGGACCCCGTGCTTACTTACAGCCCCCAGTGTGCGGATTCCGATAAAAAGGAACGCCTGTTCCAAGGCCCTCAAGAAAGGCGATCCACTGTGACGTTGGCTTATGACGGAAACGATGACGAGGCTCCATTTGACACCGCTATTGTGCCAAATCCACGGTTTCAGCCTTTCTCACCGCCACCGGTCGTCGTTCCGGCTCGAAATACTTCCGGAGCCTTATCGAAGCTCAGGCAATAGCTTCGAGACATCTCAATCATTTGAATCAAGTCTTCCAAGGCAGCCGGTTTGACGATAAACGAATTGGCTCCGAGCTCGTAGGCCAGATTCACGTCCTGATCGAGTTCCCAACACGTCATTACTACAACCCTTAAGGTCCTTAGCCCGGGTTGTTTCCGAATCCAGCTGAGGACTTCGAACCCATCTATACCTGGGAGCTTTAGATCCAACACCACCACCGTTGGCAAAGGGAATTCCGACCAATTGGAATAACGCCCGGAACCCTCCAAATACTCAATCGCCTCTTCGCCGGACGTTACAATGTGAAGAGGAGAAGTTGGGTTTCCTTTCAAGAAGGCACGGCGGATCAAGAGAACATGATCCTCGTTATCTTCAACGAGGAGAATTAGTTCTTGGTCACACGCACGGACGCCCATGACTCACATTAACCCAGAGGATTCCGAGTGGCGATTGGGGAAAGCCCCTACGGGGGAATCCCTTCCCTCGATGGCTTATTTCCTCGAAACGTCACGTTTATGGACTTCGGAGAAAGATCCTCGTTGAAAAAAGCAGGGTCTCGTTTGCCCGTCCGATTTGACACCCCTCCAGCCGTCCCTTTTCAAAAGAGGCGTAGAAAGGCGAGGCTCAATGGTCGAAGGTTTTGACAAGGCTCTGGCAGGAGTGGCGGCTACATCGGGAGTTCACCCTTTATTTGATGGACTTTGGGACCAAGCCATACGGCAACAATGTCCCTGACGGATGTTCTGAATCTGCCCAAATACTCAATGGGCCATGGATTTGCGCTCCTTAAGCTCCGGGTTATCCCCCCATAGCGAAGGAATGCCGGACCGTGTAGTGTAGCTCCAGTGTTGAGACAAACACAACAAGCTGTAAAAACAGCCAAAACACAACAGGCTTAAAATATATTTATGTTTAAAATTCTAAGGGGTTTTATTAATCTTGTCATGGGCATTATCGAACTACTGTTAGTTATCAGATTGATATTTGAGTTTTTTGTAGTTAATACAGGCACGCCGTTCGTTGCCTGGCTTTATGGTGTGACGGCGCCGCTTGTAGCACCATTCTCTAAAATTCTTCCGAACTGGAAATTTTCAGGTTTCGTGGTTGATTTTGCTACCGTTGCCGCACTTATCGTGTTTGCTTTAGCCGGATCTGTGCTTCTGATGCTTTTTCCCTACTCTCGTAGAGTGGCTTTAACAGATGCTGTGCCCACTAATGTCTAGACAATTGTTGCGGTGATTTAGGATTTGCTGCGGTACAACGAGCGAGATGGGCGAAGCTGGCCCATTATCTCGACAATCATTCTTCGGAGTTTGGCGTTTCGCTCAGCGGCGATCCTTTGCCGGGTGTCAACCGCTTTCAGAATGGCGGTTTGATATCGGGGATACCGCGACCAGAATATGGACCAGAAATGGAGTCGCGTGCGGATTGTCGGCGGCGACAAAATCCACCTTTGCACCTTTCCAGTTTTTCTATATCGGTTTCCATGCTGACTGAGAGCCGGTCCTGGGACAGATTCGCCGGGTTGGCCCGTCCTCGCCCACGCTGTACACCAGCCAGTTAACCACCAGAGCAACCAGCCGTGTGCGAAGTCTCTGTGGCATTGTAACGGCCAGCCTGACAGAACCCCCGGTGCCGTCACGGCGGGTGCTTGCCCAACAAAGAACAGACTACCAGGCACCTCGCTGGTCCGCGTTGCTTTGCCATAATTAACAATTGTTCACACACGCTCGTTTCCGCCAGCTCCGCCACCAGGACGCCGGCTCGGAGAATCAGGAGGAACTGGTAATGGTCAGAGCTTCTCCCAGGACGGAGCCACTGAAACAGATGCCGTTGCCTTATTCGCCGAATTGATGATTGGTGCCTCGATTGAGAGCATCATCAGGTCTACATGGCTGCTCGCAGCATGCAAAACTTCAAGTTAGGTTTGTTCACGCATGAAATTTACCGCATTGGCACGATTGGAACGAAACGTCCATCGGGTGGGCGAAATCGTCGGTGTGCTGGCAAAGTACGGCTTGGCCGATTGGGTCAATGGCCTGAAGTTTTCATGGATCCAGGATCGAATTCAAAGCGTTGATGGTCAGAATATCCCCGACTTCAAAATTGAGGAGCGAGTAAAGGATCGCGGCCTTACTTGGAAATTTTAAGTTTGAACCGGCAGAATCCCCCGGCAGGGTCCTTGGATGTGTCGACCACGAAAGCGAGTACTCTTTGGTCACTCTTTATTCTCCTTCGTTCCAAGCACCCATGACTTTGTTTGGGTGGTCACGGCACTCCAGCCCGCACCCTTGTACCGCTTGAGTCGCAAGTGCATAGGGTTGAGCCGAGAGCGATCCTGAACCGAGTTCGTCCTTCACGGATTCTGGCTTTTGGGGGTCAGAGTAGAGTCGCTCGAGTTAGGATTGGAATTTACGGTGGAGTCAGGAATCGAGGCCCGTGCCGGGTTGTTGGTACTGGTGCCCATGGTGCCTGGGCCATTGCCAGTGCCGTAATTGGCATTGACCTGGTTGTCATCTGAACCGCCCCGGCTGTTCTGAGAAGCACAACCGGCTGCTAACAGGCCTGCGAGAGCGGTGAATGCGATTATTTTTTTCATTTTGATTTTAGGTTCTATTTATGTTTCCCCTTCAACTACTTCTTAAATTCGATTGGCCCAATGAGGAGATCCACCGGTTTCGGGCCAAGATCCGCCCCAGAGGGTTGCTCAAACGAAGCGATAAGAAAAGCGTCCTGCCACTCAGAACGTTTTTTGGCATCTGAGGAGGGTCCGTTTCTACGTGAATGACAACACGAGTTGGGTTGGTCAGGTGGTACTCATATGGCCGAGGTGTGCTGGGCTTGAAATTGCCTGGGCCAGGGGTTCGAGTAAGTACTCACCAAACCCGAAACAGCCGATCATAAGCCCGGGCAAGATTATCCCATTCGCGGTCGGTCTTGGCCTTTCCCATCAAAGAATCCAGCGTCTCAAGGCGCACGCGTACGCGCGATACGTCTATTCCTAGAGTTTGCTCCCCGTTTGGAGCCTGCTTGAACGGGGGGACGGGAGCGGGCAGGCTTACTTCTTCACGCAACCTGGTAAGGGCATCCAGCGGGTCCTCCCTGGACCAACGGTCGCAATCTTCAATCAGTAGGACCTCGCCCGGTTGAACGTGTTTCAGGAGTCTCCCCAGCGCGCCATTTTCCCGGTGCTTCCCGTGAAAGGCGGACACCCCTCGATCAGCAAAGGCAGTTTCGGAGACCCGGTTCAAATCTGCCAAGCTCGTTAGCTTGGCGACTAGTCTTCGCAGGGTCGAGGAGGGACGAGGAGGGGATCCGGAGGACAAGTTCCGCGAGTCTCATTTTGTGAAAAATGGCTCACGGATCGGGCCCCTCTGAAATGGTCAGTAGTTTTTCGATTCGCCCGCCCCGATGCCCAGGGGATTCTTGAATTCGAGTTGATCGTCGACGCGCTGCACGCCGGGCAGTCTGGAGATTTCATCATGAAGTCTTTGGCGCTCTTTTTCGTTGCGCGACTCCCCGCGGAGCGTGACGACTCCATTATTTACAACGGCTGTCATCGGGGCCCCCGCGCCCAACTTGCGGTCCTGCATCAGCAATGAGCGGATTTCCTCGGCGAGAGTCCAATCCTGACTGGAAGCGCCTGCAGGAGCAACCGTGGCAGTCGTGCCCGCGGGTGCGGGATAAACCCGTGCCTCCGGTCGGTCGGAAGTTGGGGATAATGGCTCTGACAAGGCTGGACTGTAGGAAACGGAAGAATCGCGATGGGTTTCCGCACAACTCACCGCCAAGAGCATGGGAACAGTTAGCCAAACGAGGTTTTTGAGATTTGTTTTCATGTGATAGAATTGCAAACTTAAGCTGTAACGTCACTCCCCTGAAGCAGAACGTCGATTGGGGAAAGCCCCCGGCAAGTAAAAGTTTGTGGACTTTCGTTGCGGTGTCCAGGCCAGTGTTAGCGCCGGAGTGACTTGGACGCCAGCGTTTTTCGTGAAATTCTTGTGGAATTTGGCTGTGCGCCTGCGGCTTCAAATGCGTTGCGTCGCCAAGCGGCCAAACCACTATTTCAAATGGCGAACAACCTGGCTGCGCAGCAGGATTGCCGCGTTTTGCTCTCGAAAGGAAGATCGGGTGATTTGCGACAAGGTCGATGATTTGTGCCCAGGTTCGCCGCCTGACCGAAACCTTTGGCGCACACACGTTCGTGCCTGGTTCCGGTTCGTGCCAAAGCCGTATGAAGGCAAGGTCGTTCTCCTACGCACCCAAGGGCACCCTCTTATTTGCTCCTACGATCCACAAATGGGGTGGGGCAGTTTCGCGTCGGGCGGCGTGAGTGTCAGAATTTGCCAGGGCGATCACGAAAGCATTTTGGAGGAGGAAAACGCGCATGATGCAGCTTGGCACGTGAGGGCGATATTGGACGAGGTCCAAACCCGCCGCCAGAACACCTAGCCCAGGGACCTGAAGGCGGCAGGTATTTCATAAATTCGGAACGGGCACCGGGCTCCTCTGCTTTATCGGGCCACGCTCCGTCACAAAAGACAGCCACAGGGCCGCTGCATACGCTGCCGTTGCGGGCACCTCAGCGTTTTGGCCGGTCGGGCAGCGCTGTGGGCTAGATGGAGCAGCCGGGGCCGTGCCCTCGCTACCTTGCCCGCCAAAGTCGCCACACTAGCCACGGTGGGGGATTGGATCGGCTCGTCTCCTGCCGGGCAACAGCTTTATTTGGTCAACGCCAGATCGAGTCAACGAGACAAAGAGACAGCCCCTAAAGGGGGATGACTGCACGGCCCGACCGACGCGCGTGGACTCTAATCCGACAAAAGAAGAAACTGGTTCCAGTAGCCGGTTAATGTGGCTGGAGATATTGAGCAAATCGGATCGATGTAGGCTTCCCTGGGCCGCTAAATCTTTCTGCCGGGCAGCTCTCGTGAGTAATCTGTAGGGGGCCTCGCCCACTACGAAAACTCCAAAGTAAACAGGAAAATGCTGCTGCAACTCCCGCTTTGGCGTTAAGCCCCTCAAACTGGAAACCCCGACCTGGCCGGGTCGGCGGCGTATCAGACCGTAGCAACGGATCGCTACTGTCTCGCGTATTCAGAAGAGCAGGGCTGCCAAGTTTAATGATTATCTCACCGGGGACTCTGTCCAAGGTTGCGGCACGGGGCACAAAGACGTTTGATCTTTTGGGTCCGTAAATATCGGCGCACATGCAGTGAGCATACTAGACCTGGGCGGGCTTTGTAACCCGGGGGGAATCCCCAATCCTCCTTGCACCGGATGGGTTCCCGGGCCTTTCGCTTGCTCGCAACATGGAACATCCTCTCAGATCAGAAGTATCGGGGGTTTCCCCCACTAGACACAATGAACTCTCTAGCGGAAGGTCACCCACGCAGGGGTTACGTGGGATTATGATTACAAGAAACCACTATTCCACCGAAAGAATCAGTGAACCGCAAACAGTACTAGTCGTCGATGACGACCCCCTCATTCGTTCAGTTGAGGTGCAGATCCTCGCTAGCCAAGGCTACAAAGTTCTACAAGCGCAGAGCGGAGCGGAGGCATTGCGGTTAGCTGACTCCTCGACGATTCACCTCTTACTCACGGATTTTGTAATGCCTGACGTTGACGGGTTGGAACTGACTCGGAAATTTCGAACCGTGCACCCAGAGACGCCAGTGCTCCTGGTGTCGGGCTCATTACCTCCGACTGACAAAAGAATTGAAAATCTGGCCCACTTTGGCTTTTTGCCAAAACCATTCGCGGTTGATGAATTGCTTCAGAAGGTTCGGACGCTGATCCAGGCCGAGGCACCTTTCCCAATTCGAAAAGCGTGAGACACCTCACCCCCCTGCTCCTGAAGGCTGCTCCGTCAATGAACGAAACCCAATACACAGCAATCAGCGTCACGCATGGATCGGCCAACGGCCAGGAAAAGGAGAAACAGGAACGTGCTGATCCCGCCGAGCCGAACGTCCACGTCTCTGAAGAACGGTATCGTCGGCTGTTTGAAACCGCACAGGACGGTATCCTTATCCTGGAAGCAGAGACTGGGCGAGTAACCGACGCCAATCCATTCTTGGTTAAGCTGCTGGGCTTTTCCCGAAGCGAAATGGTTGGCAAAACCGTGGGCGAACTGAGTCCATTCAAGGACTTCGTGTCCAACCAAGCCATGCTGGAACGAGTTCAAAACGACGGGTATGTTCGCTATGAGGATCTTCCTTTGCAAACAAGCGACGGCCGTCAAATTGCCGTCGAGTTTGTAAGCAACGTCTATGAATGTGGTGACCAGAAAGTAATTCAATGCAACATTCGGGACATTACGCGGCGCAAACGTGCGGAAGCTGAACTACATTTGCTCAACCAAACCCTGGAGCAACGGATCATTGAGCGCACCTCGCAGCTCAAATCCGCCAACGGAGTATTGCAGACTTTCAATTCCTCGGTTTCGCACGATTTGCAGGCGCCGCTGCGCCGAATACGGAGTTTCATCGACCTGCTGCAACAGGAGGCCAACCTGTCTCCTTCAGAGCAAAGTCAGATTCTTACCAAAATCTCCGACTCAGCGCGCCAAATGGGAAAACTGATTGATGATCTCATGGCGTTCTCACGCGTTGGGCAGGCCGACTTGCAAAAAGCCGACATCGATCTCGATGCCCTGGTCCAGGAAACATTGGGGGATTTTGAGGCGCAGAACATTGAACGCAATATAAAGTGGGAACTTCACTCGCTCCCAGGTGTGAGCGCCGACCGGGCGTTGCTGCGAATGGTGCTAGTGAACCTGATTTCTAATGCTATGAAGTTCACCGGCACTCGGGACGTGGCCAAAATTGAAATTGGCAATGTTTCGAGCCGAGACGGGGAAACAATTATCTTCATTCGCGACAACGGCGTTGGTTTTAACCCGAAGTATGCGGACAAACTATTTGGCGTATTCCAACGCCTGCACAGCGCCGCCGAGTTTGAGGGCACAGGCATTGGGCTCGCTAATGTCCGGCGTATAATTGATCGCCACGGCGGTAAAACCTGGGCGGAGGGAGTTGTAGACGGCGGCGCGACCTTCTATTTTTCCCTCCCTGAGTAAACCACGGTAGCCATTGCCCCACGCAAATTCCTTCTCTCAACGAATTCGGATTGCACACCATTCCTTGACCTCGTAACAGCAATGGCGCTTCACCTCAGCCAACGGAGCTAGCGGCTGAACAGCCGCTTGCCTGCGGAACTGCCCCACCAAGCCACAGCATTGCAACAAACTCCCTCCGAAATGTTTGGGCTCTGGCACCGTAGGTTTTGTCGCCTTTGCACTAAAGGCTGCGTCTGCTGGATTGTTTGAGCCTGGAAACCGTGGAGCAGATCAGTTAAGAAGACGGAAAAGTAGGGCTGCTCAAATAACGGCCCGAGGTCCGTTCGTGGCACGGCGCCTGCTCTTTTTCAAGCCGCCAGCCGTTTGAACGCGGATTTTGGAGCTTTGCGGGAAGTTATTGCCATTCTAGATTAAAACACGATGGCCAACGAAGTGCCTGATTTTGACCGTATTCTTAAAGGTTTCAAGAAGAGTGTCGATGACGCCAAGCGACTAAGGAAGGCGTTTGGCGCCGGCGTAATCGTGTCCGAAGCTCACCCGCCGGCCAAAGCTAAACCTCGGAAAGGCTCTCCAAAAAAGAAGCGCCGTTGATCCCCTCGCCCCGCCTGCGCATCTGTGGGCTGACCGGGTGTTTCTTGTGATCCATAAGGTTAGCGCGCCAAAGGCCAACGAAAGAAGGGGCGCACCCAAACCTGCGCCATGATCTTTGGGTGCGCCTAAAGGCATGTGTGTCTCCCTGGCGGTGCCTTGCAACGATGATATGCCCGGGCCACGAGACGGGCACCTGGGGGAAATCCCCGATGCGAAAGCAAGCAGCCATATCGACGCCTTTCGAACTCAGAAGAACGTGAACTGATTTGCTGCCAGACCCTCATTATCAATTTGAGTGTGGCTTTTTTTGGTCGAGCAGCGCAAAAACATCTTCCATGGTCTTAGCCTTCATAAACTGCGATGGGGTGACCGTTCCAAATCCGCCCGTCGAGGCCTCAAAGCGGTGAACGTTGGCGGGCTTTAGAAATTGGTAAGGCAATTCCCCCCGTTGAAAACATCAATCGGTGTTCCATCTTGAGTTGGCGTGGGCTGGACCCCAAATGGATGGGCGGGTTTAGATGGACCCGCTTATCCCATCAAATACACCCGGCCTGCGCTCTTTAAAAGCTGCGCGTGGCCCTCAAAACTTAACCGGTGCCAAAATCCGGTTCCCAATAGCTCACGATCCCGCCAATAAATTTAAACCGCTCGCCCAATCTCTGTGCTGAGCGCAAGCGCCGGGATGCTGTGGAGGACAAAGGCCAGGAACACAATTAGAGCCAGTTTTGTTTTCATGCTGTCAGCTTGGTATTCTTTTTGACACCCGGGTGTTGGTTTATTAGACGGGATCCATTCGGCATTGCTCCGGCGTCATTGAGTCACGCGGCGGGCGAGCCGTAAACCGCGCGGCTCTCAAAACCGCTCCAGCGCCAGCGTAAAATCCATGCCCGAGGGGTCATGGCCAACGAGGTAGTAAAGCTCGCAGCCTTTCAGATTGTAAAGCTGGCGGGCCTGCTGGGCAGAGTCGTCGGTTAAAAAGAGCAGGGCGAGCCTGTGATCCCGAGTCCAAGTGCCCGCAACGGCTAAAAACTCCTTTGTGCGCCTTCTTCGGATGAGTCTTTTCAAGCCGAATATCTCCCTGTCGTTGCCGCTTGCGATCTGGCTGCAGGGTATCGCCCCGGCAGCGGACAGCAAGCTAACCCGGTTGCGGGGGTGTGTCGTATTGGTAACGATTGCGTCCGGTTACGCCGATCGCGTAGGAGAAAGGGCTACGATTTTCGCTGCGCAATCAACCGCTGCACCGTGCGTGACAATTCCCCCGCATTGCCAAAGGCAAACGGCTTAACCATGAAGGAATTAGCTCCAAGCTTATACGCCCTAACCGGATCCTCGACCTAACGCCAATCGACGAACGGCGTGGCGCAGAGATATTCCTGGCTCTCCTCCGCTGGACACTGATCACAGATGACGATTTCCCTCCCAGTTCGGACCCCGTTGTACCAAGCGTGGTCCGTCGCGTCAGTCTTGCCGTTCACAGAGGACGCTTGGACAAAACAAACAGCGCCCGCTCATTCCCGCAAAACCAGGCTTTGCGCTTTGCCGAGGAAGGAACTATGGCGGCTGCGACGACGGCCTCGGCGACCGTATAAGGTTTCGTTCGTTCCCGCTAAAACGCCGCAGTCATGAACTGCGGCGTTTCGGTGTACGCAATCGATTTCGGTTAAGAACGCATTTCCACAGCATGAGCTTCGCTTTGATCTTTGCGGTGGTTTCTGTCCTTCCAATGTTCGCTAACCCGAAGCCTCAGGAAATGGTTTAATGGTTTATGCAAGTTGGAGAACAAGTTGTTTGCGTCGATGATCGATTCACCTCAGACCAAACTTTCACCGAATTATCCGCTGAAGGAGGTCCCTTTCCCTGCTCGATTCTGCTAATAAAAACGGTGGAGAGGTTGGCTTTCTCAGCCAACGGCTCCCTGACTTAATCCTGTCGGTCTTCGTTTCGACCTAACCGCCTCAGCCAGAAGCCGGCTCTGGCTCTAAATTGCCGCCATGAGCAGCTTAAATAGCGGGAACCACAAAACGCCGCCATATAGTTATAATTAGTTTTAATGGATTTGACTTGCATTCATCAGAAAAGACTTCATAAGTGTAGGCGCTGCAGAAGGTCCGTTTTTGCTGCCGGGGACGGGTGTTCAAAGCCGGCTGGCTTCAAGGCTTGGCGGGATGGATAGGAGATGTTGCTTCCGGCAAATTGAACAATTCTATGAAACCATCAAAATACCATTCGGTATCCTCACAGTCAGCTTGGGTCTCGCGGCTCGTCTACCGAATCGACGGACTGCCTGCGACTTCGAATCCAGCAACAAATCTCGTGTTGAGCTTGGACGGTACGAGCGGTTACGTCACGGTTCCCAGCACGGCTGCCTTCAAACAGATGAAATCGTTGTCGAGGCGTGGATTTACCCGACCGGGTGCCGAATGAAATCCGCGTCTGGAACAAAGCTCGCAGCGCCCTGGAGATTTACGGAAGTATGTTTTGCCGCCTCACCGGCACGGAGTCCAACCCGGCAGGCTGCGCAACAGATTCCCCGTTGGATTAAGATTATCGAATTATGTTCATAAACCTACATAAAGCATTCGCGCAGGCGGCTACATTCCTCCTTTTGGGGATAGCCGCGTCGGTGCAGGGGCAAGCCGTGTTAAGCACCCTGGACTCGTTCACGTTCACCAATGGACCGGTTTACGGCGCCTTCGGTGTAGGGAACCGGTCGGGGGCGATGGTACAGGCCACGGACGGAAACTTCTATGGCACGACGCCAACCGGGGGCGTGGTGACCAACGTGCCCGGATACTTCGGCACCATCTTCAAAATGAAGCCAACGGGAGAGTTCACCAGCCTGTATTTGTTTGGAACATCGTATTACGGGCCGGAAGGAAATGACAATGGCCACTGGCCCCAAGGCAACTTGATACAAGGCACAGACGGCCTCTTGTACGGGACCACGCAGTATGGAGGACCCCTCAACGGAGGGACAGTGTTTCGGATATCCACCAATGGGGATTTCGCCACATTCTACCTCTTTGGCAACAATGCCGGAAATGATGCGCACCTGGGTTGGACCAACTACGACGGAAACGCACCGATCGCGGGCCTAGTGCAAGGCAGCGACGGAAACTTTTACGGCACGACCACTGTTTATGGAATGTACGGGAACGGCACCATTTTCCAAATCTCATCTGGCGGTGTCCTGACCACCCTGCATGCTTTCACCGCGCTGGACACTGCAAACAGCTACACAAATGCAGATGGAGCAAACCCGATGGGAGAGCTGATCGAGGGAGCTGACGGCAGCCTTTACGGAACGACCACGCAGGGAGGCACAAATGACTACGGCGCAGGCACCGTGTTTAAAATTACAACTGACGGGCAATTCACCACGCTCCACTCCTTTGGCGCGAATGACGGCTATCCAGATAGTGGACTGGTGCAAGACGATGCCGGCAACCTGTATGGCACGACAACGGGAGGCTCCGGCACGTTGTTCAAGATCACGACCAACGGCGCCTTCTCCACCCTACACGCTTTCAATGGATCGGATGGGGTTAGCCCGAATGCCGCGCTCACAAAAGGAGCCGACGGAAATCTTTACGGGACGGCAAACAGCGGGGGACCCGACGGATCGTTTGGAACCGTCTTCCAAGTGACCACCAACGGCACCTTCACCCTGTGGCACGCCTTCAACGGAACCGATGGCTCCAACCCCAGTGCCGCGCTGGTGCAGTCTTCAAATGGCAGTCTATATGGCACTACTTCAAGGGGCGCATCGGGTAGCGGCACCATCTTCCAGCTCGTCCCCCAACCAGCGATTCAGTCGATCTGGCCCACCAACGGCAGTTTCTTGATCTCCTGGAGCGGGATGCCTAACCAGCACTGCCAGCTACAGTACAATAACTCACTATCCGCAACGACTTGGTCCAATCTCGGGCCCTCCGTCACCGTTACAAACGGGAACCTGTCCGCACTGGACTCCCCGGTGATGGCTCCCCAGCGGTTCTACCGGGTAAAAGTCCTGCCTTGAGCGATGCGCTTCGCCGAGACACAAAACTTGGAGCAATCTTTTCAATTTTGAGTGCAAGGACATGGAGGCACTAATGTCCTTTACATAGGTCGGCACACGCCGATAACCCACGATTACAACCGGAATCAGGCACCCATTCCTAACCGTTTGCCAAGCCATATGGTCTATGCAAACAGAACGCACGCCCCGGGGTGCAAATGCAGGGCGATAGAGAGGTCAGCGCAAGAGACTCCCGGAACGGACTGAAAGGCCAAATCAGCAGCTTTATCTCTCCGCCGCCTCAATTATCGGCCATGTGGGGGTCGTCCACAGATTGAGTTGATGGGTGGAATTCATCGCTCCCAGTGTAGAACCGTCGGCTGAAAACGCCGCGGAATTGAAGACCGATCCCTGACCTTCAAGAGTGAGGAGTTCCTGCCGGCTTTCCAGATCCCATAACTTGATGGCTTCACTCCCGTTGCTACCTGCGGCAAGGCGCCGGCCATCCGGAGAGAAGGCCACTGAGTGCAGGCCCAGCAACACTCCGCGCAGGGTACCCAATTCGCGGCGAGTTTGCGTCTCCCAGAGCCGAACATATCCTAACCTGCTGGCGACCGCAAAAATTGACGAGTCGGGAGAAAACGCGGCATCAGCAGATTGTTTCAAATCCAGAGACAATTCATCGATGTGCTTATTGGCCAGGTCACAAAGCCAGCCGCTGCCACGGCTGGTGACCAACAAAGCCCATTTGCCATCCCCCGAAAGAGCGCCTGCGTCGCCATTTTGAAGCGGTTCATCTTTCAGGCCGGGAAAATGCAGAGGCACCTCCTGCCATGTATTCATATCCCACATGTGCAGTGAAAGATCGCTGAGGCAAACAAGGCTCAACAAAGTATCATTACCGGAGAATTCCACGGGAGCGGCTGGACCAAATCGGGCCGAGATTTTGCGCAGCAGCAGGCGTTTGTCAACGTCCCAAACGGCAACGGTTCCGTCGGATTCGGCGCAGGCAACCAGCCGGGCATCGCGTGAAATGCATCTTCGGACCGAAACCGACCCGATTTCCAATAGGATTTCGTTCGTTGACACTTGGTCCGGCTGCCAGCGTGCGACGCGTCCCTTCGGCGAGACTGTAACGACGGAATTGGAGTTCGCGATGAAGGCCCAAGCCTCGCAGTCTGCCGTCAGCACTCGGTGAGATTGTTTGCGGGCTTGCGAGGTGACGTCCCAAGTATTGATGACGCCATCTTTGCTGCCGCTGGCAAGTATTGGGCTGTTCGGCTGGGCTGCGAGGCTCCAGACCTCGAGCTTGTGTCCGATAAATACGCGTCCGGCAACTGCTTCAGCCGGTTTGGACACATCCCACAGGCGGATCGTCTGGTCGGCGCTGCCGGAATAAAGGGTTTTACCGTCCGAACTGAACGCGACAGCAATCACATATCCGCGATGTCCTTCAAGACGCCTGATCTCATGACCGCTATGAGCGTCCAGCAGCCGAACCGTTGAGTCCAGAATGTCGCAGCCGACGGCCAGCAGTCGTCCGTTGGGCGACACCGCCAGGGATGTTGTTCCTTCCTCGCTAACCCGCGCGCGCCAGAGTTCCTGGCCTGACACCAGGTCCAAGGCGCAGACTGTCTGGCCGTCGTTAAGTCGATAAAAAGCAACGCCTAAATCGCCTGTCGCTGCGAAAGGCGTGCCAATCGAGCCGATTGTTTGGCGAGCGTTGTAGGCGACACGCACCGTCGCGTCCGGCACGCGCCAGAGCGTCAGCTTATTGTCCGGATCGGCCGTGGCGGTGAGGAGGGTTTTGCCGTCGTCGGAAAAGCGCAATCCTAGGCACAGACCGTTGAGGCTGAACTCGCTAACAACCTCGCGGGTAGCTGCGCTCCAAATACGAACGCGATTAGTTTCTTGTGTTTGAGATGAACATGCCGCCAATTCCTGCGCGGGCGAGAAAGCCACCTGAACGCGGTGTTCACCTTGTGCCAGGCGGACCAATTCCTTGCGCGTGACCAAGTCCCACACTGAGGCACCGCCCTGTTCTTGCTCGCCGGCGACCAGGAAGCGACCGTTGGGCGAAATGGCCAGGGATTGCACTGAGTTGGACAACTGGCACAGGGAGAACAGTGCGTCGCTGCGACATTGGTTCCAGAGATAGCGCCACTCCCAGCCGCGCAAGTCCGGCCCACCCGTGCGCGGTCGTTGGCGATTGAGCAATTCCTGAGCGCGGCCGAGATTGTGGACAGCCAAGGCCTGCTGCGCCAGGTTCATGTCCGAAGCGTAGGCGCTCAGTCGGGCCTGCTGTTCCTGTTCCTGGGCCTGCACGCGCAGAAGCGCCTGCGTGGCTTCGGCCTGTTTGGCTCGTTGTTCGCTGAGCTGAGCTTGTGTTCGCTCTTGTTCGGCCAAGTGTCGTTGACTCGCTTCGTTGGTTCGCGCGACCTGGGCGACGCGCAAGGCACGCACTGTTAGAGCCAATGCCAAGACCAGGGAAATGAGAACAATCGCCGTCGAGGCGAAAACGACGCGGTGTCGTTGCAGCGCTTTCTGGAACCGATACATCTGGCTGGGAGGGCGGGCCAGCACCGGCTCATGGTCCAGGAAACGCCGCAGGTCCATGGCCAAGCCGTTGGCCGTCTCGTACCTGCGCGTGCGGTCTTTCTCGAGGCACTTTATCACCACCCAATCCAGATCACCCTTCAAGGAACGGATCAGCCGAGGTGGCTCGGCACGGCGCCGTTGGGCTGTGCCGGTGAGGTCATCCGGACTGAGCCCCTTGAGTTTTGTGGAAGGTGGAAGCGGCTCTTTGTCCCGCAGGATCTTTCGTAGTCCATCTACTCCTTCCGCTACGAGCTCTTTCGGGTCGAATGGGGTGCGGCCGGTGAGCAACTCATACAGCATCACCCCCAGGGAATAGATGTCGCTGCGCGTGTCGATATCCAACCCGCTCATTTCGGCCTGCTCTGGACTCATGTAAGCCGGCGTGCCGATGAACTGCTCAAAGGCAGTAAAAATAGTTTGATCCGTCAGCCGGCCATAGGTGGCCTTGGCGATGCCGAAATCGATTATCTTCGGCGACGGTGACCCATCGTTGTCACTCACTAACACATTGGAAGGCTTGAGATCGCGGTGAATGATCCCTTTTTGGTGCGCATGCTGAATCGCCTGGCAAACCTGGATGCAGAGATGCAACCGCCGCTCCGTCGTCAGCTTGTTCTGGTCGCAATAATCAGTAATTTTGATCCCCGGCACCCATTCCATCACGAAAAAGGGGCGGCCCGTGCCTGTCGCGCCAGCATCCAGCACTTTGGCGATGTTCGGGTGGTCCATCATCGCCAATGCCTGCCGCTCGAGTTCAAAGCGCGCAATCACCTCCCTGGTATCCATGCCGAATTTAATCACTTTGAGCGCAACCCGCCGTCGAACCGGCTCATGCTGCTCGGCCAGGTAAACAATCCCGCAGCCGCCTTCCCCCAGTTTTTGGAGGAGCTTGTAACGGCCGATTTGCGCTCCGACTTGCTCCTCCGTCGGCAAGCTTAACACGATGGTCGCTTTGGCCGCTGGCACCGGTTCAGGAGAATCAGGCGCTGGCATCAGATGTGGACCAAGTCTATGTAAGTTGTCGCCCGACGCAAGCAGAGCCTGGGCGCCAGCGCGGACTGCGATTTGTGCCAAAAAGAATGTTGCCCGACGAGACCCTAGTCCTGTGAGGCCAAAATATTCGGCTAAGAGAACGTTTGACCTCGATGAATGAAGCCGCCACTGGTTGCCATAACAGTGTTGACTCCTCGCATTCTGTAAGCGCACGCCCGGCGCGTAGCTGCCAAGGCGAGGTAATCAAGTTCGATCGCCCGAATGTTTTGGCCGTTCAGGAGCCTCGGGACAGGCGGCTCAGCAGGCGGAATTGACGCCGAAACGATGCGGCTCAAAGCCGAGGTTCCAGCCTTGGAAACCTACGAGAGTTTCGGAGAAACATTGGCCAGCAAGTCCAACGACAAACCGCATCGCCCTGAATTGCGGCGGGCATTGGCTGCCTTACTCGAAAAGATCGTCCTGGACCCGCATGCAAAAATGGCCTTTGCGGTACAGACACTTTTGCGATCTTACGTAAGTATGGTGGGCCCAGCAGGATTTGAACCTGCGACCAAGCGATTATGAGTCGCCTGCTCTGACCGCTGAGCTATGGGCCCATCAAGCCATTAGTAAATGATTCGCAGCTAAACAGAATTTGGTTAACTGACGACCAGGCGCTCCGATCTGATACTGCCGGAGCAACCAAAACCGGCAGACAAAGCCGGGCGCCAATCCGATTGGGCGAAAACACCCGCCGCAAATCTAGTGCGCTACCATGCATTAAGGCATCTATTTCGCCCGAGTCCGTACCAAGGGCAAGCTTTTTCGCCACGGCCTCAAAACCGATCTGCTTTAAAACAGGGCGGCCGGAGGCGCAACCGAGCGATCCCGTGATGCGGGTCCAGGATGGGGTCGAGGCGACGGTTGGCCAGTCTGCAAAGCCTCACCATTCTGAGTTCACGGCTTTACGTGAACTTTTACAGGATGCGAATGGATTCCATTCGCAACCACCGCCAGCTCATAGTGACCCTTCGGAACCGTCGACGGCACGTGGAAGTGCGTGTGATGGGGCCTCTTTCCTGTGGCAACGGCCATCGTTGAATGGTCGAATGTCCTGCAGAAGAACACTTTCTTGCTGCCGATATGATTGAGCCGAACCAATGGGTAGTTCGTGGCCATCTGGGCATCATCACCGTACCCGTTCGCCTGGGACAAGCCGTTCAATTGCCGGCCGGCCAGACGATACGAATGTCCGTTGCGTAGCGCTTTGGGCACATGGGTGATGTGGGGGCGCCAATGTGGGTGGGGCCCGCCGCTCGGTGTATAGACTTCCAGGTCCGAAGTGCAATTGGAGTACAACACCTGTCCCGTGGGGAGTAGCAGGAAGCGGCAGTTGAAGGTAACAGTGTTGAGAGCGTTTCCGGGTGCCAGGACCGGATTCAAGGCCGTGCCGTCAAACTCGAAAAAGCTTATGGGCAAACCCGCCCAGCCAGCCAAGACTCCGCTGGTGATCACTGCCCCCGCAACACACAGCACGTGGCCATTGGGGAGCAGGGCCGCTGGTGCATCAAAGGCGCGCAACAGATTCCCGCCCGAGTCGGTGGGAAAATCGGGACCGGCCGACCAAGCTCCTGTCTTGACATGGTAGAGCGCAGTATGACCGGAAGCGCCAACGCAAAAGACATGCTCATGCGGCATGAGAATAGCGGGACCAATTTCGATCGAAACAAGCGGGATGTTGAGCACCAAATCTGCCCCCGCCGGAACCGAGCCGGCACTGACCCACTTCTTAGTCTTGATCACGTATTTTTCGGCCTTGGGATGGTTGTTTACCTCCGCGCACAAGATTTTATGGTCTGGCATCAGGGTCCAGCTCTCTTCGGAGCTGTTGTCGTCCTTTTTGCCACCCGGCGACCAGGTCTTGGAAATGGGATCAAATATCGCGGTGCGCGTGGATTTGATATCTCCCAGGAGAACCTTGCCATCCGGCAGCACGCAGGACGGAGCATCGCCGATGTTATTCCAGCCCGGGGGCGTTGGCACCGAAGCCCAGGAGTCTGCCACCGGATCGTAGATTTGAGCCGTGAGGACGTCCACCCCAGCGTTAAACGCTACGTTGTATTCGCCGCCGGCCACGAAAACGCGACCGTCTTTGAGGACAGCCGACGCGTAGTAGAGCGGTGCATCCAGCGGACCGTTTTGCGACAAAGGAGCGTTGGCGGGAAGTGGGGTTAGGGTATGCCAACTTCCATTAACGTAATCGCCCTTGGCGTCAGGAACCAATTTGTGCCAATTGGGAGTTTCGTACTCGTGGCACATGATCGATCCATCGGTAAGCAGCAACATCGTGTCTACGCTGAAGGGCGGAGTATTATTGAGCTTTTTCCAGGGGCTGGCCACAGGTGATCCTCCTCAAGGTTATTGTTAATTATCTGAAATTGGGTAAGCGGGAAGAGATTTTTCCCACCGTAGCGCTTGTTGACGTGAAAGACGATTGGGCTGACGTCTCACTCATGGTATGACTTCAATCTGCGCGATGGGGAAGGGATTGTCAAAGGGCTGCTTTGCGTTGCGCTAGCGTGAGGTTGAGGATTGCTTTGGGCGATAGTTTTATTTGCCGGTTGACATATACCCTGCGGGGTCAACAGCGTATGGGCAGTTCATGCGTCAGCGATGTATAACGGTGATGGTGAGCCTGGTCACTCTCGCCTGGGGGGCAGGCGCGCAAACGAATTGGCCTTCGTTTCGCGGGCCTAATGCTTCAGGCATTGCGGCCAAGGCGATTACACCTACGGTTTGGAACACGGAAAAATCGGAAAATATTCTTTGGAAGACGCCGATTCCCGGGCTGGGCCACTCCAGTCCCATTATATGGGGACGTCGTCTGTTCGTTACCACGGCGGTCAACCTGAGCAAGACCGCACCCCTCAAGGTGGGTCTTTATGGAGATCCGGAATCGGCAAAAGACGATGACGTTCAGCAGTGGAAGGTTTTCTGCCTCGACAAAACGACCGGGGACATTCTTTGGCAGAAAACGGCGCATGAAGGGACACCCAAGGTCCGGCGTCATCCCAAAGCAACCCACGCCAATTGTACGATGGCCACCGACGGCACGAACGTAGTCGCGTTCTTTGGTTCCGAAGGTCTTTACTGCTACGACCTGGAAGGTCGTCTGCGATGGGAAAAGGATTTGGGAATATTGCGGGCCAATCCGACGGTTTACAATGACACTCCCGATCCTGACAGTCGGATGCTCGAGTGGGGATTCGCCAGTTCGCCGA
>Ga0210409_10002337_pt1 | contig 22739 bp, 24 predicted proteins | sample IncBWH17MmetaG_FD_161649 | JGI IMG/M metagenome (GOLD analysis project Ga0210409, IMG submission 161649) | Forest soil microbial communities from Barre Woods Harvard Forest LTER site, Petersham, Massachusetts, United States - Inc-BW-H-17-M | ecosystem: Environmental > Terrestrial > Soil >...
CGGCGAGCATGTCGAGACATTCGGCCGCCAGCGCTCCCGCCTTGCGCATGCCGTCGAACGCGGCGGGGCCGTGAATCTTGATCTGTCCGGTCTTGCGCAGCGGCGCGAGGGCCGCGTCGACATAGGTCATGACGCTCTGGAGGTTCAGCCGCAACGAAAGCGGCCGCGAGCCGCCGCTCGACCCGCAATGTAAGCATGCGCGCGTCCAACGCAAGCAATCTGCGACCGCTGCAGGAGCGCCCGCCTGGAGGCGCAATTTACTCGTCGATGATCGGAACGGGCGCGGCGATCTCGATGCCGTTGAGGTTCACATTGCAGCGCCACGCCAGCATCTGCACCCCTTGCCCGCGCGCCACGTGGAAGGCCGCGGCAAAGGCCGGGTCGATGTCGCGGGCGACGGCGAAGCGATCCGCGGACGCGATCTGGATGACGAACAGCACGACGGCGCGCGCGCCGCTTCCGATCGCCGCGGCGAGTTCCTCCATGTGCTTGGCGCCGCGGTCGGTCACGCAATCGGGAAATTCGGCCACACGCGGCTTGCGCATGAGGTGCACGTTCTTGACCTCGAGGCAGCAGGGCCGCCGCGATGGGCTTTCGAGCAGAAAATCGACGCGCGATCTGGCGCCGTATTTCACTTCCGGGCGCACCGACGTGTAATGGCGCAGCTCCGGAATGAGCCCCTCTTTGAGGGCCTCGGCGACAAGCGTATTGGGCTGCTGGGTGTTGACCCCGACGAACTCGATGCCGCTGCCGAGGTCAGTCTCGACGAGTTCCCACGTTAGCGGGAGCTTCCGCAACGGATTGTCAGAACCGGACAGCCACACCCGCGAGAACGGCCGGTCGAGGCCGGTCATGGCGCCCGGATTGGCGACATGGACCGTGGTCATCTCGCCGCTTTCGAGCACCACGTCGGCGAGGAATCGCTTGTAGCGGCGGGCGAGCGTGCCGGGGATGAGGGTTGAACTGTATCGCATCACAGCACATCAGCGCCGGCGGCAGGCGACGGAGGCGCTTTATGCTCGGGATCTAGGGTTGATGCCGGAGCCCGGCGACCTTTGTTACATCGCCATGCCGCCATCGACAAGATAGGCCTGCCCGGTAATGTAGCTCGCCTCGTCACTGCTGAGGAAGAGTGCGAGCCACGCGACCTCCTCGGGCCGCCCCAGCCGGCCCATCGGCTGGCGCGCGACGAAGTCCTGGCGCACGAGATCGGGCGAGCGCTCGGTCTGGCGCGACTGCTCGGTGATGCGCTCCTCAAGCGAGGGCGATTCGATCGTTCCGGGGCAGATGGCATTGCAGCGGATGCCCTGTTTGATGAAATCGGCGGCGACAGCCTTGGTGAGGCCGATGACTGCGGCCTTCGTGGTGCCGTAGACGTAGCGGTTGGGAATGCCGCGAATCGACGAGGCCGTGGAGGCGATGTTGACGATCGACCCGGCCTTCTTTTCCAGCATGGCCGGCAAGAAAGTCTTGATTGTACGGTGCATCGATTTCACGTTGAGATCGAACGAAAATTCCCAGTCCTTGTCGCTGCAATCGAGCACCGTGCCGTGATGCACATAGCCGGCGCAGTTGACAAGAATATCGAGCGGCCCGAATTCGCGGCCGACGTCTCGGCCGAGCGCGTCGATGTCGTGCTGCGAGCGCGCGTCGAGCTTGCGCAGCTTGGCGCGCAATCCCTCAAGCTTGTTCGGGTCGAGATCGGTCGCGATTACCTTGGCGCCTTCGCCGGCGAATTTCTCCGCGATGGCGCGGCCGATGCCCTGCCCGGCGGCGGTGACGAGCGCGACCTTTCCCTGCAGCCTGCCGCTCATGCGCGCCTTACGCCTTTTGCCCGTTCAACGCCGCGAGACTTGTGCGCTGCAGGCCTTCACTATCGAAATTCTCCGGCGCGAGCCAGCGCTCGAAGTTGCGCTTGCGCTTCGGCCATTCGCCGTCGAGCATAGAGTACCAGGCGTTGTCGCGGTTGCGGCCCTTGGCGATCATGTACTGGCGGAACGTCCCTTCATAGACGAACCCGTAGCGCAGGGCGGCGCGCCGTGAAGCTGCGTTGAGAGCGTCGCATTTCCACTCGTAGCGCCGGTAGCCTAGAGTCTCGAAGACGTAACGCGCCAACAGGTATTGGGTTTCTGTGCCGAGCGGCGTGCGCTGCAGCGCCGGCGAGTAGAGCACATGGCCCACCTCGATGACCCGCATGTCCGGCACGATCCGCAGCAATGTCACGTAGCCCACGGCGCGATCGGCGGTGTCGATGATCGCATAGGCATAAGGGTCTTGCGACGCTGCGCGCTCGCCCAGAAAAGAGGAGAACGCAGCCGCGTCGGCGAACGGCCCGTCGCGCGCAATATAGGTCCACACGTGATCGTGCCCGGCGAACGCCGACCACAGGTCCGTAGCGTGCGCAAGCGCGAGCTTCTCCAATCGTCCGTAGCGGCCCTTGAGCGTCACCGGGCCGGGACGCGGCGCCGGTGTCGTCTTCGCGACCGGCAGACCGACCGGCTGGCCGGTTCGCGGATGGGCTTCGAAGGCGGTCAAGACGAAAGCTTCTTGCGGTCTTCGCGGAAGAACCTGTTCAGCTCCGCATTGGAAATCAGCCCGGCGAAGCCGTCGAACCGGCCTTCCTTCGCGATCGCGGTCGCGGTGCGGACGAAGGCGTCCATCGCCACGCGCGCCAGCGAGCCGCCGACACTGATCCGGCGCACGCCCATCGCGGCGATATCGTTCACCGTGAAGCCGAGCGCGCCGCCGTTGAGGAAATTCACCGGCGTCGGCGCCACCGCCTTGACCACCGCCTCGATCTGCTCGCGCGTGGCGATGCCCGGCGCGTACAGGCAATCGGCGCCGGCCGCCTTGTAGGCCTTGAGCCGGCGGATAGCGTCGTCGAGGTCGGGCACCCCGCGAATGAAGTTTTCCGCGCGCGCGGTGAACACCACGTCGCCGCCGGCGCTGTCGATGGCGGCACGCGCGGCCTTCACGCGGGCGACCGCGAGGTCGAGGTCGTAAAGCGGCGTCGTGCTCTTCGGCGAATCCTCGATCGACAGGCCGGCCACCCCGGTTGCGATGCAGCGGGTGACGTTCTCGGCGACGCCGCTCGGATCATCGGCAAAGCCGTTCTCGAAATCGCCATTCACGGGAATGTCGGTCGCCTCCACAAGCTCGCGGAAATGCGCCAGCACATCGTTACGGTTCTGTGCGCCGTCGGGGTGGCCTTGCGCGTGGGCGTGGCCGGAACTCGTCGTCGCCAAAGCCTTGAAGCCGAGGCCCTGGAGATAGCGCGCGCTGCCGACATTCCACGGGTTGGGGATGACGAAGCAGCCGGCCTCATGGAGCTTGCGAAACGTCTGGCGCTTGTCGGCGACGGAAGGCCGAAGATTGTCCATCGGAGGCCCGCTGGTCAGTGATTGTCGCGCGGCACGTACTTCTGCGCCACGTGCTGGTATTTCACCGCCGGCTCAAGCACCATGCCTTCGCCGAGCTGATCGACCATGGCACGCTGGATCTCCTGCCACGGCGTCTGGCTCGGCGGATAAGGATAGCCGCCGTTCTTCTTCAACGTCGCGCGCCGCGACTCCAGCTCCGCCGGCGGTATCAGAATGTCGGCGGTGCCCTTGTTGAGATCGATACGGACGCGGTCGCCGGTCTTGAGCAGCGCGAGTCCGCCGCCGGCCGCCGCCTCGGGCGAGGCGTTGAGGATCGAAGGCGAGGCCGACGTTCCCGATTGGCGGCCGTCGCCGATGCATGGCAGCGAAGTGATGCCGCGTTTGATCAGCGCGGCCGGCGGCTGCATGTTCACCACCTCGGCTGCGCCCGGGTGGCCGATTGGCCCGGCGCCGCGCATGAACAGGATCGTGCGTTCGTCGATCGCGAGCTTCGGATCATCGATGCGATGGTGATAGTCCTCGGGCCCGTCGAACACCACGGCGCGGCCTTCGAAGGCATTCGGATCCTTCGGGTCGTTGAGATAGCGCTGCTGAAACTCCTCGGAGATGCCGCTCGTCTTCATGATCGCGGAATCGAACAGATTGCCGCGGAGCACCTTGAAACCCGCCTTCGCCCGCAGCGGCTTGTTGTACGGGCGGATGACCTCTGCGTTGGTGACCTTGGCCTTGGCGACGTTCTCGGCAACGGTCTTGCCGTTGATGGTGAGCGAGTTGCCGTTGAGCCGGCTGGCCGCGAGCAGTTCGCTCATCACCGCCGGCAGCCCGCCGGCGCGATAATATTCTTCGCCGAGATATTCGCCCGCCGGCTGCATGTTGAGGAGCAGCGGCACATCGTAGCCGACCGTCTCCCAGTCCTCGACCGTGAGCTTGACGCCGACATGGCGCGCGATGGCGACGAGGTGAATGGGCGCGTTGGTCGAGCCGCCGATGGCCGAGCAGGCGACGATCGCGTTCTCGAATGCAGCCCGGGTGAGAATGTCGGAGGGCTTGAGGTCTTCGCGCACGATCTCGACCGCGCGCCGGCCGGTTTCGTAGGCGATCTGCCCGCGCTCGCGATAGGGCGCCGGGATCGCGCCGCAGCCGGGGAGCGACATGCCGAGCGCCTCGGCCATGGCGTTCATGGTCGAGGCGGTGCCCATCGTGTTGCAGTGACCGATCGAGGGCGCGGAGGCGGCGACGATGTCGATGAACCGCTTGTAGTCGATCTTGTCGGCGGCGAGGTCCTGGCGCGCCTGCCAGACGACCACGCCCGAACCGGCACGCTCGCCGTCGCGGTAGCTGTCGAGCATCGGCCCGCCGGAGAGCACGATCGCCGGCGTGTTGACCGTTGCCGCGGCCATGAGGCAGGCGGGGACGGTCTTGTCGCAGCCCGTGGTCAGCACCACGCCGTCGAGCGGATAGCCGTAGAGCACCTCGACGAGGCCGAGATAGGCGAGGTTGCGGTCGAGCGACGCGGTCGGCCGCTTGCCGGTCTCCTGGATGGGATGGACCGGAAATTCGAAGGCAAGGCCGCCGGCGTCGTGAATGCCCGCGCGGACGCGCTTGGCGAGCTCGAGATGATGGCGGTTGCACGGGCTCAAGTCGGAGCCGGTCTGCGCAATGCCGATGATCGGCTTGCCTGACGTGAGCTCGGCGCGGGTGAGGCCGTAATTGAGATAGCGCTCGAGATAGAGCGCCGTCATGCCCGGATTGTCGGGATTGTCGAACCACAATTGCGAGCGCAAGCGCTGCTGCTGCGCGCCCTGCGAACCGTTACCCTTGGCCATTACTGTCTCCCGGACATCCTCACCCACCGGGCGAACATATGTCGATTGCCTTTGCTGAACAATTGGGCTGAAGTGCCGCGCGGCGGGGCAGGGTGAGGGGCAGAAGCATGCTGCAAACCGTCGCGGCTTTCGATCGCATCGGCGAGGAAAACGCGTTCGCCGTGCTCGCACGTGCGATGCAGCTTGCCGCGCAGGGCCGCGACATCATCAATCTCGGCATCGGCCAGCCCGACTTCCGCACGCCGGATTTCATTGTCGAGGCGGCGGCCAAGGCGCTGCGTGACGGCCATCACGGGTACACGCCGGCGGTCGGCATCCTGCCGCTGCGCGAGGCGGTCGCCGCCGATCTCCACAAGCGCTTCAAGGTCGGCGTCCAGCCCGACGCGGTGATGATCTTCCCTGGCGGCAAGCCGACGATGTTCATGTCGATCCTGATGTTCGGGGAGCCGGGCGCGGACATTCTCTATCCCGACCCGGGCTTTCCCATCTACCGCTCGATGATCGAGTTCACCGGCGCGCGGCCGGTGCCGGTGCCGATCCGCGAGGAGAACAATTTCGCCTTCTCCGCCGAGGAAACGCTGAGCCTGATCACGCAGCAGACGCGGCTGCTGATTGTCAATTCGCCGGCCAACCCGACCGGCGGCGTGACGCCGAAGTCCGAGGTCGACAAACTCGTCGCTGGGCTCGAACGCCATCCCGACGTCGCCATCATGTCGGACGAGATCTACGACCACATGCTCTACGACGGCGAGACCCACGTCTGCCTGCTGCAATATCCGTCGATCCGCGATCGGCTTATCCTGCTCAACGGGTGGTCGAAGACCTACGCCATGACCGGCTGGCGGCTCGGCTATGCGGTATGGCCGGGCAAGCTCTACGACTACGCGCGCAAGCTCGCGGTCAATCTGCATTCCTGTGTCAATGCTCCGACCCAATATGCCGGGCTTGCCGCGCTCACCGGTCCGCAGGATGCGGTGGCGGCCATGGTCGCCGAGTTCGACAAGCGGCGGAAGGTCGTGGTCAAAGGCCTCAACGGGCTGGCGGGCATGTCCTGCGCCACGCCCAAGGGTGCGTTCTACGCGTTTCCCAACATCAAGCGCACCGGCTGGAAGGCAAAGCCGCTTGCCAGCGCGCTGCTCGAAGACGCCGGCGTCGCCCTCATCGGCGGACCGGATTTCGGCGTGCTCGGCGAAGGTTATGTGCGCGTGTCCTACGCCAATTCGACGGAAAACATCCTGCGCGCGCTCGACCGGATCGGCGATTTCTTGGCGAGCCGCAAGGCGGCGTAGTGCTTCCGCTCATTCCCGCGCGAGCGGGAATCCAAACAGCTCGACAAAGCCTGGGTCCCCGCTTTCGCGGGGACGAGCGAAATGCGAGTGCCATCACCCCTTCTGCGTCAGCTGGAAGCCGACGACGACCACGACGAGCCCGATGAGCTGTGAAACGCTCGGCACCTCGCCGAGCGCAAGAAACCCGACCAACAGCGTGAACGGCGGAACGAGCGAGGGAAACAGCACCGCGCGTCCGGCACCGAGGAGCACGACTGTGCGGGCGAACAGGTAGGTCGCGCCGGCGCCAGTAAGCGCGCCCTGCACGACGGCCTGCATCAGGTTTTCGAGAAAGCTCGAGGCCAGCAAATTGTCCCAGCTGAACAGCAGGATCGGCAGTCCGGCGAGCGACAGCACGCTCGTGATCGCCGCCGCGCGCAGCGGCGCGATCTGCCACCGCCGCACCAGGATTCCGAACGTGGCAAAGAAGCATCCCGCCAGTACGAACAGTAGATCGCCGAGGACGCCCTGCGCGCCCATGGTGCGCAGCGCCTCGCTGCCGATCACGGCAAGGCCGACAACGATCAAGAGCGCGCCGGCGATCCGCCGCGGCGGCAGCGGTTCCTTCAGCACCAGGCGGGCGAGGATGAGGCCGCCCAGTGCCGCGCAGGATGGCTGGATGATCCCGCCGTGGCCGAGCGGAACAAACACGTAGCCGATATAGGCCAGGAGCGCGAGCGGTAGTCCGCCGAACAGCGCGAGCGCGCTCGCGCGCCGCCACCCCAGCCCGCCGAGATCACGGAAGCCGTCGGCGGCGACGACCGGCAGTAGCGCCAGGCCTGGCCAAACGAAGCGGTCGAGCGCGATGACGAACGGCGAGAGGCCGGCCTCAATCCCCTGGCGCGCGGCGACGAAACCGAGCGCCCAGAAAAAGGCGGCGCCGGTGCCGCACAACAGACCCAGTGCCGCGGAGCGCGGAGAGGGCGCGCGATCCATTCAGGCGCGCGAGCAGCGGGGATCAGGCACGTGCGGCAATGGTGTGACGGTCATCGCGTTTCGCTGCGCGCACGTTCCGCGCCAGCCAGTAGCCGCCGAACAGGACGATGCCCCAGAACAGATTCCCGGACAGCATGTTCTGCAGGAACGGCAGCGCGGCGATGTAGCACTTGAGGAGCCCGCCGGCATTGGCCGCGTACATCGGGCTGAAGGCCCATACGGCGAAGTTCGTCACCAGGAAGAAGCTCAGCGAGGACGACACCAGGACCGGGGCGATCATGACCGGCCGGCGCCAGCGGCTCGACAGCCAGGCGGCGCAGGCCGGCAGGGCGAGGGTCCCATAGACGGCTGCCATGATGCGCAGATCGTAGAAGCCGAGCCAGGCATCGGCGAGGATCATGCCGGCGAGCGGCACGACAACGGACAGGGCGCGCACGCGCAGCACGCTCGCCGCGAACAGCGCGCTTGCCGCGACCGGCGTGAAATCGGGCGCATGCGGAAGGAGCCGCGCGGCGATGTCGAGCCCGACGAGTCCGGCGACGACGGCCAAGTCTGTCCGCAACGCGCGCCAGGCGCGGAAGGTATTCGGCAAAGTGGAGAGCATCGGCCTCATTTCTCCTGTTCTGTGGCAAACCGCCAGAGGACCTGGTCCTGCGCTTGCAGTTCGAAAGCGGCAAAGCTTCGATCGCCGTAGGCGCCGTTGACCCAATACTGCCAGTTCTTCTTGCCGGCGCCGCCGCCCTGGTTCTGCACGTCCTCGATCTTGGTGAGGGCGGCCGACGCGCCGGAGCCGGTATAGCTGAACGAGATCCCGTGCGAACGCGACGTTGCCGCTTTCATGGCGTCAAGCACGGTGTTGCCCTTCGACCACGCCAGGTCGCTGATCGTCTTGGCGACCCCGTCGCCATAATCGACGGTCAGGCGGACGGTATTCTCTTCGGCCGCCGTGGCGGAAACGATCGCCGGGCCGCCGCCGAGAATGAGCAGCACCGCCGCCAGCCGCGCAATGTATCGGGTACTGTCCCGCAGACCGAGCCAATTCGTCATCGCGTCCCTTCGATGCGTACGGCGCCTCGCGCCACCACGGCGAGGCCGCATGATAGCCCGTGGCGCCGCGGTTGCACAGACGAAGGCCGGTTGAACGCGCGTTATCAGCCGAGGGCGTCGGCTTCGGCGTCATTGAGCAGATCGAGGCCGCCCGCAGCCACGACCTGGCCGGCGTCGAGCCGCACGACGCTCGTAGCGATCCGGCGCAGCTCTGCCGCGTTGTGACTGACATAGATCATCGGTACGTGGGCGTCGTCGCGCAGCCGCGTCAGATAAGGAAGGATCTCACGTTTGTGGCTGCTGCCCAGCGAAGCGAGCGGCTCGTCGAGCAGGAGGAGGTGCGGGTGCATCAGCAAGGCGCGGCCGATCGCGACCCGCTGACGCTCGCCGCCCGACAACAGGCGCGGCCGCCGGTCGACCAGGTGGCCGATTTCCAGGAGCGTCACGATGCGCTCGAATTCCTTCGGGTTGGCCGCGCGCCCGCTCATCCGCCGTCCATAGTCGAGGTTCTGGCGGACGCTGAGATGAGGAAACAGCCGGCCTTCCTGGAACACGTAGCCGATCCCGCGTCGGTGCGGAGGGACGTTGATGCGGTCGGCGGCGTCGAACAGCACCCGGTCGTCGAGCGCGATCGAGCCGCGATCGGGCGTCAAAAGGCCGGCGATCATGTTTGCGATTGTGGTCTTGCCCGAACCCGACGGTCCGAACATCCCGGTGACGCCGCCCGCCGCCTCGAAGCGCGCGGTGAGCTTGAACGTGCCGAGTTCCCTTTCCACGTCGACGGCCAGCACGCTCATTCCCCTTGAAAGCGCATGCCGGCGCGGCGGGCGAAAAATTCCGAAGCAATGACCGCAGTGAGCGCCAGCACGATCGCGACCAGCACCAATCCCGCTGCCTTGGCGTCGCCGCCGGGAACCTGCAGCAAGGTGTAGATCGCCGCGGAGATCGTCTGCGTTTCGCCGGGGATATTGGAGACGAAGGTGATGGTGGCGCCGAACTCCCCGAGCGCCCGGGCAAAGCACAGCATCAGGCCGGCGATCACGCCCGGCAAGGCGAGCGGCAGGGTGATGGTCAAGAACACCAGCGGACGGCTGGCGCCGAGCGTTGCGCCGGCGTCCTCGAGCCGGCGGTCGATCGCCTCGAGCGCGAGGCGGATCGGGCGGACCATGAGGGGAAAGCCCATGACGCCGCAGGCGAGCGCGGCGCCGGTCCAGCGGAACGAGAAAACGAGGCCGAAATGCTCCTCCAGGAACGCGCCAATCAGTCCTTTGCGTCCGAAGGAGATGAGCAGCAGGTAGCCGGTGACCACTGGCGGCAGCACCAGCGGAAGGTGCGCGATGCCGTCGAGCAGGGCCTTGCCGTAGAACTGTGTCCGCGCCAGCACCCACGCAACGGCGATGCCGAACGGCAGCGCAAAGACGGTCGCGACGATCGAGATACGCAGCGACAGCAGCACCGCGGTCCATTCGTCGGGAGAAAGGTGGAACACAGCCCTTCCGACTCGTCATGCGCGGAACGCGCAGAGCTTTGTCACGACGTTGGCTTTATCAGAAAACTGAAACCGTAGCCCTCGAATATCGATCGGGCGGCCTGTGTGCGCAGGAACGCCAAGTATTGCGCCGCTTCCGGCTTGGCATTAACCGTCAGCGCAACGGGATAGATGATCGGCGGATGCGAGTCGTCGGGAAAGACGCCGACGACCTTCACGGCGGGTTCGATCTTGGCGTCGGTCTCGTAGACGATGCCGAGCGGGGCCTCGCCGCGGGCGACCAGGAGGAGCGCGGCGCGCACGTTCTCGGTCATCGCCAGCTTCGGCTCTGCGGCTGCCCATGCACCGAGCTTCTCCAGCGCCGCCTTGGCATAGAGGCCGGCGGGAACTGCGCGCACATCACCGACCGCGATCCGCCCCTTGCCGGCGAGACCGGCCAGATCGAATCCAGGGGCAATCGTCACGTTGCCGATCTTTGTATCCTCGGGGGCGATCAGCACGAGCCGGTTGCCGAGCAGGTTGACGCCCGTGTCGTCCTTCACGAGTTTCTTCTCCACGCCGTAGTCCATCCATTGGAGATCGGCGGAAACATAGACGTCGGCCGGCGCGCCCTGCTCGATCTGCTTCACCAGGGCCGAGCTTGCCGCATAGCTCGCGAGCACTTTGATTCCAGTCTTCTTGGTGAAGGCGGCATCGAGGTCGTCGAGCGCGTTCTTCATCGAGGCGGCGGCGAATACGGTGATGACTTTATCCTGTGCCGCCGCGGCCGGCGCCGCGGCCGCAATCACCAGAGCCGCGGCAAGAGCCGCCACAACAAATCTTCGCTGGAACACGGCGATTCTCCATAGTTCGGCCGTGCGCAAACCGCGCGCGACAATGCGAACATTCAGGTGCACGAGCGCCTTGAGAACCGCCGTTCCAGGCTCGTCCGGCGCGCGCCCAGCGCGCCGTTCGTCCATCAAGCATAGCAACCGGAGAAGGGGACGGCAAAGCCAGGCCGCCGCTCATGGCGTCCGCCGGTCGCCCGCTGATCGGGCGGCGTGCTATGGTCCTGGTGGATATGAGGGTTTCCATGGCCGACGAAGGGGCCGGCGAGGGCGAGTACGACTACATTATCGTCGGCGCAGGTTCCGCCGGCTGCCTCCTCGCCAATCGGCTGTCCGCCGATGCCGGGCGGCGTGTGCTCGTGCTCGAAGCGGGCGGCCGCGACAATTGGATATGGTTTCACATTCCTGTCGGTTACCTGTTCGCGATCGGCAATCCGCGGTCGGACTGGTGCTTCAAGACCGAGGCGGAGGAAGGCCTAAACGGCCGCCGCCTCGACTATCCGCGCGGCAAGGTGATCGGCGGCTCGTCGTCGATCAACGCCATGATCTATATGCGCGGGCAGGCCGCCGACTACGATCATTGGCGCCAGCTCGGCCTTGCCGGCTGGGGGTGGGACGACGTGCTGCCGTATTTCAAGCGGCACGAAAATCATTTCATGGGCGAAAGCGACGCTCATTCCGTGGGCGGCGAGTTGCGGATCGAGGCGCCGCGCGTGCGCTGGGACCTGTTGGACGCGTTCCGCAAGGCAGCCGAGCAGGCCGGCATCAAATCGGTGGCGGACTTCAACACCGGCGACAACGAGGGCTGCTGCGCCTTTCACGTGAACCAGAAGCGCGGCCGGCGCTGGTCGGCGGCGCGCGCCTTCCTCAAGCCAGCGCTCCATCGCCCCAATCTGCGGCTTGAGACCGGTTGCCTGGTCGAAGCCGTCGTATTCGATGGCCGCCGGGCCGCCGGCGTGCGCTGGCGGCGCGGCGGCGAGCTGCGAACCGCGCGCTGCCGCGGCGAGGTGATCCTCGCTGCCGGCTCGATCGGATCGGCGCAGATCATGCTCCTGTCGGGCATCGGCCCGGCGCAGCATCTGCGCGAGCACGGCATTCCGGTCATCGCCGACCGGCCCGGCGTCGGCGCCAACCTGCAGGATCACCTGCAGCTCCGCCTGATCTACAAGGTCGACGGCATCACCACGCTCAACGAGCGCTATCACTCGCCGCTCGGCCGCGCGAGCATGATCGCCGAATATGCGTTGTTCCGGCGCGGCCCGCTGACCATGGCGCCGTCGCAGCTCGGGCTGTTCACACGTTCCGATCCCGACCAGGATCGCGCCAATCTGCAGTACCACGTTCAGCCGCTTTCACTTGAGCGCTGGGGCCAGCCTCTGCACGCGTTTCCCGCGTTCACCGCGAGCGTCGCCAATTTGCGGCCGACGAGCCGCGGCACCGTCCGGTTGCGCTCGCGCGATCCGGCCGAGAAGCCGGCCATCAAGCCGAACTATCTGTCGACCGACGCCGACCGCCGCGTGGCCGCCGGCGCCATCCGCCTGACGCGCCGCATCGTCGCGCAGCCCGCGCTCGCGCCCTTCCATCCCGCCGAATATTTGCCGGGCGCTGCCGTTGCCGACGACGAGCCGTCGCTGCTGAAGGCCGCAGGCGATATCGGCACCACCATCTTTCACCCGGTCGGCACCGCGAAGATGGGCCTTGCGAGCGATCCTTCGATGGTCGTCGATGAGCGCCTGCGCGTCGCCGGAGTGGAGCGGCTGCGCGTCATCGATGCCTCGGTCATGCCGACGATCACGTCCGGCAATACCAACGCGCCGACCATGATGATTGCCGAAAAGGGCGCGGCGTTGATCCGCGCCGACGCCGGGCGGCCGGCGTGATGAACGCAATCGCGCGCACGGCGACCTTGCTGGTCGATCCTTCCGCCGGCTGGACGCGGGTCGAGAAGGAACCGGGCGATGCCATCTTTCTGCTGAGCGGCTATGTTGCCGTGCTCGCTCTCATCCCGGCTTTGGCGGGCTTCATCGGCGCGAGCCTCATCGGCGTCATGGTGCCGGGAGGCGATGTCGTGCGCGAGCCGATATTCGATGGACTGTTCAGCGCGGTCCTCGGCTACGCGGCAACCTTCGTCCAAGTCCTTCTCGTCGCGCTGCTGATCGACGTGCTGGCGCCACGGTTCGGCGGCCAGCGGAGCTTTGCCAACGCGCTCAACCTCGCGGCCTATTCGTTCACCCCGGTGTGGCTCGCAGGAATTTTTTTGCTGCTGCCGGGGCTGCGCTTTCTGGGCTTCACCGCTCTCTATGGCGTCTATTTGCTGACGAAGGGTCTGCCGGTGGTGATGAAGTCGCCGGCAGAGAACGCGAAGCGCTATGCCGCGGCGGTCGCGGTCTTCGCCGTCGCGCTGATGATCCTCACCGCCCTCGCGCAAAGCGCGCTATTCAGCCACCCGCGCGCTTGAACGCTCGCACGCCTACGGCGCCGTCAGCACGGCCCGGCACGCGGCGGGGAGCTCCGCGAGCGTGAGCGGCGGCTTCGGCGGCTCCGTTGGCGGCGCCGGATGCACGACGGCATCCGAGAACCAGTAGTCCAGTTCATGCCCGCAGCCGTCGCCCGGCTCCGGCGGCGGCTGCGGCTTGCACTGCGGGCTGTCGGCCGGACAGAAGATGCGGACGTGGAAGTGGTGGTCATGACCGGACCACGGCCGCACCTTGGCGAGCCAGTCGCGGTCGCTGCCGGCCTCGCGGCACAGCGCCTTCTTGATCGCGGCATTGACGAAGATGCGCTCGACCTCGGGTTCCTGCGCCGCGGTGTGGATCAGCTCGGTGCGCTCGCGCGTCCACACCTCGGGATCGACGTCGAGCCGGTCTTCCCGCACCATGTCGATGGCCGACACGCCCTCCCGCTCTTCGCGGGATAGCTTTCGACTGGGCATCGGCGTGAACCAGATGTCGGCATCGAGCCCGACCTGATGGCTGCTGTGGCCGCTCGGCATCGGACCGCCGCGCGGCTGCGACAAGTCGCCGACGAGGAGGCCGTTCCACCCGATCTTCTTCGCCTTGCCGGCGAGGCGCTCGAGAAAGGCGATGAGCTTCGGATGTCCCCAATTGCGGTTGCGCGACGAGCGCATCACCTGCCAGGTCGCGCCGTTGATCGGCAGCGCCACGGCGCCGGCGAGGCAGCCCTGCGAATAAAAACCGATGGAGTGCGCAGCAAGCGGGAGGGGTTTGGTTTGGCGCGAAAACAATTCTTTCGCCGGACGCGACAGCAGATCGGCGTCGGCGGGCGACCGCTGCTTCTCGCCTCGCGGACCGGCTTCCTGCGCGAGCGCCGGAGCGAGCACGACGAGAAGCAGCACCAGGCCGAGCCGTAGCGCTCGATGGCGCGCGACGCCCCGCAGACCCAGGCGAACCCGTGCGAACATTATTTCTTCTTCCTTGCGGCGCTCGGTTGCGATTTTTGTTTGAAGCCGACCGCGTGCGCCCGATGACGATACGCGGCGGCGAGCCGTTCGCTTTCTCCAGCCGCGAACAAGCCGGCGGCGTCCGCATCGAGTGCAAGCAGCCGCTCTTCGGTCGCGGTATGCGGCTCGATGGTGCCGTCGTGAAGAATATGTCCGGCGGCAAGTCCGCGTTCGGCGAGGCGCCGTGCGATCAGCAGGCAGCGATGGCAGTCGAGCGGATCGCGTTCCGCACACATCAGACAGACCCGCGACCGCGCTGCTTCCTTGGTCAGCCGATCGAGCCCGGCGACGAATTCGGGTTGCAGCGCGATCGCCTCATAGTCCACGACGCCGTCGCGGTAGAGGCTGCCGTCGCGCGGGCGGCCGCCGAGCGCGTCGCCCATCATCGTGTAGGTGATGCCTGCGCCCGCGAGCTTGTCCGCCAATGGCTTGGCAGAGAACCAGGGAAACCAGCGTGAATTCGGCACCGAACGCACGTCGGCGACGGCATTCACTTCGGCATCGCGCAACATTGCGATGAAGCGGTCAGCCGGAATGTTGGAATGACCGATGGTGAAGAGATCATAGCGCGGCATGACGAATGTTGATCGACGGGGCAGGCGATTTCATGGCCGGCCATGCTCAGCCGTGAACGGGATCATGAGAAATCGACGCTGATTGGGCTCGATCGATTAACTCTTGCCGCGGTCTTTGGTTTACATCGCCCCGAGTGCGCCACAATAATGGCGGCGGTGTTTTGAGGTGCTGCGGGGGTTCGCTATGCATCGTCTGGTTGTTGCGGCTTTTCTGGCCGCATTGTCGCTTGCGTTTCTTTCAGGTGGAGAGCGCGCCGAAGCCGGCGTGATGGTGCAGATCGATCGCGGCAGCCAGACCATGGCCGTCACCGTCGATGGCATCTCCCGCTACACTTGGCGGGTTTCGACCGGCAGGGCCGGCTTCGGCACGCCTTCCGGCGTCTTCCATCCGCGGTCCATGTCGGCGCGCTGGTTCTCGCGCAAATACTATAACGCGCCGATGCCGCACGCGATCTTCTTCTACGGCGGTCTCGCCATCCACGGCAGCTACGACATTGCCCAGCTCGGCGGGCCGGCATCGCACGGCTGCGTGCGCCTGCATCCGAGCGCCGCCGCCGTGCTGTTCGGCATCGTCCGCCGGGAAGGCATGCACAACACCACGATCGTGGTCCGGTAGAACAAGTTTCGCCGAGATCGACCCGCTCGAGTCCAGGCAGAATCCGTCGTTCGTCATGGTCGGACTTGTTCCGGCGATCCACGTCTTTTTCACGCACTTTTAAGACGCGGATGCCCGCGACAAGCGCGGGCACGGCGCCGGATTAGCTGCCGCGGAATTTTGCCGGCCGTTTGGCGTGGAAGGCTTCGACGCCTTCGCGGAAATCATCAGACTGCCGCAGCCGGCTGTAGCAATGGCCTTCGAGCTCGATGGCGATCGAGAGCGTCGCGTCTTCGGTATCGTTCAGGAGCTTCTTGGCCGTGCGTTGCGCAAGCGGCGAGAAGGCGCGCAGCTCGTCGACCAGCTTGTCGGTCGCCGCTTCGAGCTCGGCGTCGGCGACGCAGTCGGTCGCAATACCCCAATCGAGCGCCTGCCTGGCGGGAATGCGCTTCGAGCGCATCACGATGTCCTTGGTCCGGGTGATGCCGACGATCTGCTGCAGCCGGGCGGAGCCGCCCGATCCCGGGATCTGGCCGAGCCGCTGCTCCGGCAGGGCGTAGAAGCAGGTCTCCGAGGCGATGCGGAAATCGCAGGCGAGCGAAATCTCGAACCCGACGCCGAAGCAATAGCCGCGGTTCGCGGCGATCACCGGCTTGGCGCACCGCGCCGGCGCTGCGATGTTCCACGCGAGTTTGGAAAGATGCTCGGGGGAGGCTTCCAAAAAGCCTCTGATATTGCCGCCGCTGGAAAAATGCTCGCCGGTGGCGCGCAGCACGATGATCCGTACCCGCGAATCCTCGTCGATCGCTTCGAACACGAGGCGCAATTGCTCGCGCTGCGGCATCTCGATGATGTTGAATGGCGGCCGGTCGAGGATCACATCGGCCCGCTCGCGCTCGTGGTCGATCTCGACCCGGAATCCGTCGAGGCGCGCCAACCGCGGATCGGCAAAAGTCATGGCCGTACTCATACTCTTGCTCATACTGTCGTTCCCTGCTGGTCGCTCATGGCGCCGCCGGGCTCCGGCTGATAGTCGCCGGCGACAAGCTTGCGGCGCAAAAGCTTGCCGACCGGAGATTTCGGGATCTCGGCGACGAACACGTAGCGACGCGGGCGCTTGAAGTCGGACAGAGCGGACTTCCGGCAGAAGGCGTCAAGCTCGCCGGCCTCGACCGCCACGCGCCGCTTGACGAAGGCACAGACGGTCTTGCCCCAGCGCTCATGCGGCAGGCCCGCGACGGCGACCTCGGATACTGCCGGGTGCAACGACAGGCAGCTCTCGATTTCCGCCGGCGAGACGTTCTCGCCGCCGGTGATGATCATGTCGTCGACCCGGCCGGTGACGAAGAGGTCGCCGTCGGCATCGATCATCCCGGTATCGCCGGTGAAATACCATCCGTCGCGGATCGCCGCGGCGTCGGCGTCGGGCCGGCGCCAATAGCCCTCGAACGATTCGTCTCCGGTCATCAGCGCGATGATCTCGCCCTCCCGGCCGACGGGAGCGCGCTCGTCGGCCGAGCGGGCGCCGAGGCGGACCACGCGGATCGACTGGTTGATGCCGGCGCGGCCGGCGGAGCCGGGCTTGGCGGCGGCGTTCTGCTTGATCGTCAAGGTGTAGATCTCGGAGCTGCCATAGTGATTGACGAAGAGGTCCGGGCGAAACGCCGCCTCGAGCTTTCTCAGCAGCGCATCGGTCATCGGTGCGCCGGCGAAGCCGAGCTTGCGCACTGAGCTCACGTCGGTACCGGCAAACAGCGGATGATGCACGAGGTCATGGTAGAGCGTCGGCACCAGGTAGAGATTGGAGATGCGCTCGCCGGCAATGAGCGCCAGCGCGCGCTGCGCGTCGAACCGCGCAGGCAGACGAACGTGCCGCCGACGAGCGACATGGCGAGCAGCGAGCGAACGCCCATCGTGTGGTATAGCGGCATGACGCCCAGCGTGCGCTCGCCGCGGGAGTAGAGGTTCTGCGCGACATGGGCGACCGCGGCGGCCCGCTCGGCCCGGTGCCGTCGGGGTACTCCCTTGGGACGTGAGGTCGTCCCCGACGTGTAGAGCATCAGCGACCAGGCCTCGGCGTTCGCGCGCGGCTTCGCGGCGGCGCCTTTCTTGTCAAGCAGGCGGGCAAAATCGAGGTCCGGCGAATCCGCAACGGCCACAGCGATGCGATCAAGGCGCCTCGCGTGCTGCGCCGCGGTCAATGCCGGTGCGGAAACATCCTGGTAGACGATCGCGCGGGCTTCGGCATTCTCGATGCAGAAATCGATCTCCTCACCCGTCGCGCGCCAGTTCACGGGCGTGATGATGATGCCAGCGAACTGGCAGGCCCAGTGGATGGTTGCTGCCTGCCAGCAATTCTGCAGCACGGTGAGGAGATGATCGCCGGGCTCGAGACCGAGCTCGTCGAAGGCGGCGACGAGCGATGAAATCTTGCCGTACCATTGCCGATAGGTGAGCCGGACGGCGCCGTCGACGACGGCCGGTCCCTCGGGATCGCGCTCGACGCTCGCCACAAAGCTGGTCCCGAGATCAAGCATGGCCGCGTTCCTCGCGCCCCTTGCGTGCCGCCTCAAGTGCCGCTCGCACGATCGAACCGTAGCCGGTGCAGCGGCACAAATGGCCGGAAAGAAACGCGCGGATTTCGGGCTCGCTCGCTTCCGGCCGTTCGCGCAACAACGCCTCGAGCGACATCAGAATACCCGGCGTGCAGAAGCCGCACTGCAATCCGAACTGCTCGCGAAAAGCCTCCTGCAACGGTGAAAGACGATCCGCCGCGGGCGCCAAGCCTTCGACGGTACGAATGTCCGCCCCTTCCACCTGGACCGCAAGGGCGAGGCAGGAGCGGGCCGGCGCCCCGTCGATCTGCACCGTGCAGGCGCCGCAGACGCCGTGCTCGCAGCCTACGTGCGTACCGGTCGCGCCGAGCACGTGGCGAATGAAATCGCTGAGCAGCATGCGCGGCTCCGCCTGGCCGGAAACGGTCCGGCCGTTGAGCGTGAAGCTCACGCGGTGCAGCCAGCCTGCGCTCAGGTGCGGCATCGAGCGGCCGTCTCCAGCGTTTGCCGGCCGATGCGCCGCACCAATTGGCGCCGGTAGGCGGCGGTGGCATGCAGGTCGTCGCGGGCGTCGAGGTCCCAGGCGAAAGCGTCGAGCGCGTCATCGAGGGCGGGATCGCCCGGCAGCGGCAGTTCGCGCGCCATCGGCCGGTCGGCAACACCGCCGACCGCGAGCCGCGCCGACACGGCATCCACCATTGCGGCGCAGGCCACGATGGCGAAATCGCCGTGCCGCCGCGCGATCTCGCGGAATGCGTAGCCGGTACCGGCGCGGGCGGCGGGAAACCGCACGGCTTCGATCAGCTCGTCATCGCGCAGATCGGTCGTCATCATTCCGGTGAAGAACGTCTCGGCCGGGATGCGGCGTTGTTGTTGTTGCGACCTCGCTTCCACCTCGCCGCCGAGCGCGATCAGCACCAGCGGCAGCTCGGCGCTTGGATCGGCATGGGCCACCGAGCCGCAGACCGTTCCCCGGCTGCGCGTCTGCGCATGGCCGATCCAGGGGAGCGCCGCGGCGAGGAGCGGCTGGCGCGAGGCGAGATCCGATCGCCGCTCAAGCGCGCTCTGCCGCACCGCGGCGCCGACGCGGAGCGTATCGCCGGCGCTCTCGATGCGGCTCAATTCCGGGATCCGCATGATATCGACGACGATGCGCAGTTGCGCGACGCGCATGTTGAGCATCGGCACCAGAGTCTGGCCGCCGGCAAGAACGCGGGCCTCCCCACCCTGCCGATGCAGGACATCGAGCGCCTCGTCGAGGCCCTCGGCGCGTACGTAGTTGAAGGGCGCGGGCTTCACCGCTCCCTCGCGGCGCGCGGCCCGACATGCGCGGCGCGCGGCGGCTCGGGCCCGTGAATGTGGGCCGCGAGCTTCGCGGGCGTCGCCGGCAGATCGAGCGCGTCGAGCCCCAGCGCATCCGCGATCGCATTGGCGATGCACACCGGCGTCGACATGCAATTGCCTTCGCCGACGCCTTTCGCGCCGAGCGGCGTGAAGGGCGAAGGCGATTCACGATGCAGGACGATCGGCTCCGGCACCTCCATCGTGGTCGGCAGCAGATAATCGGCGAAAGTCCCGGAGAGAAAATCGCCCTCGGGCGTGTAGACGTATTCCTCGTACAGGGCCGCGCCGAGCGCCTGCGCAAAGCCGCCGTTGATCTGGCCCGCCACCATGGCCGGATGCAGGATGCGGCCGCAATCGTGCATGGTGACATAGCTGTCGATGTTCGCGGCGCCGGAAGCCGCATCGATCTCGACGCCGCAGAAATCGAAGATGAAGCCGTGGCACAGCGAGCTGTTGACCTCGTCTGCTTCGTTCGGCGCGGTGAGTTCGGGTGGCGTCCAGAATACCGTCTCCCGGATCGTCTGATCGAGTTCGGCGGGGATCGTGCCTGGCGCCCAATGCCCGGCCGCGGCGATGCGCGCGAAGGAAATGGCGTTGTCCGGATTTGCGCGCGCGGCGATGCGGCCGTCGGCGAAGACGATCTCCGCGGGCGATACGTTGAGTTGCGCGGCGGCGAGCCGCGCCAGCCGGTCGCGCAAGCGCACGGCGGCAATCTCGGCGGCGCCGGCGACCGCGGGCGCGAAGCGGCTGGAATAATTCCCCGAGGCGATCGACCAGGCGTCCTTGGCGGTATCCACGTCGGCGACGACGCGGATGTCCTGCGGCTTCAGGCCAAGGGCGTCGGCGACGACCTGTGCCAGCACGGTGCGATGGCCCTGGCCCTGCGGGGTCGAGGCGACCTGCACCGAGACGGCGCCGAGCGGATCGAGGCTGATCGTCGCGGTGGATTGCGCGCCGTTCTTCGGCCCAGCGCGGCGGCGCTCCTCGGGAGTCAACGCCGCGGTGATGTAGCCCATGTTGGAAACGCTCGGCTCGACGACCGCGGCAAAGCCGATGCCGTAATGCCTGCCCTGTGCGCGCGCCGCATCGCGGCGCGCCTGCAACGCTTCAAGCCGGCCATCCGCGACGGCGGCCGCGAGCGCGGCGGCGAAATCTCCCGAATCCAGCAACGCCCCGGTGGCCGTCCGGTACGGCATGGCCGTAGCAGGGACGAGATTGCGGCGCATGACCTCAAGCGGATCGAGTTTCAGCTCGATCGCGATCCGCTGCATCAGCCGCTCCAGTGGGTAATACATTTGCGGCCCGCCGAAGCCGCGGTTGAGCCCGGTCGGGGTCTTGTTGGTGAGCACGATGCGGTTGCGCACCTTGACGTGGCGGATGTCGTAGGCGCCGGTCAGATTGCCGTGCATGCGGTAGAGCGTGGCCGGCTCCGGCGCGCGCAGGTGCGCACCGCAATCTTCGAGCTGGTCCCAGGCGAGCGCGGCGATGCGGCCGTCGCTCCCGACTGCGGCTTCGAGCGTCGTCTCCCGGTTGGTGGCCGACACCGATCCGCACAGATGCTCGAGGCGGTCTTCGATCCATTTCACCGGCCGCCCGGTCGCCCGCGCCGCGGCCGCGATCAGCACGATGTAGGGAAAGATCGCCTGCTTGACACCGAAGCTGCCGCCCGAGTCTGGCGGTGTGCGCAGCCGCAGGCGGTTCCCGGGGACCTTCAGCGCTCGCGCCATGACCGGGTGCAAGCTGAACGGCCCCTGGAAGTTGGCGAGGATGTCGTAGGCGTCCTCCGCCGCGTCGTATTCGGCGACGACGCCATAGGTCTCGATCGGCGTGCAGGAATTGCGCGGATAGCGCACATCGACGCGGACGCGATGCGCGGCCGCGGCGAACGCGCCCTCCGGATCGCCATAGCGGAACACGCGCTCGCCGACGACGTTGCTTTGTGCGCGCGGATGCAGCAGCGGCGCATCCGGCGCGGCAGCGGCAACCGGATCGACGATCGCCGGCAACTGGCGATAGCGGACCTCGATGAGGTCGAGGGCATCCTCGGCGCGGTAGCGGTCGGAGGCGACGACGATGGCGACCGGCTCACCGACGTAGCGCACGCGATCCGTGGCGATGGGCCAGCAATCGATCGGCGCCTTGATCCCGACCACGAGGCTCGAGGTGAGCGCCACGATGTCGGCCCCGGTGAGGACCGCGAACACGCCGTCCGCCGCCCGCGCCGCCTGGCAGTCGATCGCTTCGATCTCGGCGTGCGCATGCGGCGAGCGCAGGATCGCGGTCTGCAAGGTGCCGGGGCGCACACCCAGATCGTCGATATAGCGGCCCCGGCCGGTCAGCAGCGCCGCATCTTCGACTCGCGGTACCGAGCGGCCGACCCAGCGCGTCGCCCTTTGCCCGGCATCGCCGTCGTCGCGGTCCGCGGCCATCGGGCTTGCCATCAGCGGCGATGACGGCCGGGCTGCGCTCCTTCGCGGCGCACGAACGGACGCGGCTCAGTCATTGCGCCGTCCCGACGTCTCGATATAGGCGAGCACCTCCTCGAGGCTGACGACGTCGGCGTAGCGGCGCCCGACGTCGCGCAGATTGTCGCGGTGCGGGCCTTCGTCGACATCGCCGCAGCAAGGCTCCGGCACGATGACGCGGAAGCCGTAGGAGAATGCGTCGTTGATGCTCGCGCGCACACAGCCGGAAGTGTTGCAGCCGGAGACGATGACGGTATCGACGCCTTCCTTGACGAAGAATGTGGCGACCGGGGTGTTGAAGAAGATCGACGGGCCGGTCTTGCACACGACCATGTCGTAGGCGCGATCGTAGATGCGCTCGTCGAGTTCGGTGCAGGGGTGGCCGTGGTGGAATTCGTTGACCACGGTCGGGATCTTCCACAGCGGCGCGTCGCGCGCGCTCGAATAGGCGGTGTAGCAGGAGGCGACCGGCAGGCCGGCCTTGCGCGCCGCCGCCAAGAGCTGCGCCGTATTGTTGACCGCCCGCTCGACCATCGGGCGCCCGCCAAGCGGAAAGCGGCTCTCGGTAAAACCCTTCTGGAAATCGACCACGACGACGCCGGCGCGCTTGCCGAAACCGATGCGGTTGGAGTCGAAGCCGATGTCCTTGTAAGGGTCGCTCATCGCAGCCTCCGGGCTCAAGTCCTGAGCGTGATGCCGAACCGCGCGGTGAACGCCTGCTTCAGGCGGTCGAAGCAATGGCCGACGCGGATCACCGAGAAATCGCCGAAATCGATGATCGTGCTCGCGAGCCCGTCCTTGTGCGCGTATTTCGATTGCCCGTAGTCGAAATGGATGGCGGCGGCTTCGCGCACCGGCGCCTCGATGTCGGCGTGGCGGTACTTGCTGCCGGTGAGCGACAGATTGGCCGAC
>Ga0210409_10002338_pt1 | contig 22738 bp, 17 predicted proteins | sample IncBWH17MmetaG_FD_161649 | JGI IMG/M metagenome (GOLD analysis project Ga0210409, IMG submission 161649) | Forest soil microbial communities from Barre Woods Harvard Forest LTER site, Petersham, Massachusetts, United States - Inc-BW-H-17-M | ecosystem: Environmental > Terrestrial > Soil >...
CGGGGCTCTTCGTCCCGGTCATTGGCCCATTCATCACCATGACGAAGAGCTCAACGGCGATGGGCGATGTTGTCCTCGTGATGGACGGCCTCGGCCAGACAGCGGGCGCCATCCTGCTCGTATACGGGTTGACACAACCGCAAACGGTACTCGTGCGCGATGCCAAGTTCAGCCCGCCCCCTCTCCTTCCCCGGCCGATACTGCTCGGCAAACAGGGCGCCGGGCTCGGCCTGGTCGGGACCTTTTAGGCTAGGCTGCTCCTCTCTTCTCTCTCTCCCTCTCTTCTCTCTCTCTCGCTCCCTCTTCTCTCTGCGTCGTGCAACAGCACGACGTTCGCCGAAGGCGATGCGGGGGAGGCTCGCCGCGTAGCGAATGCGGAGCGGCGAGGGGGCCGCAGGCCCCACGAGACCATCCCCTCCGACGTCGTCGGCGCCAGCCGACGAGGGTCGGAGGTAGTGACCTGAGCCTGTCATTCGCCTTACGAATGACGGGCTCAGGTCACTACCGTGTCGCCGCGAATGCGGCAGCGCGCGACCATGGGCATGTGATCCGAGAGCCCGTGAAACGGCGCCAGGCGATCGCCGAATGGGTGAGTCTCGTCAAAGTCCAGCCAGCGCAGACTGCGACCCGCAAAGACATGGTCGAGGTGCATTCGCATACGCATGAATCCTGCCGTCGGCCATCGCGCCAACTCGGCTGGGCTCATGCGGTAGCGCTGCGCGAACGCGTCGAGCCAGCCTTCCTGCCCGGCGAGTCGCCGGTACACGGGCGAACCGGGGAGTGCGTTGAAATCGCCCACCACAAGGAAGCAATCGCTTTTTCTCTCCCGTTCCACGAAGCGCACGAGATTTTCAGCCTCGGCGAGTTGATTGGGCCCCCAACCGAGCCGTCGTGGCTGGGTCCAAAACGCCGACGAAAGCGTCGTCGGCAGGCTCAGATGCGTATTGAAGATGTCGATGAGACCCTGCGCTCGCGGCATCTTATGTCGAAACCGAGCGTGGGCGCAGATTCGTGTTTGCTTGAAACGTCGAACGAGGTGCGTTCGACGATGCGTGATGTCGTGCGGCGTCGCCGCGTTGTGATGATCGACGATGAAGTCGCCGTGGGCGAGAATCGCCAGACCAGTCGTGTACGCGTGCGTTTTCGCCGACAGTCGATATGCGTGCGCCGGAAAGTAGTAGGCGTCGTAGACGTCGCGTTTCCGCGCTTCTGAGAGCGCACTCGAGAGCATCTTCATGAACCGATCGAGCTGCGTCTCATCGCCGCGATGCGCGACCGTCGAACGGAGCGAGCGCGTCTCGACTTCTTGAAGGCACACAATGGAAGGTAGGGGGTCGAGGTTGGCGATCGCGTCGGCGATTCGACGCATCGCGCGCTTCGTACTCGCGAGTCCTCGTGTGGCGTGGCCGAAGTAGCGGACGTTGTAACTGAGTATGCGGATCGGCTGCATGCTCGAGCGCGGGACCTCTAACCATAGCAGGGCCGAGTCAACCGCAAGCGCTCCGAGGAACGCCTCTGATTCACGCTGCCGCGTTCTTGCAGGCCCTGTACGCGCCGGTGGAGAAGAGCCCCGCACGTTCCAAAATAGCCTCGCAGAGCGATGCGTAATCCAGGCCCGCCTTCGCCGCGAGAATCGGCAAGGGCGACGTCGGCGTCATGCCGGGCAACGTGTCGACGCCAAGGACGTACTCGTTCTCCCCTTCGGACACCAGCAAGGTTACAACACACGCGCCCGCACAAGACAGCGCCCGAGCCGCCCGCAGCGCGAGGTTCATCACCCCGCGCATGCGCGTTGCCGTGAGCCGGGAAAGACTCGCGCAATCGTCATCGGCGACGCCGAGGACGCGGTCGTGTGCGATGCCGACGTGAACCCGCGTTGCGCGTACGTAGCGCTCGACGAGCGCAGCGGTGTCGCGGGCCAGCGCGGCTTCGAGAGCCTTCGCCAGCTCCGCCATGTTCGTCGCCTCGGCTCGGCTGACCCACGACGTTTCTCGCCTCGGCGTTACACTCACCGGAAACCCGAACATGCTGTGCAGGCTGTCCAGGTCCGGCAGATCGACTTTCGTAACAAGGTAATAGGGTGGCGTCGGCACGTTGTGCAGACGGAACATCTCCTTCGCTTTGAGCTTGTCCGTTGCGAGCGCGCTGGCGAGGACGCCGCTCCCCGTGTACGGAATCCCCATCAGCTCGAGCATTCCTTGGACGCAACCGTCCTCGCCGGCCGGACCTTCGAGCGCGATGAACGCCACATCGATGGGCGTTTCACGCAGCAGCTCGTCCAAGCCGCATTCACCGCGCGCCCAGACGATGCGCGCTACGTTGTGACCTCGGCTTTCGAGGGCACCCGCTATCGCCTCCCCCGCCCGCAGCGAGATGTCCCGTTCGGGACTCCATCCGCCCATCAAGACACCAACACGTCGTCTGGTCATCGTTTCACCGCCCATCAATGAACGGGCCATGGCCAAAGCTCGTGTTTTCACGAGCGGCGGCGCGACCCCGCGTGCTCTGCGGGACACAGGGGCGAGGTCGCCGAGCCAAAGTAAGGGCCGCGGCACGGGAGGGCCAACTGTTGCGCACATTTGACTAGCCAGTGCAGCTCGTGGCTAACCCCGCGTCATGCGATCGCTATTGGCGTGTCCTCGAATGGCACTCCCGTAAACGTGCCCGTGCCCGTGCCCGTGCCCGGAAAGGCAAGCAACGTGAAGGCCGGCGGTGCCGATGCTCGAACCATCGCGGCTCCGCCATGGGCAAGTTTCCTGCCCCCTCCGGGCACGGGCACGGGCACGGGCACGTTTACGGGGAGACCATCCCCTCAGCGCGCCATGGACGGATGGAGCCTTGCCCGCTTCTTGTCCTTGGCGGGACGAAGGTGACCGCTCAGGTACACAAAGCCGTTGAACGTGCTCCAGGGCCGCGCATGACGCAGCGTCGTCAGCCACTGCATCACCTTCGGGCGCCGGGCGACGGGTCGCAACGCGCACGCCACCGCGTGATCCTGGGCGTCCTGGAACGCATCGGCAAGACGCTGCTGCACCGCTCGCGGAGAGCAGCGTTCGCGCGACCGCTTGGCTGCCGCCGAGCCGAGACGCGCGCGCGCCTGTGGATCGCGAATGAGGCCGACGACGGCTCTTCCAAACGCTGCATCCGCCTCCGCCTCGGTCTCGTCTCCGGCCTTGCCTGGTCCGAACAGCAGGCCATTGTGACCTTCGATGACTTGTGAGGAGACGCCCATACCATCGGCAAAGGCGACCGTGGGCGTTCCGCACCACAGGGCCTCGCCAAGCACGTTGCCGTAAGTCTCGCTGAGGGACCCATGGACGAACACGTCGGCGTAACGATAGAAATCCGGCATGGTCGTCCACGGGACCTCGCCGGTGAAGAAAACGCGGTGGCCCGCGCCGTGTTCGCTCGCGACACGCTTGTAGTAAACGGTGTCAGGGCCATCGCCGACGAGCGTGAGCGTCGCCTCGGGTTCGCGCGGAAGCACGTGCTGCGCGAATATGCGAATCACACGATCCTGCGATTTTTCGCGAGTGTGCCGTCCGGCACAAAGCAAGCGAGGCCCTTGCGCGAGCAATTTGGGTTCGAGGAAGCGCGCGTAAGGATCGGCCCCAAGGGGTCGGTCGAAGATGTCGGGCTGCACCGTCCGAGGAATGACATGAATCGGAGTGGTCACCCCCCGTTCGCGCCAGTAGGTCCGCAAGCCCTCGCTGAGAACGACGAGCCCGTCCCCCCCATTGTAGATGCCCGCGAAAAGTCTTTCGCACGGTCGCTTGAGCGTCAGATGCAGCCCGGCCTGCAGGAGGTCGTTCTTCGAGAGACGCTCGGGCAGGAGCACGTCGTACGCGGCGGGCAGATGCGTCGTATTGACGCACAGAAGGGGAACCCCCTTCATCTCCCGGAGCCAAACCCCGAAATTGAGAAGCATCGACGTAGTCTGCGCGAAACAAATATCGAAGTTCCAGCGGTCCGGGTCGAAGATCCACGGCGCGAGCGGCATCGGAAGATGAACCCCTGGGTACGTCCTCAGCGGGACACTGGGCAGAGCGACGGTCCCGGGCGCGAGCTCGTCGGGAGTCGAGTCCGGATCGTGAGGACCGATCACTGTGACTTCGTGACCACAGCGTCGCAATTCCTGATACAGGAACCGTGTCTGAAAGACTGCACCATTCGCGTACGGAATCCGTGTGAAGTCGCTCAGGATCGCAACGCGCAAGGGCCTTCCGTGCCGCGCGGCGAGCGCGGCAAAGGGCGCAATAGCAGCAGGGGAAGCGGTTTGAAGCTGCTCGACATCACCGAATTTTATTCCGAGCGGGGAGGAGGTATTCGAAGCCATCTAACTGTCAGAGGTCAGGTTCTGTGCCAGCTGGGTCACGACCACACGGTCATTGCTCCTGGGCCGCGGGACGAAGCCACATCGCAGGGCGCGCCAGCACAGGGAATGCCAGCGCCAGAGCCGTACAACTTTGACCACGTACCGGGACGCGGCGCGGCGCCGGCGCTCGGCCGGACTCGTGTATTGCGAGTCCGAGGTCCCGCTCTTCCTTATGACCGCACCTATCACTTGTTGGGACGTGTCGACAAGATCGCAAGCCTCGTACGCGTCGAGCGCCCCGACGTACTCGAAGCGCACTCTCCGTACTTGGCGATGGCGGCCGTCGTCGCCTCGGGACGGCAGGCCGCCGGCGTGCGAACGGCGTTTTGGCATGCCGATCACCTGGGCGCATATGTGGAGCCGGCCCTCGCCCGCGTGCTGGGGGGACCGCGCGCGAAAGCATTCGTAAGACCCATGTGGGCGTGCGTTCGCGGATTGCTTGCCCCGTTCGATGCCACCTTCGCTACGACCGTTTCGCAGGCCAGCAAATTGACGGCCGCGGGCGTACGTCGGGTCATCCACATCCCCTTCGGGGTCGACGTTCGAACGTTTCGACCGAACGCGCGAAGCGACGCGCGCCGTCGCCAGCTCACTCAAGGCGAACACGCCGCCCTGCTCGTCGGCGTCGGACGGTTTGCGGTCGAAAAGCGGTGGGACGTCGTGCTCGAAGCGTTCGCGCGGGTTCGTTCCCGCCGTCCGGCCGTTCTGGTCTTGTTCGGCGATGGCCCGGAGCGCGCGCACCTCCAGAGCCTTGCGTCCCCCGGCGTGTTTTTCGCAGGGTTCGAGAAGGACCGTTCGCAGCTCGCGATGGCTCTGGCGAGCGCCGACGTCCTCGTTCACGCCTGTCCCTACGAGACCTCCGGCCTGGCCGTCGCCGAAGCCGTCGCGTGCGGCGTGCCCGTCGTCGTTCCCGACTCGGGCGGCGCGGCGGAAAATGCCGACCGGACGTGCTCGGAAAGCTATCCAAGCCTGGACGCGGAGGGATGCGCGGAGGCCATCGAGCGCTTGCTGGGGCGAAACCGCACGGAGCTCAGGTCCTGCGCGCTCGCGGCGGCTACCCGAGTCCCAACAGTCGATCAGCACTTTGCTCTGGTTCTCTCCGTTTACGAAGAGCTGCTAAAAGAGCGTGGGGCTTTGCGTAGCGCGTGCTAAGCGCCTTTTCGCCGTGGCTGTGCACGTGTCCATCCACGACGTTTCGCCCCTGTGGGTCGACCCGATCGAGGCCGCGCTCGAACTGTGCGGCTCGGCCGGGGTTCGTCCTGCGCTGCTTGTCGTTCCCAACTTCCACGAACGCTCTCCGCTGGTCGACGACGCGCGATTCTGCAAGCGCCTGCGGGACCTGCAGGCGCGGGGACACGAGGTTTATCTGCATGGCTTCTTTCACCAGAGCCAATCGTCGAGCGGCCACGGAATGCGCCCCGCCGGCGGGCGTGGCCTCGGCTGGCTGTTCGCGCAACGAATTGCCTCCAACGAGGAAGCCGAGATGATCGGGCTGACTTCCACGGAGGGTCGCAGCCGCCTGGATCAAGGCGAACGGATGCTCGCGGCTGCGGGACTTCGGATCGACGGCTTCGTCCCTCCCGCGTGGTGCATGCCCCGCTGGCTTCCGTCGCTGCTCGCTGCGCGCGGCTACCGGTTCACCGAGGACCATCTGCACGTGTACGACCCCCTCGCCGCACGCGCTCGAGCAAGCGTCGTACTCAATTGGGCGACGCGATCGCCTGCACGGCTGATGTCGACCGTTGCGTGGTGTCGCGCGGCGAAACACGCGCGGGCGATCGCTCCCGCGCGCATCGCCATTCATCCATCGGACATGCAGTTTCTCTTCTTGAGGCGAGAGCTTTCGCGAACCCTGGCGTGGGCTCGCGGGGACTTCGTCACGCGAGGAGGTGACCTGCTTGCGTAGGGAACGCCTTCAAAGCGTTCGATTACCGTCCGTCCGAACGATTGGCTTTCTCTACGCGATAGCCGGCGCGGGCGCCGGCGCCATATCGCTTTGGTTCGGGCAGTCGCAAAACTTCCATGTGTTCACCGACGCTGCCTGGGCACTGGTGCGCGGGGAGGATTTGTACGTCCTTCGCTCCGCCGATTACTACAAATACAGCCCGACGTTCGCGCTTCTTTTTCTTCCCTTCGCGTCCGTGCCAGCCTGGATCGGTGCCTCTCTCTGGAGTCTGACCAACTTTGCGGTCGCCTTCGCGGGAATTGGGCGCGTGGTTCAGGATGACGCCGAGAGGCGTCTGGCTCTGGTCGTGGCCTTCGTGGGAATCCTCCTTTGTACCGACGGCGACCAAAGCAACCTCCTCGTCGGAGGGGCCACACTTCTCGCTCTCGACGCATTCGAGCGGGGCCACGTGTCGGCCGGAAGCTCGCTCATTGCCGGCGCGGGCCTGATCAAGATCTTCCCGTTCGGCGCGATTGCCTTCGCTCTCTTTTCCTCTCGGCGATGGCGCAGCATCGTCGGTTTGGCCATTGCGACGACTTTCCTGGCCGCGTTGCCGGCGCTCGCCTGTGGCCCGCGAACGTTGTTGAGCGAGTACGCTGCCTGGAAAGCCTTGCTGACCCGAGACAGCGGCAATCACGGTTGGTCGGTAATGTCGGTCCTTCAAGATACGTTGCGATGGCGGTGGCCAAGCGCATATTTGCAGGTTGGGGCGGCGCTCGTGCAGGCCGCTCCTCTTGCCTTCGCAGGTCGATCGGCGGCGGATGTCTCGTGGCGGCGCACGTTCGCCTGCTCGCTGCTGTGCTTCTTCGTTTTGTTCAACCATCGGACGGAGTACGCCTCGTTCGTGCTATCCGCGATGGGCATTGCGATCTGGTGGGCCACGACGCCCGCGTCGCCCACGAAGACCGCACTCGCGGTCCTGGCCCTGTTGGCGCCGGGACCGTTTTTCGCGTGGAGCGACCCGAGCGTCACGGGCTTCTTCTCGTTTGTCGCCGCACATCGCATGTTCCACCCGTTGCGCGTATTGCCCCTTCTGTTTGCCTGGGCTTGGATGATGATGGGCCTCTGGCAGCGTTTGGGGTTACTCAAGGGCAGGACCCTCGAGAAGCCCGAGATGACCGACGCTCATGCGAGGTGAGCGGACCGTTGCGATCGTCAATGCGGCATCGCGCCATCCCCGGCTGACACTCTCGATTGCGTTTGCCCTCGTCGCAGCGCTCCTCGCTGTCGCGAGTCGCCTGGAGCTCCGGAGCAACCTGCTCGAGCTTTTGCCTCGAGACAGCCCGGGATTCCGCGCGTTCGAGCACCAGCTCGGTCGAATCGGTGGCCGTTCGACGCTGCTCGTCATCGCATCCTCGCCCAACCGCGCGCAAAACGAGCGCCTCATCGACGACTTGGCAAAAAAGCTCGACGAGGCGAAGCGCAATACGTCGGCGGCGCACCTCATCGCTTATGTCGAAAGCAGTACGAAGGAAGTGCGCTCATTCTACGAGCAAAACAAGTGGCTCTATGCCTCGTTAGCCGATCTTCGCGACGCCGACGCCGAACTGGACCGTCAAATCGCGATGCGCAGCGGATTGGTGGAGAACTTGGAGGACGACGGCGCGGCTGCGCCGAGCGAGCCCGGGGCTCCCGCCCGCAGTGCGGAGCGCGCGCTCGGAATGGATCGTTATCTGGATCGGTGGGAAAAGGTTGCCACGGAGCGCGACACCTTCCCGTCGGGCTACTTCGAGACCGAAGACGGCACACTGATCGGCCTGCGGATGGTTTCCAACTTGGACCTCGGCAACGCGCAGGGTGACTTGCTGCTTGCGCAGACCCAGTCGATCGTCACAAGCCTCGGTCCAACTTCGCACTACGACCCGGCGATGCGGGTCGGTTTCACCGGCGACATCGCCAGCGCCGCCGACGAGAAGCGTGCGCTCGCCAGTCAAGCCGTGGGCGCCACGGCGCTCGCGGTTGCCATCATCCTCGGGATGCTCATCGCCTATTACAGGTCCCTGACCGCGCTGGTTGTCATCGGCTTGCCGGTGGTGGTCGGCGTGGCGACCGCGTATGCCTTTGCAGAGGTCGCATTCGGTTACGTCAACACGTCGGGCGCCTTCCTGGGGGCGATCATCATCGGCAACGGCATTAACTACCCAATCGTGCTTTTGTCGCGATATCAAGAATTCCGAGCGCGGGGGATGCCTCCGGACACGGCTCGCGGCGAGGCCGTCAAGAATGCATTCCGCGCGGAGCTCGTGGGCGCGTGCGTCGCGGCCGTGGCTTATGGGTCGCTGTCCGTAACTCGATTCCGCGGGTTCAGTCAGTTCGGAGCGATCGGCTTCGTCGGCATGCTGGCCGTTTGGGTATCCATCGTGCCGCTCGTGCCTGCGATGCTCGTCATGGTCGAGCGGTGGCAACCTCGGTTGCCGCGGGTGCTTCGAGACCGTCCACCTCGTTTGAGGCAGGACGGCAGTCGAAGCTGGCTGACTCACTTGGCCGCATTGAGCACGCGTCGATATCCGAGGATCTTCCTCGCCATGGCGGCCTTGGCGACGATGGCCGCGGTGGTTCGCATTCCCCGTTATTTGCGTGACCCCTGGGAATATGACTTCGGCAAGCTGGGCTCCAAGGAAAGCCAGAAGAGCGGCTCCGAGGAGTGGTCGAACAAGGCGAATGAGGTGTTCGGCGGAAAGGCGAACATCGCGGGCGCCGTCATGCTGGCGGACACGCCGCGGGAGGTGCCGCTCGTCAAGGCGCAGATTCTCCAGAATGATGCGCGAGATCCCCAGGGCACGATGATCGACGAGGTCACGACGATCGACGACTTCCTTCCTGGAACCGCGGAGGAGCAGACCGAGAAGCTCCGCGTGCTTGGCGACATTCGATCCCGCCTGACCGATCGGGTCATGAGCGAGATGAGCGCCGACGAGAAGGTGACGTTGGCTCGAGCGCGCCCGCCCGACGGGCTGCATCTGCTCGGCCGCGACGACCTGCCAGCTTTCATTCTTCGGAGGTTCTCCGAGAACGACGGTCGCATCGGCACCGTCTTCTATGTGAAGCCGAGGGGCGACATCATATTCGCCGACGGTCACAACCATCTCCGCCTCTCGAAGACCACGGACAACGTGCGCCTCCCCGACGGCTCCGTCGTGCACACGGCGAGTCGCTCCACGATATTTGCAGAAATGCTTACGAGCATGCGCCGAGATGGTCCCCTCGCGTCGCTCGTGGCCTTCGTCGGCGTGTGCCTCGTCATCGTGGTGGCGTCGCGCACGGTCCGTCTCGCGGGGTCCGTGCTCGTGTCGCTGGTGATGGCCGCCACCTGGCTCCTGGGGTGGAGCGCGTACCTGGGGATTCGAATCAACTACGTCAATTTCATCGCCTTGCCGATCACACTGGGAATCGGTTGCGAATACCCATTCAACCTTGCCGATCGCACCCGGTTGCTCGGAGGGGACGTGACTTCGGCCGTGGAGCGCTCCGCCGGCGCGGTCCTGCTTTGCAGCTTCACGACGATCGTGGGGTACGGATCCCTGCTTTTCTCGGACTTCCAGGCCCTAGAGTCCTTCGGCAAACTGGCTGTGTTCGGCGAGGTCGCTTGCGTCTTCGCGGCGGTCTTCGTGCTGCCGTCGCTCTTCGTCGCCTGGCCCGGCGCGCGACCGACGTCACCCGCCGTGCACTAAGACGTAGACGGTCGCCCATGGTGACCGGCGAAGGTATCGAGGGCAGCAGCGTACCCCAGCGCACACGCGACGCCGTATGACACTTCGATGAAGCGGAAGAATGCGATCAGATGGGGCGGCTCGGCGTGAGGAATGATCGTGATAACCGTCACCGCGACGGCGCACAGGCGGGACGCGGCTGGAAGGCGCAGCCCGTAACACAGCCCCACGGCAAGCAAAATGGCCGCCCCGTAGAGGGCCGGATTGTGATGCCACCAGAGGGCGCTCCCCCAGCCGACCAAACAGCCGATGGCCGTGCCAGCAAAGCGCTCAAGCCCCGCCTTCCGGGTCGACTCCCGGTCAGGATAGAGGACGACGATCGCCGCGATGGGCGCCCAATACGCTTCCCGGAAGTAAGGGATTTTGCTTGCGGTCACGTAGCAGAAGACGGCAACGAGCGCGGCTCCCGCTCCGTACGCGAGCCCCATGCGCCAAGTCGCGGCCGGTTCGCTTTCGCCCATACTAGGACGCTAGTCCGGTCGCGACTTGTTCGATACGACGCAGGAACGTGTGAGCCCACCGCGCAAAAACGGCTCGATGCTCCCGTCCTTGAGTCCCTCGATCGCTGACCACGGCGAGTCGGGCGCGGTGGTAAGAGGGTCGAGAGGGGTCGTCGCCGGGACCGAGCCGTCCGTCGGCGAGACGAGGCGATCGAGGTGAGCACCGATCGCGGTCGTCACCTTGTCGATCGCGGGCGAGAGCGGCACTACGCGGTTCGCTCACTTGTCGAACGGGATCGGTTGCGAAACGAGCAGGTGCGTGACTCCGTCGAGGGCGATCGACAGCGTTCCGACGCGCTCCGTCTGCTTGACGAACGCGGTGGTCGAGGCTCCTCGTCTCCCTTGTCCCCGTGTCAGCGGCCCTGGTCAGCACGACAGAGGAGCTCGTCGGCGTGTCGGAGGCCATGGTCCGCGAACCCAAGTACCTCGTTCGTCGGTCGACCGGGCTAGGTCGCGATCGAGGGCGGGGCGAGGTGCTTGTTGATGGCTCACGGTGCAAGAGCCCGTCGGCGACGGATCGGTGCTCAAGAGAGCGATCAGCCCGTCCCCGTCCCCGTTCCCGTCCCCGGCCTGCGACGACGAGAATCGGGTGCGGGGAGGGGGACGGGGACGGGCTGATCGCTCTCTTGAGCACCGATCCATCGACGGCGGGCGATCGTTCATTGGTGAGGGGTCGGATGGGTCGGCGCGGTCAGTTGCAGCGCGCTGCCTTCACGATTTCGTCCTGGATGCGACGGGCGTGCACGCGGGCGTCGAAGTCGCGCTCGATGCGGTCTCGCGCCGCGCGGCCATGTCTCGCCCTCAGCTCCGGGTCTCGCGCGTACCGCAACATGGCCTCGGCGAGCGCTTCCACCGCGCGCTCGCTTGCCCCTTCCTCGCCCACGCCGGCGCGCTCAAAGCGGACGAGCTCTCCCGCGATTCCCGTCTCGAGCATTTCCACGACGCCCCCCACATCGAAGGCGATCACCGGCTTGGACAGAGCCATCGACTCCATCACTGCGCGCGGAAGGGGGTCCGGATAAACGCTGGGCACCACGGCAACATCGAAGTCAGCGACGAATGGGCGAACGTCCTGTCGAAACCCGAGCATCGCGAATCGCTTGTCGATGCCGAGAGAGACAGCCAGGGCGCGGCACTCGGCCACGTGGTCGGGACGAAAGTCCTCCGGCGTGTCCCCCACGACGGCAAACGCGACGCGCTCCCTTTCCGATTCGCTCATCCTGTCCAGCGCAATCCGAGCCGCTCGCACCATCTCGACGTACCCCTTGCGACGCAGCACCCGGCCGTGACTTCCGAAGATGACGACTTCGCGCCCCAGACGAAGCTCGCTTCGCAGCGCTCCACGCACCCGCATCGGGTCGAAACTACCGACGTCGACCGCGTTGTGCACGACCGAGACCTTGCGCTCGCAATGATCGAACAGCGCTGCGACTGCACGCGACACGCACAGGATGCGCCGCACGCCAGCGCCCGCGCTCAGTCGCGCGTGCAATCCGGCCACCGCGCTGGGCACGGATGTGTACCGTGCGTGCCAGAGCGCGGGCACGCCGGTCATCATGGCGAGCGCTCCGCCGGCGAAGTTCGCGCTTGTCCCATTGCAGTAAATGAGGTCGTAGCGGCCGCGGCGCACGAGACTCGATAGGCGGGCGAGCGCTCGCGTGGCCTTCAGCACGTTGCCCGCCAGGCGCACGGCCTTCAACGCCACCGGGGCGTCATAGTCGCGCCGCTCGATCGGTCGGCCCCAAGGCTCGATCGGGTTCTCGACGAAATCGGGAACGAGGTGGAGGTCGTCGATCACATCGTCTGCCGACAGGAGTGTCCCGATGGCTCCTTCGCGCGGGAGAACGACAGCGCGGTGCACCGCCGCAGGGTCGAGGAACTTGAGAATCGAGTGTAGACTGCGCCCCGGGCCGCCGTTGCGCGCGGTGTCGTTGATGAAAAGTACTCGGACTCTCCGCGGCGACTGGGTTGCGCTTCTCATGATCTCGTGAGCTTTAGGCGCTGTGGAACTTAGCGTCTCGTCGTTCGCGCGTCTCGAAGGCGGTCTCGCCGAAGAATATGCGGCATTCGTGCGGGATTCCCCATCCGGCCACGCTTCGCAGTCGCTCGCATGGGCGAACGTCGCGCAAGCGGGAGCTCCCGCCCTCACCAGGTTCTTCTTGGTGCGCTCCGCCGGACGCCTCGTCGGGACCGCGCTGATGGTGAGGCCGGCATTCGCGGGCGTCCGCTTTCCTTGGGCCTCGATCGAGCGGGGGCCGGTGGTCGCTCGCCTCTCCGATCTGGGCGCGGTCACCGCAGCCATCGCCCGAGCGGCGCTGGCGCGAGGCATCCTCCGGCTGCGCGTAATGCCTTATTGGGCCGACGCCGAGGCGGCGGAAGCGCAAGACCAACTCCGCGCAATTGGGTTCCACGACGCGTACAAGCCCGACGGGGCACACGCGTGCACGCTGCGGATCGACATCGGCGGCAAGACAGACGCTCAGATCTTCGCCGGAGCCACGAGAGCGCAGATTCGCACGCGCCAGAGGCAAGCGGAGAAGGCAGGGGCGCGAGCGCGGCCCGGCTCGCCCGGCGATTGGGCGCGATTGCGCACCATGCACCGGAGCCTCATGCGAGCGCAGGGGCTATCTGCGCGATCCTCGAGATGGTGGAGTGCGGTCGAGCGCTTCGTCACCCAAGAGGGCCAAGGCGCCCTCTTCGCTTGCGACTTCGACGAGCGCGTCGTCTCCCTGGGGGTGGTGCTACGCCACGGGAAGCAGGCAACCTATGCGTGGGGGGCGTCGGTCCAGGAGAAGCTCCCTTTTTCCAAGGCAATTCCACCTCTCGTCGCCGGCATCCGCTGGGCGCGCGATGTCGGTTGCACACGCTTCGATCTCGGCGGGATCCCACTGGAGAGCGACCGGGACCCAAAGCGCAATGCCATTGCCATGTTCAAGTTGGATTTCGACCCGCGGAGGGTGCCTCTCGTTCGAGGACACGTCGCGTGGTGCATGAGGGTGCAGCGAGGGTGCTAAGGTTCCGCGCGTGGCAGGCGTTCTTCTCTGCGTGTCGATCGACTGCGAGTGCGACAAAGGACCCCACTGGCGAGTGCGCCGGCCGCTGACCTTCGAGGGCATTCACAAGGGAATTGCGCGTCGTTTGCAACCGCTGTTTCGTCGCTTCGACGCCAAGCCGACTTACCTCCTGTCGCCGGAGGTCCTTCGCGACGAGCGGTGCGTCGAAGAGCTTGCCGGACTCGATAGTTGCGAACTCGGCACTCACTTGCACGGCGAGCTCGCAGAGCCGGGTGCGTTCGAGCCCGAGGTGACGAGCGCCGTGCAGCGCGAGTACTCCCCGGAGATCGAGCGCGCCAAGCTCACCTCGATGAGCGATTCGTTCCGCGGCGCGTTCGCCCGAAGCGCGCGCAGCTTTCGCGCAGGGCGCTTCGGAATTGGCCCAAACACCGTGCCGATTCTCGAGGACCTCGGGTACGCGGTCGAATCGAGCGTGACGCCGCACGTCGACTGGTCCAGCGTGTCGCGCGGCCTGACCTTCTTTGGCGCATCTACGCAGCCCTATCATCCCGACCCGCGGGATCCCGCTCGACCCGGCGCCAGCGCGCTGCTCGAGGTTCCAGTCACCATCCGCCCACATTTCTTCGGGGCGGTACCCCTGCTCCGGCGATTGCTGGAGCCTCGTTGGCTTCGGCCGACCAAGAGCCACGGCGGCGAACTCATTGCGATTGCGCGCGAGGAGATCGACGACGCACGACGGTCGCGCCCTGGCGCCCCGGTGGTGCTGAACGCGATGCTTCACAACGTGGAGGTCGTCGCTGGGGCAAGCCCATACGCGTCGTCGACCGCGCAAGCCGATGCCATCGTCAATAGGCTCGCGGTCCTCCTGCAGTTCGCCGCAGCGAACGACATTCGGTGCGTGGGCTTGGCCGATGTGCCCGAGCTGGTCGAGGCGTCGCTGGAATGAGTGCGACCCCAACCATCGCCAAGACAACACTTCTTCTGCTGCCAATGCAGATCGTGTTTCGAAGTATCGAGGCACTGCTGCCGGTGGCAATCGCCATTTGGTTCGGACGGGATGAATTGACCGACGTCTATTATCTGAGCGCGGCAATCTTCGCACTCGCCGGCTCCCTGGTGTTCTCGGCATTCCAGGATTCCTCGGTCGTGCCGATTCTCGCGGAGGTAAAGCTCCGCGATCGAGGGCTCCTCGCTGCGGTTCGTGGATCGCTCCTCGCGCATACGATTGTGCTCGGCGGCGCGCTCGCGGTCGTGGTGGCCGCGCTTGCGGGCGGATGGTTCGCATGGCGTTACACGGCTTCGGCGAGAACAGCAGCCCTGGAGATGGCAGCCCCGTTTGGGCTTTACCTGTTGGCGCTCAGCATCAAGACTTTTTTTGCTCAGATGCTCAACGTCGAGCGCCGGTATGCGGGCTTGCCAATCGCAAGCGCAGTAGGAGCGGTGACGACCATCGCCGCTATTGCGGCCTTGCGTCACAGGCTCTCGGTCGTCGCGGTACCTTGTGGATTGCTTGCAGGAGAGCTAGTAGCGGCGAGCGTGCTCGGCGTGCTGGTGCGCTCCGCGGGCATCGCGATTACGCCGACACTTCGTCGTCCAGAGCCGGTGCGGCGCTTCGGGCGCCTCGTCGCTTCCGAGGTCGGAGGCGCCGCGGTCACACGCCTTAACCCGGTGGTCGACCAGCTGATGGCGCGACTCGCCGGTGTGTTGGGCGGCGGCACACTCCTGAAGCTTTCGGCAGACGTGTCGACCGTACCCACGTCGCTCCTACAGGCGGCGCTGCTCCCGGTGTTGCTATCGCACATGTCCGACGACTTCGCGACGCGGGATCTCGTGTCCCTGCGCTCGACCGTGCGCCGCGCAGTCGCGGGCGTGGTCGTGATTCTCGTCGCCGCCAGCGCGCTGCTGTGGGCGGTTCGTTTGCCTCTCTTGCGACTCGTATTCGCGCACGGTGCAATGGATGGCCCGGGCATCGAGCGCATGGCGCGCATCCTCCCGTACCATCTCGTCGGCCTCGCGCCGTTCGGCGCCTTGCTGGTACTGGTGCGCGCACACGTCGCTGCTCAAAATGCGCGCATCATGGTCTCGATGGGCGTCGTCAACGCGGCGCTCAATGCGGGGCTTGACCTTGTATTTTTGGCCATTTTCGGATTGGAAGGGCTGGCGCTGTCGACGTCTTGCACGTACGCGGTCGTCGCCGTGCTCCTCGCGATTCGTCTCGAGTGGCACCTAACCGCGAGTGCGTCGACGCCCGCACCCCTCGAGCTGTCGCCGTGACTCGCCCGCGGGTCGTGCACGTGGTGGTCGCGGGGGAAGTCGGCGGTGCGGAGCGCATGGTCATGGACCTGGCGAACTCCGACGGGACCGGAGCGGATCACTCGTTTGCTCTCCTCACGCCCAACCAGCGCCTTGCCGGTCTGCTGCGCGGCGCAGGCAGGGTGGTGCACGACCGCGGCAGGGTGCGCGAGGGGCCCCTGCCCTTCCTTTGGCGGGCGTTCGGGCCCCAGGACACGGATTGGATTGCCTCCGTGATGAGGCACGAGCGCGCCGATATTGCTCATCTTCACACGTTCGGATCGCAGGTCGTCGGAACACGCGCGGCGTTGCGCGCAGGCGCGCGTGTGCTGCGAACCGAGCACTCGACACGCGCGTTCGACGATCCGAGCTGCTGGCCCTTCTCGCGGTGGTCGCTCGCGCGCGCGCATGCCTGCGTCGCGGTCAGCGAAGCCGTCCGCATGGTGGCCACCGCGCGTGCTCCGTGGGCGGAGACGAAAATGCGCGTCGTGCCGAACGGCGTGGACACCGATCGCTTTGCTCCTCGGGCTGGCGCGCACAGCTCGGGTCATTTCACGTTCGTCTCGGTCGGGCGGCTGGAGCGCCGCAAGGGCGTCGACTTGGCCATCGAAGCGACTGCGCGAGTCCCCGGGGCACGCCTCGACGTCGTGGGCGACGGCGAAGAGCGCCGTGCCCTGGAACAGCTGGCGGAAAAACGGGGCGTATTGCAGCGAGTCGTCTTTCACGGCTACGTCGAGGACTCACGCGCCATCGTTGCGCAGGCGGATGCCGCGCTCTGCAGCTCGCGCTCCGAAGGCTTGGGCCTCGCGCTTCTGGAGGCCATGTCCATGGCGCGACCCGTGGTGGGATTCGCCGTGGGCGGCGTGCCCGAGATCGTGAGGGACAACGCCACCGGGCTTCTGTCGCGCGCTGGCGACGTCGCGGCCCTCGCGGCGCGCATGCGTGAGGCCTGTGAGTCCCGAGACCGATTGCGAGAGCTCGGAGAAGCTGCTCGAAGGCACGTCGTCGAGCGGTTCTCCGCCCACGCAATGCGCTGTCGCTACGCCGACGTATATGCGTCGCTCGTATCCTAAGTGCGGTCATGAGAAACGTCCGAGAATTTGAACAGGGAGACGGAGAGATGGGGAGATTATTTTGGTTGTCTTTCCGCACCAAATCTCTCTGTCTCTCCGTCTCCTTGTGATCTCGAAACAGGACGAATCGTGGACTCAGGCGACTCACGGCCCTCGTTCTAAGGGACCTGTCAACCAAGGCTCGAGGCACCGTATAAGAGCCCGCCATCGACGGATCGGTCCATCCGCAGGAAAAACGCTCTAAGGTCGCCGTGTGCCGTTCGGGATGGGTTCCCTGCCGCTGCTGAACAGCCTGCACAAGGAAATCGTCCATTGCCGAGCATGTCCCCGGCTGGTGGCGTGGCGACAGCGGGTCGCGCAAGAAAAAGCGCCTCGCTTCCGAGACTGGGATTACTGGGGCAAACCGGTGCCCGGTTTCGGGGACCCGAGCGCACGGATCCTGATCGTGGGGCTCGCGCCCGCCGCTCACGGCGCCAACCGAACAGGTCGTATCTTCACGGGGGACCGGTCGGGCGACTTCCTATTCGCAGCCATGCACCGCGCCGGGCTTGCCACCCAGGCAATCAGCGTGTCGCGCGACGACGGGCTCGCCCTTCGGGACACCTTCATCATTGCGACAATCCGTTGCGCACCACCAAACAATCTTCCGCGACCCGACGAGATCGCCAACTGCGCCCGCTTCCTGGACAGAGAGGTAGCCTTCTTGCCTCACCTGCGCGTCATGCTCGCGCTCGGTGCCATCGCCTGGCGCGCTTGCCTCGATCACCTCACCCGAGCGGGTTCCGCGCATCCGCGGCCTCGACCGCGCTTTGCGCACGGCGTCGTCGTCCCGGTCGGCGGCCTCGTCCTGATGGGCAGCTTTCACGTCAGTCAGCAAAACACACAAACCGGACGCCTCACGCCCGCTATGTTCGACGCAGTGCTCGCGAGCGCAAAACTTCACGCAGCCTGCAGCGCCGTGCACGCCGACTGACAAAGCGCTAATCTGCCCGCGGCCGAGAGTGACCTCCTCCGCGATCAATGTGCCCATATCCCCAGCGCCGGGTTTCAAACTCGAACGCTATGAACTTCTGTCACCTCTCGCCGAGGGGGGAATGGCGTGCGTATGGGTGGCGCGACTACGCGGAAGGCACGGGTTCGAGAAACTCGTGGCAATCAAGACAATCCTTCCCAAGTACGCGGACAACCCACGTTTCCGCAAAATGTTTCTCGACGAGGCGGATATCGCATCGCGAATCGAGCACCCGAATGTCGCTCAGGTCTTCGACCTCGGAGAAGAGCGCGGAATTCTATATCTCGTGATGGAGTACATCGACGGCGATTCCCTCTCGAAGCTCAATCGCGCCTGTCAGAAGAAGGGAGTCATGATTCCGGTCGGAGTCGCGCTTCGCGTGCTTGCCGACGCATGCGCCGGCCTCCACGAGGCGCACGAATTGACCAGCGCAGGGGGCGCGCCGCTGGGTGTCGTGCATCGCGACATCAGCCCGCACAACATCCTTGTAAGCACAAAGGGGATCGTCAAACTGATCGATTTCGGGATCGTCAAAGTCGGGCGGGAAGACGCCCGCGGAGGCGAGACCGCCGAATCAGGTCTGCTCAAGGGCAAGATTCAGTATATGGCGCCGGAGCAAGCGCTCGGCCGACCCATCGACCGGCGCGCCGATGTGTGGGCTATCGGAGCAATTCTTTATCACGTGCTGAGCGGCAGGGCGCCCTACGAGGGGGCGAACCAGCTCGCGATAATGCATCTGCTCGGGGCGGGAATGCCGCCGCTGCCGCTGGGCCCGGAGGTCGAACCCGCCGTTGCGGCGGTGGCCGCCAAGGCGCTCGCGCACGACCCAGCAAAACGCTACGCGACCGCGGCGGAGCTGCGCGAGGCGATCGAGAACGCGATGGCGATCGAGAACCTGACGACGACGTCGTCTCAAGTGTCGGCATTCTGGGCCGAGCACCTTGCCGAGCGCGCGCAGCGACGCCGCACGGCGATCGAGAATGCACTGGCGGCCGTGACAGACAAGACCGGAAGCGAGGCCGCGCAAGCCGCTGCTTCTCTGGTCCACGCTCCGCGTACCCAACCTCCGTCCGACCCTCCGACCACCGCGTCGTACGCGACGCTCGGATCGGCTGCGCTCGATACATCCGGTCCCGCTGCAAGCTTTGCCAAGGCGCGCAAGCCAGTGTTTACGCTGTTGGCGATTGCCGCGGCGCTCGGCATCGTGGCGGCCACTTCCGTGACCGTACTGAATCCGAAACGCGTCGCAAGCACCCCCGCCGCCGCGGGAGTACCGGCACCGAGACCAATCGCGTCAACGCAGCCCGCGCCTAGGATCGAGGCTCCCGCCTCGGCGCCCGCGCCCGAGACCGTCGACACCGTCGACACGGTCGAACCGCTGGCGTTGCCGAGGTCAAATTCGCCGGAAGAGCCGGATACTTCCGCAACGGGGATCCGTCACAAAGCCCACAAGCCCAAAGTGGAGCCGTAGCTCAATTCTTCAACCCCCTTTTGAATCGCCCACGTGCCACTGCGGGTTGCTTGCGAACGCGGCGGCGCATGTCAGCGAGCAAAACCAATAGACCTTGCGCTCGTGCGAGAGCTGTCCCGCGGCGGCGCGCCGGTCCACGACCGCGCGGCACACCGGATCGATGGCGGAGTCGATGGCCCCGACCATGAACCCGAGCGACGACAGCACGGTCGCGTCGCTCACGTTCTTCAGCGAGACCTCCCCGATCTCCACCACCGGGATTCCTTGCTCGTTCGCTACCGCCGCAATCTCTGCCGTCGCGAGCACCTCCCCCGCGTATGCTTCCGCCGCGACCCGAGCCGCCAGGTTGACCGCAGCGCCGAACACGTCTCCGTCTCGCTCGATGGCCGGTCCGTGGTGCAGACCCGCACGCAATGCCGGGAGCATCTTCTCGCCAGCGGCGGACCCGAACAGACGATCGATCAACTCCAGCGCGGCGCGCGGTGTCGCCGACGTCACCAGGACGGCGTCGCCAAGCGTCTTGACGAGGCGATCGCCCGGTCCCAGCGCGGCGCGCGTGAGGTCCGCGAATCGTGTCGCCATGTCGGCGGCGTCGAAATCACCGTGCTCCTCCGTCAGAGCGGTGAACCCAGCCAGATCGATGAACGCGAAGGTTGCCTCGATGCGCCTCGAGGGTCGGGCTGGCTTGCGCGCCCCCTGCGACATTGCTCAGTCGTCGGACCGGAAAAGGTCGTCGAGGTCGCCCTTCGTGAGCTTCTTCGCGCCGCCGATATCCTCGGTGAGCACCGCGCCCACGAGCTCCCGCTTCTTCTCTGCGAGCTCGAGAATCTTTTCTTCGATCGTCCCTTTCGCAATGAGCCGATAAGTCGTCACCACCTTGGTCTGCCCGATCCGGTGTGCGCGGTCCGTCGCCTGATCCTCCACCGCCGGGTTCCACCACGGGTCGAAGTGAATGACCGTATCGGCCGCCGTAAGGTTCAGGCCACTGCCGCCTGCTTTGAGCGAGATGAGAAACACGGGCGGGCCTTCGTCACTTTGGAAATGCTCGACTCGTTCGGGCCGGTCCTTCGTGGATCCGTCCAGGTACTCGTAGGATACGCCGTCTTCATCCATGGCGCGCCGCACGAGCTGGAGCATGCTCACGAACTGGCTGAAGACGAGCACCCTGTGTCCACCGGCGATCGACGTCTGCACGAGCTCGCGCAGCGCCACCAGCTTGCCGGAGTCTTCATCGCCGAACTGCCTCGGGAGCCCCAAGAGCCGCGGGTCGCAAGCCGCCTGGCGAAGGCGTGTCAGGCCGGCCAGGATCTGGATGTGACTGCGCGCCAGACCCTGTCTCTCGACCTCGCCCAAGACTTGCGCGCGCACCTCTTTGAGAACCGCCGCGTAAAGAGCGGCCTGCTCGCCGGTGAGCTCGCAGATTTGGTCGGTTTCGATCTTCTCGGGCAAGTCGCGCGCCACTTCGGCCTTGGTTCGGCGCAAAATGAACGGGTGGATCGTCGCGCGCAGGCGCTCGGCCGCCGTGCGATCGCCGTTGTCGATGGGGCGCGAATAGCGCTCCTCGAACTTGTCGAGCGGCCCAAGCAAACCCGGGGAGACGAAGTCGAAGATCGACCAGATTTCGCTCAGCCGGTTTTCGATGGGGGTGCCTGAGAGCGCCAGCCGCCGATCCGAGCGCAACCGCTTGGCCGCGCGGGCCGTCGCGCTCATGGGATTCTTGATCTGCTGAGCCTCGTCGAGAATGACGTAACGCCAGTCGATCTCTTTGAGCAACTCCTCGTCCCGGCGTAGCAGCGCGTAGCTCGTGACGACGACGTCTGCATCGTCGAGCTCGTCTTGCCTCTCCTTTCGCTCCGCACCGTGCCAGAGCGCGTGCCGCAACGACGGAGCGAATTTGTCCATTTCTCGGAGCCAGTTCGTCACGACGCTCGTCGGCGCCACGATGAGGACCTTGAAGGGCTTGCGCTTGCCTTCGATCTTGGCATCTTCGCTCTTCACGGCCAAAAGCAGGGTCAGCGCCTGCACCGTCTTGCCGAGCCCCATATCGTCGGCGAGAACGCCGCCGCTGCCGATTTCGTGCAGGAACCAGAGCCAGTGAAACCCCTGTTCCTGGTAGGGTCGCAGTTGCGCCTTCAGGTTGCGCGGCTTGCGCGCCCCCTTGATTTCATCGACGTTCCTCAGCTTGGCGAATATTTCGCGCGCGTCGCCCGACACGTTCGAGCGCCCGACCTGCGAGAGTAAATCCTGCACCCGCCCGACCTGCGAAAGCGGGAGGCGCCCTCCATTGCCCCCGCCCGTGGCAAGGATCTCCGCTTGGCGCTGGAGCACCTCGCGCACCTTCTGCGGGTCGAGCCGAGCGAACGTCCCGTCCGCGAGGCGAACAAACTTCCGTCCTTCGGCAAGACAGCGCGCGAGCTCCTCCTGCGTAACGGCAATCCCCTCGCTCTCGAAGTTGAGCCGCAGCGACAACCAGTCGACGCCGCTCGATACTCGTGCGTTCGCCGTGAGCGCCTCATTTCGGACCTGCACGTCGACAAGGTCGTCGGGAATGTAAAGGTCCCAATCGTCCGGGAGCGTGCCGATTCCCTCGGTCCAGAAGCGGATTGCCACATCCCCGGCCGCGACGAACTTGTTGCCATCCTCCGCTGGGATGAGTCCGAGCTCGCGCAGCTTCGCGGCGGCGGCCTGTTGCGCAGCGATGTCACAGCGGATGCACTTGGCGCGTTTGGTGCTCCCCTGCTCGGGCGGCTTCACGATTACCGGCACGGTCATGCCGTCGGCGCGGACGTCGATCTCGACATCCTCGTAGGCCGCGCGAAGGCTGACCTGAGCCTCGGTGAGCGAGCCCCCGGCGGCAACGCGAAAGGTGGGCACGAGGTCGACCACGTCCGCGACCTGCGAGAGCTCGGGCAGCTCTGCGCCCACCTCGAGAGCCACCTTCGGCAGCCCTTGCATGATGAGGTCGGGCAACTTGTCGACGCGCTCGGCGATGACCGGCATTCTTAGCAGGCGGCGAATGGCCCCAGGCGACGCGCGTCGGTCGATGGGACGCGCCGACCCCTCTTGCGCGTCGACGTACCACCCCGGACTCCCCTCGAACCAAGCTCCGTTCGTCATCGTGAACTTGCGCGGGTCACCGTGGCGCTGAAACGAGGTGCGCACCAGGATTTGCGAGCCATCCTGGGAGAGCTCGAGGTCGAAGCGCGGACGCAACGGCTCGTCGCCGAAACGCAGCTCCATCATTTGAGGCTCGACGATGACCCGGCGCCCCTTGAGCAGCGGCAGCAGATCGCTCGCATCCTCGCCGCGCACGTCGATACCCACCCGGCGCGGCCCCTGGTTCTCG
>Ga0210409_10002339_pt1 | contig 22716 bp, 24 predicted proteins | sample IncBWH17MmetaG_FD_161649 | JGI IMG/M metagenome (GOLD analysis project Ga0210409, IMG submission 161649) | Forest soil microbial communities from Barre Woods Harvard Forest LTER site, Petersham, Massachusetts, United States - Inc-BW-H-17-M | ecosystem: Environmental > Terrestrial > Soil >...
GGCGCAAATCTGCGAGGTCATCTCGGTGTCCGCAGGGATTCGCGGACTGCAGATTTTGCTGGCCCCCGAAGACTACATTCGCGCGGTCAACGCCAGGGTCGTAGCTATTAGAAAAGGCAAAGTAAGTCGCATCAATTGATTTGTCGTTTGCGCATCCGGCAATCCCGGAGCAACTACTGCGAAATCATCCCGATCGTCCCCAGCCACGTCTCCACCAACTGAGGCCATCCGGTTATCGGAAACTTTGTGCGCCGCAGCCCAAACGCATGCCCGCCCTGGGCGTACAAATGCATCTCCACGGGAACGCCGGCCTTCTTCAGCGCAATGTAGTAAGCCAGCGAGTCGTCTGCGTTGTCCACGTGGTCATCCTCAGCCTGCAGCAAAAACGTAGGTGGGGTTTGGCTGGTGACATGGAGATCGGGATTCAACCCAAGATGTTTATCGGCAGTCGCCGGATAATGAAGCTCAAACTTTTTGGTGCCTTGCTTAGCGTCCCATTCGGCCGCAGAAAGCGACAAATGTCCCGGATAGATAGCTACTGCAAAGTCCGGGCGGCAGCTTTCTTTGTCGGCGGCATCGACAGGCGGGTACAAACGCTTCGCAAAGTGCGTGCTGATCGCTGCCGACAGATGCCCGCCTGCTGAAAACCCAAGCACACCAACCTTGTGTGGATCGATGTGCCACTCCGCGGCGTGAAAGCGCGCCAGCCCCACGGTCCTCTGCGCATCTTCCAACGCCATTGGCGATTCCGGATACGGCCCTGACTTCGGATACTCACCCACATCCGTCACGCGGTATTTCAACAGCACACATGTGATTCCCTTGGGCGTCAGCCAATCACAGACCTCCGTGCCTTCAAGATCGATGGCCAGACCCTGATAGCCCCCACCAGGAAACACGACCACCGCGGCGCCCGTATTGTTCTCCTTTGGCGAATAGACGGTCATCGTAGGCCGCGAGACGTTGCTCACCGCCCCCGGGGCCGTAAAGACTTCCGGCCCCGCAACGGGCTGAAGATCAGGCACCGCCCCCGGCCATATCGGCACTTGCGTATGTCCCGGCGAGGGTTGCCAACCAGGTGTTTGCGCGCTCAGACCGCCAAACGCAAACACAACACAGAGAGCAAGGATCAAAGGCTTCATCACCATCCTCATAACTTCAGATTTCTAACATCCACTTCAACCGTCATCGTACGTGTCGCGGTCTGCACGCGATCAGCAAAAACGCGTGACGAGTGCCGGAAAAAGCACCTCGAGCTGGGTCGGCGGTAGCAACAATTGGACTCAGCTGTTGATGAACGCCGAGACCGGAAATCGGTCCACGGGCTCTTGGCGGGCCTGTTTTACTCGTGGCGGAGGGCGGCCATAGGGTCGAGGCGGCTTGCTCTCCGGGCGGGGATCCAGCAGGCCAGGGTCGCGACGGCCAACAGAATTGCGGGTACACCGAGGAAAACTGGAAGGTTGACCCCACCCTTTGGAATTGCGTGACCGGAAATCACGAGCGCAAGGAGCCATCCAATCCCGGCGCCCCAGGCGATTACACCCAAGTTTTCGCGGATGATTTGGAGGCCGACCCGGCTGCTGGTGGCGCCGAACGCCAGCCGGACGCCAATTTCTCTTGTGCGCCTGGCGACCGCGTAGGAAACCACGGCGTAGATTCCGACCGCCGCGAGGCCGAGGAGGAGTGGGCCGAGCACGGCGAACATGCGCGCGGGAATGCGGCGAAGATAAAGGTTGCGTTCGATGTGCTGGGAGAAAGTTCGCACGTCGTAAAGAGGGAGCATGGGATCGAGGTTGCGCAGAACGGCACGCGCTTCGGAGGTGAGCGCGGTTTCATTGCCGCTGCGCGTTCGCAGATGAATTTCGCCTTGGTCCTGGGGACGATCGCGGTAGGAAAAATAGACCGCTGGCTGCGCGGGCTCGCCGAAGGCGTCGTAGACCGAATTGCGCGCCACGCCGGTGATCGTAAAGCTTGCCGCGCGCGTCTGCAGGCGGCGGCCGATGGCGTCCGCGCCATCGAGGTAACGGCGGACAAACTCCTCATTGACGATCGCCTGTGCGGGCGCCGCTTTATCCCGTATGTCGGCAAAGTCGTTTCCTTCAACGAGCGGGATGGCCATCACCTTGAAGTATCCGGGCGTGACGGTGTTGGAAATGGCTCGATCCTGCCCTGGCTGCGTGCGCACGCGGCCTTGCACGGTGAAAGGCCGTGCCGGAATTCCATGCAGGTCCAGCGGAACATTGGTTGCGATGGCGGCGGCCTCGACGTCCGGCAAGGAGCGCAGGCGTTCCAGCAGGCGGGCGGCAAATTCACGCTCGGAGGTGTCGTCGGGATTCCGTCCGCTTAAGTCGTAGGCGGCGAGCAGAACGCCTTCGGGCCGGAATCTCGGATCCGTTTGGCGTGCGGAGCGAAAATTCTCCAGGAAGAGCGCCGCCGCGATCAGCACGACCATCGCAAGTCCGACTTCCACGCCCATGAGAACTTTGCGGGCGCGGCTGCGGGGCGGAGTGTTGGAACTGGAGCGAAGTCCGTCCTGAACATCCAGCCGTGCCAGGTGGACTGCGGGCGCCGCGCTGAAAATCAAACCGCACGCGGCACCGAGCAACATCGCGAAGGCAAGGGTGAATGCATCCACTCTTGTCGGAAACAGGAGGGGAAATGCGCCAATGATTGGCGCCACACGCAATGCCGTGGTACCCCAAAGGGCGATGGCTGCTCCAAGGCTTGTTCCCACGAGAGCCAGCAGCATATTTTCCGAGAGCACCAGGCTGGCAATGCGCCAGCGTCCCGCGCCCAGGGCCACGCGCACGGCCATCTCGCGCTGCCGGGTGCTTCCACGAGCGAGCATGAGGTTGGCGGTGTTGCCGCAGACTGCCAAGAGCAGGAGCAGCATGACGCCTTGCAAGATGGCCAGCCCGCTGATCAGCAAGCGCTGGGGACCGCGCGGCGAGCTCCAGAAGGGAAGAATCTCACCGCCAATGCCAGCGCTGGCTTCAGGATAGTCGCGCGCAAGCTGAGCCGTCGCGGTGCTGAACTCGGCTTGTGCTTGCTGGCGTGTCGCGCCAGGCCTTAGCATTCCGATCAACGAAAAAGAGCGGAGGGTGCGGTCTTCGAGGTCGCGTGTTCCACCGAGCAGCGCAGGGGCCATGGTGGCCGGCACCCACAGTTCGAATTTCAAGGGCACCAATGTTCCCTGGAAATCCTTAGGCGCCACGCCAATGACGATAAGGTTGCGCTCGTTCACGCGGAGTGTTTGTCCCACGGCGTCCGGTGCGCCGCGAAAGCGCGTTTGCCAATAATCATACGAAATCACAAGGACAGGCTCAGTGCCAGGTCGCTCGGCCTCCTCCGGGCGGAAAAATCGTCCGAGCGCAGGCTTGAGTGCGAGCGCAGAAAAATAATTGCCGGAGACGAGTTGTCCGTGCGTGCGCTCGGTCTGGCCCCTCTCTCCGACATTGAACGGCACCACCTGAGAAGCCACGACGTCTCGCAGGGCGGGCACTTGCGTTTGCACGTCGCGATATTCCAGCCAGGAAGCGCCCGGATACCCGCCCGATTCCGTGCGAGGCTCGACCAGCAGAAAATTCGCCGCGCCAGTCACGGCGGGCAATGGTTGGAACAGGATCAGCTGAATCCATGAAAAGATCGTGGTGTTCACGCCGATGCCGATGGCCAGCGAAATGACAATCACGGCTGCCAGCCCGGGCATGCGGGAAATCGATCGCGCCGCGTTTCGCAAATCCCCCAGCAGATTCTCGATCAACGGCAGTCCTCGCTCGGCTCGATAGTCTTGTTTCATGGCCTCCACGCCTCCGAACTTCAGCATGGCTTGGCGCTGGGCCTCCACGGGTGACAAACCGGCACGAAGATTTTCTTCCGTTTGCAGAGCGATGTGCTCGTGAATCTCTTCGTGCAATCGTTCTTCCTCGGCCCGCCTCGCCGCGGAGTTAAACAGACGTGTGAAAAAACGCCGCAGAGATTTCATGACAAGTCCTCCGGCTTGGCTTCGAAGAAGCGACCGATGATGGCCGCCGTTTGTTCCCAATCCCTGGTTTCGGCTTGCAGCTGCTTCCGTCCTGCGCGGGTCAGGCGATAGAAGCGCGCCCTGCGATTATTTTCCGAGGCGCCCCACGCGGAGGCGATCGCGCCTTCTTGCTCCAGCTTGAGGAGCACGGGATACAGAGTGCCTTGGTTCACGGCCAGCAAGTCTCCGCTGATCTGCTCGATGCGCCGGGCGATTCCGTAGCCGTGCACCGGCCCCAGGACATCAAGAGTCTTGAGGACCATCAAGGCCAAAGTACCTTGCAAGACGTCGGCCTTTTGTTTCATAAGAATGCCTGTTTCATGGCACCGCCATTTTGGTTTCCAACAGGAAGGATGCCACACCTCCTTTGGGAAAACAACAGGTAAGTCGTCGAGCCTGCCGCGGTCAGGGCGCGGATGCGAATTGCTCAGAATGACTGGAATGCGGCAAGAAATGATTTAGGGGCGGTACAATCCGAGCGGATTGGTGGCGAAAAGGGAGATTCGGATCTATGGCCAGGCTTCGGGTGCACAGTTTTGCGATTTCTATCGAGGGCTATGGTGCCGGGCCCAATCAGGGGCTCGACCATCCGCTTGGCGAGGGCGGGTTGGCGCTGCACGAATGGGTGTTCGGGACGCGTACGTTTCGGCGGATGGTTGGCGAGGATGGCGGCGCAACGGGCGTTGATGATGATTTTGTGGCGGGGGGCTTTGAGAATATCGGGGCGTCGATCATTGGCCGAAACATGTTCGGACCGGTCCGAGGGCCGTGGCCAGACGAGCTTTGGAAGGGTTGGTGGGGCGACGATCCTCCGCACCACACACCTGTTTTTGTGCTCACCCACCATGGCCGCGCATCGGTCGAGATGAGCGGAGGGACGACCTTTCACTTCGTCACGGATGGCATACACGCCGCACTGGAACGAGCGGTTGAGGCTGCGAAGGGTCAGGATGTCCGGCTGGGTGGCGGGGTTGCTACCATCCGGCAATACCTTCGCGCCGGACTTATTGATGAGATGCACCTGGCTATGCCAGCGGTCCTCCTTGGTTCTGGAGAATGTCTTCTGGAGGGCATAGACTTGCCGAATCTCGGGTATCAATGCTCCACGCACGTTTGCACGCCCAACACGACGCACTTCGTCATCACTAGACGCGCGTAGCTAGTGCTTATTCAGGAATATGGTTCTGCGACGCCCGTGGGGCGCGACGACTTCAGCGCCTACTCACAGTGCATCGTTGCGGTTGCGTTGGCCATGGCGCGCACGTTAGCCATGTAGGCGGTCGAATCGGTAATCGTCAATGCGCTTCCCGTGCAGGTGATGGGTTGCAGGCGGACAAAGTTGAAGCTCAACGTCGGCGCGAGCTTGGAGCCCTTCGGTTCACTCATAGCCGCATTCACGGTAACAACAAGATCGTTGACCGCCTTATTGTAGGTGTTGACGCCTTCAACCAGCTTGTTGTAGCGCTCCACGACTTTACGGTGCTCCGCTTCACTTTGCAGAAAGGCTTTTATCACGACATTCTGACCTTCCAAGGCAGCATCCGCCAACAGCCCCTCGGCCTGCGAAACAGTCAAGGTGTCTTGTAATTGGCGGATGGCGTCAATGTGAGCGTAGGTTCCCTCTCGCTCCCCTAATTCCGTGTTGCATTGGTTGTTGGCCGCGGCCATTTGCGCGCGTCCTCCCTCGACAGCGTACCAGCGAATGAATTCAGCGCGCTTGTCCAGCTGCAAAATTATCCTTTGGTATTTGTCCTTGTCGCCCATGAAATAGTCCGTGCCCTCTGGCTGAGTGCCATCCTTGTACTTTTTCATGCCCTCGTCGTACTCGGTCTTGCTGATTTCTTCGATTTTGTATACCGCATCCAATCGAGCGGCCATGCCATTAAATGCGGTGCAGGGAAGCGGCTCGTTGGGAACAAACGTCCGTGGCACGGGAGCAGGCTGTCTCCTTTGCTGTGCCGGCATCGGGCCGCACATGAATAGGATCGCTACGGAGATTAGAATCGCTCTCATGCTCCGCCTCCTTGAAACGGATGATGGGATTGCTGGTTTGGTTGACGCGTCTACAAGGATAAGCAGCGGCATGATAGCACCCTTGAAAGTTGGCCGGGCTCATGGATGTTGCGAACAGAATGGGCCACAGCTGATTGGCAGCTCCTAAACCGGGGAATTAGCCTAGGCAGGAGTCCTGAGGCTGGTCCTCTTGGCAAGCAAAGCCAATCGCTGCTGGTGATTCATGGGCTCCCAGGGGACAAGCTTCTCGGCAAGCACATCCATTCTGTGAAGGAGGGTCAACTCGAGGAAGAGTCCCATAAAATCCAAGTCGCGGAAGACCAACGAGCCGGACTCTTTCATCTTATCGCGAATCCGCTCCAGATGGGCCGGCATCTCGGTCCAGTGAAGGCTGGCGCGGTGGTGATGGCAGAGGTGGTAGCCTTCGTTCAAGAAGTTCACCTCATCCAGAACGGTCACGGAATTGGCGAAAAAATCTTCAGGATGCTCCGGGTCGCAAAAAGCGTGCTGGACCCATGCGGTGATGGCGTTGATGAAATTCATGCAGAGAATAGGAACCAAGACGAACATGATCCCAATTCTCCAATCGTAAATAAAGACAGCTGCGAAGTACGCATAGTAGCGGGCCATTCCACCTAACATGCGTCTGCGGTTTTTTTCATCGCCGTGCGCTTTGAAATAGGCGTAGGGAGCAAGCCCCAGGACGGTCCAAATGTTGTCCGAGAGGTACCAGAGGAAATCGAGTCGGCTGGTTCGATCGTAACCCATAGTGCTGCGAGTGTCGTCGGGCCCGCTGTTCTCTCTGTGGTGGAGACACACATGAGCCGTGCGGCCGAGTTCCGGAATGTTTCCATACAGGAAGCCCATGAAGAATTCGAGGTAGCGGCCGAAGAGTTTGTCGTATTTCCCCGAAAAGTAGCCCTGGGGCCGGTGCGCCTCCAAGTGGCTGGCGCTGAACATCCTGACAAAGCGCTGGAATTTGAGACCGTAGAGAGCGAGATAGAAAGCGATCACCAGCAGCAGCCGAGGCTTCCCTAATGCGAGTTGGATGACGAGAATTGGAACGGCGGTAAGACTGAGAGAAACCATCAGTCGCAACGCGGGGGCGTCCCGGGAGTCCCGCAAAGCTTTTTGGGCGAAGCGGCCGAGGATGCGGTCGTACGCTTGGGAGAGAAATTCGTACGCCCCGCGTAACGGACGAATCTTCCCGAGGAGCATGGCCGCGCCGTAGCATCCGAAGGAAAGAGCGGCCACGGGCAATGCGGCCATTGCGCTTGCCAAACCCATGAGGACGGCGAACCACTGAAATAAGAAGAGGAGTTTTGGTTTGGCTCCAAAACTCATCGCCATGGAGGAGGTGCCTAACTCGGGGTTATAAATTTCCACTTCAGCACCTTGCGCCAAGATTCGGTTTAGGAACCCGTGTCGCCATATTAGGCCGCACTACGAACGCGCGTCAACATGGGCGCATTGCATTCGGGGCATAAAATCCCGGGTAGTGGGGCCGCTTCTGCGGGTATTTGCTAGCCGCCGCTCGTTTTAGCGTTAGAATTCCCGACGGGGGAAACCATCGTGGCCAGCAAAAGCACGGCGGTAAATCAATGCAGCAAGCCGGCAGGATGGCTGGGCCGATTCACTCTGTGGCGAATGAATTCCGGTCATTCCAAACTGACGGATTGGGGCCTGAAACACGTCTCGATAGCGAACCACCTTACGATCCTCGATGTAGGTTGTGGTGGGGGCAGGACCGTCAGTAAGTTGGCGGCGATGGCCACGCAGGGGAAAGTCTACGGCGTCGATTACTCCGAGGAGAGCGTGGCGGCAGCAAAAAGAACAAATGCACAATGGATCAGGCTCGGCCGCGTGGAGATCCGGCACGGCTCTGTGTCGCAGCTGCCGTTTCCGGAGGGCATGTTCGATCTCGTCACGGCGGTGGAAACACACTTCTGGTGGCCCGACTTACCTGGAGACATGCGCGAAGTCTTCCGAGTCGTGAAGGCTGGCGGCACGCTTGTCCTCATAGCGGAAGTCTATAAGGGAGCGAACACTGCGGTCTCAAAGCTCGCCGAGAAATACGCGTCGCGAACAGGCATGACGCTCCTGAGCGTTGACGAGCATCGCGAACTCTTGACCGGCGCCGGTTTCACGAATGTTCAGGTAATTGAGGAACGCGGCAAAGGATGGATTTGCGGGATAGGCAGAAGACCGATCGCCGGCTCCTGATTCGAGCGTCTAGGCGGAAACTCCCGCCTGCTGATTAGGTGTGGTTGCCTTGATTAACGGTGATTATGACTTTGCCTTGCGCGTGTCCTTCTTCGAGATAACGGAGCGCCCCGGCGGCGCTGCTTAACGGGTAGCGTTTATCTAGGACGGGTACAACTTTCCGCGCTTCCAAAAGATCTTTCAGAAAAACCAAGTCCTTTTGGTTTATGTTCGCGAAAATGAGGCGCATCCTCTTGCTCCCGAGCAGCGATAGGAATGGCCCCAGGAAGATAGATTGGAGAATTTGAACCCCGCCTCCTCCGGCCATGACGTAGATTCCGTTGGGATTTAAGGCACGCCGATAGTCGAAAATGGAATGATAGGCGTTGGCAGCCAGGATCAGATCGTAACGCTGACCACTTTTCGTGAAATTTTCGCGAGTGTAATCAATGACGTGGTCCGCGCCGAGCGAACGCGCCGTGTTCACGTTTCTCGTGCTGCACACGGCGGTGACTTCCGCGCCGAACGATTTGGCGATCTGGACCGCAAAGGTGCCAACGCCACCGGAAGCGCCATCCACCACAACCTTGTTGCCTGGCTGGATTCGGCCCTTGTCACGAAGACCTTGAAGGGCAGTGATGGCCGCCACGGGTACGGCTGCTGCGGCTTCAAACGACAGGTTGGCTGGCTTCAGCGCTAGTTTCTGTTCCACCGTACACGCATATTCGGCAAGGGCGCCACGGCACACGCCGAACACCTCGTCGCCTGGTTTGAACTGCGTTACGTTCGCGCCAACGGCTTCGACCTGGCCAGCTAGATCCACGCCCAGTCGGGTGACCTTTGGTTTGTGCAGCCCGGCGCCTATGCGAAGGATGTACGGCGCGCCCCTCATGAAGTGCCAGTCCAGTGGATTGACGGAGGCCGCGCGGATTCTTAGCAATACTTCGTTGTTGTTGGGGACAGGCTTCTCGACGTCCTTGATTAGGACGACGTCGGGAGGACCGTATCTGGTATAGACGGCGGCTTTCATGGGTACTTGTCCGCGGCGGTGGCTCTAAGTAGCTGGCGTTAGGCGACAACCGGTGAACGTAGTCCCTTAAACAGAAGCCAAGAACTCAGGGCAATATCGAAAAGACCCATGGGAGTATCGAACCACCAGAGGTTCACGGTTTTGTCGAAGTTGGGGAAAATATAGAAAACGAGAGTGCACGCCACGCAAAATGCAGAGGAGATCAGACCAAAGGCAGCCAGCGCTCGAGGGATATAGCGGGACTTGAGCCACAGGTAGCCGCAGACGGTCGACGCCAGGGAACCGAAGAGCAGGCCGACGTAGTAGTAGTCAAAACGCGTGGCGAGATATTGCACCGCCAAAGACTGCAATCGGTCGGCTTCGAATACTCGCAAGGAGTTACCGCCATGGAGGAGGCGCAGGGCGTCAAAGAGATGAAGCGTCATCACAAGCCACATCAAGACCCAGACGAGCCTCCAGAATGCGGCAAGCAAGGCGAGGCCGCGGCCGACAGGCTTGAGAATTACGTAAAGCGCCGTGAGGAGCACGATCACTCCTACGCAGTAAAGGAGATCGCCGACGATGCCGATGCGAAAGAGCCGTTCGTGCGCCAGGATATTCCGAGCGGTTTCGGCGTTACTATCAGCAATCAGACGGTCGTGGATGCCAAAATTGACGTAGACCACGGCGACGAACGTGAGAAGGTAAGAAAGGCCGGCGACTTTGGCGGCGGTCTGTTGATCGGCCGGTATGCGCTGGGGGAATGCGGCTGTGCTCATAGGGCGTTCTCCTTAGGCGAGCCATCGAAGCAAGTGCATGCGGGATTGGTGCGATCGGCCAGTGCGAGAAAGGACGAATATCGAATTGGCCGGAAGCACCCGATCGGGTGGTCCGTTTCCGATTCATTCAGCCACCTGCCATTGCTAGTCTAAACGCGCGGTTGCAGCGGTTTGTTTCTTAGTTTACAGGGATTTGTGACCGGGCAGACCCACGATGTCCCGCCCCAGACAATGGTTTATGCGCCTAATTCAGCCACTTGCGAGCCAGCAACGCAAAATCGCATTTGAGGCTACGCGGTTCGTGCAGGTCAATGCCAGGGCTGGCTTTTTTGGCCCGGGCTGGGTTCGATGGAGGACCTCAACGCTTTCGTGACTTCACCGGCAATGTCGTCTTGAACCATCAGGACGTCGTTGAATGGGCGGTCGTAGGTCTCGGACCAGACGACGAAGCCGTTGTCGGCGCGAATCAAGCGCGTGGCGATGCGCACCCTGGCGGCCGATTTGCGCACACTCCCATCGAGGACATACGCGACGCCAAGAGACTTGGCGATGTCGGCGACGGTGAGTTGCGGAGTGCCATGTGAACGCGGCCACAGTTTGCCTTTGAAATAGAAGGAGGAGGTGGGGGGCGTTACTTGTAGGCCGGGGATTTTGCAGAGTTTGTCGATCAGTTCTTCGGTCACGCCGTCGGCGAAGGGCTCCTGGTTCATGTCGTCGGTGAGGTCGAGAAAAGGCAGCACAGCGATGGATTTCTGTGGCTGGGGAGCAACGCTGGGCAAAGCAAAGTGATGTCTGTTCGAGATTCTGCCGTAAAACAAAACGGCAACGACGAGCGCGAGGCAAACGACCCCGCCGGCGGTCCAAGGGTTAACAGTTTTGAAGCGCAGGCCGGACCTTTTCGACACATCGAGAGCCCTGGCATTCGTTTGGGTGACCGGGGATCGGGCCAGGGACGGACGGTGGCTACCATGCGATAGCCTAGTCGCGGCACTGTCTCGATATAGGTGGGCTGCTTGGGGTCGTCGCCGAGCAGACGGCGGAGCGAAGCCACGGCCTGGTAGACGGAGTCCGGATTGACGAAGACGCCGGACCAGACTTGATTGAGCAAGTCTTCAATGCTGACGACCTCGCCGGCGTGCTCGGCGAGGCACAGTAGCAGACGCATCGTGCGCGCCTCTACCCGAGCGGTTTCTCCATCGCGTGAAATCTGGCCGGAGGCCGGATTGACGCACCAAGCGCCGATGCGAAGCATTGTGGTGGTTGGACGTTCCATGCAGGATCGATTCTTGGCGTCTGCTTTCGAATAGAAAAGCGGCGCTCGCCGAGTATACCAACACCGCGGAGTAACGCCGACTGCGCTCCTGGCCGACCAGCGCTTGGAGATCCTACCCAGCCGTGCCACGGCCATACTGCGTGAATTCAGAACTATTCAGGATGATTCAGACGCAGGTCCGGACTTCCCGCGTCTCAGCTAAGTATGGTGGCAATGCGGATTGCGGCCAAATCAGAAGGAAAAGAGAGGCTACCGGACGATGGGAAATTCTGCAGCTGGGTCACCGAGGACGGCGGGGACGAGGAACGCGTTGTTGACAATCCTAGCGGCCGGGGGGCTTGCGGGGGCTTTGGACCTAACACAGGCACTCATCCTGTTTGGATGGAAGACGCCACTGGTGATTTCCGCTGGGCTGCTGGGGCGGGGGGCTATTCATGGAGGAGTTGGTATCTATCTTCTTGGTGTCGTACTGCACTTTCTTATCGCGTGTTCGGCAGCGGCTACTTATTACGGGGCAAGCCGCAAGCTGGTTTTTATGAATGAGCATCCGCTGGTGTGCGGGTTGTTCTTTGGAGGCGCGGTGCAAGAGGTGATGAATCTTGTGGTTTTGCCGCTGTCGGCGCTTCACGCCAGGGGCCCGTTCAAGATTGATGACCTAATTCTCGGGCTGGTGGTACACATGATCGTGGTTGGGCTGCCGATCTCTTATACTGTCCGGCGGTTCGCGAAATAGAGAAGTGTCTGCGTTCACCAATTTGATCGGAGTGGATGTTGCGGATTGCGACATGAGGGTGCGGCTTGAATGACGGCGCACCCGCCAGCAATGCACACGGCGAGTCCCCGGGGATGCGCCACGCCATTCGAAAGCTCGTCCCAGCCGCCCATTTCGGTTTCGGTTTCGTTGTACCATGGGCGCTGATGGCCTCATCAAGCTCACGTAGAGTTTTCCGCCGAACAAATTCGGCGTTGCAGAGGAGTTTCGGAGCAATCACCGGACTACGTACTGCGCCCGCGCGGCTGCGGCGGCATTGCAAACCTGCCTGTTCTGAAATTATTTTGGCGGGGATAGTAGCACTGTCCTTCGCCGTGCCAGGCCGGCCGCAATCGCAGACGAAAGTTCCTGAGAGCGGTGCCTCAGCTAAGAGCAACGCGTCCGCTAAGCCTCCGGGGAATGAGATTTGCGCTAAGTGCCACAGCAAGATTTTTGAAACGTATGCGGTTACGCCGATGGCGCGTGGGAGCGGCCCGGCAACGCAGGGGTTTCTTCCCGGGGAATTTCTACATGCGGCGTCGGGTGTGCACTATCGCGTGCATTTGGAAAATGGCGAAGTCTGGATGAGTTTTGACCGCGATGGCGACGCGCCTTTACATGGCAGACGAAAGCCTGAGTATTTTATCGGGTCAGGTCACCGCGGGAAGACCTTCACCTTTAGTGACGATGGCTTCTCGTTCGAATTGCCGATCAATTTCTACTCGCAGTCCGGTGGCGGGCCGGGCGGGGTGTGGGACATGGAGCCTAAGAGTCAGGGCGCGAAGGAGATGCCGCTGACTGCACCAGCGGCGTCGTCATGCCTTTGGGGTTGATCGAGGCGGATGCGGGGAATATTGATCGCGCGGCGGCGCTTTGGAAGCCGGCGTTTGAGCGAGCGCCTGGGAGAAGTTCGTTGGGAATCAATCTGGCGCGGGCGTTGTGCCTGAGCGGACATGGCGAAGAGTCGAAAAGGGCCATTGAGCGTGTGCTGGAGTTCAATCCGGATTCCTCGACGGCGCGCGGGATGTTGAAGCAGTTGGAACGTGGCGAAGTCAAATGCGAGGACAAATAAGTTGGGAATCGGATAGTGTTGGAAACGGCGGTCCTTCAGCGAACCATTGCTCACTTCTATCGCATTGAAACTGCGAAACTGAAGTCACAATTGGACGATTTGGCCGGTGGCCCGTCCGTTGGCATTTTGAACCTCTTCCAGCCAAAAGGCAGGAAAGACAAAGGCCTCGCGGGCCAAAGGATAGGCGGATAGTGAAACTTGTGTCGGTGAACACGGGATTGCCGCGGGAAGTGAAGTGGCACGGAAGAACGGTGACGACGGGCATTTTTAAGGAGCCGGTCGAGGGGCGGGTGCCGTTGCGCAGGTTGAATTTGGACGGAGACCGGCAGGCGGACCTGACGGTGCACGGCGGCGCGTACAAGGCGGTTTACTGCTACTCGCTAGGGCACTACGAATACTGGAAAAAGGAGTTGCCGGGGCGGGAATTGCCGATGGGGATGTTTGGAGAGAACTTTACGATTGATGGGGGCAGGGACGAACCGCTGGAAGAATCGGTCCATCTGGGCGACCGATTCTCGGTCGGAACGGCGGAAGTGGTGGTGACGCAGCCGCGGCTGCCTTGTTACAAATTGGGCGTGAGGTTCGGGTCGGACGACATGGTGAAGAGGTTTCTCGCGAGCGGGAGGACGGGATTCTATGTCGCGGTCGTGCGCGAAGGAGAGGTCGGCGCGGGCGATGAGATCATGGTGATTGGACGAGGTGCGGAGGCCGTTCCGATTTCGCAGATTACGCGATTGTATGTGGCGAGGCGGTTTGGAGAGGCGGAAATCCGTGCGGTGCGGCGCGCGTTGGAAGTAAAGGAGTTACCGGAGAGTTGGAAGGAGTACTTCCGGGAGCGATTGCAATATGCCGCGTCGGAGTGAGTGGGGTGCGGCGGTGGGCGTGCGCCACTTGTGATGTGACAGGGCATGGTTGGAAAACCAAGCAAATTGAGGTTTTTTGAGCGGGTGCGGCGGAAGGGACCCAAGATACGGGCAATGTTGGAGCGCAGCCGAGTGCGCAGTGAGTGAGCAACCAAATCATCCAGTTGCGCTCTAGGGGGCTTCCTGATAGGGGGAGCCCTCTCCCCTACTAAGCCAAGCCTGGAGCCGATTGGGATAGCGGTCCCTTCAAATCGGCTCCATCCCATTTCGGCGACTTGGTGTTGGCGCCCTCCGTCACCGAGCGCCATTCCCAGAGATACCCAAACGTAGTGCATGCGGCTGGCGGCGATTTCGTTGTGCCAGCTTGACGGGGACCATTGCGTTCGATAGCGTGAAATGTGCCTGCACGTGAAGTGAGCGAGAAGACCTTGAGAATCTTGTTTGTGGCGTCGGAGGGGCTGCCGTTTTCGAAGACGGGCGGCCTGGCGGACGTGGTAGAGGCGCTCCCGAAAGCGTTGGTGGCGCAGGGCCACGAGGTGGCGGTGGTGTTGCCGCGTTACCGCGAGACGAAGGCGACGGCCGTGGTAATGCCGAGCCTGACGATTCCGATGGGCGGGACGCGACTGCGGTTTCCGGCGATTGCCGACGGGACGCTGCTCAGCGGCGTGCGCTACTACTTCGTGGATGATCCGGCGTATTTCGACCGCGACGGGTTGTATGGCGGGAGCGCTGGGGATTATCCGGATAATGCAGAACGGTACGCGGAATTCTGCCGCGCGGCGATTGAGATTTCAAAACATGTTTGGCCGGCGGACGTGTTTCATTGCCATGACTGGCAGACGGCGCTGGTACCGGTGCTGCTGCGCACTTCGTATGGCGACGATCCGCTGGTGAAGGACACGCCGGTGGTGTTCTCGATTCACAACATGGGGTATCACGGGCAGTTCACGAAGGATGTGCTGGAGCGCGTGGGATTGCCGCAGGCGCTATTTCATCCAGCGGGGATCGAGTTTTTTGGAAGTGTAAATTTATTGAAGGGCGGATTGGTCTACTCGGACTATTTGACGACGGTCAGCCGAAAATATGCAGAGGAGATTCAGACGGCGGAGTACGGATCCGGTTTGGACGGAGTGGTGCGTAGCCGCGCGGACCGGTTGGTGGGAATTTTGAATGGCGTGGACTACAGCGCGTGGAATCCGGAGAAAGATAATCTGATCGCGGCGCGGTATTCGGCAAAGGACTTGAGCGGGAAGCAGGTGTGCAAGCAGGAACTGCTGGAGTTATTTGGATTGTCGCACGATCATCTGGAGCGGCCGCTGATCGGGATCGTTTCGAGGTTTGCGGACCAGAAGGGCTTCGACCTAATCGCGGAGAAAGCGCACGAGCTCATGCGCGAGGGTTTAGTGCTGGTGGTGCTGGGAACCGGCGAGCGCAAATACGAGGATTTGTTCCGGGCGCTGGCGGCCGCGTATCCGGGGCGCGTGGGAGTAAAGATCGCGTACGACAATGCGATGGCGCATAAGGTGGAGGCGGGCGCGGACATATTTCTGATGCCGTCGCGGTATGAACCTTCTGGGTTGAATCAGATGTACAGCTTGAAGTATGGTACGGTGCCGATTGTGAGAGCGACGGGCGGGCTGGACGACAGCATCGAGCCGTTCGATGTGGAACACGGCACTGGGACGGGATTCAAGTTCAAAGAATATTCCGGGGACGCGCTCTTGTACGCGGTGCGGCAGGCGCTGCATCACTATATGGATGAGCGAATCTGGAAGCGCATCCAGTTGAATGGAATGGCGAAGGATTTTTCGTGGAAGGGGCCCGCGGCGGAGTATGCGAAGCTGTATGAGGCGGCGCGGGAGGCTCGGGGATTGGGGCTGATTTCGCAAAACACGATGCAAGCCAGCCAGGCGGCGGGGCAGGGGAAAAGAAACCAAAAGCCTGTTGCAACATCTAATTAGAGTCACTAAGGAGACAGGCGGCTGCCCGGTCGGCAAGCTGCTGAGGACAAAGACTATGGCTGACAATTCAATACAAGCAGTAACGGATGGAAACTTCGAAGCAGAAGTGCTGACGGCGAGCAATTCGCAGCCGGTGATGGTGGATTTTTGGGCCGAGTGGTGCCGGCCGTGCCACATGCTGGCGCCGACGGTGGCGGAAATCGCGCACGACTATGCGGGCAAGCTGAAAGTGATGAAGCTGAACGTGGATGAAGCGATGAATTCAGCGGGACGCTATAACGTTCGCGGGATTCCGACGCTGTTGGTGTTCAAGAACGGGCAGGTGGTGGAGCAGATTGTCGGCGCGGTGCCGAAAGACCAGATCACAAAGGCGCTGGAGCGCCACCTGGCGTAATTTAAAGATAGAAGATGGGTGGGGCGTGTCGTACAGTTGAGTGCGACACGCCTTTTTTGTGCGTGAAGAGCACGCAATTTGAGCTCGGGTTAGGAGAAACGATTTGGCTACGGTAGAGCCGGCGGCAAGTACTTCGCGCACGATTAAAGGGGCGGATCATCCGCCGCTGCTGGCGGGGAATCGCGGGCCGGCGCCGGTGTCGCGGCCGGGGTTGCACGAGACGGTGCTGGGAATTCTAAGGGGCTTGCCACGGGGGCTGGTCCTGGATTGTCCGACGGGGGAAGGCGCGCTGGCGGAAGACTTGATTAAAGAAGGATTTGAGCTGCACTGCTGCGATTTGTATTCGGAGCTTTTTAGGCTGGATGGAGTGGACATCAAGCGCGGCGACCTGTCCGGGACGCTGCCCTACACATCGAAATCGTTTGATTACATCGTTTCGCTCGATGGGCTGGAGCACATCGATTCGCCGCCGCAGGCGTTTCGCGAATATAAGCGATTGCTGAAGCCGGGCGGACATTTGATTATCAGCGTTCCGAATATCATGAACATTGAAGAGCGGCTGAAGTGGCTGCTCTTCGGTTATACGTCGCATTTCAAGCCGCTTTCCGAGCAATATAAATCGAAGATTGACGATGACACAGCGGGGAAGCACGAGATCGTAGTGCACGCGAACCCCATCGGCTACAACGAATTGCGGTATTACTTGGAGTTGAATGGCTTCTCGATTCAGGATGTGCACCGCGACCGCGTCAAGGGGAACCAGTGGCTGTATTGGCCGCTCGTGGCGTTCATCCGGCTGTTGGGAAAGCTGACGCCGGAAGCACGGCGCAAGGATCGCTGGACGGAGGAGCTGGCGTCGGACCCGGTGCTGCTGGGCGGGAATACGATTATCATTCATTCGATTTTGCGCTAACCAGTCGACTCCACTCGGCGACTCTCAAGAAAACGCAACGATGAAAAAAGCTGCAGATGCGGTCGTTCGTTGTCACTGGGCAACAAGCGAACTAAACATTCCTTACCACGACGGGGAATGGGGTGTGCCGGTGCATGACGAACACACGTGGTTTGAGTTTTTGATTTTGGAGGGGGCGCAGGCGGGGCTTAGTTGGGACACGATCTTGAAGAAGCGGGGGCGGTATCGCGAAGTATTTGACGGGTTCAATCCGGAGAAAGTGGCGCGGTACGATAAGAAGAAAGTGCGGGAGTTGCTGGCCGACGCGGGAATCGTACGGAACCGGTCAAAAATCGACGCGACGATCGGGAATGCGCGCGCGTTTCTCGAGATCCAGAAAGAATTTGGCAGCTTTGATGCATATGTGTGGCGCTTTGTCGGTGGGAAGCCGCGGCAGAATACTTGGAAGACGCACAAGCGCATGCCTGCGTGGACGGCGGAATCAGATGCGTTGAGCAAGGATTTGCAGAAGCGAGGATTTCGATTCGTGGGTTCGACGATTTGCTATGCGTTGATGCAAGCGACGGGATTGGTGAACGATCACTTGGTCAGTTGCTTTCGATATGCGGAACTGTCTCGGTAGGACCGAGCGGTAGACTTGCTTGCGTTGAGGCCGGGGCGAGCTTACGATTAGAACCTGCCGTTTCGTGGTGCTTTCCATAGCAGTTTGTGCGAACTAAGCGCGGAAGCGTTGGGGTGTGTTGAGGAGTGAACGGGTTCCTTGCGAGACTCACGGCAAACAGGAATAGCTGTCCAGATGCGAGAGCGGAAGGGACAGGCAGGAATGCCTCTCCCACTTTAGGGGAGTAACCGGATGAAATCGGTGGTGGTGGTGGGCGCGCAGTGGGGCGACGAGGGGAAGGGCAAGGTGGTGGACTACCTTGCAGGGTCGTTTGATTACATCGCGCGAGTGGCGGGGGGACACAATGCCGGGCATACGGTCATCATCGGGAAGGACCGCTATGTGCTGCAGTTGATTCCTTGCGGGATTTTGCGGCCGAAGCAGCAGGCGGTAATCGGCACGGGCGTGGTGGTGGATCCGGCGGCGCTGGTGGCGGAGATCCAGACGCTTTCGAAAGCGGGGATTGACGTGAAGGGGCGCTTGCACGTCAGCAATCGCGCGCACCTGATTTTTCCGTATCACCGGGAACTAGACAAAGCGGCGGAAGGCGCGCGCGGGGCCGACAAGATTGGCACAACCTCGCGAGGCATCGGTCCGGCGTATGAAGACAAGATGGCGCGGCGTGGGCTGCGGATGTGCGACTTGCTGGAGCCGGAGTTGTTTCGAAAGAAGGCGGCGCACGTAGTGGCGGAGAAGAACCGTCTGGCCAAGGGCGCGTACGGCGCGGACATTGATTTTTCGCACGAAGTAGAAGAGACGCTGAAACTTGGGGAGAAGATTCGCGGGTACATTTGCGACACGGCGGAATTGGTGAATCGCGCGCTCGATGAAGGGAAGTCGGTGCTCTTCGAAGGCGCACAAGGCACGATGCTGGACATCGATCATGGGACGTATCCGTTTGTGACGTCATCGAGCGCGATATCGGGCGGGGCGACGACGGGCGTGGGGGTGCCGCCGACGAAGATCAAGCACGTGCTGGGGATTTCGAAGGCGTATACGACGCGCGTGGGCGGCGGGCCGTTTCCGACGGAGATGCCGGACCTTGAGGCGAACGAAGTGCGCGCGCGCGGGAAAGAGTTTGGAGCGGTGACGGGGCGGCCGCGGCGGTGCGGGTGGCTGGATTTGCAGGTACTGCGCTACGCGAAGATGATCAATGGGATCGATTCGCTGGTGATTACGAAGCTGGATGTTTTTGATACGCAACGGGAGATTCAGGTGTGCGTGGGGTACAAATATAAGGGCATGACGCTCAAGGAAATGCCAGCGCTGGCGGAGGAGTACGAGCACGTTACACCGGAGTATAAGACGCTGCCGGGATGGAATGAGACGACATATGGACTAAAGGAGGGGGCGAAGCTGCCGAAAGCGGCGATTGAGTACTTGCGGTTTATTTCGGAGTTTTTGCAGGTGGAGATTGGGATGATTTCGACGGGGCCGGAACGGGATGCGACGATTGTGCCGGCGGGGACGTTGTTGGCGCGGTGGCTTTAGGAATTTTGAGCGCAGAGACACAGAATTCTCAGAGAAAACGCGAAAAATGAAGATTGGCCGGGCTGAAGCCCGCCACTACGAATCCTCTTTTATGCTCAGCTACGAGCAATCACGGCAGACAGTTATCGAACAACTTAAAAAAGGGACAAAGCCGCCTGCGACTGCTGGTGTGAGCGTCTGGGAGGCGCTGGGATTGGTGTTGGTGCAGGAGGTGCGGACGGATCGGGAGTATCCGCCGTTTGACAGGTCTACGCGCGATGGGTATGCGGTGCGGGCGAAGGAAGTTGTGGCTGGCGAGAAACTGAAGTGCGTGGGAGAGATCAAGGCGGGAGATACCGTGCGCGAGGGCTTGGCGTCCGGGACGTGTGTGCAGATTATGACGGGAGCGGCAGTGCCGGCGGGCGCGGATGCCGTGGTGATGATCGAGCATACACAGCGCGAAGGCGATTTGGTGCGATTCGAACGCGCGGCGCAGGTGGGGCAGAGCATTGTATTGCGAGGGAGTGAGGCGGCGGCGGGGCAGACGATTCTGACTCCGGGGATGCGGCTGGGATACGCGGAGCTGGCGCTGGCGGCGCAAGTCGGGGCCGTGACATTGCAATGCACGAAGAAGCCGCGCGTCGCAATTCTTTCGACCGGCGATGAGGTTGTGCTGGTGGATAAGACGCCGGGAGAGTTTCAGATCCGCAACAGCAATAGCGTTTCGCTGGCGGCGCAGGTTCGAATTGCGGGGGGCGAGCCGGTGATTCTGGGAAATGCGGCGGACCGGGTCGAGGATTTGGGAGAGAAGATTGAGCGCGGGCTGAAGGAAGATGCGCTGGTGTTGTCGGGCGGAGTTTCGATGGGGAAGTATGACCTCGTCGAAAATGTGTTGAAGGCCATGGGGGCGGAGTTTTTCTTTGATGCAGTGGCGATCCGGCCGGGGAAACCTACGGTATTTGGAATCTGCCGGGGTAAACCGGTGTTCGGGTTGCCAGGGAACCCGGTTTCGACAATGGTGACGTTCGAATTGTTTGTCGTACCGGCGATCGATTTGCTGAGCGGGGCTGATGCGCGGGCACTGCCGCTGCTGGAAGCGCGGCTGGCGGAAGCAATGAACGAGAAACCGGGGCTGACGCATTTTTTGCCGGCGAGGATTGAGTGGAGCGGTCCAATGCCAGAAGTGAAGCCTTTGCGATGGCAAGGATCCGGGGATATTGCGGCGCTGGCGAAGGCAAATTGTTTTTTGGTGGTGCCGGCGGACCGGGAGAAGGTTGAGATTGGCGAGCGCGTGTCTGTGCTCATGAGGAAGGATGTCGTTTAGCCAGAAAAATGGCGAGGCTATCGCACTACGGGAAGAGGGGCGAAGTCAGGATGGTGGACGTGTCGGCGAAGGCGGTGACGACGCGGACGGCGGTGGCCCAGGGATTTGTGAAGATGAAGCCGCGCGTGGTGCGGGCCGTGAAGCGGCTGAAGAATCCCAAGGGGAACCCACTGGAAGTGGCGCGGATCGCGGGAATCGCGGCGGCGAAGCGGACCGCGGAGTGGATACCTCTTTGTCACCCACTGCCGCTGACGCACATTGATGTGACCGCACGGCTATGCCAAAATGGCGTGGAAGTGCGATCCACTGTAACGACGACAGCTCAGACGGGCGTGGAGATGGAAGCCCTGGTCGCCGTTGCCGCCGCAGCCCTCACGGTTTACGACATGTGCAAAGCTCTCGATAAAGGGATGGAGATCACGGATATTGTTCTGGCCGAAAAGACCGGTGGCAAGAGCGGGGACTTCCGTCGAAAGACGGCTTCGTTGAGGCGCGGGAGATGAGCGCCGCAGGCGGAAAAAGCGTAAAGCTGCTGCTGGCGGATGACAATCCACTGGTGCGGGACTTGATCGCGAAGGGGCTGGAGCCGTTTTGCGAGGTCGAGACTTCCACGGATGGCGCGGATGCGCTGCTGAAAGTGATTGATGCTCCGCCGGACGTGATTCTTTGCGATTACAAGATGCCGGGATTGGACGGCAGGCAGCTTTTCGAGAAGCTGCGCGGGCGCGAGGCGACGAAGCACATACCGTTTTTGTTTATGGCCAGCCGGCCGGACATCGAGGAGCGGCTGAGGCCGCTGGTGGATGGCGTCGAAGATTTCATTACCAAGCCGTTCTTGATCAAGGATTTGGTGCGCATCGCGAAGAAGGTTGTGGACCGGCTCCATCTGGAAAAACTGCAGAAGAAGGCCAAGCGCCCAGGGGTCATTCAAGGGCGGCTGGAAGAGATGAGCATGATTGACCTGATGCAATCGCTGGAGATGGGACAGAAGTCGTGCCGGTTGGTCGTGCAGCACGATGGGGCGCAGGGCGAATTGTATTTTGCGAGCGGGCAGTGCCGCGATGCGAAGATTGGCGGGATCGAGGGCGACGACGCGGTTTACAAAGTCGTTTTGTGGACGGCTGGGGAGTTTGAGATTGATTTTAACGCCGCGAATGCCTCGACGCGGACGACCACCACGAAGAACACCACGGGCCTGCTGATGGAAGCGATGCGGTTGATGGATGAATCCAACCGCGATGCTGTCCCGACGCAATGAATGTCCGGAAGAAACCGTCCTCATGCGCGTAGCGGTCCTTACTATTAGCGATTCCGTTTCCAGAAATGAACGCGAGGATGTGTCGGGTCCAGCAGTGGTCGCGGTTTGCCGCGGGCTGGGGTGGGAAGTTACGTCGGCGCTGCGCGTGTCGGATGATCCGGCGAATATTCGCGAGCAGTTGCGGGAATTGGCGGATTCGGGGCGCGTGGATGTGCTGCTGACGACCGGCGGAACGGGGCTGGGGCCGCGGGACAATACTCCGGAGGCGACGCAAGCGGTGGCGGACCGTATTGTGCCGGGAATTCCGGAAGAGATGCGCCGCAAGGGACTGGAGCTTACGCCGACGGCGGTGCTTTCGCGCGGCACAGCGGCGGTGCGGAGCAAGACGCTGATCGTTAACCTGCCGGGAAGTCCGAAGGGTGCGGTGGAATCGCTGGATGCGGTGGCGCACCTTTTGCCGCACGCAGCGAAAGTTCTGCATGGCGCTCGGCACGATTAACTGCGGTATTTCCTGCCAAACAAGATTCTTGGGTTGACCGATTTCGCAATCGAGTCAAGAATGCTTGCATCATGGCGACTAAACCATCCGACAGAAAACTAGCGGTCCTCGGTGCGGGAAAACTCGGCGGGATTTTGTTGCGGGCCTACCTGAAGCAGGGGCTCTTTTCGCCGAAACACGTTGCCGCGACGGTGAAGCACGGCGAAAAGGCGGCGGCGCTGGCGAAGGAGCTCGGCGTGACCGTGACTAC
>Ga0210409_10002340_pt1 | contig 22701 bp, 22 predicted proteins | sample IncBWH17MmetaG_FD_161649 | JGI IMG/M metagenome (GOLD analysis project Ga0210409, IMG submission 161649) | Forest soil microbial communities from Barre Woods Harvard Forest LTER site, Petersham, Massachusetts, United States - Inc-BW-H-17-M | ecosystem: Environmental > Terrestrial > Soil >...
CACTTGCAACGCCGATGGGACGGCCAGCTGCCGGCTCACGTGTCCTCCCGCGAGCTGCACGATTCCCGGCGAGGGAACGTGCCCGGTCAACTCGTCGTGCACATTTGGCACATGCAACGGGAGCAGCGGAACCGTGCTCACTTGCTACTGCTACTCGGGCAACAACGCCTATTGCAATACGGTTTCGTGCGGGGAAGCCGGGAGCGATTGAGCAAACGCGCTACATGGCGCATGGCGCTGATTGCCGGATCTCAGCGATACGTGATGAGGGCCGCCTCCGCGCCCTCGAAGTGGCCATGTTCGTTGAGAGTGCTCAGGTGCACCGTCTTGCCGTTGCACAAGAGCTTCGTCACGGAGCCGTTCGCGAGCTTCGAGTTCAGGCTCAGGGTATCCTCGGCCCTCAGGTTCAGGAGGGCGCCGCAGACCGCGGCGATCGGCCCGCCCGAGGTGAACACGAGCGCCCCCTGCGACTTGGCGAGGCACGCGTTCAAACGCGTCAGCGCACCGTTCACGCGCGAGCGGAACGCGGGCCAGCTTTCCGCGTATTCGGCGTCGTGACCGCCGCTCACCCACCGGCCCATCGACGCCAGGAAGATCTCCTGGAAGCGCCGGCGCGGGTCGCTACTCGCCGCCAGCTCGGCGGCCATGGCCGCCGGGTCGGCGTAGCGCGGGTCGTAGACCCGAAGGACGTTCACATTGTCGTATTCGTTCCAGTCGGAATCGCTCTCCCATTGCGCGGGAGCACCCATCGCCTCGAGGCACCCGCGCGCCGTTTCCTCGTGGCGCCGCATCGTTCCGCTCACGATGCGGTCGGTCCGCGGGCGGCGGGTCGCAAGGGCTCGCCCAAGCACCTCGGCCTGGGTGAGCCCGACCTCCGAGAGCCGGTCGTAGTCCGCGGCGCCGAAGGACGCCTGCGCATGGCGAATGAGGTAAATCGTGCCCATTGGTATCCCGAGTCTGCAATTCCTTCGGAATTGTGGACTCGGGATACTACCTCCGACCCTCGTCGGCTGTCGCCGACGACGTCGGAGGGGATGGTCTGGTGGGGCGCTGCGCGCCCCGCCGCTCCGCGTTCGCTACGCGGCGAGCCTCCCCGGCATCGCCTTCGGCGAACGTCGTGCTGTCGCACGACGCAGAGAAAGAGAGAAGATACGGTGGTGCAGATTCGTTCTCGCTGCGACTTCGCGCGAGCGAAGTCGTTCGCGAGCGATGCGGGGGAGCCTCGGCACGTAGCGCTACACGGCGCTGCGAAAAGCGTCCCGCGGGATAGAGCGTTCCTGGTCGGGGGCGCATACCCCTCGTGCACGAGCTGCGGACGCCGACGCGCGCTGCTCTCCGAGTCCGAATCCGTATGCGACTCGGAGTCGGCGTCGGATTCCGAATCGGAGATCGGATTCCGAGGTCGGGCATCCGAATCGGACTCCGCCTCGGTCAGCAGCCCGTGCGAGGGGGGCGAAACGCGACGGCTCGCGAGCCATGCCAAAACGCGCGTTCGGCTACTCACGCCAGCGCCAGTGACGCGGTCTTTAGAAAACCATTCCGATTCGCAGCAGGTCCACCGTGGGCAGGATGCTGCTGCCGAGCGCGTCCGCCGTGCGCTGAGCGCCGGGAACGAGCGCGAGGGGCAAGCTGCTCGTTGTGTCCGCGACGAGGGGAACTTGCACACCCACCTCCATGCCAAGCGCAAGGCCGGCAGCGGACGTCGAGAGAAACCCGATGCGCGGATTGATGAACCACGAGTCGAGCGACAGCGACTCGTTGGCTGAGCCGTACGGCGCGACGGTGACGGCCGTATCGGCGCCCACGTGTTGGCGGCCAGCGCGCACCCCGACGAAAAAGCCATGACGGAACGGGAAGAACCGTACGTCGCCGGCAAGCGACCAGAGACTCGTGCGCACGCCATCGACGGTCAGATCCGGAAGTACGCCGTACTCGGCTCCGAGTGCGACGCTCTCTCCCAACAAAGTCAGTGCTTCGATCGCCAGCGGCCTCGGAAAACCCACACCGCCGATCACGCCGACGCGCAGCGGGCGCACGCTTTCACGCTGTGTATGATCAGCCACGGGCGGCGGCCCATCTTGCTTGGGCGTGGCGCTCTGCGCACTAGCCGCCTTTGCCCATGTGATCAGCCCAAGGGCAAAGACAATCGGGGCCGCTCGACAACTCATCCGCATCTGTTTGACCTCCACAACAATCAGATGCGCGCGATCCATTCATTATTTCGCAACACCACGTTTGCATCGTTTAACGCGGCTTTATGATGGTCGTAAGGGCCTACAGGCTCAACCGCAGTTCCAAGGAAGCTGCACTGAGTCCGGACACACGTCAGTTCAGGACAAACGCGCTAGACGCGCCCGTGCCTTCCAATTCGTAGGTTACTGGTACGTGCAATAGGTCGGAAAGCTCGACGGGAGAACGCCATTGTAGGGATCAGTCAAAACGCCGAACGGATGATCCTTGCAGAACCGCCATTGCGCCGCGATGACGTCGGCCGGCGCGCCGCATTGACCGCCGCCGTGATTGCAGTCGACCACGTAGCCGCCCGGGGGCATGCTGCCCGAGGCTGCCATCTTGACGGCCATATCTTCGCTCAGGCTCGTCATGGAGAAGTCGTAGACGACCACATCGCTGCCGGCAGCGCCATGCGTCGTGATGAGCGAGGGGACGTGGGAGTCCTGGAAAGTGCCGGGGGACAATACGCCGCCCGAGTTGGGCATCGCGCAAGCCAGATAGCTCGAACGATAATAGAGCATCGCCCCGGTCTGCAGCCCGCCGGCACCGCATCCCGCGGCGATGATGCGGCTCGTGTCGATGTTGAGCTGTTGCACCGCGCAGGCCAGGATTTGGTCCGCGGTGTTGAAGTCGCCAGTGTAGAAGGTGGCCGGTATCGAGCCGGACGTGTTCGTCCCCATCCCCGTGGTGGACTCGAATGAAGCGACAAGGCCGCCGCCGCTGACAACCTCCCGCGTCTGGTCGGCGAGGAAGCTCGCCGCTTCCTGAGGGCTGCTGGCGTCGCTGTGCCAATAGAAGACCAGAGGGGCGCCCGCGCCGCCGGGGTTGCCGGACCAAACAAGCACAGTCTGGCCATTGATTGTCACCGTGGCGCCCGAAAGACCCGTGAGCATGGGGCATGTGCCGTTCACCGGAGGGATCGTCGCCATACCTGAGCCCACGATCTTCGAGCCGCTGCTGCTCCCGGACCCAGCGTCGGACCCAGCGTCTGAACTATTGGAGGGCGTCCCGCCCGAGCTGCTGCTCCCCGACCCCGAACCAGAACTGCCGCTGCTGCTCGCCGACCCAGAACCGGAACTGCTGCCGCTGCTTCCGGAGCCCGATTGGCCTCCCGACGAGCCGCTGCTCAACGAACCGCTCCCCGAACCGCTGGTCGAACCATTTGGCGTGCCGCTTGGGCCGCCTGTCGAGCCGCCGCTACTGCCACTGCCCCCGCTTGAGGTGCTCCCGCCCGCAGCGTTCGTATTCGAGTTGGTCCCGCTGCTATTGCCCGGCGGCTGGTTGTTCCGTGAACTCGGCGTCGTCCGCGAGCCCGAACACTCCCAAGCGCCGCCCGCGAGTGCCGCGACAAGCCAAGGGGTCCATCCAATCTTGCTCATGGTCACACCCTCCAATCAAGTTCGGACGGTCAGCGCCGGCCTACACTACGACGTCCTAGGCGCCACGCCAGGCCAACGCGTCTCTTTTGACCGACCCACCAGACGGGGTTCGTGCATCGGCTACATCAAGTCCACCGGTTCCCGAGCGTCGCGTTCGCGCGCTCTCTCCCGAGCTCGACGTATTGCTTCCGGAAGACCTGACTCGTGAACCCCGAGAACGCGTTGCCGGCGAGCGGTTGCAACGGCCGGATAGACACGACTTCGATGGGCTTTCGACCTGCCCATCCGATGGCGCTCTTGACCTGCTCCAGTGTGGCCTGAGGCAAACCGAGCTCGGCGAGGTTTCGCAGGCCTCTATTCACGTCTTCTGCTTCGCGCAGATCCCGGTAGAGGCGCTCGTTTCCGAGCATGTCTGCCAAGTGGCCCACCAGATCGGGCCCGCGCAGATCGGACACCAGCGGGGACACTTGCACGGCAGGCACGACGACGACGACCGCGTCGATCCCATCTCCCTCCAGCGCATACTTGATCGGCGTATTGTTCACGACACCGCCGTCGAGGCACGGTCCGGCGCCGTCACCCGCATCGAAGGGCGCGAAAGCGATCGGGAAGGAAGCGGATGCGACGGCCGCGCGAAAGATCCGCGCCACGCCTTCGTCGCTTTCGAAGTCTCGCTCGTCGAACCGGAAGACACGCTCGTACGTAGTGGCCGGATCGGAACCGATTTGTCCTAACGCGCCGTTCAACGCCGCGACGACCAACCGCAGACCGACGGTGCGAGACGATTTTCGGGGCTTGATGTTCGACGACAGAAGCCTGAGAAGCTTGTCGTGGTCCGAAACTCCACGAAGTTGGAGGAGGTCCCGTGCATCGAGGTCGAAGACGTGCGTCAGGGTCGCCTCGTCTTCCCATAATTGAACAAGCCTTGATGTCGCATTGGGGGCGTCGCCCCCGCAAACCCCGTTCGCCAACATCGTCGCATTGAGCGCTCCCGAACTCGAGCCGACGATTTGAACGATCTCGACGTTGCGACGGACCAGGACCTCGAGTGCACCGGCTTCGAACGCGCCTTTTGCAACGGCCCCTGCGAGAATGACCGCGATCTTCGCTGACATGCACTCCACCGTAGGTCTCGTCGGTCGGCGGAGGCAACGGACCTTTTGTGCGGGGACAACGCCTGACGACTTGCCGCCCAAAGAACGCGCGGCATAGTGCTTGCTGTCGGTCGGCGCGATGAAGATCTCCAAGCCCCTCCCGGCGAATTGGACCGTGTCCGAAGGGCGCGACGCGTACCTGGCCGAGAACGCCTTTTCGCTCGAGAGCTACGTGGCGCCGACTAGCAAGATCTCGGCGCGCCTCCCCGGTTTCACGTTGCGAATCCGTGTGCCGAATCCGGCGGCGAGGCGCAGAGCGATACCGCTTCACGACCTGCATCATGTGGTGACGGGCTTTGGCACCGACGTCGTCGGCGAGGGTGAAATCTCCGCGTGGGAGATGCAGCGCGGATTCGGCGCAATTGGCCTCTATCCGCGGGCGCTGATCGTATTGGCGTTGGTCGCCGGGCTGCTCGTGGCGCCTAGGCGGACGCTGCGAGCGTGGGGCGCATGCCGCGGCGAGTACTCGCTCTACCACCAGCGGATCGCTTACGACAGGATCCTCTCGATGCGGATCGGGGAGCTACGCGCCATGCTGGGCATGCCTGAAGAGGGTCTTGCCACTGCGCCGCGCAGGCTCCACGCGCTTGCGCCGCGATCGGCATTCCAGCAACGGTGAGGTCAACCCTCACGCTCGCTCACGCTCGCCAGCTGCCGGTCGTGCGTGCGCGAGAGCAGCAGAAGCGATGCGATCGCACCGAGCAGCGCGCAGAACATGTCCCATTGCGTGTCCCAGGGGTCGCCCTGCGTGCCGAGGAATGCGTCGGCCTGGGAGCCTTCGGCTTCCGCGACCGCCCACTCGACGAGCTCGTAGGCAGCGCTGACGGCCAGGCATGCGCACACGACGATCGTGAAGAGCCACCCGCCGCGGCGAAGAGGCGTTTGGCGCAAAAAAAGTTCGCGGGAGACGATCGCAGGCACGAAGCCCTGCATCAGGTGTCCGAACCGGTCGTAGTCGTTGCGCGCTAGGTGCAGAGCGTTCTGCACGTAGAACCCAACGGGCACGTTGGCGTACGTGTAGTGGCCGCCGACCATGAGCACGACCGCATGCAGCGCGATCAGGCGGTACGCGAGGGGCGTGAACCGAAAGCGCCGATAGGTCGCGCAGAGCACCGGCACGGCGATGAGGATCGGGGCGACCTCCAACACCCAGGTGAACCGGTCGTGCGGCGCGATGCCCGAGACCGCTAGGGCCGCGAGGGTGGCGCCCAGCAGCACCGCCGGCTCGCGATCGGCGGAGTCCAGCGTCGCTTCCCCTTGCACCATGCGGGTCCCCCCTCCTCGGACAGCTTAGCAAGTACGCGTGGATTGCGCGTTGTCGCAGAACGGATTGCGTCACGCCAGGTATCGCTGGGCTCTTCGTCCAGATGGCTACCTGTTTGATCGGCACGATCTACCGCTTGCTCGCATTCCTTTTCGTTGGCGGACTCGTGTCGTCCCGGTGGCGTGCGCTTACTCGACACGCGTCCTCGTCGCTTCCTCGATTCATGTGTTCCACGTCACGGAACGACGCGCTAAGGCGGGCTCAAGTACGGATTCTTTTCGATCTCGTCCGCTGGCTCCGGCTTCGGCACGGGTGCGGCGGACTCGACAGGCGCCGAATCCAGACATTCGGGCTTGAATTTCACGTGCCCGCGCTCATCGACATAAGACGGCTTCTCGCAACTGGGTCTTGCGGACGGCGTCGGAGTCACTGACGAGGGAGCCGGCGTCAGCGCTGCGCGCGGGAGCGAGCGTGGCAGGTCAGGCACGGCCTGACTTGGAAGATCCGTTACTTCAAACGTAGGAATGCGAGATGACGAATCCAGCGGCGGCGCAGGCGGCGGCGATGCCTTAAGGTCGGCCGGTCCCGTTACACCACCCCCGAGCGCTGGTGCCGATGGAGCTGCGACCGCAGAGGCGACCGGATTCAAGTCGATCAAGCGATGGGGTGATTGCGATCTCAGCATGAACGCACTGACTGCCCCGGCCGAGGCGAAGAGGCCGACCACGAAAGCGCCTAGCGCCACTCGCGGATTCTTGCCCAATAGGCGATACGATCGCCCCCAACTCAGTTTCGCGCCAGTGCGAAAGCCGCGAGTGCCGCTCTGCTCAACCGGGGGTACGGACGACCATTGCGCGGAAGCGACCACGGGAAGCGTCCTCGATGCGTCGGCCGGCGACGGCGCAGGCGACGTCGATGCCTCGAGCGGCTGCACTGCCGACTCGACGACTCCCTCAGAGCGAGCGTCAGCGACTACGATGCGCGTAACAACGTCGCTGTTCGATTCGGGAGCGCTGTCTTCGGGCCACGCTGTCTTGGCTGGAGCGCGACGCGCTCGCCCCCGTCGAGGCATGAACTCGGCTAGCGCCCCCGCGAGAGCAGCTGCGCTGGCGAATCGGTCATCGGGATCCTTCTGGAGACACCGCACGACGATCTGCTCGAGAACCCAAGGGATCTCCGGACGCATTTCGCGCGGCGCCGTGGGCTCGCTGTTCGCAACGCGAAAGGCCAGATCGAGTAGCGACTCAGCCTCGAAGGGAAGGCGACCGGTCAGAAGCTCATAGAGGGTCGCGCCCAACGCCCAAATGTCCGCCCGGGCGTCCACGTCGCGCGCGGCGCGCATTTGTTCCGGCGCCATGTAAAAGGGAGAGCCGAGCAGGCTGCGCGGCTGCGTCGAGTACAGTTTGGCCGTGGAGCTGCCCAGACGCTCGACCTTGGAAATGCCGAAGTCGAGCACTTTGATGCAGGGAGTGCCGTTGGGCCGCGTTGTCAGAAATAGATTCGACGGTTTTACATCGCGATGGACGATGCCGGCGCGATGAGCCTCCTCGAGCGCGTCGCACGCCTGAGCGATAAACTCGACCGCGCTACCAATCGGCTGAGGGCCCGTGTTCGACAGGAGCTCGGCTAGATCCGACCCCTCGAGGTATTCCATTACGAGGTACGGAGCTCCGGACTCGAGTGTGCCGACATCGGAGACGCGGGCCACGTGTTCGCTTCGTAACCGCGCTGCCGCGCGCGCCTCTCGCAAGAATCGCCTGGCAAGCTCCGCGTCGGCCAGCGCCTCGTCGGTCATGAACTTGAGTGCGACAAGGACATCGAGCTGAACGTGCCGCGCCGCGACGACAACACCCATGCCGCCCGAACCGAGCACCTTCTCGACCCGATACTTGCCGGCGAGTACGTCCCCCTCCACAACTCGTTCGCCCATTCCCGACTACTCCGCCGGCACCCGACCGCGGGCCCCTGCCTAACCCGCTGAATCTGAGCCGCCTTTGCCGACGCGTCAATCGAGAAGCGAATCCAGTTGTGCGAGCCGCGCGTAGCGCAGCCGGGCGTGGCGAGCCGGCAGGGTTTCCATGCATGCACTGTCAGCGCAATCTTGCTTCTTCTCAGCTCCAATCCTCGAGCACCAACCCCCGAATGCGCCCGACGCCCCACGTTACCAGTCTACGAGTGTCGATCCACCTGCAAGCGTGTGTGCCGCGATGGCGACGTCGAAGTCGAAGCCAGGCCAGCCAGATCAACGACAGCCGCGACGGCGCGTGGCGCATCAAAGGAGAACAGCCAACAGCGGCTTTGCCCACTGCGGGCACGACGTCAGCTCGCAGCGGAAAAGGAGCCTGCCCGCTTTCCAGTGAAGAAGTTCCCTCGGCTCGGGACGATGTCCTCTCTTCGGATCCGCCTCCGCGCTGTTGTCGAGCACTCGAAGCTCCGTTAGGCGGGGGGTGAGCTTGACGAGGTTCTGCAGGCTCGACGTGTAACGCTCGCGGACCTTGGCTTCGGGTATTTCATGTCCGCCTGCCCTCACCCGGGAGCGAATGCGTGCCAGGTGTTGGTCGACGCGCTCGAGGCCCACGTAGAACACCGCGACCTCGAGCCCCTGGTCGAGAGCCTCGAGCAGAAGCCTCGTGATCGTGGCTCCTCCGAGGGTGGTTTCGAAGGTGAAGTCCGCTCGATCGCGGATGGCATCCTCAAGCCTCTTCCTTCCCTCGCTCCAGGCCCGGCTGTTCGCCTCAGCCAGGTCCATCGAGGGCGATGCGGTCAGAAATCGGCGGGTCGCCTCGTCGGGGTTGAAATACTCGCCACCCGACTGCCGAAGACGTTCTCCCGCGACACTGCTTTTGCCCGCACCATTGACGCCGGCGATGACGGTGATGCGAGCTTTCTCAGCCACGCCCCTTGCGTGCCCCTGCCAGGGCGGCCTCCCCCAGCTGCTCGGGCGATGCAGAGAATAGACTGCGGGCGGCTGCGCGCGCCTCGCGGGTGCGCATGCGCGCGACCAGGTCGTCGAACTCGCGGGTGAGTGCCAGGAGGTCGGGTTCGTGCTTCGCGAGGAGCGCATTGACGCGATCGACGGACAACAGCACCGCTTTCGGCGCATCGTGCTTGGTGATCACGACCGCACCGTCGACAACGGCGGTCTCCAGCAGACTGCCGAATTCGTTCTTCGCATCAGTCGCCGGGACGGAACGGACAGCGCCCGAAGGGCGGAGTACGGCCCGAAGGGTCGCGAGCACATGGCGGGTATGGGTGACGCCCGCAGCCACGACCCGCTCGAGATCGTTTGCCTGTGCCGGCTTCTTGAGCACCTGAAAGACCCCAGCCTCCACCGCCTTGGCCGCAAGCTCGTTCGTGAGCTCGGCGGCGAGCAGAACAACCGCAGCGGCCGACCCGTTCGCCCGTAGGCGCCGAATCAGCGACAGCCCGTCGATCCGCGGAAGCTCGAGGTCCACCAAGAGGACGTCGAAGGCTTCCTTGGCGCCTAGCGCGAGTGCTGCGGACTCGTCCGCTACGCGGCGCGTCTGGAATCCAGCCTTCGCCAGGCGCTTCGCTCGTGCCTCGGCTCCGCGCGATGCTTCGACGAGCAGCACGCGGCCCTTCGCACCGGTCGCCATGTAGTCAGCATAGCCATTATGGCTAAATTGGCCAGGGCGCTCAGAAAGCGCTGCCGCTGCTCGACCCGCCGCTGCCTCCGCCGCTGCTGCCCCCTCCTCCGCCTGCGCAGAGCAGGACCTGTCCGCAGCTGACCTGCGGGCCGGGCGGCAGGTCGAGATCGCACCCCGGGAGGCAGCAGCTCCCGTTGTAGTTGACTTCGCCAGGCGCGCAGCAAAGTCCGCCCTGGCACGTCTCGCCGGACGGGCAGCAATTGAGCGCATGGCCGCAGCCGTCGGAGTGGCCGCAGCCGGTGTTGCCGAAGTCCGCGCAGGTCTTCGGCGTGCAAACTTGGCAGGCGGCATTGACGCAGACCTCGCCCGCGCCGCACGGGCTGCACGACTTCTTTACGCCGCAGCCGAGATCGACCGGCGCGCAGCCTGTGACCCATCCGGCATCGAGCGCCCAGCCGCACGTCCTCGGCGTGCAGCAACCGCCGTCGTCGCATTCCTCGCCGGGCACGCACATGCCGCAGGAAACCGCCGGTCCGCATCCGTTGCTGACGCTGCCGCAGATCGCGTTCCCGCAAGAGGGCGGCGTGCAGGGTGTGCACGTGCCGCTCACGCACTTGCTCGCGCCGGTGCAACCGCCGCAGTTGACGTTGCCGCTCCCGCACGCGTTTTGTACGGTGCCGCATTTTGCGGCTCCGCCCGCATTGCACTCCGGAGCGGGCGCCGTGCACACGCCGCCCACGCACGAATGACCCGCAGGACACGAACACTGCATCGAGTTGCCGCAACCGTCGTGCACGGTTCCACAAAGATGCGTTTGCGCGGACAGCTGGCAGGTGAGCGGCGCGCAGCCGTCGGAGCTCCCTGCTTCGTGAGAGACCGAGCCAGAAGGGACGCACTGGTTGGCGACGCAGTCCTGCCCCCCAGGACAGCCGCCGCAGTTGATCGCGACGCCGCACGAGTCGACGCCGAGATTGCCGCACTTGCCCGCGCAGGCCCTGGGCTGGCAGCTTTGCATCGTAGCGTTGCCGCCGGTGCTCGCGCACACTTGACCGGCCGCGCACGGTGCGCCGCACGCAAACACATTCCCCGTGCATGGGTCCACGTAACGGCCGCATTGGGCACCGGGCGGACAGCCCATGGTGGGCGTGCACGCGTCGGAGCCGTCGGGAGCGGCGCCGTCGAGCGAGAAAAAGCCGCTGCCGTCGTCGCCCGGTAGAGTCGAGTCGTCTCCGGTCGGAACGACATTCGCCGCGTCGTTGGACCCGCCCTCGCTTGCCGCGGACGCATCGTGCTGTTCCGTGCCGCACGACGCGGTTGCCACAGCTTGTGCGCACGCCAGCGCCGCCGACACGGCAAGCGTCGCCCAGGCGCGCGTAATCGTAAGTCTCCCCACGATATCGATCGTACGGAACGCCCTTCGCTCGAGCAAAGCGGATGCACGTGTCTAGGGAGGCCGCCTCAGCTCGCCTCGCACCTTCAGCGCAGCGGTGGCGTCATCCGCAAAAGTGAGCGAACGTGGGCACATGCTGACCCTCGTCGCTGAGCCCATCGAACTGTACGCTGCTGCCCACTCCGATCCGGTCCCCGAGCTGCTCGATGAGCTGCGCCGGGAGACGCACGAGAAGATGCTCCTGCCGCAGATGCAGGTCGGACGCATCGAGGGTGCCCTCCTTAAGATGCTCGTTCGCCTTACCGGCGCGAAGCGCGTGCTCGAGGTAGGCACGTTCACCGGCTACTCGGCGCTTTCCATCGCCGAAGGGCTCCCGGACGACGGCATCGTCATCACGTGCGACATGGACCCGGAGGCGACGGCGATGGCGCGCCGATACTTCGCAAGAAGCCCGCACGGCAAGAAGATCGACCTGCGTATGGGACCTGCGCTCGAGACGATTGCCACCTTGGCGCCGCCGCTCGACCTTGCCTTCATCGACGCCGACAAGGGCAACTATGCGCGCTACTACGACGCTGCGCTCGCGCTGCTACGGCCGGGCGGACTCATCGTCGCCGACAACGCCCTTTGGAGCGGTACCGTGGTCGACCCGAAGACCGACGATGCGCGCGCCATCGCTGCGTATAACGATAAGGTTGCGGCCGACGAACGCGTCGACAAGGTGCTACTCACGGTACGCGACGGGATGCTATTGGCGCGCAAGCGGTAGGCGTTTCGATCCGACAGAAAGTGGCCCAATGACAGTAATGAGGGGCTCGTGAAATTGCACACCCTGCTTGGAGAGGTCATAGTGGCAGCGGAGAATTTCAATGAGTTGGCGCTGTCCGCTGAAATGGCTCGGAACCGTGCTCCTTTTCGCTCCGGGGTGCAGCTCGGCGGATAACCCAGGCTTCACCGACGGCGAGGGAGGCGATGACGGCGGCGGCGGTTCCGAGGCGGGCAACCTGCTCCCTCCGCTCTCCGACGGTGGCCTGTTGATCCATTCCGATGGGAGCGGCGCGGCTGGCGCGTGCAAGGCGGGCCATTACACGGGAATGTTCGCGGGGACGTACTCCTCGTTCCTAACCTTCGTCGGCGTGCCGATTCCCGTCGTCGGCAATGTCGACCTCACGCTCCAGCAGGCGGTCACCAACGTCGGCGAGTTTCCGATGTACACGATTTCCAACGGCAAGGTTTCGGGCACGGCCGACGGCATCGTCGCGCAGTACCAATGCGACATCGTGGGCACGCTCGATTGCGCGGCGAAAAAGCTCGTCAACGGCGGACTGCGAAACTGCGTCTATTGCGTGGGCGCTTTCTTCGACGATGCGGGCAGCTGCCTCGGTGTGGCCGGTATGTTCGAGGGGCCGCTCACGGCGGACTACGACAGCTCCACATTCTCGTTCGTGAACGGCACCTGGAACGGCAGCGAACAGCTGACCGACAGCGGCGCGATGGTTTCGGATTCCGGCTATCTCGGCCCCGGCAACTACGGTGGCAGCGGCACTTGGAGTGCTCAGTACACGCCGTGACCCACCTACGTCACTGCACGTCGAATTGGAGCGTCACATGCACTGCGACGAGCACTGCTGCATTAGGCAATTCTGAAACGGCATGAAGCTGTTGCTGCACGCCGAGTCGACCTTCTGAACGCACCCGATGAGGCAGTTGGTATCGTTGCACATGCACCCCTCGTAGCAAGCGACGTAGCCGCTACACGAACTATTGACCGCCGACAGCTGTGACCCGCAGCTGCTCTGTAGACATGAGGAGCACCCCGGGCTTCCTGCTCCCGTCGAACCCGTGGCGCCCTTGCAGGTCGGGGCCGAAGAGCCTCCATTGCCATTGCTGTTGTTCGAGCTTCCACATGCAACGAGCAGGACGACTGCAGGCAGCGCCGCGGAAAGAAGCAGTCTGGATACCTTCATGAAGATCCTCCTTCGTGGGAGTCAAGCAAGCTTGTCGCTCGGAGGGCAAGATTCCGAAGCAACCCGAATCGACAACCGTTAGGGGCTTTCGGCGACATCCTCGCGTACACACTCGTCCGGCGTCTTGTCTTTGCGTAGGCCCTGGAAGGAGGGATGCCGCAATTCACTGGCGCTTGTCCACTCGATGAACTCCACCTCGCCGACGTGCTTCAGACGTGACCATCGGGCGCCAGCCAGGCGGGGCGCATCTACGACCGGCGGCTCGTCGATGTGGTCGTGCTCGAGGAGCTTGCCTATTCGCGCACGCATTTCGCTGGTGAAGCCGGTTCCCACCTTGCCCGCGAAATGAAACGCCCCGTCCGTCCCTTTGAGTGCGAGGAGCAAAGCGCCCACCTCGCCGACGCGCGTGCCAAGCAAGGGGACGTACCCCGCGAGGGCAAACTCTTGACGCTTCGTGCACTTGAGCTTTAGCCAAGTGAGGCCACGACCGCCGCCATATGGCGAGCCCTTTTCCTTGGCGACGATCCCTTCCATCCCCGAGGAGCAGGCCGTGCGCAAGATGTCGCGCGGTTCGCCGGGAACGGCGGACGAGAGCGCGATGACGCTGTCCTTTGATGGTGTGCCGAGCACTCGGGCGAGCGCGTCGCGACGTTCCTCGAGCCTGAGCTGACGCAGGTCTCGGCCCTCGCGCCACAAAAGGTCGAAGACGAAATAAGCGAGCTTCGGCGGGCTGTTTCCGCGGTTCTGCAGCAGCCCGAAGCGGGGCACTCCGCGTTCGTCGAGCGCGCATACCTCCCCATCGACCACGAGCTCACTTGCGCGAAGCTTCTGCGCGGCCTTCGCCACCACGGCAAACTCATTCGTCCAGTCCTGACCGCGACGGCTGAAGAGGCGCAGCTCCGCGCCGGCTTTCACGGCGAGGATGCGATAACCGTCGAACTTGAGTTCGTAGATATAGTCCGCGCTGCGCTTTGGAACCTCTTTCACGAGCGTCGCGAGCTGCACCGGCCAGATGCGCTTTCGAAGCTGCTCGGCTCGCATGGGGTCAGCCTAGTCTACGCTCCAGCTTTGAGGCTCCATCCCCCGTGGGTCGCGAATGAAGCACGCAATCCCTCTCAGAGTATCTGCAGCTCTGTTCGTGCTCGTAGTCGTCGTGAGATATCCGGACAAGAGGACACGACCATGCCCATCGATGTGGAGGTGTTGCCTCCGAACGTGGTCGATACGGTGCACATCGAGCCGTTCGTACGGATCGTTTGACTGATTCCGCCGAAGGAGCCACCCCCGCACGCACACGTCGAACCGCCTGCGTCGTCCGAGGACATGCAACAACTCATCGACGATGTCACTGTTTGGTAAGGTCCACAACGTCCGGACCGATCTGAGTCAAATTCGGCGCCACCGGCTGTACACCGATATCCATGAGCCGGTAGGTCTGCGTGTCCACAGTGAGTGTCAGAACGTTGCCCTGCGGGACGGTTGCCCCTGGGGGGGGGCTCGCGAAGTTGGCCGTAAAAGGCCCGCCCGTCATCTCTATGACGTACACGGGCGTGTGATCGTTGACGATATCTCCACTGACGACTTTCTCGGCCGCTTGATGGTCAGGGGACGCCACGGCCAAGATCCTTTGCGGCGACGCTACCCCGTTAGCCGACGAGGCCTGCAACGCCACAGCGCGAAGTTTGGCTCTCACGTTCGGGTCTCCCAAAGTCCCTTGCGCTGTACCAGGATCGTTCGACGATCCGCACGCGCATATCGAAGCGACCGCGGCAGCAAAGAGTACGAATGCTATGCGCATGGCCCAAGTCTACGCTGGCGCGTGGGAGCCGCCAGTCAAACGGCGCTACAACGGTTATACGTGCACCTCGCCGACCGGAGCGAGCAGCGACCCGAACGGGGTATGCGCTCCTGAACGACCGACCGCCGACGCCGGTGGGCCCGAATCCGGCGGCAACTGAGTTCTCACTGCCGCGTGTGCTAATGACGGCGGCGTGAAATCTTCGAAAGCGTTCGCGGTTGTCGCCACGTTCTTCGTTGCCTGCGCTCCGGCGCCGGCACCGGTCGCTGCTACACCGAGTGCTCCCGCTGCGCCGAGCGCCGCTCCGGCCGTTTCACCGACCGTGGCGATCACGCCGAAGGCGCCGAGCACGCCGAGCGACGTCGTCGAGGGCAACCGTTCTGCGCTCGACGCCTGCTATGCGCAAGCCCGGGGGAAAGATCCGGCCTTGGGCCGCACCAGGGTGGAACTCACGTTCAACATCAACGCCGACGGCAGGCCTCAGACGGTCGACCTCAAATACAGGAATCGATTCGACGACCAGGCGAAGGAATGCATGCGCGACGCGGCGCTCTCCCTGCGATTCCCGGCGTCGATGCAAGGCACCCAGACGACGACGATTCAGTTTACGCCGCCCGGTCCGTGACTCACGGTCATCAGTTTAGAGCAATGGGGGATCATTTCAGGGGGCGAAGTTCTGCGCCGCCCACAACATGCCGGTCATCGACGAGAAGCCGCATGCGACCTTGGTGCTCGTCGTGCTCGTCATGTTGATGAAGTGTCCGTGCATCTGGAAGCATGCTTGATCCTGCATGCACGCTTGCACTCCATTCGGCGGCGGCCCCTCGTCCCACATTTGCTGCAAACACGTGCTGATGACCGTTTGGGTATCGGGATATCCGGGGCATTCGTCTTGGGCATTGGCCAGGGGCCCGGCGCCACCGAAGGTACTCATCCCGCAACATGGCGCCCACATCGAACTTCCCTGGGAGCAGGCCGTCTCAGTCTGAATGAAACCCCCATGTGCCGTGTTGTTCTGGCTGTCGTACGTGGCCTCTAGATCGGCGCACTGCTCGCCCGCAGTCCATCGCTGAAGGGGCGGCAAACAAGCGCACTGCGTTCGAAACTGGTTTATCCGATTGACGCAGTCTTGGCGAGCGTCGCCCGTGCTCGGAGGTGGCGCCAGCATGCAGCCGAGATTCTGCGTCGTGCAAACTGCGGCGTCATACGTTGTCGCCGAAACATCGGGCGACGAGGCGTCCACGGTCGAAGCGTCGACTGTCGCGACGGTTGCATCCGACTGGCCGCCGCCCGAATCGGCGCGGCCTGCGCTGCTGTCTCGGTTCGACGATTGGGACGCGCCCCCGTCGTTCGAACCGGTCTGAGAAGGACCGGTTTGAGAAGGAGCGGCGTCTTGCCCCCCCTGCGCGCTCGCCGTGGCATTCGAGGGCCGGTTTGTGCTCGCTCCGTCGCCCGAGCCACCGCCGCCGTCGTCGGACGGGTTGACGCTGTCGAGCCCGAACCCATCGCTGACGGACGCGCCGTTCGTGCAGGAAACGGCCGCTAGCACGATAACGGGGAATCCGATTCGCTCAAACACACCCAAGCCCATCAGTCAGCTCCTTCGGCCGGTCCGCGCAGCGTCTCGGAGGGCACAGTGACACGGATCCCATCGCCCAGCTCAAGTTGCAGCCATCTCGTAGTTTTCCTGGTCCTACCAGCGACGGGGCGTCCGCTGGTTTCGGCGTCGTCAAACCCTTGCACGTACCACGAGCCGGATGTCCTTCGTCGTGGCGCAGGGATTCCTTCGCGACAAAAGCACGAACCCACAGCGACATGATGGGTCTCGCCGACTCGCGCCGCGACCCCTTCGCATCATCGCCGTATTACCGAACGCACCGGACATAGGCCGCCGTGAAGTAGTTCCATGCTCCGCTCGCGCCGGCGTTGTACCCCGTGTAGCCGTCGCAGAAGTTGATTCCCCAGCCATAGCTCGACCCGACGTACTGGGCGCTCGACCAGAACCAGGTATCCGACCCGCACGACACGGTGTTGGGAAACACGGATGTCACTACGGCGGGCTGCACTCGAGCCTCGTCAACGATTGTTGCCAGTTCGTTAATGGTGGGCACGCGCCACGTGTGGCCATTCAAGCCCAGGCTCGAGCAGTAGCCTGCGGCGGCGGACCAGGCCATGGAGGAAGATGAGTAGCCCTGCTGCCAAACGAGCCCGGTGTAGTTGTCGGCGACCTCGCCGCTGGCGACCGAGTAGTGGTTGGGCGGCTCCACGGCGAGGGCATCGATCGTTTCGCCGCTTCCATTGCCGCGGACGCACAACACCGAAGCAGTCGCCGTGGGCAGATAGCTGTTGCTCGTCAGCCCGCTGCTCATGTTGTAAATCCACCGCCGTGCGTTGTCGCCGGTGTTTCCGTTGATCATGAGGGCAGTCTCGTACCAAGCGGAGCCCGTTCGGAAGTAACCGCTCGGCTCCTTGCCGAACACCGGGCTTAGTGCGTCGCCAGTGCGTGTGAAATCGACGATCGATGCCATTTCCACACGCGTGGGCAAACGCCAGTCGCCGTAGCCGGCGAAGTTGTTGGTAGCGAGATTGGCGCAAGCATTCGTGTTGGCCGTCAAGTCACCCGACATGCCCGCAGCCTTTGCCCACGTCAGGCAGGTGACGTTGTCGAGCACCGCGCCATTGCTGAGGTCCGTGTAGCTCGCCGGGTTCGGCAGTGCCCTGCTCGGCGGGTTGGGCATGGGCCAGCAAGCCCACTTGTGGGATCCGCACGTCGTTGGCTGGCAGCCGCCGGCGTCCCGCGATGAACCGCTCGATGCGCCCGAACTTCCGGAGGAAGGCGCTGGGGCGCCGGATGACGAGCCACCCACTGTAACGCTCGAGCCAGGTGCATCGCCAGAACTGGCCGCATCCAGCGCAGAGCCGCCGGACCCGCTGGGCAGCGCGCCCGCCTCATTCGCTTTTGCCGAGCTTGCCCCGCCCGAGCCGTTGGCCGCGACTCCGGCAGCGTCCGTGTCTGGATATGGGAAGCTCGTCGAAGGCGTCGCGCTGCAAGCCGCTCCCAACGCCGCCCCAATCATGAGCCAATCCGCACGCAGCACGACCACGGCCACCTCCGGCGGACCAAGTTGATCTGGTCGCTCGGCTCGGCTCAAACTTTTGACGATGCCGGCTCTCGCGCCTGCGCCGAGACTCGATCGCCCCAGCTGCGGCAGCTCTACGGCTTGAACACGCTCAGGTTCCCCGCCTGGTCGCCGACGACAATGCGTCCCTTTGCGGCGATGGCCGCATTGAAATACTGTATGGGCGCCGTCAAGGCGTCGGCGGCTACTTTGCTCCCGTCGTAGACGAGCTGTCCCGTGTCGCCGTCGTATCCATAGAGACGATTGTCCGCGTCCCATACGACGACGCTGGAGGTCCCGTCCGTGGTCGTTATCATCGGCGAACCGAGATCCGTCGGCTGCGTCGAGCACCACACGACCGTCGCAGCGGGTGGATTTGTGCCCGTGATCTTCGCGACTCCCAGGTTTCCGGATCCCTTGCCGCTCGGGCAGTTCACCGCAGCCTGGTTGGCTCGAAACGCGACGTACGTTCCTTGGCTCGTCGTATACGCAGCAGGAGCGCCCATGAGCTCGCCATTGGAAACGAGCGTCCCCGTCGCTGAAGAGACGCCGCCGAGGTTGTCCCGATTGAGAACGTAGAGGTAGCCATTCTTTCCGAGGATGGCGACCAGGTGCTGGCCGCCGGAATCGAAGAGAACCGGATTGGTCCCGCCGAGGTCCTGGTCGTTGCTGTCGAGTTGCATCCAGTCCGACGGGACGAAGTAATCGGCGGCAGGCGGGCTCTGAGTTGAGAACGCCAGAGCTTGCGACAAGCGAATGACTGCGTCCCCGCCGGCCCAGCTCTGGGGCGGGGTGAAAATCAGCCCCGGCTGCGTGGTGTTGCCCGTCGCCAGGAATATCGACGTACCGTCCGTAGACAGTCCACCGTGCGCCCAGATTCCGCCGTCGGATTGGTCGGTGTGCCACGCGATGGCGCCGCTCGGGTTCCCCGAGGGAACTCCGATGACCCAACCGTGATAGTTGCCGCAATCCCCGTAATGCCCGCCGTACGGGACATACACGGTGCCATTGAGAAATAGCAGCGCCCCGCGCTGATTTTGAACGGAGGAATCGAATCCGGAAATGGTCGCGCTGACGTCCACCGGCCAGCCGGACTTCTCGGACCCATCGTCGAGCGACACTGCATGAATCAGGTGCTTCGGACCCTGCGTCATCGCATCGAAGTAAATGGACCGCGAAGCGGTATCGATGACGGGCGTTCCTGTGATTCCGAGCGGACTTACGTTGCCGCATGGCAATCCCGCCGATACAGGCGTTCCGTACGGGTGGTCCCACAGCGTTGTCCCTGTCCCGCCGATGGCCGCGACATGATTGGCCTCGGTCGCGATGATGAACGCCTCTTGTCCGCCCGGGCCGTTCTCGACATAGAGTGGCTGCGCGTACATGCTCCCGTTGACACTGGCCGAGAACGTCGTGTCGCGATGCATCGTGGCCATCGCGGCCGCCGTGAACGCCTTGTCGACGTACACACCGTCGCGCGTAGCGTTTTTGTGATGCTGCAGCACGGAAGAATCGCTCGTCGATGCGCTGCTACTGCCACTTGCGCTGCCGCTGCTGCTCGCGCTCATGCCGCCGCTGCTGCTCGTGCTCATGTTGCCGCCGTCAACACCGCTCGAGCCGGCGCCGGAGCTGCCTGATTTGGTCCCGCCTTCCGCAGCCTTCGCGCCGCCATCGCCGCCGCTACCCGACGCGCTGCCGGTCGCCGTGCCGCTGCCACCGCCGTCCGCCCTTGGTGCCCCGCTCGAGCTGCCATCCCCCGAGGAGTCCTGCCCGATGGACGCGTCCGGCCCGGCATTCGAAGCGCCGCTGTTGCCGCACGCGCCACTCATGACCGCATAGAGGATCAGACAGCCGGAGATCACCCATCGCGCGCCACTCTTAGCCATGGCCTTCCTCCAAAGTTTCTCGGTCGAGCCTGGACCATGACGCCCTATGCGAGCGCCTCTACGTCTTATCTCTGGCCGCCAATTCGTTCTCCGAAGATGCCTCAGTCACGCGCCGAGCTGTAACACGTGCCCACATCTCCTGAGCCGAAAACCTTCCGACTGCAAACTTGAACATCCGCGCCCGGCCGCGTCACGCTCGCGGACGAGCCTTTGTTGGCCGATTTGCGCGTCCAAAGCCACACGAGGACGCGCCCGACAGTAGTCACAACGAGCAGTCGGCGAGCGTCGGGAAGATGCAATGATTCGCGACGCACGCCGCGGGCGGCACGCAGCCATGGTCCGCATCGCAGGGTTGCCCGTCGTTGGCCGGGGGCTCGCACGCTCCTGTGCTCATATTGCACTTTGCGAATCCATCGCAGTGGGGTAACAGCACGCCCCCATCGACACCGGTGATGCTGTCCGTGGACATGCTGCACTGGGCGGGTATCGCGTTACAACGCCGATTCGCGTCGCAGGCGAGGTCGGGGTCGCACTTGGGCGTGTCGTTCAGCCCGCACGGGTCATTGAGCTGTCCGAACGGGGCGCAGTGAAATGGGCCCTGAAAGTCCGCGATGCACCTTCCGTTGAAGCAATTCGTAATGCACTGTCCACTTTGACAATCCGTCGACCAGGCACACGACTCGCCGGGTCCGCGAGGCAGCGGAACGCACGTGCCCCCCGAGGAATCGATCTGGCATTCCTGTCCCGGTGAGCACTGCACGTCGCAGAGGCAGAGGCCGCAGATGCCGAGCCGCACTGACCCGACGCCGATGCAATGCTCGCTGTGACACGCCTCATTCCAGAGGCAAGGCTGCCCCACCGGCGTCCTTCCTTGCGGCCAACAAACCGGCGGTGGGGTTGTGCAGTCCCTCGGAAACTGACATCCACGAATCCCCTCTTCGTCAAAGGAAACGCCGGGATCGGCGGCCAAGAGCTCGCATCTCAGTGTCTCTCGGGTGACGCACTGCTCGCCTGAGACCCATGGAAAAGGAAGTCCGCAGAGAGCCTTCCACTTGCATTCCGACTGAGCCCATGCCGCGCACGCATCCTGGTTACGCGTGCTGGGGGGCTCCGATGGGCACGGGTGGTAACGCAAACCTCTCCTCCCCGCTGCATGCAGGCACGGCGAGGAGGCAAGTCACGGAGAGCCAATGGCTGAAATGGACTCTGAAGCGCACGGCCATTCATCATTGTCGTAGTGTTTCGGCGATCGGCAATGCGAATCACCGCTGTCGCATGCGCGTTTTGGACCGTGCTCGCGACGGCGCGGACACCCTGGGCTCAGGATGAGGCCCCCGTCGAGGTCACCGTTCGCGGCGTCAGGGCGCCGCGCGATATCGGCTCGCGGGATATGCCGGTCAGCACCTTGCGCGATGTGCCCGGCACGTTCGGGGACCCGTTTCAGACGATCGCGTCGCTGCCCGGCGTCGGGCCGATGGCCAGCGGCCTTCCGTACTTTTACGCGCGCGGCGCGCCTCCGGCCGACACCGGCTACTTTCTCGACGGCATACCGCTGCCGTCGCTCTTTCACATCGGGCCGGGTCCCTCGGTCGTGCCGCCGGCCCTGCTCCAGCGCGTCGAATTCTTTCCGGCCACCGCTCCCGCGCGCTACGGGCGCTTCGCTGGAGGAATCGTGTCCGGAGATTCGGCGGATCCCAGCATGGTGGCCAGGGGCGAGGCATCGCTACGCCTGTTCGACGTGAGCGCGTTGGTCGAGACCCCGATCGATTCGGCTTCGACCGTGCTCGCCGCCGGGCGCTACGGTTACCCGAATCTGCTTCTCGCTATTTTCGCGCCCCGGCTTTCTCTGTCGTACGGCGACTACACGTTTCGCCTTACACGAAAGTTGAGCGATGCGGACACCATCTCGCTCTTCGCCATCGGAGCCTACGACACGGAGAGGGACGAGTCCGGACAACTCCTTCCGGTCGACACGCGCTTTCATCGGTTCGACGTGCGGTATGACCACTTGTGGCAGGACGGTCGCGTGCGGTTGGCCACGACCATTGGTGACGACCGCACCGCCGCCAAGACTTTCGGCTTCCTTTCGACGCCGTTCGCGACCGGGTCGAGTGACGCCCTCACAGAAACCAGTGTCCGCGTGCGGTTCGAGCTCAGCCAGCGGCTCGGAACGGCGGCGCGCTGGTCGGCGGGCGCCGACGCGAACGGGTTGGTCGACCAATCGGGGATCGTGACTCTGCCCAGCTCTCAGCAAATGGCCGGCGCGTTTGTGGAGCTCAACGTGCGCGCGAGCGACCGTGTGGCGATTGTCGCCGGGGCTCGCGTCGATGCGTACCGCTCTCCGAGCGCCATCACGCCATCCGTGGACCCACGCCTCGCGCTGCGAATTCGCATCGTCCGGAACGTGACATCGATCACCACGCTAGGCGTTGCGCACCAGCCGCCCACGTATCTTTTGCCGGTTCCGGGGCTGCGCCTCGATCCCGCGGACGGCTTGCAGGCCGCCTATCAGTACGCGCAAGGCGCCGAAGTCCGATTGCCGCTGGCGCTGTCGGCGACCTTGACGGCCTTCTACAACGCGGACCGGAGCATGAATGACTTTGTTACGGATTGCGGCGCTTTCGCGATCAATTGCAACGACGTTTCTCGCGTCGATGGCGCGACTTATGGCATCGAGCTCATCTTGCAGCGCTCGTTTTCGCAAAGGCTCGCCGGGTGGCTCTCGTACACGTTGTCGCGCGCGGAGCGTAACGTCGACGGCCTTCCTTTTCTGTCGCCCTTCGATAGGACTCATGTGGTCTCGGTCGTGGTCCGCTATGACTTCGGTCACGGAATCGACGCCGGCGTGCGCGGGATGTACTACACGGGCCGACCGGAAATTCCGAGCGTGCTTCTCGGCGGGCA
>Ga0210409_10002341_pt1 | contig 22689 bp, 17 predicted proteins | sample IncBWH17MmetaG_FD_161649 | JGI IMG/M metagenome (GOLD analysis project Ga0210409, IMG submission 161649) | Forest soil microbial communities from Barre Woods Harvard Forest LTER site, Petersham, Massachusetts, United States - Inc-BW-H-17-M | ecosystem: Environmental > Terrestrial > Soil >...
TAATAGGTTCACGGCTTGACCGAACAGTCCGAGCAACTTGGTCGACTCAGATGTTTCAGTGATGGACTTGCTATCCGTCATTTCGCGAACTGCAAACTTCTTAATGGTGGATTTATGGATAAGAACCATGACGGGAAGGAAACGCGACAAGCTGCGAATTTCCTTCGACGTGATGGTGGGGATGCGCGCCAACGACTCATCAACGAAAAGAGCCCGGGTTGGTCCTGGCACAGAAGCCTGCGCCAATTGAGTAATTGGATTTTTCACAACTGCGCCCATTAACTTCCTCCATTACGTGTCTTCTTCAGCTTTTTATGGTATGACCCCACGGCGACTCATGGGGCGAGTTACGATCGGCCGAGAATTGGCACAGTACCTTTCTTCCCGTGTGTTTACTGGGAGTGTCTGACGCCTGCGCCTCACGACCGACTAGCCTGCTCACGATGGCGAACAGGAAGCTCGCCGACAAGCCACACATCAATACGCCGCTTATGCTTTCCACTGGACCCAGGGTCCGCCACATCTGCGGGAGAACGACATCACCGTAGCCGACGGTTGCATAACTGGCAGCCGAGAAGTAAAAGGCGGATTCCCATGACGGAAAACAGCGCCAGCGATAGAATACGGTCCAGAGCAGAATTTCAAACAGGTGCAAACAGATGAACGCCGTCATCAATCGCATCATCAACATGGCGGAACGGATCGGCCCGAACCTGAGAACTCCGGGAGCAAAGATGGTTCTTGCCCAAGAAATTACCGCGGCCATCCCGGCGCACTGCAAGGAAAGAGTAAGCGTTACGAGAACGATTGCAGCGCCGCCTTCACGCAGAAAGATCATGGGCTCACCTAATCGTAGCCGAGAGAGCTTTGTCCACGCGTCGGTCGGCGATAAGTGCGGTAATGCGATCGATCCAGGCCGCAGGCTTTTGGGTCGTGGCACTCATTGTTGTTGCCAGCCCCCGCCGAGATTGCGGTAAATGCTGACCAGACCTAAGAGCTCGTTTAACTGAGCCTGGGCGAGACCCAACTCCGCATCAAAATAATTAGTTTCGTTGGTCAGTACCTCCAGGTAGCTGGTGGCGCCGCCACGATAGCGCATCTCGGAAAGATGCGCGGCCTCTTGAGCGGAGATTGCCAGCTGTTGTTGCTGCTCCCGGAATTCGCGGTCCTTGCGATACTCGACCAGCGCGTCCGAAACTCCGCGAAAAGCCTGCTGAATGGTTTGCTCGTAGATGAGCAGCGTTTCCTGCTGGCGAGCTTCGGAGAACCTCACGCCGGAGCGAATTCTTCCGCCGGCGAAGATAGGCTGTGTCAGTGACCCTCCGAAACTCCACAAACCAGCGGGACCCGTAAACAGGCTGGTAAGCGCGGAACTCTGAAATCCGCCGTTCGCGGTCAAGGTGATTTGTGGGAAGTACGCTGCTTTCGCTACTCCAATTTGCGCGTTGGCCGCCATCAATTGTGCTTCGGCCTCGCGAATGTCGGGCCGCCGTTCCAGCAAGGTGGAGGGAAGCCCAGCGGGAACGTCCGGCGAATGCGGCTGATCGGTCAGGTTTAATCCACGCGAGATGGGACCGGGATTGTTTCCGAGCAGCGTGCTTATGAAGTTTTCTTGCTGCTCAATGCGGCGCTCCAGATCGGGGATGGTTTCGGCGGCAGTGAATACCAACTGCTCGGCCTGCCGGACGTCAAGCATGGACGTACCGCCACCTTTTGCGAGTACTTCTGTTAGTTGTAGTGAGTTCTGGCGTGAAGCCAGTGTGCGACGAGAGATTTCGAGCTGCAGGTCGAGTTCACGAAGCTGGAAGTACGCTGCGGCAACATCGCTCACCAACGTGTTGATGATCGCTTCACGAGCCCACTGACTGGCTAGCAGGCTTGCCCGCGCGGATTCGTTGGCGCGGCGATACTTTCCCCAGAAATCGAGATCCCACGCCAGTGAGAGATCCACCTGGTGAGCGCTTGTATCGTACTCATGGAATAATTTTGTGCGCGGAGAGCGTTGATCGAAAGACTGAGCTCCGGCATTGACCGTGGGCAAGCCATCGGCGCGTGTGATCCCGACTTGCGCCTGGGCTTGCAAGATTCGCGCTGCGGCAATCCACACGTTGTAATTTTGCCGGAGAGCCGTGTGGATCAGGTCTTGAAGCTGCGGGTCCTGAAACAACTCCCACCATTTTTGGTCACCGAGCGATTCGGCCGCGGGCTGCGCGGCCTCTTGTGGCGTAGCTCCACGATATGTGTCAGGAACGCTTACGCTCGGTCTCTTATAGTTCGGCCCGACAGCGCAGCCAGAACTTAAAAGGATAATGAGGGAAAGAGCGACAATACTTCTCACGTCAGTCCGCCTCCGAGGGGTTGGGCTCCGGAAGAGCAACACCGTGCGCGCCTGCGCGGCTTTTGGACAAACGCTCGACCATAACGAACAGCGCAGGAATGATGAATATGGCAATGCCGGTGGCGGCCAACATCCCACCGATTACGGTAGTGCCCATAACCTGACGTGCTACCGATCCCGCGCCGGTGGCGGTCCAGAGCGGCACGCAGCCGAGAATAAACGCAAAGGACGTCATTAAGATCGGACGAAGACGGAGCTTTGCCCCTTCGAGCGCAGCATCGACGAGAGGTTTTCCCTTTTCGTATTCCTCCTTGGCGAACTCCACGATAAGAATCGCGTTCTTTGCGGCCAAACCAATCAGCATCACCAGCCCGATTTGCGAGTAAACATCGTTTTCAATTTGCACCATGTAAGCCGGATAGAAGGCACTGAGCACGGTCCGGCGCAGCCACAACACCCCGAAGGCCCCGAATACCGCGACAGGCGTGCTCAGGAGAACGCTGAACGGTAGCGACCAGCTTTCGTACAACGCCGCGAGAATCAGGAACACGAACAACAGCGAGAAGCCGAAGATCACGGAAGCCGGGACCCCCTGCCGTGCCTGCTGCTCCTGATAGGACATGCCCATATAGTCGTAGCCCATTTCACGGGGCATGGTCTGCTTGAAAACTTCTTCCAGCGCCGCTGTCGCCTGATCCGAGCTATAACCCGGCGCGGCGCTGCCGTTGATCTGCGCTGACCTGTACTCGTTGTAGCGCATTGTGAATTCGGGACCGGAACGCGACTCAAACTTCATCAGGGCGGACAGTGGAACGCTGTCACCCCCGCTGTTGCGCACGTAGAACTGCCCGAGATTCTCCATATTCGACCGGTATGGCGCTTCGGCCTCGACGTACACCTGCCAAGTGCGGCCGAAATCGTTGAAGTAGTTGATGAACAGCCCGCCCATGAAGGCCTGAATGGTCCTGTAAACGTCGGAGAGGGGCACACCTTGCTTCAGTACTTTCTGCCGGTCGACCTCCAAAAACTTTTGCGGGACGCTGGGTAGAAAGGATGTGGATATCGAGCCAATTTCGGGGCGTTTGCGGGCAGCGGCCAGGAATTTCTCCAGGTTGGCTGCCAGAAAGGGGATGTCCCGCCCGGCACGGTCTTCGAGCACGAACTGAAATCCGCCGGATGTGCCGACTCCAGGGATAGCCGGCGGCGAGAAGCTGAAAGCGGTTCCTTGCGGAAGCTTGCTAAGCTGCTGGTTCAAGCGCACCTTGATTTCCTGAAATTGCTCCGCGCGTGTTTCGCGGGTGCTCCAGGGCTTCAGCGTGACGAAAAAGAAACCGTTGTACGTGGTCCGCACAAAGCTGAGCAAGCTGAAGCCAACAACGCTCGTCGTGTATTCCACGCCTGGCGTATTGGCGAGGATCTCCTCAACCTGTCGCGCCGCTGCGCTGGTGCGCTCCAGCGAAGCGGCATTCGGAAGGTCCATGTTGATGTACACATAGCCCTGGTCTTCATCGGGCAGAAAGCTGGATGGTACGCGGCTGCCAAAGAAAGCTCCGGCAAGACCACTAGCCAAAAGCAACACCAGCGCCAGCGCACTCTTCCGAATTAGCCCGCCCGATACTCGGACATAGCCCTCGGAAACGCGTTCGAAAATGCGATTGAACCATTCAAAAGACTTTCCGAGCAGCCCACGACTTTCCTTCCTTGGCCGGAGTAGTAGCGCGCCAAGCGCCGGGCTTAGCGTGAGGGCGTTAAAAGCCGAGAGGATCACCGAGATTGCGATGGTCAAGGCAAATTGTTGGTAGAGCCGTCCGGTGATGCCTGGGATAAAGACTGTCGGCACGAAAACCGCCGAGAGAACCAGAGCGATACCGATGACTGGGCCCGAGAGTTCTTGCATTGCTTTTCGAGCTGCGTCCTTAGGACTAAGCCCCTCGTCGATGTGGCGTTGAACACCTTCGACGACGACGATGGCATCGTCCACCACCAGGCCGACGGCCAGCACCAACCCGAACATGGAAAGGGTATTGATAGAAAAGCCGAATAGCGGGAAGAGAACAAACGTGCCCACCAGCGAGACGGGAACCGCCAGCATTGGGATCAGGGTAGCGCGCCAGTCCTGCAGAAAAAGGTAGACCACCAGGATCACCAGCGCGATGGCAATCAAGAGAGTCTGGATAATTTCCTTTATGCCTTCTGTAACTGCTGTCGTCTGGTCAAGCGATATGGCGTAATCCATGTCTTGCGGGAAGCGCTGCTTCATCTCGGTCATTAGCTTTCGCACGCCGGCCGCGGTTTGGACGGCATTGGAACCGGGCAACTGGTAGACGGGAATGACGATGGCGGGCTTGCCATTCAAGCGACTGACAATACTGTAGTCCTGTGCGCCCAGCTCGACGTGGGCCACGTCTTTCACGCGAACCGTCCCGCCATCCGGGGCCTCGCGCACGATCACATTTTCGAATTGTTCCGGGGACGTCAAGCGGCCTTGCGCGAGCACGGAATAAGTGAATTGCTGGTTCGCGAGAGCTGGCTCACCGCCCACCTGACCTGCAGGGTTGACGGTGTTCTGCTGCTGCACTGCATTGACGATGTCCGTAACCGTAATGCCCAGCTTCGCCAGTTTGTCAGGCTGTACCCAGAGCCTCATCGCATACTGCCCCGCGCCGAAAACCTGGGTCTGGCCCACGCCGTACAAGCGGGCGATGGGGTCGTTCAGGTTGATGTAGGCGTAATTGCCGAGGAACTTTGTATCGTAAGTGCCGTTCGGGGAAAATATTCCGACCAGCATGAGTGGCGCGGTCACGGACTTTTTGATGGTGACCCCGTAGGTGTTAACGTCCGGCGGAAGTTGACCACCAGCCAATTGCTCGCGCGACTGTGTGAGGATGAGATCGGTGTTCGGGTCCGTTTTCAGGTCGAAGTCCACGACCATGGTGGTTTGTGAGTTGCCAGTAGCGTTCAGCGAGTACATGTAGTTCATGTTGTCGACGCCGTTGATTTGCTGTTCGATCGGCGTGGCGACGGATTGCTCCAGGGTCTGCGCGTCAGCGCCGACATAGCTGGCCTGCAGCTGAATTTCCGGTGGAACGATGTTAGGAAACTGCGACACGGGCAGGCTTGTGATGGTGACTGCGCCCACAATCACCATAAGAATGGCGATCACCATCGCGACGATCGGACGGTCGATGAAGAACTTCGACATAACTCAGTTTCCTTCCCCGGAAAGATGTACGGGCTTAGGCGCAATGAGAGTTCCTTGCTTGAGATTTTGTAGTCCTTCGACTGCAACTTGCTCGCCCGGTTTCAGGCCCTCATCGATAACCCACATCGTCCCGACGGTCTCGCCGGGCTTCACGGTGCGCATAGTGACTCTATGATCGCTACCGATAACCACCACCTGATAGGTTCCCTGCGATTCCGCAACAGCGCTCTGCGGTAGCAGCAGAGCGCCTTTTTTCATGTCAGTTTCGACACGCACACGTCCGTACTGACCGGGACGCAGAACGTTGCCAGGATTGGGGAATGCCGCTACGATCCGAATCGTGCCGGTGCTTGAATCCACTTGTCGATCCGCGAGCAGGATCTTGCCTTTTTGAGGGTACGGACTGCCATCTGTCAGGATCAGTTCGAGCGAGGTTCCGAAAAAACGGATAGTGTGTTTGCTGGAAGGGGCGTCGCTGTGCTTTTGTACGAGGACGTACTCCCGTTCGCTGATCGGGAAATAAGCTTTGATCGGTTCCACTTGCGAAACGGAAGTCAGGATGGAACTGGCACTCACAAGGTTGCCGATCTGGACTTGTGCAATCCCCGCAATTCCGTCCACCAACGAGGTGACTTTCGTCCACTCCAGGTTGAGTGCGGCTTGCTCCACGGCTGCCCGGGCCGATTCGACGGCGGCTTGAGCACCAAGCTTGGCCTGAACCTCGTTATCTAACTGGCTCTTGGCGATGGCCATGGCTTCGGCAAGAGGTTTGTCACGCTCAACATCAAGTGTGCTTTTGCCAAGTTGTGCTTGCGCCTGCGCTAGATCGCCCTTTGCGCGGTCGAGGGCCGCGGTGAAGGGCCGCGAATCTATTTCGAACAGCACTTGGCCTTTGCGAACGACCGAACCTTCCGTGTAGTTTTGCTTGATAATGTAGCCCGAGACCTGGGGACGGATCTGAGCGTTCACATAGCCGTCCAACGTCGCTACCCATTCGCTGTACACCGGGACATCGCGTTGTTCTACCGTGGTCACTTCGACCTCCGGGGTGGGCGCCGCTGTCGCTGCCCGGCCACGGTTGCACCCCGAGACAAGAATTCCGACGGTGGCGAGGACCGCGAAGGCGGCGCCAGAGAGTCGTCGCGATAGATAGACGAAGAGAAAATGGACGGTGTCAGTCACTGCCTTCTCCTTGTGTTCCCTGGCTCCTAAAGGCGGAATTTCCTGCCCTCGCCAAGTTCGATCGACTGTCTTTTCTTGCGCGACGCGTGTGTGTATGTGACTGCGGCCACTGCAACGGCTCCGCCGAAAACGATTACTACAATCCAGAAGATCGTCATTGGGTTTTCCTTTTCCTTTTTGCCGTGCGCTGAATGTCAATTCCGGTCTCCCGAGTTTGGGCGATGTCGCTGCTGAAGATCTCTTGTGAAACGAGCCGCGCTTTCGAGTTCACTTTCAGCCTGGAGCCAATCTTCAAGCTCATACCCTGGCAAGCCGCCGCGCTCCAGATAAATTTCGTAAGCGCGCCGTCTGACCTCGCCGTGATTTAATGATCGGTTAGCTGAGATATCTTCTGCGCCAGGTTGACTGGTGTTTACGTGAAGCTCCAAAATCTCACTGTTCCTGCTTTTCGATGTCATGCTTGAATCCTTTCTTTTCGTAGCCGATTGTTCTAGCTTTCAGCACGGATACGGGGCATCTCCGCGCCACGGGTCCCGACGGGGGAGTCGGGGCTCGTGGCTACAATCACGGCATCGCTGGCAGCAAAACGAAAGGCGATGCCGGCGGAGAGTTGGGAAGTGTGGCGGTCGCACTTTAATCTAGTGCAGCCAAGTCAAAGCCCGGGTCGCTTTGGCCATCGCTTCCAAGGCGATCACCAGGACCGCAAGAATCATTGCAATTACCCTTTTTCGGATCATGCTTTCTTGCTCCCCGTGCTGGATTTTTCTTCACAATCGACAAAACCATTTCGATAAACCGACCTTACACGACCGCCTGATCCCCCGACGAAATTCGGCGTCACGTATTCAACTCAGTGACGATGTCTGCGTCCAGTAACGCCATCCGGTCCGGTGAAACACAGAAAAATCACGATGGCCAATACGGCGACAAACAGAAACGTCACCATATAGACCTCCCTTCGTTCCTGGTTTAATCACCCGCGTTGCAGGTCATCTGATCTAGCGAAATATCTGTCGTATCACCGATCCTTCGTGAAGTTTTTCTCGCGGAGTGCCAAGCCGGTTCGGCAATTTGTGTCAATCTCTCACGCAATTTTCTTCGCCCGTGAAAGACTCGAGCCTTTACCGCGCTAACGGAAATTCCCAAGATTTGCGCAGTCTCTTGGCCCGATCGCTCGTCAATTTCACACAGCTCGACCGCTTTTCGTGTTCCTGGCGTTAACTCATTCATGGCCTCGGCGAGAATTTGTTGCCGCTCCATTTGTGCGTAGAGTTGTTCGGGATTCAAGCCTTGGTCTTCGACGTCAAGGCGGTGAGACGATTGTTCGTCTTCGTTTGATTCATCCAGCGACACATCCCACAGGTGTTGCTTCTTACGAAGCTTCATCAGCGCAGCATTGATGGCAATGCGGGACAACCACGTTGAAAACCGGGAACCTCCGTTGAAGCTATTGAGGTGAATAAACGCCTGTTGAAACGATTCCTGCAACACATCTTCGGCATCCTCGTTGTTCCGCATCATGCGTCGTGCTACGCGAAAGACCATCTTTGCTGAGTGTTTGCACAGGAACTCGAACGCAGCCGAATCTCCACGTTTAGCCGCAGCGAGAAGCGCGTATTCCTCGGTTGCATCCGTGCGCCGCTTGTCCGGCGCGGCGCCCGTTCCACTCCCGTTGTAAGTTTCCGAACATTGCGCAGTCATGCGGCTGCTCCTAGATCAATAGCAATTTGTAACTCTGACGACGCGTCGTGGTTCGAGTCAGAAGTAAGCACGTTAAAGAACTGATTCGCGGCGTGCTTGATCCAACCTCGTTCACGGGCTACATCGGCCATCACTTCCAAGGAAATTCTCCCGTGTTCGTACTGGGCTAACACGAAACGTTCAGTGGTCGCGGCGTCCCTGATCGTTTGCAACAACCAGTCCAGCTCTTCTCTATTCACGACGTACTCCTTTTCTCACGATTGACGATTCGACTTCTTCTTCTCGATGTTGTGCACGACGTACTCCGTGTAAGTGCCGGTCGCGATGAGTTCCGCGCCTTCTTTGAACAAGGCGGCGAGCACTTTCTCTCCGCTCTTGTCAATAAAAGTAACTCCTGTCAGGTCCACCACACACTTGCGATCTCGGCGAGCGGTTCCTGTTTTCGCCCAGTTTGACTTCAACTCCGAAACCCACGGCTGAACGAGTCGACCTTCCAAGGTCCACTTTTGTTCGGTGACTGTCTCAGCGATCGTAATTCGTAGCATTCCCATAACTCGCGTTCGTCCTGCAGGGTATTTCGTCAACCAATTGGTTTGTCGTATCAATTTCGAAACTCAGCCCGTTAAACTGTCACGTTTATGAAGAACGCGCAGCTCGCAAACGCTTGCGCATATGAACCTCCGAGCCGCCTTTTTCGAAGCGCACATCGTCCATATACGCTCTCATCAGCTGAATGCCGTGCCCATGTGAGCCCTGGAAGTCCGATGTGAGACCGTTGCCGAGTATCTTCAGGAAGTCGAATCCGTTGCCCTCATCTGTCACGACGATGGATATCCCGTTGCCGGATTCGCAACGACACCGGATGTGCACTTGTTTATTTGGATTTTCCTGATTGCCATGCAGGACGGCATTTCCTACCGCTTCGCGAATCGCCAACTCGACATCGAACTCCGCCCCCGGAACACACTTCGCTCTCTCAAGCAGCTCCATGAAGCGGTCCACGAGCGGCGAGATCGCTCGAACTTCGCTGGGTATCCAGAAATCGATTTCCAAGATGGAAGAGCCAGAGCGCTTTATGCTTCGCTGTGGGTGAGAATTCGCTGCCCTAACCAAGCTTCGCATTCCATTCATGACAAATGCCTCACAGCTAGGAAAGGCATTACAGGGGCCAAAGTGTGCGGCGCTCCCAAGTTTGCGGAACATACTGATTTGTATCGGGATGGCGACGGGAAGAGCGTGCGTTAAATCACGATGCCAGCGTGGCACTGCCGTGTTTGCGGTTAGGTGCCCGTTTTGCGGCACTTAAAAATACTGTTGTACGACGGGAGACGGGAGCGCGCGAAGTTTACGGCTTCACTTGCACGCTGGCTTCGCTGGTCACTAATTGGATCGGCCGCTGCTGCGAGTCCCTGGCGTTCACCTGCACAATCGACAGCGTGCTTGTACCCGGGGCAAGCGCCTTGATCACGATGCCCGTGACGGTGCCAGTGCCGCTCGCTCCTGGTGTGTTTGGTTGACGGGTCGCCGAAATGACCGCCTGACCATGCTCTTTGTCCACTTGCAACACGATAGCGATGGCCTGATCCCCAGCCTGAAGAAAGCCGCCATGCCGCACTTCTTCCACGCTGATCACCGCCGGGTTGTACTGCAGCAGAAACGGAATTGAGAATAAATCGTTGACGTTGTCCACCACAACACCGACCGTCGAGGTTTGTCCCGCTGTCAGAGATAAGCTGGAGGGTTCAAAGCGAAGGCGCGCAGCCTTTCCGGCCTGTGCAGATTGTTCCGCATTCGGCGGAGCTTGCACATTCCCCAACGGGGCGGGTGGCGGTTGCGCACTCGTGGGCTCGGGAGAAGTTGCTGGCGGCGGCTGCTGTGGCGCACGCATATCGCTCTCACGGCTGACCTGAACATTGGTCTCGGAGCCGGCGTACAACGTCGTCAGGTTAGATCTTGTCCATTCCGGCATGCGCACAATATGCGGCGTCAAGACGACCAGAATCTCATCATCTTCTGAGCTTCTACTATCTTCAGAGAAGAAGTACCGCAGGAACGGAACGTGAGCGAGGCCTGGCCAGCCATTAATCTGTTTCGTATCTGACTTCGTGATTAAGCCACCCAGAATGCTGGATTCACCTTCCTTCAGGCGAATGTCATGAATTACCTTGCGCTGGCTGATAATCGGTTGCTGAATACCACCAATGTTCTGCTGATTGGTAACAGAAGAAACTTCCACCGAAACCTTGAGGCTGACTTCGTGATTGGGATGCACGCGCGGCGTAATTTCCACGTTTGTGCCGACATCGATGTACTGGAATTGGGTGTTTACCAGGGGATTGACGAAGCCCCCAGCGGAAGAGCCCACGCCCACCCCGGCCTGAAAGCTTCCCGTTGCGACCGGCACGCGGTCGCCGATGTTCAACTTTGCCGCCTGGCCATCGATCGAGCGAAGCTCCGGGTTTTGGATGATACGCGTAGTGGAATCGTTAAGAAGGGCGTTGGCAGTGAAGTTCGGAAGCGTCACGCTGGTATCGCTACTGTTCAGATGCCCGAGATTCTGAAGCGAAAGAACGCCGGTGGTTGAAGTCGTGGTGGTTCCTGTATTAGTTCCGTTATTCGAAGTATTGTTGTTGTTGATCGAAGTAGTTCCTGGTGGAACGATGGTAAGCGAGGCGGTTTGGCCGGGGAGAATTCCCAGATTGCGCATCTTATCCACGCGCGCTTCCAGTACCGACACTTGCACGACAACTTCCGGCTGGGCTGTGTCGATATCCTGGATAAATTTTTCCGCCAGAGCCAGTTGACCTGGGGTAGCGCGGATCACGATGGCGTTGCGAGCGTTCAATTGCTGAATGCGCTTCAGATCCAGAAGTTGGCGCAACCCGGTGACAACTTCGGTGAGTTCCTGCGGCTGCACGGTATTGGAAAGATAAAACGTGCGCATAACTTGCTCTTCATAATCACGGCGCTTTTGCGGCTGATCCGGGAAAACGAGAATGATGTTCTCGGTCATGGGCGTCCAGTGAGCCTTGCTCTCTACCGACATCACGTCGAGAGCCTGTTCCAGCGTCACATTGTTCAGGTCGACGGAAACTCGCCGTGCCGGAAAATCTGGATCGTAGATAATTGTGAGTCCGGCAAGCTTGCCGATCGTGTCGAAGATCATCTTCGCGTCGTTGCTCATTTTTAGGTTCACGGGGGCTCGAGAAAGCGGTTTAATCTCTGGAGGAAGTTGAGCAAGGGGTTCGCCCTTATCGACTGGTACCACAGAAACGGCACTTGAAGCCCGCTTCGCGTCATCGATCATCCCGATTGTCTTCCGCAATTCCTGCTCGGCCACAGTGCTCGATGCATCCGTGGAGGCCGCCTTTTGAAATTCCGCGGCAGCACCTTCCAGGTCGCCCCGTTCGCGAAGTTTCAATCCGTTCTTGACATGGAGCTCACCAGCATTAAAACGAGCCTGATTAAATTTGATCTGATACTCGGCGTTTTCGGGATTGGTTTTTAGAGCCTTCTGGTAATACTCAAATGCCGCATCGTAATCTTGAAGGTCCTCGGCTTTACGTGCCTGCTTGAAGTCAGTTCTGTCTTTCGGGCAACCCGCGACAGCCATGGCAATCCCGACGAACAGAACGATTCTTCTCCAGCGGCGCATGTATTCTCCTCAAACGCCTTTGACTAGAAACGTGCAAATCCGCCTCAGTTAATGGAGAGCAGATTGGTTTGCAGCCCGTGCTCCCGCGTGAGCCGACTACCTTTGTGTTTTTGTCCACACATCCAGTAGTTCTCGCAGGAGCGACGGGCTACCCATTTTTTTCGCCTGGTGTCTCTTGTCCACCTAGGCCGTTGTTAGAGGACTCTCTGTACGACGAATCGTCGACAGGACTGTGATCAACTGGGTGAATTACTGATCATTGCCTTCGGTCAATTCCGCAGAAACTGCCGTCAAATAGCCCAACAGGCCGCCGGTGGTGTGGTTTGGTCCGGCAGTGAAGTACACCTGTGCTGCGGGCGCGGCTGCGGCGTCGTTATTATTCGGGCTGACATTTCCAGGGCTGAGTGCCCAGACGCCATTGATGGCCAATGGCTTCCCGCTGGCGTCCTGCAGCAGCCCGTCGAATTTTCCGGTAGTCAAATCGTAGGCGGCAATGAATCCGCTCGACTGAGTATCTCCGCCACCAGCAAACTGCCCGATGAGCAGGTCGTGGCTGAAGTGTCCGAAATCAAGTGGAGCAAGAGCCACGCCCCACGGAGCGTTCAGCCAATCGCCATGTTCGAGACGCTGCAAGAGTTGGCCGGTGGAACTATAAACGTCTACGAAACCCAGTCCTGGGCCGTCTGTTTCAAATTGCGAACCTTCTTCATGGAGCGCATAAGTGACGACGATGTCGTTACCGATCGCTTGCACGTTGAAAGGGACGTAGCCGTGGGGCAGCCGCTCATCCACGAAAGGATTTCCCGCGGACTGGTCATCGCCATTGGAGGAGTCCTGATTGAAGTGTTCCTTGGACAATTGCACAAGGTGAAAGGCGTTGTCATAAACATCCACGCGGCCCTTGTTGAAGTTCGCTGCGTACAGGAAGGGCTTGCCATTGATGAAGGCGCTGGTCAGTCCCGTATAGCTAGAGCCGTCGGTGTTTTTGGCCACAATCACAGCTAGCGTCGCAGCCACACCTGGATTCCATCCAGAAATCGTTCCGTCATTCGTGGAGAAGAGGAAAAGGGCTGGCTTGCCTGGGGCCAGCAGAAAATCTGTTTGACTGCCGTTGAAGATGGTGCCGGTTGGTGTACCCGTTGGGGTCTTCTTGTTATTCGGATCGGCTGGTGGAATGGTGACGATGAGTGACTGCTTGGCTCCCGCGCCGTTGTACAGCGTGCTGAAGCCGGTCCTTTCATCTGAGACCCACCATGGGCTGCCGGAGCCGCGGGATATTCCCCACGGATTAATCAACTGAGGATCGGTGACAGGGGCGACTCCTGACTCGTTGGAGACAAGATTGGTCTGGGTGTAGTGCTGCCCAAAGCAAACGGCTCCCATGATCATAGACAAGACTCCACTGACGGTGAAACGTAGCGACATCTTCATCTGCAATTCTCCTTTTGTATTTGTGGAAAACGGCTCTCTAAGTTCGGTCACGGGGACCGAAAATCACATGCCACATCATTGGAGTGAGTTATGATTCCAACGCTATTCGGGCTTGCTCACGCAGATCGTCGGAGTGATTGTGGTGTACTCATCGGCCGGAGTGCGCGCCGCGATTGTTCTCGCCGGATAGAGTAAAGGCATAGACTTTGTTGTTTCCGATTCCAGGTGGGATATTTTGATAACCGGATCCCCAGTAGAGCGTGCCGTCCACGATGGATGGACCATCGATTACTGTGCCGCCGCTCGCGAAATTCCAGAGGATTTTTCCGGTTGCGGCGCCCAGCGCATACATCCGCCCTGAATAAGAGCCGGCATACATGACGCCGTTTGCAACGCTCACTGAACCGGTATCGATGGTGCCTGTAGTAGGATCTGCCGTCTGCCAGAGGATCTTCCCAGTGGCAACGTCAAGAGCGCTCCATGCACCCCAGGTTATTTTTTGTCCCGAGGGCACCAACGTGTAAGGGAGTTGGAAACGATTCGCGATAGCGACATAGATGCGCTGACCGTCAGTCGCCGTACCCCACTCGATGCCCCCGAGCGAACTGCCGGGCCCGACCATCGTGCTCCAAACGATGGCGCCGTTGTCTGGATCGAGTGCCCAATAGATGCCGCTCTTCTGGCCAAATCCGACAATATTACCCACGAGATTGGGCCCTGCCCCTCCAAAATCGAAATCTTGACTGTCGGGTACGGGACAGTTGGGGTTCCCTGGAGTTGGCCGGGCAGCTCCAAAACCGCAGGTTCCTGTGAAGGTATCAATACTTTGCAGCTTCTTTGACCACTTGATCTGCCCACTCTTTAAATCCAACGCGAGAGCAGTGTCAAAAAAATCGTCAGCCGCGGAGCAGTTCGCCGTAGGAGTTGCGTCCTGGCAAGCTTCGACAGCGGCGGGAGCGGTGTAGTTGTTTCCAGTGGCGGCGAAGAGCATACCGCGCTTGGGATCAATCGCAGGTGGTTGCCATATCGCGCCACCGCTGTATCCTCCTACCTGTCCGCCATTGTCAGGCATGTCGAAAGTTTTCCAACGGATCGCTCCGCTCTTCTCATCGAGCGCTACGATACTGCCGCGAAAGCTGCAACACGGATATGCCGGGTTCAGTGCCAGAGTTTCTTCACTCGAAGAAATTCCAATGTAAACCATGCCGTTGAATACAACCGGCGAACCAGTGATGATCGCCGCCGGATGTGTGTCCACTTGGGTCATCCATTGGATCGTGCCTGTTTGCCTGTCTACTGAAATCACATTCGCGCCGTTGTGCGGCTGCTTGGAATTCGGAATGTCCCCAATGATTACCTGATTCCCATCCATGGCAGGACTAACGCGGGAGATAGCTCCCTCGACACCGTCATACTCAGAGATCTTGTGAGACCAGATGAGCTGGCCACTGTTCTTCTCAACCGCAAAGAGATTGCCGCCCCAATCGGGGAAATAGACAGCGTTACCATCCACCGTCGGAGTCGCAGAGACATCGCCACCGGTGGTGAATACCCATTTCGGAGTTAGACCATTAACATTGGCAGGACTGATAGAGTGCTCAGCCGGTTGGCTCCAACTGTTGCTTAGATTTTGTCCGGCTATTCGCCATTGGCCAGATTGGGACTCATCCGACTGACCTTGACCACTTAACGCTGACACCAACAAGAGACCAATGATCAACGCCGTCTTTGACAATGACACGTTACGATTCTTCACGGGCATCCGCATTCTTCTCCTTGAATTCGGTTTTGCGATTACGTTTAGCTGGGCTCTCCTTAGCGAGCATTGCCGAGGTCTGAGTTATTGCCGCGTCAGATCTCCGCTCACTCCAGGGAAGTGCAGTACGTCTGCCAAAGCGCGGAGGGATCTCAGGATTTCAGAACTTATTGATTTGTAATACGATTACGATCCGGATGACCGTTGCGAAGACCAAGGTGCCAGTGTGGCACTGCCGTATTTGGGGCCGCATGCCCGTTTTGCGGCGCACAAGAGAAGTGTTGGCATTGAGAGAGCGTCGGAATGAAGCGGAGTGTGTGGGCCACCCCGGCGCGCTGTAACGAAAGCGCAAGCGTCACCGGCAGTGGCGTGCATTCCGCCTGAGATTCTAGTGCACCGAGACCTTCGCACTCTTGCCTGGTTCATTTCGCTTCAGCAGAAATGAGGCGACAAACATGACTGCCGATGCCACTGACAGCAGCCAATACACTTCAACGTAGGAGAGTACGGCGGCCTGGGACTGAACCAAAGCGTACATTCGAGCCAGCGCCTGTTGTTGAGCAACATGCGCGCTCAAGCCCGCAGTCCTCAGGCGTATCGCGAGTGCTGTAGTAGCGTCGTGAAATCGAGCGGAAGCCGAATAAACTGCTAACACGGATTGATGATACTGAGTGCGTCGAGCGATTAGCGTCGTGACTGCGGATGTGCCGACGCTCTGTCCGATATTACGCATGAAATTCATGAGCCCGGCGGCAGCATTGGTTTTTCCAGCTGGCAGGCCGACGTATCCGGCAAGTGTGAGAGGCACAAATAAAAAAGCGACGGGAAGATACTGCCAAATACGTAATAGGGTTGCCGAGTTGAAACTTATAAGCAGATTGATATGTCTGCACGACAAGTACATGCTCGCCGCCAGAGTTATCCAACCAAATGCCAGGAGATAGCGGGCTTGGAATCGTGTTGTGAGTTTGCCCACCACGGGGAGCGCGACTAACACCACCAGGGCACCCGCTGAAAGCACCATCCCTGCCTTTTGTGCGGTATATCCCATAAGAGTCTGGAGCAGTTGGGGCATCAACACAGTGGAACTGAATAGAGCCATTCCCAGCATCAAGAACATCACACTGCTTGCCGCGAAATTGGAGTTCTGGAACAGACGCACATCAACGATGGGCTCTTTCTGGAACCATTCCCAGACGATGAGAGAAACGAGGCCAACGATGGCTATCACAACCAACGTCGTAATGAAAACAGAGCCGAACCAATCGTCTTCCTGTCCCTTGTCGAGAGCGATCTGCAAGGCACCTACGCCAACGGTCAGGAGCGAAAATCCAATGAAGTCGAACCCGGAAAGCAGCCGCCTCAGACCCGCAACGTAAGGTGGATCTTCGACAAGCTGATAGACCAATGCGAGCGCCAAAGCGCCAACTGGAACATTGATATAGAAAATCCAACGCCAAGAGTAGTTGTCGGTGATCCAGCCTCCCAGCGTCGGGCCAATCGCCGGAGCGCAGATGGCCGTGATTCCATAAAGAGCAAAGGCCAGCCCGCGCTTCTCGGGAGGGAAGGTATCGCCCAAGATGGCCTGCGCCATTGGCTGCAAGCCTCCACCGAACGCGCCTTGCATTACTCGAAACAGGAGAAGAAGGCCAAGATTGGGCGCGATCCCGCACAGGAAAGAACTGATGGTGAAAAACACAATGCACGTCAAGAAGAACCGCTTTCGTCCTAGCCATGCGACCAGCCATCCGCTTATCGGCAGAACTATTGCGTTGGAAACAAGATAACTCGTCAACACCCAGGTGCTCTCGTCATTGCTCGCGCCCAGATTGCCCGCGATGTGGGGAAGGGCCACATTAGCAATGCTGGTGTCGAGCACCTCCATGAACGCCGCCAGTGAAACCGCAATGGCGATAATCCAAGGGTTGCCCTTGGGCAGCCAGATTTCCTCTCCCGCGCCAGCAGCCGTGGCAGGACTCATCGCACCCTCACACGTTCAGGAAAGATGCACTACGAAGGCCAAGGTGCTGAGGGGCCAATATGTTGCGGAAACTATTGATTTGACCTGAGATGGTGACTCAGGAGTATGGTTACGTGATCACGCTGCCAGCAGGGCGCTGCCGTATTTGCGGTAGCGTGCCCGCTTTGCGGCACAAAAAAATGGATTGAGAAAATGTTACAGAATTGAGCGGAGTGCAGGGCGGGCTGCTTACGCGGAATTGCGCACGATTCCGAGTTTGTGAATTCTCTGTTGGAGGGTCGTTCGCTTCATTCCAAGTTGTGCTGCAGCCCCGTTAGGACCGGCCACAACCCAATTGCTCTGTTTAAGAGCTTTAAGAATCTGCTGACGTTCCGTTTCCTCCAAAACATTGTGAAGAGTGCCATTCGCCGAATTCGATGAAGTGGACTTTTCCGCGGTGCGTTCAGACTTAGGAAGCTTAAGATCACTCACGTCGATACTCAGGGCCGAACCCGTCGAGATAATTACGGCACGCTCAATTACGTTCTGGAGTTCTCGTATGTTCCCGGGCCAATGATATCGGCAGAGGGCGTCCATTGACGCAGACGGAATCTTGTCCATGGTCTTTTTCATGCGCCTGGAAAACTGCTGCGTGAAGTGTCGCACCAGAAGCGGAATATCCCCTTGGCGTTCGCGCAAAGGCGGAACGTGGACCGGAAAAACATTAAGGCGAAAAAAAAGATCCGATCGGAACTTCTGCTCGCTCACCATCACTTCTAAATCGCGGTTCGTCGCGGCAATCAAACGTGCGTCTGTTCGAAGCGTGCGCGAGCTTCCGAGCCGCTCGAATTCCCTTTCCTGCAGCACGCGGAGAAGTTTGGTCTGTAACTCGAGGGGAACTTCTCCTATCTCGTCCAGAAAAATAGTTCCACCATTGGCCACTTCGAAACGGCCGATGCGTTGCGCGATTGCTCCTGTAAATGCGCCTTTCTCGTGTCCGAACAGCTCGCTTTCCAGCAAGCCCGTTGGAATGGCCGCGCAGTTGAGCTTAACGAAGGGCTTGGAACGCCGTGGGCTCAGATCATGAATGGCTCGCGCAATCAGTTCCTTTCCAGTGCCTGTCTCGCCGTAGATCAGGACCGTCGAATCGGTCGGCGCTACAGTTTCCACATGTTTGAGGACTCTGCGCAGAGACGAACTATTTCCAATGATCTGAGAAAAATTCATTTCCGTGCGGATTTCATCTTCCAAATACAGCTTCTCTTTGGTGAGCTGGTCTCTGAGCTCTCGAATCTCCCCAAAGGCAAGTGCATTCTCCACGGCAATGGCAATCTGGTTTCCGATCTGGGACAGAAACCCGATATCGCCAGTGAACGCATTGTCTTCATATTTGATAACCCCAAATATGCCTAGCACCCGACCGCGGCTAACAAGAGGAAGGATGCAGACTGTTCCAATTTCGGGGTGTCCGCTGCCCCTCATTCCCAGTCGCCGCGCCTCCTGAACGCTGCCGCACCAAAGTTTGCCAGTGCGAAAGACCGCTCGCGAGACATTATCATCGTCAGGGAGAAGGTCTTCCTCTTGAACGGATTCGTCTTTGAGGGGGAAATCCAGGGCAAAGATCCGCAAGTCCGAGGTGTCGAAGTCTGGAAGGGTAATGCCAACGCCATCGCAGCCCATGACCCGGCGCGTGCTGGACACTACCGCTCGGAGGAGGTCCCGCAACTCGAGATTGGAGACCACATGATTGGTCAATTCAAGGAGCAGTTCAAGACGCTCGTTCTTTTTAAGCAGCTGCAGCTGCGAGGCTTGAGCTTCGTCAAAATGCAGCGCATTGTCGAATGCGAGAGCGATCTGGTCAGCCACCACCGAAAGAAAGCAAACTTCTTCGGCCGTATATATATCCGGAGCTTTACTGGCAAAAGCGAGCGTTCCGACCTTGGTATGGGCGGTGGTTAACGGGAGAGTGCACACACAGCGGATTTGACGCTTTTTCAAAACCTCTTGAAATTTGGAAAGCCGATCATCGTGGACTTCGAGCGAAGTGATCAAAGGTTTTTGGCTCTGATAGACCCGCCAGGCATCGGATTCCTCTATGGCCAGTTCGGGGTCGGGTGGGATAACTGCTTCTGTCTCCGCGTCGATGGAATGTTTGTGAAACGTATTCGATTTCTCGTCACGAATAGTCACCGCGATATAGTCGAACCGAACTACCTGGTGCAACTCCTTCACCAGAGCGCCAAATAGCTCCTCTGGATCGCGATGCATTCCGATCGCATTCGAGACCCGGACGAGCGATTCGAATCGAGTGGCTGCCGAAACTGGAGAGCTGACTGTAAATTCTTCCGTTCGCATCGGACAAACCATCTCAGAGACTGTCGTTCGAAGGGTTGGATGTAGCAAGTCGTGGGTACGTTACAGACTGAAAATGCCCCCTCTAGTCTCAACTTAACGATGAATCCGGCGATTCAGGTTACGTAACCGAAGCCGGTGCGTGGTTGGAGGTGCCGCGCTGAGCATTTGCGGCCCGCCATTCACCTGGTGAGGTTCCCTCGCACCGGTGAAAAGCCCGAAAAAAGAGTTGGCATCTTCGTAGCCGAGAAGATAAGCGGTTTGGTTCAACTCCAACGAGGAACGCAGTAGATAATGTTTAAGGCTGGGCGTGATACTCTCTTCCGGTTTTCGTATGGAGGCTGGTGTGAAAACTTCTCGCAGAACTTTGATTCTGTTTGCCGCGATTCTGTGCGCGCTGGTTGTCCCATTCGTGTTCGCCACGGGGCAGCAAGTCGAGCCGAGTACTTACGGTGGGCTGAAGTGGCGCCTCGTTGGGCCGTTCCGGGGCGGCCGCGTAATTACAGTTGCTGGTGTTCCATCTCAGCCGAACACCTATTACTTCGGCGCAGTGGCCGGTGGCGTTTGGAAAACCACGGATGGAGGTAATACCTGGGATTCTCTTTTCGAAAAACAGTCCGTTTCCTCGATCGGCGCGATCGCCATTTCCGATTCCGATCCGAATGTAATTTATGCCGGCACCGGGGAGGCATGCATTCGCGGCAACATTTCGCATGGGGACGGAGTGTACAAGTCCACCGACGCAGGGAAAACGTGGGCAAACGTTGGCCTTCGCGATACTCGTCACATTGGTGATGTGATCATTCATCCTACGGATCCGAACATTGTCTACGTTGCGGCACTTGGTCACGCTTACGGACCCAACACCGAGCGAGGAGTCTTTCGTACGCGCGACGGCGGGAAGAGTTGGGAGAAAGTTTTGTATCTGGATGATCGCACTGGCGCCATCGAGATTGTGTTCGATCCTAAAAACCCACATGTCCTTTTTGCTTCCATGTGGGAAGGCTGGCGAACTCCCTGGATGTTGAACAGTGGCGGCGCTAAAGACGGACTTTATCGTTCGACCGACGAAGGCAGTACCTGGAAGCGCATCGAAGGGAACGGAATGCCTGAAGGCCCGCTTGGAAGGATTGGCGTCAGCGTATCCGGAGCGGATTCGAACGTGGTGTATGCGTTGATTGAAGCCAAAAAAGGCGGGCTCTATCGATCAGATGACGGTGGAGAACACTGGGCGCTTATCAATCCAGACCACCGCTTTCGTCAACGGGCCTGGTATTTCACGCACGTGTGGGCCGATCCGAAGAACACGCAAACGGTCTACATCGCCAATACCGGTTTGTATCATTCGACCGATGGCGGCAAAACGTTCGACCGCCTCCTGGCACCGCACGGCGACCACCACGCTCTCTGGATCGATCCTAATAATACTTCGCGCATGATCAATGGCAATGACGGTGGCGCGACCGTCAGCGTGGATGGAGGCAAAAATTGGACCACGCTAAATAACCAGCCAACTGCGCAGTTTTATCACGTAGCCGCCGATAACGACTTTCTGTATCGGGTGTACGGTTCGCAACAGGACAATACTTCGGTGGGCATTGCGACGCGTACCGACCACGGATACATCGGGCCGGGGGATTTTATGCCGGTCGGCGGTGGCGAAAGCGGTTACGTGGTGCCCGACCCGCGAAATTCGAATATCGTTTACGCGGACGATGAAGGCCCGTTTTTCACGCGGTTCGATCGCGGCACCGGCCAGGCTCAGAGCATCCAGCAGTGGCCTGAGGATATCAGCGGGCACGCGGCAGATATCCAGAAGTACCGATACACCTGGACCATGCCGATCGTCGTTTCCTCTCACAATCCCGACGTGATCTATCACGCTTCGCAGTTTGTGTTTCGTTCGAACGATGGGGGTAACACCTGGGCGGAAATTAGCCCGGACCTTACTCGCAATGACAAATCCAAGCAGGTGGATTCCGGCGGACCTATCACCAAGGATCAGTATTCCGTCGAGTACTTTGACGTGGTGTTCACGCTGGCCGAATCACCCAAGCAAGACAGCGTCCTGTGGGCCGGCACCGATGATGGTCTGCTGCAATTGACACGCGATGGTGGAAAAAATTGGTCCAACGTCACGCCGAAAGAAGTTCCTCAATGGTCCGCGATTAGCCTGGTTGATGCTTCTACCTTTGACCCAGCAATAGCTTACATCGCCGTGGACGCGCACAGACTCGACGACCTTCGCCCGTATATTTTCAAAACCAGTGACTTTGGGAAAACGTGGAGCAAAATCGTGGGAGGCTTACCCGACAATTCTTACGTGCACGCCGTACGCGAAGATCCAGCGCGGAAGGGCTTGCTCTATGCCGGAACCGAAACTGGCGTGTGGGTGTCGTTCAATGACGGAGCGAACTGGCAGCCGCTGCAGCTAAATCTTCCGACGACGCCAATTCACGATCTCATTATTCACAACGACGATTTGGTGGTAGCGACACATGGTCGATCTTTCTGGGTGCTCGACGACATCACACCGCTTCGTCAACTTACGTCCGCGATTGCCAGCGAGCCGGCGCATTTGTTTACCCCAAGCACGGCGATCCGGTCGCGCCTCGGGCACAGGGATCGTCGCCGCTCCGCGATCGCTGAAAATCCTCCGCAAGGCGCCATGCTCTATTACTGGCTGAAGGAAAAGCCGAAAGATTCCATCAAGCTTGAGGTCATTGATGATCAAGGCAAAACCCTTCGCACCGTGACCAGCACTGTTAAGAAGGAAGCGGAGGAGACTACGGAGTTTGATGAAGACCCGGAGATATTGCATATGCCGGCCGAGTCTGGATTAAATCTCTTCGTTTGGGATCTCCGTGGCCAGATGCCCATCACAATTCCCAAAGCCATTTACGATAACGGGAAGCCCACCGGCCCGCTCCTTCTGCCCGGAACGTATCAGGTCCGCTTGACCGTTGACGGCAAATCTTACACCGCCCCGATTGAAATAAAGATGGATCCGCGTGTTAAGACTCCCCAGGAGGATTTGCGCAAGCAGTTCGAGTTGCTGTCCAAACTGCGCGACACCGAGGACGAAATGAATAAAGCGATTCTCGGAATTCGC
>Ga0210409_10002342_pt1 | contig 22685 bp, 16 predicted proteins | sample IncBWH17MmetaG_FD_161649 | JGI IMG/M metagenome (GOLD analysis project Ga0210409, IMG submission 161649) | Forest soil microbial communities from Barre Woods Harvard Forest LTER site, Petersham, Massachusetts, United States - Inc-BW-H-17-M | ecosystem: Environmental > Terrestrial > Soil >...
TGCCGACGCGGCGAATGACTTCCTTGGGATCCTGGGTGCTGTCGAGCAAGTGGTATCTCGTAATCCCGGTTTTGCTGATGAGCCTGTCCATCAGGTACTTGCAAAAACTCGCCGGATGATTGGCCGACAATCCGATGTACTCATCCAGATGGAACATTTCCACGTTTTGCCAATCGATACCTGGCGCGGCCGTCAGCGCCTTCAGGAACTCGAACTGTGCCGCTCCCGTCGCGGCAACAATGCGCGCAGTACCCGAAACGCTCAGAACCCGTTGCAGTGATTCCACAGCGTGCTTTGCCGCGGCTTCCCCAACAGCAACCCCGTTCTCCAGCACATTTATCTGCATTCTTAATCCCCTTTTGAAGCCGGCAACCCGTCACGGAACACGGAACGGAGTTCGCAGCGATTCGCCCAACGTAGCCGCCGGCTTCACGATATCACACTCATGGAAAATCACGATTCGTGTACAATCCTTACGTTCTTGGCGTTCTTGGCCTCGCAATAAAGTACCGGTGGGAAGCGCGGTATCGAGATTTAGGTTTATGTTTTTGTTCAAAGGCACATCCTCATGCTGAATTCGTTCCGTCATTTCCTTTCGCCGATCTCAACGCATGGTGGAGGTTACCTTGCCTGCCTTCTCGCCACATTGTGCTTCCCTGCCCTGCCAGCCGCGGCCCAGGATCAGCCCGTGCGCGTCATCGCCTTCGGCGCCCATCCCGACGACTGCGACCTGGGCGCAGGAGGTCTTGCCGCCAAATTTGCCGCTCTCGGCCACAAGGTAAAGTTCGTTTCGCTGACCAACGGCGATGCTGGCCATAAATCCGAGGGTGGAGGCCCGCTGGCCATGCGCCGCCGTGCCGAGGCACAAGAAGCCGGGCGGCGCATCGGCATCGAATACGAAGTGCTCGAGAACCACGACGGTCGCCTCTTGCCGACTCTGGAGGTTCGCGAACAGGTCATCCGCGAAATTCGCCAGTGGAAGGCGGACATCGTCATAGCGCCACGCCCCAACGACTATCACCCTGACCATCGCTACACCGGCATACTGGTGCAGGATGCCTCCTACATGGTCATAGTCCCCAATATTGTGACCGACACTCCGCCCCTGCGCCGCAATCCGGTGTTCCTCTATTACAGCGACCGCTTCACACAGCCGCAGCCATTCCGCGCGGACATCGTGGTTTCGATCGACGACGTATTCCAGAAGAAGATCGACATGCTCGACGCACACGTCTCGCAATTCTACGAGTGGCTCCCGTGGACCGCCGGGCAACTGGACGAAGTTCCTAAAGATCCGGTTGCGCGCAAGAAGTGGCTGGCGACTCAATTCCTCGCCACGAGTAAGGTAAGGCCCGAATGGATGGCTGCGTTGGAAAAGCGCTACGCCGCGGAAGCTACCCGCATTCAGCACGCCGAAGCCTTTGAAATCACCGAATACGGGCGTCAGCCCAGCGAAGAAGAAATCCGAAAACTGTTTCCCTTTTTCGCCGCAAAGTAGCAGCGGGAACCCCGCGGACTTCCAAAATGAACGGTCAGTGAGAAAGTTACGTTCTAGGTAGCCGAAGCTGGCTTCGGTTTATTTTTGGGCGGGATGACGGCATAGCCCGGGGCCACCGCCTCCATGTTTTGTGAAAGTTCAGCGTTCGCGTCGCGCATCGCAAAGCGAATCCCACCATCCAGCAGGTTCACAAAAAATGGATCGCGCCAATTCTCCGGACGATCGCCGATCGCAGTATAGAAGACCCGCCCTTTCCCGTGCATGCGCGCCCAGGTCATCGGATACGGTGGCCGCTCATAGGCCTCGCCTTTCATATCATTGGTGTCAAGCGTGGCGATCACATGGAGATCTGGTGCAAAATCCTTCAGCGAATACCATTCCTCGGTGAACTCCACGGGCAAGCGCACCCTTTCCAATCCCGGAAATGTGACATCGTCGATGATGAGTTTCGCCGTTTGCAACCGGGGCGTGCTGCCGTGAACGATAAATTCGCCTCCAAGCATAAGCAAGTAAGGATCGGAATTCTCGCCGTGAGGGATATAGCGGTTCGAAAGATCCTGCGGGTCGGGCGGGGTATGGAACGTATCCGCGGCTGCATGCGACCCAACGAAACCGGTTCCTCCGTGAATGGCATCGAGAAACTTCTGTTTGCCCGCGGCCGTCATCGGCGGATTCTTGTCGGTACCCTCCTGGGTAAGGTCGCCAGTAGTAAAAAAGAAAATTGCCTGGAATTTCGCAAGGTCCGGCGAATCGAAAATCCTGCCGTCTTTGGTGCAGTGCACGTCGTACCTGTGCTTTTTGCAAATCTCCGTGATCACGTTGTCCGCGATGCTGGGTTTGCCGTCGACCAGTTTCACCACGTCATGTTCGAACCCCGAAGACTTGGTAAAGACCAGTAGCGATTTAGGCGCTGCGAACGCGTCGCGCGCAAACGCTGCCGACACTCCCGCCATCGCCAGCGCTTGAAGAAACTCTCTTCGCTTTTGCACCATGAAGCTCCCCAGAACCAATATCAATAGGAATTGCGCGAGCCCGTAGCCCGAGGGCCAGATATCCTCAATTCCTTGTCATCCAAAGTGTGCAAAAGAATACCACGGCATCTGCCTAGGCGCGTTCGCGCAGCCGGAGAAGGGAGATTTGTTCGCTACAAGCTGCCTCGTGAACAGTCTTTAGGAGGGCGTCGCAGGCCTTCTGCGAGCGCGGGGTCCGTCTTCCGCCTGTGTAGTGGCCGATCTTCAGATCGGCCCTCTTGGGTTTCCCTCGCCCTTTGTAGGGGCGGTTTTAGGCCGCCCTCCTGGGTTCCTCTTTCTGTGTAGTCGGGGCCTCTTCTTTCTGTGTAGTAGCGACCGCCTTTTACCCAGAGCGCGGCGAAGGGCTGAGACCGTCCGCTCTTGGGTCCTCTCCGCGCGCAATAAGTACTTGGCACCGGAGGTCGGAGCTTCAGCTCCGACAATAAGTGCTCGGCTCTCAACGGGCTTCAGCCCCTGAGGAAATGGTTTTATGTAGCTGGGCTTCAAGCGTTACAGATTGGCTCGGTCGCCTTTCCCCAGAGCGCGGCGACGTCTATCGGCCCGAGACGGACTCGTGAAATGTCTGTAGTATTTTCGCCCTATTGATGTTGTTTACCTTTCCACGCAAAGTCTCTCCAACTTCTTGCAAGTGGGTTTGCGGTTCGCTCGCTGACCGTGTCTCGCGCTATTCGTGTAGCATTAACTAAACGATGGAGAACCTGTGAAACGAATCATCTGCCGCGGCCTCCTACTCTTCTTTTTATTCCCTCTTCTAAACGCGGTCGATCTCTGTGCTCAACAGTTGGCCACGCTGAATGTCACTGTCACGGATCAATCCAATGCCGGAATGCCGCGGGCGCGAGTCACGCTAAAGAACAAGGCGACCGGAGTGACGCGCAGCGATGTCTCGGATGCCGCCGGACTCGCCGTCCTCCCAGGATTGGCCCCCGGAAACTACGAACTAACCGTCGAGGCTGCACAGTTCAGCGCGTCCCGTTCAACTCTTACGCTTACTGTTGGCCAGACCGCTTCCCTGCCCGTGATCCTGGGCGTCACCGCGGTGAAAGAACAAGTCGAAGTTCGCGAGACCGCGCAAGGAATTGACGCACAGACGGCGGAAGTCAGCCAGGTAATCGAAAGAGAGAAAATCGCCGACCTGCCGATTGCCGGCCGCGACTTCATTGACTTTGTCCTCTTGACCCCCAATGTGAATGTGGGACGCAGCACGGCGGTTGGGGCGCAATCGCCCTTTCAGGAAACGGTGCTGGAATTGAGCTTTGCCGGTTTGCGCGAGACCCACAGCACATTTTTTGGCCTCGACGGCATGGACTACACCACAAGCATTTCCGGCGTTCAGCGGGTGAGTCCCTCACAGGATTGGGTGCTGGAATTTCGAGTCACAGCCGGCCCGATCACCGCCGACAACGGCCGCAACCTCGGCTCCGTGGTAAACACGGTAACAAAGTCCGGAAGCAATGAAGTTCATGGCTCGGCGTATGAGTTCTTCCGTAACAATCAGATGGATGCCAACAACCTGCTATCGGCGCCGGGTTTCAATACCCTGCGATTCAATCAATTCGGCGCCAATGTTGGCGGCCCTATCAAGCGAGACAAGTTCTTCTACTTCCTGGGATACGAAGGCCAGCGGCGCGCCGAATCGCCTTTGTATTCCTCCTTCATTCTGCATTGCATCGATAGCCCCGGTTGCCTCGGCCCGGGAACTCCCAGCATCAATCAGGTCAAGGAATTGCTCGGTTTGCAGCCGGAGAACTTGGGATCCATTGTCCAGATTCAGGACTATGACAAGTTCTTTGGAAAGGTCACGAACGTCCTGAGTGACAGCAGCACGCTCAATATCGGATACCTCTTCAGCGACGTACGGAACCAGCACATCCCCGGCGCTGCTCCGGGCCAAGGATTGCCGTCCTTTTATCGCAACAATCCCGTTCGCGATCAGACTGTATACGGAAACTTGCTCCACTTGTTCGGCAGTCAGTGGACTTCCGAGACTATCCTCAACTTCGGGCGTAGAACGTTTCATCTCGATCCCGTGGGAGCCGGGTTTGAACCCGCGCTGTTGGTCGCGGATCTCTTTGATTCTGGTGGCATCCAGGGCGGCGTGCACTACTACCGCGAGCAGCATTTTCAGGCTTCAGAAAATCTCACCTACGTACGAGGCAAGCACTCCTTCAAGTTCGGGGGGGATCTTGAACCCGTTTGGATTGGCGCGCAAACTACTTTCTTCACGCCCGGCGCCGGCATTTTCAGTCCGCAAAGTTTCTTTGGCGCGGCGCCCTTCGATGCCCCGCCATTCGGCCCAGGCACTCCGGTAGAGTTTCTGTTCTTGCAACCGCGCACCTATTTCGGCCAACAAATCCCCCAACGCACCCTGCCATTCGATGCCGGCCTTTTTGCTGGACCGGCCGCTGCTGCGTTTAACGACAGCGTCGACCTGCACTTTCTGCACAAACTCACTGGTTTCTATGCCCAAGACCAATGGAAGCCGACGTCAAACCTTTCCCTCACAGTCGGCCTGCGTTACGACATCGATTTTTTCCCGTCCGCGACCGACATTCGGCTCAACGGCAGGATGCATTCTACAAATTATGGAAATGTGCAGCCGCGAACAGGCTTGGCGTATTCCTTTCGGCAGGGGAAAGGAGTGGTACGAGCGGGCTTCGGTTTGTTCACCGGCCCGTTCGACTATAGCGACATCATGGTGTCTTGGCAGGGCGCATCTGCTTTTACCTACATGAATCAGCCGCTCGTGCCACAGTTGTCTGATCCCGCCGCCAGCCTGGTCGGCTTGGGCCCATCGGGAATCGTGGGTGTCGACGGACCATTTCTCGCCAGCCAGGCGTTCTCCACCTTCACGCACACTGGCGCTTATCCCAGCCCGAGCACGCTACTGCAATTCCCGCTGGGCTACGTGCAGAGGGATTTCCCGAACGCCTATGCCGAAGAAGCCAACCTGGAGGTAGAGAATGAGGTTGCCAAGGATCTCTTCATCTCCCTTGGCTATCAATTCGTTCACGGACTTAAGCTGCCTCTATATCTCAGCATCAATGGAACCCCGAGCGGCACGCTTCCCAACGGCGTTCAGACGTTTACGCCGGCCGATCCTGCTTTCGGATTCGCGCTGATGGCCGTTCCGGCCGGCTATTCCATCTATCACGCCGGAACCATCAGTGTGCGAAAGCCATTCGCTCATCACTACAGCATTCTGGGAAACTACACTTTTTCCAAATCCATCGATCTTGCGACGGACGTGCAACTCACCGACAGTCCGATGAACTATCTGCGACCGCAACTCGACCGCGCATTGGGCGATAACGACGTGCGTCATCGATTCGTGCTTACTTTGATGGGTGAATCACCCAATACCTGGACTCCCGCGCTGCGTAATTTCAAAGTGTCGATGCTGAACACGCTGCAAAGCCCCCGGCACTACACCATCTTCGCCGGATTCGACGTAAACGGCGACGGGTTCCCTTTTTCTGACCGCGTCGGCAACGTCGGCCGCAACACCTATCGAGGCGACGCCTCCTACACCACCGACATGCGGCTGCAAAGAGTATTCGGCCTGAACGAGCGCCTCAATCTGGAGGCCAGCGCCGAGATCTTTAATCTGTTCAACCGCCAAAATATAAACGCAATCGATACCGTCTATGGAGCAGCAGACTTTCTCGGACCAGTTCCGCAAAGGTTCGGCGATGGAATCGGCAGTCCGGCGAACCCGACGTTTGGCTCGCCCAGCTATGTGGCGCCCGCGCGGCAAATCCAATTGTCGCTGCGATTGAATTTTTAGGTGCAATCGGCCGGGGCTGGCTTTAGGCAGATCAGCGTTGCGGGGCTACCGGAGTTTTTGCGAAAGGAATCGGGTCCGCGGAGACGATTCCCTTGCCTTCCTGAATGGTCACGAACTGGTTCGGCTTAATTTCAGCAATCGATTCCTTGCGCCCGCTGGGCCAAACGATTTGCAACCGGAGACTCTTCGCGTTCCCCGGCTTCCCCAATCCAAACATCAGCGGCAACTCGCTCTGCGACAAATAGCTTGACCCGCCTTTGACCATCCGCGACAACGTGGTCCCGCTGCCAGTGCTCAGCGTAACCTTGGCCCCGATAGCGTCTCGATTAGACTTCGTTCCGATCAGCTTCACGCGCAAAACGTCGTTTTGATTTGCGTTCTCATTGCGCAGCAGTCGCGCCGGTCCGTTATTCGCAGTGATCACCAGGTCAAGATCGCCGTCATTGTCGAAATCCGCGTACGCCAGCCCGCGCGCAACGACCGCCTTTTGGATCGCACGTCCCAACTTTCCAGAAACATCCTCGAATTTCCTGTTGCCGATATTCCGGAAAACCCCAGCGGGCTGTGCGTACCGCAACGTTGGTTGAACCACCGCGATGTCATCGGAGACGTGCCCGTTCGCCGCAACGATATCCAGAAAACCGTCCAGATCGTAGTCCATAAAGAAGCAACCGAACGTCAGCGATTGCGTCGTCATCTGGCTGACGCCCGAACTCACCGATTCGTCCGTGAACAAGCCGGAACCATCGCTGCGATACAGCGCCATGCTTTCGTTCGTAAAATTCCCGATCACCACGGTGGGAAATCCCGATCCATCGATGTCCGCGGCATCCGTGCCCATTCCCGCGCGCACCCTGCCCGAATCGCTGAACGCCACTCCAACGTTTACGCCCACATCCGTGAACGTGCCGTCGTGATTGTTGTGATACAGCTTGTTGGGCTCCGTGTCGTTCGTGACGAACAAATCCATCCAACCGTCATTGTCGTAATCCAGTAGCGCAACTCCCAGCGCCTTGCTGCTCGGATCCAAAAGACCGGCACGCTTGGTTACGTCCTCAAACACTCCATTCCCCTTGTTGTGATACAGCCGCGAACTCTCGCCCTTATACGTTTGTGGCGTGCAGTACGACTTGTTCTTGTTGTCCAACGAGCAGTATTGGTCCTTCTCCACCGACCACTCGATGTAATGCGTAACGAACAAGTCGAGTTTTCCATCGTTGTCGTAGTCGAACCACACCGCACTCGCCGAAAATCCAGGGCTGGCCACGCCCGCTTTTGCCGTAACGTCGACGAATTTTCCATTCCCGAGATTGTGGAACAAGTGATTCGAGCCGACTGTCGTTAGATAGAGGTCTTCGAATCCGTCGTTGTCGTAGTCCCCGACCGCGCAACCCAGCCCATAATTCTCGATCGCCAGACCAGCCTCGCGCGTCACATCCGTAAACGTTCCGTCGTGATTGTTGTGATACAGCGCCGGATACGATTTCCCGGTCTTGTGCTCCGGCCAATCCATCGAATTCACGAAGAAAATGTCCTGCCATCCATCGTTGTCATAATCGAGGAAGCACACGCCGCTCCCCATCGTTTCGGGCAGGTATTTTTTGCCGAAGGCCCCACTGTTGTGTTTGAAGTGGATCCCCGCCTGAGCAGTGACGTCTACAAATTCAATCGGGCCGGAAGGCCGTGGTTTTTCGGAAGCCGGTTGCGCAATTGTGGCGGCCGTTGGTTGGACCAGCGCAGGGGTAGGACTTGCAGACTGCGTTTGTGAAGGTGCCTTCGCCGTCTCAGAAGCCGGTGGAGTAATTTCCTTCGTGGGCTTTTGCCCGCAACCGATCACGACAACGCACGTAATCAGGAAAGCGATCGCGTATCGGCGCGACTTTGAAAATAACGCCGCAGGTACAAACGCCAGATTCATGCGGTAACACGGGCAGGAACGGTTCGCCGCGAATCGAACCACATCTCCACCAGCAGCGCCGCTGGCCCCACCAAAAACAACGCATAGAACGGCGCGTACACCACGTGCTCCAGGCGAAGAATCGTTTCGACCAGTGCTACAACCGCCACCACCACGCACTGCCAAAACTTCGACCGCACCGTCGTCTTCGGATCCGTAATCATAAAAAAGATAAACAGCTGGTACATCGGCCCCGTCAGCGGAGCAACTTCCGACTGCCATGGACTCCCGGTAATGTAGCTACGCAGAAATGCGAAAATACTGAAGCAAGCTACATACGTCCCGGTAATGTTAAAGCGGTGCAGCCGCGCAATGATCACCGATCCTAGAACCCAGATCACCAGCATCGGCAATAAATAATTGCCCCACTGAATGCTCAGTCCCGCCACCGTCTCCGGCGCCAGAAACAACAGCACTGAAATTCCGAAATTAGACGGATTCCAGATGTGCCTTCCTTTTATGCGCAGCACATATTTCGACATGATCGAAATAAGCGCACAAACCACATAAGGCCAGATCGCCGGCGACCTCACCAGAATGCCCACGCTGATCCCAGTGATGTAAGCGCTCGCAAGGTTGGGCCACTTGCCAGTGAAAATCCGCGCAAGAATCAATTCGCTAACCAGGCTCACCGCGATGGCGATACCCGTCTTTTTATAGCTCTCAAGGAAGCCGAATGATATCTGCCCCACAATCAGGATGCAGGTAATGAATGCCGGCGCGATGTAGCGATTATCAAGACTGAAAAACCGCTTCCACTGAAAGGGTTCCGCGGTCTTCGGCCCGATCGCAATACTCGGTTGGCTCACAAAGGTTCCTTCACTGCGTGGATCTGGTTGGCCGCGGGATTTTCCACCACTTGTATTTTGCCAGATGGCCAGCGGATTTCCGCCTTTTCAATTTGCGGAGACTTGCCCAAACCAAAATGCAACCGCCGCTGGTTCTGCGCCGCAAACCCGCTGCCACCCGAGACCTCTTGCGCTTGCTTCTGGCCATTCCAGAACAGCGTCACCTGCGCTCCGATTGCGCTGCGATTGCTCTTCGTTCCCTCAAGCTCGAATTCGATCCATTTATTCTCCGGAGTCACCGTGTTCTTGTAGATGAGCAACGGCCCCCGTTCGTTGGCGACGATCACATCGAGAACCCCTCGATTCCACAAGTCCGCCAACGCCACCGCACGCCCATCGAACGTATCCGTGACCCCAACCGCTTGTGCCACATCCACGAATTTCCCGCTGCCATCGTTCAGCCAAACATGCTTCGTCTGATAGCCCGACAAACTCCGCCCTTCCATCGCCGGCCAATTCTTGGCGTCGTTGATAATCGTGCTGTGGCCACCGGCAATCTTGGAAAAGTCGTACCAGTAGCTTCGATTGCGGTCTAACGACACGTACCCGTTGGTCAGATACAAATCCAGGTTGCCATCATTATTCAAATCGCCGAACTGCGCACCGAAACTCCAGCCACCGATTTCAACGCCAAAGTCTCGCGCCAGATTTTCAAACTGCAGCTTATCCCCACTGCTGCCCTCTTTCGGCATCCACAAGTTATTCCCCTGAATCAGCACGCCCTCTTCGGAAATATTCGACACGTACACGGCGTAGCGCCCCTGATTGAGAATATCGCCAAAGCTCGCGTTCATCCCGCTCTTGGGAGCAAATCCCACGCCCGTTTGCTCACCCACCTCGTGAAATCGTTTCCCGTCATTAAAATAAAGTTCCGACACCCCATAGTCATTCGCTATAAAAAGGTCGGGGTGTCCCGTGCCGCGAAGGTCCCCCGCCGTCGAAGCCAAAGCCCAGCGCCGGCTATTAATCCCCACTTTTTCGCTGACTTCCTCGAACTTCCCGTTACCCAGATTGTGAAACAGGTATTTGCGCCCGCCGTTTTTCGCATATTCGAAACTGTCCGGCATCATCTTCGTCGAAGCCAGGTGCCACAGGTCGACATCCTCCGAGTAATATCCGCCAATAAATAAGTCCAGCAGTCCGTCGCCGTCATAGTCGAACCACAGCGCTGTATTCGCGTTGATCCACGGCGGCAAGCCAACCTGCTCGGTCACGCGCGTAAATCCGTGCCCCGCATCATTGTGAAACAGCTCCGGCTTGCCCCATTTGATCAGCAACAAATCTTCGAAGCCGTCGTTGTCGTAGTCTCCCCACACCGCGCCCATGGAGACGCCCGTCCCAGCGCGATTCACGTCGGCGATACCCATTTCCTCGGCGACATCCTTGAAGGTCCCGTCGTGCATGTTGCGATACAGCGCGTTCTTCGCGCCTTCCTTGCTGCTGGTCACGTAGATGTCCGGCCATCGGTCGTGATCGAAATCAACAATGGAAACAGACGCGCCCATCGAAGCAACCTGCGGCATGATGTGCCCCAGACGAGGGTCGAGCGTGGGCGCCTCATGCTCGAAATTCACTCCCGCGGCGCGCGAGACTTCCTGTAAATAAAAACCGTGACGCGCCAGCGCCGTCTGCGAATCTAGTTTTGTTTTCGTTTCGCCTTGCCGCGCAGCAAAACGCTTGATGATCAGGGGAGACAGCACTAGCCCGCCAAAAATGATCGCCACAATAATTCTTGCTGCAATGCCTGGTTTCACTTGGGTGGCGCGCTCCGCAGTGAATTCTGAAAAACGTCGGGCGTCACGTAACGGGTGTGATAGTTCTCCCAATCTTCCGGATGTTTGCGATAGACATATTCATCCTCCAGCCGTCCGGGTCTCGACTCGTATTCCTGCTTTGCGTGATACGGCAAAGGCAAAACCGTCTTCGAGAATGTCGAGTTGAAATCTCCATCCTTGATCCAGCCATCGCCAACAATAATAAAGTCGCGCAACCATCCCGCCGGTGGCGGTGGCTGTTCGGCAAAGCGCAGCGACATCTCATCGCCGGAATTCACGATCACGTAGCGGTCGTCGACGTTCTTCAGCAGTTCGCGAACATCGCCATAGCGCGTGTAATACCCGATCAAATCGCGCCACCGTTGTTTCGTGCCCAAAATTTCATAGTAGTCCGGCACTTCCGGCGCGCCGGCGTCTGGCCGGTCGATGGTCGAATAGCCGCGATAGTGCAGGTCGGCTACTTCGGGATCCAACTCGCGCGTTTTCACCTGCGCCCCGGATTCGCCTTGCGCCCACTCGATGCAATCCCAATAGATCTCCAGGTTCGTCCGTAAACGCACTTTGCGTGGAGACCCAGGCAGAAAAATATCCGTCAAATTGAACAGGACCGTTTTCTTTCGTCCGGCAGGAAAGCCAAGATTCGCTTGAGCCGTCTTCCATCCGCCATGCCCGTCCGGCACCTCGACAGTCATGCCCTGCGCATGCCAGCGGTTTCCCTGCGTGATAGCCACGTTCAACGACGATTCGGTGTCATGAATCGAGCCCTGAGCGATCAGGTACAGCGGCCCGCTCTTCGGCGCATCCTCCCCAAGATCGATCTCTACATAGTGGTCTCGGGTGATGCCCTGATACTGCCCGCGCCCAAACGTATCGAGCGCCCGGCCATCCAACTTGCTGACGATTTCGGTCACATCCTTGCCATTGTCGTCGGTCGCGTGCGCAATTCGGTGTGGTGTCGCCACAGTCGTAAACCCCAGCTTCGAAGGCGGAATCACAAAGCGCTCATCGACGTAAATCTCAGTCCCTGCCGGATGATCCACGGTCATCAAAGCGATTCGATCGTAGTAATACACCTCCCAAAGCTCCGCCGTAATCCGCAGATCGTAGTAGCCGTCGTGCGGAACAAGTTGGTCCCGCCGAATCTTGTACCACTCACCCGTCGCAGCAATTTTCGCCGACCCCAGCGTATTAATCCTCAGGCCAATCGCCGATCCCCACGGAACGGCATCCTTAACAAACTCCATCCGGTTCCCGTTCCAGGCGAAAAGAAACGGGCAAGAAGCTTTAAGCCGCTGTTCGGTGACAACTTCCTGATCCGCCTGCACACCGAATTCCGCGCGTACCGTTCCATTCGGCCAGACCACCCGCACCACTTCCGCGCTCGTCTGATTCCCAAGTCCAAAATGAAGTTGCGGCCCATTGATTGGCTGCTTCTGCACCAACAAGCCCGACCGAATTTCGATCTCGCCGCCAACGCCGAACGGATTAATCCGCTGGTCGCCAACGGCCTGCTTGGCGTGCGGCCGGACCACCTGCCAGTGATAATTCTTCGAACCGTGACTCTCGCCTTCCACCGGCTTCCCGCTCGCGTCAAGTCCCAGCAAATCCAGCCGCCCATCGCCGTTCAAGTCGGCAATATCAAAAATCGTGCTCAGTGCAGTCGGGTGTTCCAACAACGCAAATTTCGATCCCGAGTCTCCCAGCCAAATCAGCGGCGCGGCTGTACTCTGACCGCCAGCCGGCCACGCTGGACTCAAAACCAAATCCATGGCCCCGTTGTTATCTAGGTCCGCAACCTGCAGCCGCACCTCGCCCGCCAGGCTGACCGCGGGATTTGGAACCTGTACAAGCGGCGCGACGCTCCATCCATTTTTTTCACTAAACGAAACGCTGGCGACCGCACCGTTGCTCTGCACTGCCAGCAAATCAAGAACCCCATCATTATCCGTATCGGCAACGCCAACCGCTTTCACCGTCGTCAAGCTTGCGGGAAGCGCAACCTCGCGGAACTGCCCCTGTCGTTCGTTGTGGAAAATGTGCAACCGGCCCGAACCATCGACAATCGCCGCGTCCGCATTCCCATCCGAATCAAAATCCGCCCACGCAAATGCTCGCACTCCGGAAATCCCGGCAAACGGCTGGATCACCGTAAAGGTATCGTCGCCGTTATTCCGCAGAACTTGTGGAGTTCCGTCCTTTTTTCCCAAAACTATGTCCAGGTCGCCGTCGGCCTCTATATCCGCCGCCCACGCACCCGTGTACGCCCCGCTGGTAATACTCTTCGGCAGCTTCGTGCTGGCCGTCACATCCGTAAATTCCTCGGGCGCATCTTGTCTCATCAACCGCAAACCACCCGCACCCGCCAGCACCAAGTCCGTCTTGAAATCGTAATTAAAATCCATCTGCAAAATGCCTTCGGGAAGCGGAGCCGCTCCCGAGGGCCCGCCAGGAAACGGAAACGCCGCGCCCGTAGGCAGACGCACTTCACGGCCGGTCGCCACCGCGATAACCGGAACGCCCGCACTGCCAAGATAAATCGCGCCGACCCAGCTCCGCGCGGCAGCACCGTCCCCGATCGCGATCGGCTTTACCGTAAACGTCAGCGCCATATCCTCAGGCGCCGGAGTGAAGTCTGGCTGCTCCAGCAGCAGAAAATGCGTGAACGGCTCGGCTTCCTCTCCCGGCGGAGCCTTCAACACCGCAAGGCTTTCGCGAAACTCCGGAACGCGCATCAGGGTGTTACGCAAAAAAGTCGTACGCGTCGCTGCCGCCCGCAAATCGGATCCATCAGCAGCGCCCTGCAACGCCGCCAGTTGCGCCTTCACTTCAGGTGGCCAATTCGCAGAGCGCGAAGTGATCTGCGCCAGCACGGACTTCAGCGTTGCCGCATCGCCGCGCTTCGCCGCGACACGCGCCAGTTCCAGTTGCGCCGCCAGATTGTCCGGCTGTGCCGTCAAAATCTTCTGGATCAACCGTTGATACTCTGCGTCGCTGTTCGGATCGCTCTGCCGTTCCACTTCTTCCGCAAGCCGGTATGCGGCACGATAATTCGACGGATTGATTTCCAGCGCCTTGCGCCAATCGGCGATAGCATTCGCGGAGTTGCCCCTGCTGCTCTCCACCTGCCCGAGCAACTGGTAGATCTGGTCATTATCGGGTGCCAGGCTGCGCGCTTTCTCGATCCTTTGATTAGCTTCTTCCAATTTCCTCTGCCGCAGCGCCAGCACACCCCAGTTAGCCCAACCCGCCGGCTCGCCGGGTACAAGCCTGGTCAGTTCGGAAAGTTTGGCCTCCGCATGGATATCGTCGCCAACCTGCAATGCCCCAAGTCCAATGTAAAAGGCGGAAACCGCGTCTGCATATTCCTTCGACGGTTTCTGAGGAAGCTTGGTGCCAGTGCGGCACGCGCACAAACTCAGTGCCAGCACCCCGCAAATCGCCAGGAACGCGACACGACGCGGGCAGAAAAACGAAGACCTGCGCGAAAATCCATGCGCGCCCTTCACCGTCGCAGCGCCCGGGGTTCGCGACATCTCTTCCTTTTGTACGCACAATTCTGACATTCGGATTTGTTCCTCAGTCTCTCACGCAAAAAACACAACCGCAAAATCCAGTTAACTCTGCTGTACGCGAAGTTGCTGGCGGAGCTTTCGCCGCTTTACCATGGCGTTGGCCCACAAAAATCCGACGCCCAGAAACGGCAACAGGTACAACAACAAATCCCACCGCCCAAATCCCGGCGGAGTCGCCTCTACTCTGGAGAACGTCTCAGCATCCCCCGCCGAGCTCGCCAGAATCAGACGCACCTTCCAGTACTCCTGCTGGTCAAACTGAACTTCCGTCTTGAATTCCACCTGTCCGCGCAAATTTTCATGCCACGCCGAGTACACCACCTCCGGGAGCCTCCCGCTTTCCGGTTGCACTCCAATTTTTATCGTGAGGTCCTTCGGTACCGACCCACCCGGCAGAGGATCGACCATAACGAAAAACGTTCCGATGCCCACATCCGGATGAGTCCAAAGAGAAACAATACACGGTCCAACGCGCTCGTCCGTAATAATCGGATAGGGCGGACCATTATGCGCAGCGGCACCAGAAGCAAAGAACAGCGCAAACAAAACCAGCGGAACAACAGTCCGCAGCATTTCCGCCGTCCGGCGTTTTCCGGTCCGCTTCATTCTTGACTCTCTTCGCTCCACTACACCTATTGCACTAATTAACCGCCCATCAATGTCGCGCGCATTTCCATCGGCTGAAACATCAGCCACACCGAAGCCAGCCCAATGAACACGCACACCGCAGCCCACGGCAAAAACGCACGCATCGGCTGCGATGCACAATCTTCTTCCGCAAGGTGATGCACTACCAGCAGCGAACCCGCAAATCCCAGCGCAATAAATCCCAGTTCCATCGGTTGCACAAACCGTGTTGGCAACCCGGTCCACGTCCACTGCGCCGCACCCAATAGATGCACGCCAATGCTGCTCAGCGCCGTTTGTGTGACCGGCACGATGGTGAGTAACCCCGTAAAAAAATGAAAACCGTAGTGCGCCAGCCACATTCCAAAGCCCAGTGGCACCAGCGCATAGCTATATCGCACGGCTAGTGGAACAACCGCTGATTTGCTGCCCCCCAGCGCGCGCGTCATCCACGCCGCTGCTCCAAGCAAAATCGCCGGTTCCAACACCAGAAATGCCAGGAAAATCACGCCCAGCACCGGCGCTTCGTGGCTCACCGAGAGAATTCTCCCCAGCCACGCCTCCAGCGCATACACCGGACTGACCATTCCAAACGCATTCAGCAGCGCCCCAAAACTAAAAACGATCGCCAGCGCGGCAATATCCTTTCGCCGCGAAAAGTACCCTATGCCGGAACGAATCGGGTCAATCATCAACTCCGAAGCCGGCAACCTGCTGATCACACCGACATTGTCATGCGGGCATGCGTGCACACAATCCAGGCAAAACGTGCAATCCATGTTGCCCACTTTGCGCGGCTGAAACAGCGCCAATTCGCATCCGCGCTGCAGAATCACCAGTCCAGCCGTGTTCCCGAACGTGTGGCCGTCCGCTGACGCAGTTGCCTGCTCGACGGCAACTCCGCGACGCCCGCGGATGCAATCCTTAGTAGTGCAACGATCACAAACCTTCGCCTCGCGAACCTTCACCTCCAACGGAGAGAGTGTCGAAGCGATGAAATTGAACTGCCCAATCGGACAAACAAACTTGCAGAAGGATGCGTGCTTGAACAGCCCATCGACCACCAGGACAGCCGCAAAATACGTGATCGCCAGCATGGCTGTCCACCACGGCGAAGACCACAAATCAAAAAGTTCATACGTAAACAAAATCACCACAAACAAAACAACCGAAAGCCACTTGTTTCTCAACACTCGCGGCCAGTTGAATCGCGGCCGAAACACCCGGCGCGCAATATTACGCAGAAACAGGAACGGACACGCCAGGCAGAAAAAGTTTCCCGCACACAACAACACCAGCACCAGTGCACCGCGAAAATGCACCCAAGTGAGCACCGTCGCCAGATTCTTGGGCGCCAGCGTCGGTCCAACCAGTCCGTGAAGGATCATGACAACCGAAACAACCAGCAGGGGTATCTGCAGCACCGTGCGGGAATGACGCCAACGTAGAAACCTGCCGATAATCGTCACGCGCAGCAGATCGAAGCGCGGCGCTTCCATCGGCACAGTCGGCGAATTGGAAGAAGTAGTGCCCAACGAGCTCAAGTCGCCTGGAGATTTTGGATCTTCATTTCGCGGTCCAACGTCTGACCATTCGCCAAAGTGATGTGAAATAAAACTGTCCAATCGCCCCGCATTCCGAGGTCAAGTGTACCCTGATAGCGCCCTGGGCCCACTTCCTTGGCTTCACCAAAAACGGGTCGCATCCCCGCATGAGACATGTCGCCTTCCAGCGAAACGCGGGCTCCGCCGACGCGTTCACGGTTGCGGCCAGTCAACGTAACCGTGAAGGTGTTCACACCAATGCGTGGAGGTCGTGGATCACTTTCGTATGTAAGATCAACGTCGCTCGAGACGCCGGAAGACTTAGCGCAGCCGTTTAGTTGTGAATTCACAAACAAAAACAACGTTGCAGCAAGAACGTCGAAGAGTCGATTCCGAGCCATGTAGGTACTTCATTCCTGGTGTTGCGAAAAACACCGCCAGCCAGATGGCAGTGATGCGTTACGCAGCAGCGGCGGCTTCTACCTTCTTCGCCCCTTTGTTCCATTCGCACGTGCACACCGACAGCCCTTCCTCTCCCTTAGGCGGAAACATGTGGTAGTACATGCCGAGGACCATCGGAATAAAGACGATCGTGTTGTAAAACAGGTGCAGCTCCACGCGCGGTACGAACAACTGCAGCACGCTCATCGGAACCGGCTTACCCCAAAAATTGTGATGCATCGTCGCTTGCGTGATCAGCAGAAGATGCTCAATGTGGTGCCAGAACTGGATCACCAGCGCTACCGTCCACCACATTCGCCCCGTCCCGGTAAATCCCTTTCGCAAAACCCAGATGCCAATCAACATCACCAGCGCATACGCGTAATGCAGCACTTCCGACTTGATCAGCCACGGATACCACAACCCCACAAGGCCGTTGGCCAAGGGCCTTGGCCAACCCATCACATAAATCTGATACGCCTGAAAAAGATGCTCGGCCCAGTGCGCCAGAACCACCGCCATAAATATCTGCAGCGCGCGTTCATGCCACTTGGAATTCAGTTTGTCGTAAAGGCTGGAACCCGTAGCCGCCGGATAATGCGTGCTATTAATAGCAGGAGTGGAGACCGCCATATCCCTTGCCTCCCAATACTCAAACTTTAGCGAAAATCAGCCGAACACGCACCACTTCTCGTCCGGAAATGGTTCCACATGGTCCCAAGACCATCAATAGTAGTTTTCTACTAGGGCCGCGCGAGTCCCCCTCTTGTAATATCCCATCGGCTCGTTCTGACTCAACGCACTAAGTTGCAGTGCTTTTGCCGTTCGATCCAATCGGTGGTACGGTTTAATTTCACGTTTCGATGGCTCGGAGGAACTCAAGAATGTCTGAAAATCAAGTGATCGCAAACCAGAAGCAAATCTTGAAAAACCAGAAATCGATTCTCGCAAACCAGGGCGCCATTAAGGCCAATCAGGAAACAATTAAGAAAAATCAGGCGTCTATCCTGAAGAACCAGGCCACCCTCGCGGTCATCGTGAAAAATCAAAAGAAGATCCTGGCGAAGCTCAACTAGATCTCGCCAAGAATTCAAGAATCTTCTCTGTCGCGAGCGTGACGTACGCCTGGCCTTTCCGATCCTCTGACCGGCGGCCAATTCCTTCGTTTTATCTCCGCGCCTACCCTCTCAACGCAAGCCCGCCATTCCCGTTCGGCATCCCTAACCACTAATACTTTTCAGTTATTGCACGCGGTTCCGCGCCCACTACAATACGCGCAATCTGCGCTGTGTGCCTCGCTTTCAAGACTTTCATGAGGCAATTGCATTTCGAAACGTCGAGGAACGCTGCGGCTCGCCTCTGCACGAGTGAGTTCGCCGCCAATAGCGCCCGGGCTCGCACTATTGCGGTGCCCGGAATCCCCGTGTCCTGGAGATTCCGTGAAAAACATCTTCGTCTGCTTAGTGCTCCTCTTCGCCGCATCCGCAATGGCCGCACAAGATCTCGATACGCCGCCAATCAAGCTCGGCAACATCACTTTCTCGGGCAGCATTCGCGAACGATACGAAGTCTGGAACTGGTTTGAGCCGGCCAGCGGCAACAATCTATACAGCTACTCGGGCACTGTAATCCGATTCGGCTTTTCCCAAAAGCACGAGCACTACGATTGGAATATTGAGTTTGAGGCGCCCATCCTGCTTGGCGTTCCGGACAATGCTGTCCATCCTCCGCCACTGGGACAATACGGGCTGGGCGGCTCCTATTACGCCGCGAACGACAACAGCCGGAATGCCGCATTTATCTTTCCGAAGCAGGCGTTTATACGCTTCAAGGGCGAACACTCCAGCCTCCGTCTCGGGCGCATGGAATTCACCGACGGGAGCGAAGTCAAGCCCAAGGATCCAACGCTGGCATCGCTAAAGGCCGATCGCATCGGCCAGCGTTTGATCGGAAATTTTGGTTTTTCCGACGTCATGCGCAGCCTGGATGGGGGACAGTTCCTCTATTCCAACGGTCCGTGGACATTCACAGCCCTAAGCGCCATACCCACTCGCGGTGTCTTCCAGGTCGATGGCTGGGGCTGGGTGGACACGCCGGTCACCTACGTCGCCCTCACTCGACAAACGGAAATCGGCAGCAGCCACGCCGAATGGCGCGTTTTCGGAATCTACTACAACGACGATCGCAGCATCGTGAAAACCGATAATCGCCCAGCTCCCGCCAAAGCCACCGATTTCGGCGGCATCAACATAGGGACCTATGGCGGGCATTTCATCCTCGCCGCACCCACCTCTTCCGGCACGTTCGATCTCCTCGGCTGGGGCGCGCTGCAAAGCGGCAGTTGGGGATTCCTCACCCAACGCTCTGGTGCGGGCGCAATCGAAGCAGGCTGGCAGCCGACGTTCGCCAGCCGTGTCCGCCCATGGATTCGCGGCGGTTACTACTACTCCAGTGGCGATGGCAATCCCAACGACGGTACTCACGGCACATTCTTCGCCGTCCTTCCCACGCCCCGCGTCTATGCCCGTTTTCCCTTCTTCAACTCCATGAACAACACCGACGCCTTCGTCGAAGTGATGCTACGGCCAAGCAAAGCGCTCACCGTCCGCAGCGACGTGCACGGCCTCTGGTTAAGCAACAAGAATGACCTGTGGTACTCCGGCGGCGGGGCCTTCCAGCCCTGGACCTTTGGCTTCAACGGCAGGCCTTCCAACGGCTCTACATCCCTCGCAACCCTGTATGACATCAGCGGCGACTATAAATGGAAGTACGGCCTCTCCTTCGGCCTGTACTTCGGTTACGCGCAAGGCGGCAACGTAATCAAGAAAATCTATCCCATCAACTCCAACGGCGCCCTAGGCTACTCCGAGCTAAACTACCGCTTCTAATCACCAGCGCATTGAGGTAGCGCCGTCCTCTTAGTTTTTTCCTCGCCGTTTGTAGGGGCGGCTTCGTGCCGCCCTTCTTGGGTTTACGCCAGCGCGGCGCTTCCTCACCTTGCATGAAACCCGCTCCGTTTGCGAAACGCCTTTAAAACTCGCGCCCTTCTCAAACCGCAACATACGAATACCGCCCCTCACACTGCAGCAACGCGATCGCCGCCGTCATTGAAGCAACCACCAACACGCCCGGCCACGTATGCGCCAGCAGATCCCTCACAATCTCTTCCGGTTGTCCGCTCAGTCCATGCTGTTTGATAAGCACCCGCGCCTGCTCTTCCGTCGCCGTGTGGCAGCACAAAAACTGCACGCCTCTGGATTGCAGCGTCTGCATACTCGAATCCTGAAGCGCCGAACTCTCGTCATTGGGGTCCTGATCGCTACCCTGCGCGCCCACTGCAACCTTGCTCACATAAAAAGGATTCCGCACCGCCGCACCGCCCGTCTTCGGATCGTCCACCTTCAACCACTCTCCAACTCGATATTTCTCCCACACGTAATCATCGAAATTCAATAAATTGGCGGGCCCATGCATCGCCGCAACGACTTTGATCTGCTTCACGGGAATGTTGAAACCAAAATGCAGTCCGTTCAGCGAATTCTTGATCGAATTCAGAAACTTGCCTTCGCCGACCTGTGTCGCGTCAACCACCTGCTTAACGCGCGCCACATCCTTGACCAATCGCTCGAACTCCGCAATTTTCCAATCCCCGGCGCGATACACCAATTGCCCCGCGCTCACAGATCCAGCCGCGCCAAGCGCCGCCACACCCGCGGTCGCCTGTTCCACAAAGAATCGCCGAGACATCCTGGTCATGGTTTCTCCTCCGAATGGCCTTTGACGCATCGTACGCTTCATCTCAGAATACGTGAGCAGGCTCGGTCAGGAATCTTCTGGCGCAGGAAGAAAAAATCTCCACGCGAACCCGTCGGCCTGAAAGAACTGGCGCAGCATCTTAGTTCTACCGCCCGATCACTCCGCAATCGCCGCACCCTGACCATCGGAATCCTCACCACCATTGGCCAGCCCACGTCGAATATTGGTAGAATCGCCGCGCAGTGCGTGCTGAACCAGCTCAAAGGCTTGGAGCCGTTTCGCAAACAGATCACTGTCGAACCCGAACTCGTCGTACGCGAATCAACACGCGGCATCAACGGTGGTTCCAAGCACGGCAGAATCGCCGCCCGCTCCAAGGAGAGGAAGCAATCGAAATCGCGAGTACAAAGCTCGCTCGAGTCCCGGCAAGTGCAGCACAAAAATCAGAAACTAAAATCGAAGGAGCATTCCCATGGCAACCATCACCACAAAAGACGGAACACAAATCTATTACAAGGATTGGGGCAAAGGGCAGCCCATCGTGTTTAGCCACGGCTGGCCGCTGTCGGCTGATGATTGGGACACCCACATGCTGTTCTTTCTCCAGCATGGTTATCGCGTCATAGCCCACGACCGCCGCGGACATGGGCGTTCCTCCCAGCCCGGAGACGGACATGATATGGATCATTACGCCGACGATCTGGCCGCGCTGACCGAACATCTCAATCTAAAGGACGCGGTGCATATCGGCCACTCCACCGGCGGAGGCGAGGTGGTGCACTACATCGCGCGCCACGGTGAAAGCCGCGTGGCAAAAGCGGCGATCATCAGCGCGGTACCGCCGTTGATGCTGAAGACGCCGGCCAATCCCGGCGGGCTGCCCAAAGAAGTGTTTGACGATTTACAAGCGCAGCTCGCCGCCAACCGTGCCCAGTTCTATCAGGATGTCGCGTCTGGACCTTTCTACGGTTACAACCGGCCAGGTGCGAAACCCTCTCAAGGGGTGATCTGGAATTGGTGGCGTCAAGGCATGATGGGAGGCGCCAAGGCCCACTACGATGGCATCGTCGCCTTCTCTCAGACCGATTTCACTGAAGACCTCAAGAAGATCACCGTGCCAGTGTTAGTGCTGCACGGCGATGACGATCAGATCGTTCCTTATGCCGATGCCGGACCGCTGTCGGCAAAGCTGCTGAAGAACAGCACATTGAAAATCTACAAGGGCTTTCCACACGGCATGCCTACAGTCCACGCGGACCAGATCGACGCCGATCTCCTCGCCTTCCTGAAAGGCGCATCCTCCACCGCCTCTGCCTAACTCCAGTTCAGTCGCAACGCGCCCTTCGGCTCGATTCTCTCTGGCTGGCCTACCCTTTGCGCTTTTGTTTCTCGCAAAATACGCAGCTCACTGCACCGTTACGACTCCTCGTCAACGACGGTACAATAACGTTGATTCGATTTCCGTAGGAGCCAACCTGTGAAGGATAGCGAGAGAGCCGAAGTGATGAAAAGAGTCAGAGAATTGGTACTGGAGGACCCAGTAAAGCGTGAGCGGTTCCTCAAGTTCCAGTCGCTGACCAAACCCATAATCGCGGAGCTGGCCGAACTTGGCTATGATCTCGAAAGCCTTGGAGATTTGAGACAAAGAGGAAAACCCTGGAAATCAGCCCTTCCGATACTGTTGCGCTGGCTCCCGGAGGTTAGTGATCCCGACGTTAAACAGGAGATAGTTCGATGCCTATCGGTACCCTGGCTGGGAAAGACCGGCGCAGCATTGTTGATCGACGAGTTTAAGAAGTACGCACCAATTCTCCCTAATGCCCCCAATCCGTGGGTCGGCAATCAATTG
>Ga0210409_10002344_pt1 | contig 22681 bp, 22 predicted proteins | sample IncBWH17MmetaG_FD_161649 | JGI IMG/M metagenome (GOLD analysis project Ga0210409, IMG submission 161649) | Forest soil microbial communities from Barre Woods Harvard Forest LTER site, Petersham, Massachusetts, United States - Inc-BW-H-17-M | ecosystem: Environmental > Terrestrial > Soil >...
AAAGACGGAAAGACGGAAAGACGGAAAGACCATAAACAACTATTGTGCCACGCAGGTAATGGATACGACTGTGCACCAACTGTGCAAGAATCCAACGTTCTCAGGGCATCGGGGATAGCTTTGAGCGAAAAGCAGAAGGAGTCGTTGGAGTCGAGTTCGGTGCGCCCAAGGCAGGCTCACTATTTTAAGGCGAGCGTTCTTCGATTTGAGGCATTCGAGTCTTCTAGCGGATGCTGCAATCGCAACACAATTTCGATGAGCGGGCGGCTTTCCATCCTTCTCGGAAGATGATTGGGGTGAGAGCAAGAGCGGCTAACGGATCGGCCCACGACTTGCCCCAAATCGCGTTTATCACCAGACCAACCAGAGCGATCCAAGCCATATAGGCGCACAGTGCAGATTCCACAGCATCTGCCTTCAAGGCGGCGCTCGATGTAATGGCTGCCAAATGCCGTTTCCGGCTAGCGAGCGAAGGCATTACAACTGCGGCGGCCAACAAGATTCCGATTCCCATCAGACTCCGCTGCGCTTCACGATACCCAATAAAATTCAGCACGGAAGTCAGTATCACGAGCCCGGCTAGCACGAAAAGCAAGATTCCCGCAATCCGAGCTGCCCGTGCCTCCTTGAGGTCGAACCGAAAACGCCAGAACACGACGGCTGCCGAGAGCAACTCGATCAAGCTATCTCCACCGAAAGCAAAAAGAGCGGGGCTATGCGACCGCCAAGCGGTGCCAAGGGAAACGACGGCCTCGACGGTCATCCAGGCGATCGTCATGACTTGAAGTCGAAGAACTCGGCGGGAAATCTCCGACAACGGCGCTGTTGCGACTACGGTAGTCATGGTTCATTTTACTCCTGCATTTCAGTAATGAGAGAGCAATGATGCGGCCCTGCCAGCCGCGTGAAGAGTTTGTGGTACCTTGGGACACAAATCTACAACTTGACAACACTCCATATTTCTGCAAGTAGCGAAATATGGTGACACTTTCATCGAAGAAGAACACTGAGCAGGTGGCTAGATATGCCGATATGTTCTCGGCGATTGGCACGGAACCACGACTGCGGATCATGCAATTGTTGTTGTCCGCTCATCCTGACGGCTTGACTGTCGGCGAGATTCAGACCGAGTTGGACATTCCCAATTCCACGCTGTCCCATCACCTGGACAAACTTAAGAATGAAGGACTTGTACAAGTCCAGCGCGAGAGTACTTTCCTGCGCTATACGGCGAACACTGACGCTTTGCAAGAATTGTTGCAGTTCCTTTACGCGGAATGCTGCACCCGGAATAAGGCTGTAAAGCCCCGTGACGTTGTTCAGATTTGCAGATAGGAGACACATGAGCGGCACAAGCATACGAAATGTAGTGAAAGAGAAGTACGGGCAAGCTGCTCTGCGAGTTACGGCTGGGGGAAGCAGCTGCTGCGGAGCCACGCCATCTGATGGGCTGAATTGTGATCCAATCACGTCAAATCTTTACGATGCTCTGCAAGCGAGTGAAATTCCCGCCGAGGCCATGCTCGCATCGCTGGGATGTGGCAATCCAACAGCGTTGGCGAAGCTGAATCCTGGAGAAGTGGTTCTTGATTTGGGCTCGGGCGGTGGAATTGATGTTCTATTGTCGGCAAAGCGAGTCGGCGTGACAGGCAAGGCCTACGGGCTCGATATGACTGATGAAATGCTGGGGCTCGCGAACGAGAACAAGCAGAAGTCTGGGCTCGATAACGTCGAGTTCTTGAAAGGCGAGATTGAGAACATCCCACTTCCTGATGATTCTGTAGACGTTGTTATCTCGAACTGCGTCATTAATCTTTCAGCGGACAAAGACCGCGTGCTCAAGGAAGCGTTCCGTGTATTAAAGCCCGGAGGTCGATTCGCCGTGTCCGATGTTGTTACTCGTGGCGAAATGCTGCCCGAGATACGCAAAAGTGTGCTGTTGTGGGTTGGGTGTATCGCGGGGGCACTGGAAGAAGATGAATACCGCAACAAACTATTGAGTGCCGGATTTGAAAACGTCGAGATCGAACCAACCCGCATTTATAGACTGGAAGATGCCCGAGAGTTCCTTTCCGGCGAAGGCATAGATGTGGATGCTCTCGCGGGACAGGTGGACGGTAAGTTTATGGGCGCGTTTATCCGTGCCGTAAAGCCGTCCCATTCAAATGCTTGTTGCGGACCGGATTGCTGCGAGTAACGGGCGAATAATGAACAAACACTACAACGTCTTGTTTCTGTGCACTGGAAATTCTGCTCGTTCGATCATGGCGGAAGCCATCATGAACCGTAAAGGTAAGCCGACCTTCACCGCATACAGCGCAGGAAGCCATGCCACGGGACATGTTCGTCCCGAGGCGCTGCGACAACTTGAACTTGCAAAGTTTCCTACTGACGGCGCTCGTAGTAAGAATTGGGATGAGTTCGCCCGACCTGGCGCACCGGAACTTCATTTTGTGTTCACGGTCTGTGACAATGCAGCCAAAGAAGTTTGTCCCATTTGGCCAGGCCAACCCATGACTGCTCATTGGGGAGTGCCTGACCCCGCCGCCGTCACAGGTACGCCTGAACAGATAGAGAAGGCATTTCGAGACACCTTCATGATTCTCGACCGTCGGATCAGCCTGTTCTTGTGCTTGCCCTTATCTAGTCTCGACGGACTTGCCATCAAGAAGGAAATTGACCGCATCGGGCTCGAATGAAAATGTCGCTCGCCCGCCGAGTCATCGCGGAATTCATAGGGACGGCTTTCCTCGTGGCGGCAGTCATCGGTTCAGGCGTCATGGGAGACCGCTTGGCGAACGGCAATATCGCCTTAGCCCTCCTTGCTAACACGATTGCTACGGGAGCCGCGCTCGTGGCTCTCATCTTCGCCTTTGGCGGAATCTCTGGTGCACACTTCAATCCCGTCGTTTCCCTGATGGATGCCTTCGAGCGAGGGTTACCTTGGAAAGAGACTCCTCACTATGTCATCGGTCAGGTACTGGGTGGAGTCACAGGGGCCGTCGTTGCCCACATCATGTTCGGACTCCCGCTTGTCTCCTTGGCGCGTCATTCTCGGAGCGGCATTCCGCAGGTATTCAGTGAGTTTGTAGCAACATTCGGCCTTGTTTCCGTAATTTGGGGTTGTTCCCGGCTTCGATCCAACGCTGTTCCGTTCGCTGTCGGCGCATACATTACAGCCGCTTATTGGTTCACCGCATCTACATCGTTTGCGAATCCCGCCGTCACGATTGCCCGATGTCTTAGCGACACATTCGCGGGAATCCGGCCCATGGATGTCCCCTGGTTTGTGGTGGCTCAATTTCTAGGCGGAATTGCAGCCACGCTGCTCTTCCGCTGGCTCGTTCCTAACCTTCAGGTCAGGGCCAAAGAAGTTCTCCTCACTCATAATTCTGGGCGGAACGCCTAAAACAAATATTTTGCGAAGGGCCGCGATGAGTATTTCCTCATCGGTGATGAAGGCTTACGAATCCGGTTGTCACCCGTGCCGCTGAAGACTAACGCACCAGAACCGGATCAATGGCCTTATCTGCCCCCTTTTGCCCCCTCGCGAATTTGTTAAATCCCGACCAATCAGTAGGATGGTTGGTAGGGGCGGTGGGGATCGAACCCACGACCTTCGGCTTAAAAGGCCGCTGCTCTACCACTGAGCTACGCCCCTCGGGGGAGAGCTTCTGATTCTATCCTGCGCGCACTGAACCAGCAACCCGCGATTCGGGGGAAACTCTACATGCGATTCAATCTCGACCTTGCTCCGCCGCATGGCGAGAGGAGACGCGCGACTTACTCGGCGACTTTGCCTCGGCCTGTTCGAGCTTCGCCTTCACTCCCCACTGTCCGCGCCCGCTTGCGCTTCCAGACGTAGTCCTTGCGCAGCTTTTGCTGGTGCTTCTTTACTTGCGCTTCGAGTTCGGCGAACGCTGCCTTCGCGCTGCTGCGGACATCGGCACCACTTGCCGAAGCGTGAAGCGTGCCAGTGGGAAGCGAAAGGTTCAGCGAGAAAGTGTATTCGATCTTCCGGGGCGCTCTTTCAAGCGAGCCGTGTAGAACGACCAGATCGGGTGCATACCGTTTCAGAAGACGGTTCAACTTTTCGACGTGCCGCTTGGACTCAATCTCGACCGCGAGTTGGGATTCCGGTTCGATATGTCTGTAGGCGACTTTCATGGGAGCACCTTGGTTCGTGCGAGATCACTGAGGGAAGGGTGTTTGGCATAGAAGCACGCTCAGGATAGCGCTCTCCTGACCGACTTGCAACTTGGGTTGCGAATCGGGAGGGGCCGACAAAGCGATTTGACACCGTTCGTTTCGCCGTCATACGCTCAATACAGGTCCTCGATTTTTTCGCCATGACTATCAAGTCCACGTCGCGCGCCGAAAAACCTCCCAAGGCTGAGATTTATGTGGGCCCTGCAGGGTGGTCCTACTCCGACTGGAACGGCATTGTCTATCCCACGCACCGGCCGAGTGGCTTCCATGAGGCGAATTACCTCGCTGAATTTTTTGACACCATCGAGATCAATACTTCATTCTACCAGCCGCTCCGGCCGCAACTCGCTACGCAGTGGCTCGCGCGCGTCGCCCCAAATCCGCGCTTTCTATTTACTGCAAAACTCTGGCAGAAATTCACGCACGATGGCGGTACCACGCGAGAAGACGTTAAGGCAGTGTGCGCAGGCTTCGAACCCCTTCATCAGGCCGGGAAACTTGGCGCGGTGTTGCTTCAGTTTCCATTTTCATTTCACCGCACGTCCGAATATCTTTGGCGCCTCGAGCAAATGCTTGACTCATTTCGCCAATACCCGCTCGTCGTCGAAGTGCGCCACGCTTCATGGGCGCAAAAGCAGTTTTACGAGCTGCTGCACGAACGCGGCGTAGGCTTCTGCAACATTGATCAGCCGGTGATCGGGCGCTCCATCAAGCCAAGCGAGCGCGTCACTTCTCCAGTCGGCTACGTCCGCCTCCACGGCCGCCGGTACGATACGTGGTTCACCAACGACCCTGCATCGCCCCCCGAGGAGCGCTACAATTATCTCTACTCTGAGGCCGAGCTCGAAACCTGGACGGAACGCATCGGGCACGTTGCCGAACACACGCGCACAACTTTTGTGATTACAAATAATCATTACCAAGGCAAGGGCATTGTCAACGCGCTCCAGCTGATCCATCTGCTCACCCACACTAATGTGAAAGTTCCCGAGCAGCTCCGCCATCACTATCCGCAACTCGAACGTATCGCCGACGAGCCTTCCAGGGAGCCCACTCTCTTCCCTCTTCCACCTGCCTAACTCTCATGCGACGTTATCCCGGCCCCAGGCATCCAGGTTAGGTGAAGCGGCGGAAGTGGCGGACCTATCATGAACGCCTTCAAACATTCAGTCTGCGTGGCGATAGGAGCCTTCCTGGCCTCTATGACATTGCCCCAATCGGAACGCACTCGGATAGACCCGCACCACTCCACCGCCAGTATATTCTTACAGGGGAATCACGGCGGACCGCAGCCGCTGAATGTGGGCATCGCTTTAGTCAGCGGAACGGCAAATTGGGATCACCGCAACACTGCGAAGTCTGATTTTCGATTGGACGTTTTTCCCGCTAGCCAGGACTCGCCGCTGCTTAATTCCGATGGAAGCCTTCGAAAGGACGGCGTGGCAAATCTATCTCGCTACACGCTGATGTCTTTTCAGTCCAAAAGCGCCGAGCTTGATCCCAACGGCAGGTTGGTTGTGATGGGAATCCTCACGGTCACCCACGTAGAAAGGGAGGTAAACATGCAGTGGTCGATTGCATATTCGGGCGCCACATTGGGCGACCCCGTCGTGCTGCGCTTCACTCATGAAGTTCGTCTCATTGTCACAGATGGATCGACCGCTCCCCAGCCAACGTGGCCGAGCTCGAAACCTGATCTGCTGGCTTCCATGCGCATGAACGATAAGGAGTTTCACGGTATCAAGAACGCGTTGCTGGATGCGGTCTGGCCAATTGTTGTATTGGATGAACGCTGCGAGCCGCCCCCTGCTACTGCGAGCGCTGATATGCGGGGTTATCTAGGGGCGATTTGCGCGGGGACTCCTTTCTTGCCCTCTGCTTCAGGTGAAATGCCGGCATGGAGCGATCAAGGATACTCTGGAAGCGGAGAGCCGGATCCGACGGTGGAAGACCGCGTGACGATCCTATTCAGTTTGCGCCTGATGGCAGAAAAATAACCTGTCACCAGATCTTTTTGCAGCGAATCATCTGCGCGGCAGGCACACCGCCAGGCGATCTCAAGAAACTGATTTGCGCCAATTGCGAAGGAAGCTACTTCTTGAAGAGATCTTCGAAGGCCTTGCGCGCATCGGTAGGACGTGCCCCATTCGTCACCGGCGTGCTGGGCGCCGCGTAGGTGACCGGCGAAGTGTCCTTCTCGACCGTCATGCGAAGTTCAAAGAATGTGCAGTCGTTCTTCGCGTCCTTCTTTGCGATGCGCTCCGGAATCGGTTGCGTGCATTCGAACTGCGCTGCTGTATCGAAGTGAACGCACTGCTTGCAACTGTGCAGCTCTGCGTGGCAGCGGGGACATTGCCCTTTCGGATCGAATCCCGGGGCCAGCACGGCCCCGCAGGTCGAGCAACGCGCGCGCATCACGGTCCCAACCATGCGAGGGGTGCGCGGCCCGAGCATGTCTTGCTTGGGGCGCGGCTCGCTGGCCCGCTCGGGGCGATCGGCTCGCTCTCTCTTTTTGTCCTGGGAATCGCGATCCGCGTAGCCCCTCTGCTTATACTTCCGCTCCATGGATACCTCCTGGGGGTTGACTCATCATACTCTGAAAGCCGCCGTGTAAAGCCTCAAATGCGTGCGGAGTGTTGAAAGGTAATGGATTTGTGCAGGATCTCTGTTTAGGGCACCGTGGCCACTTAAAGAGCCCGAATCCCTCGACGCTGGGCACCCGAGGCAACAAATCTGCCAACAATTGCCACGCGCGCCTTTCATCGTGGGTTGATCCCCTTTCGTCTGGCCCAGTATTTCGACAGGCCCTCGCACGGCAAATCGGGTTGCAGGAATCTTTGCGGGCGACCAGCCGCACCGAGCAGCGCTTCTGCCGCAAGGTACCCGCTCCGAACAGCTCCTTCCATCGTTGCTGGCCACCCCGTGAGCGTCCAGTCCCCGGCCAGAAAAAGGCCCTTCACGGGACTCACCTGCGCCGGTCGCCAGCGGTCCACACCAGGCTCAGGCGAAAAGGTTGCGTTGATTTCCTTAATTACAGTGGCCTTCAGGAGCTTCGCGGTGCGCGTGGCGGGGAGCACTTCGCCAATATCCCGCAGGCAAAGTTCAATAATTTCCTGCCGCGAGCGCGGAACCAGGTCATACGAAGCGCTGATTACAAGCTGCAGATACTGGCTGCCTGGCGCGGCCGCTTCCTCGGCAGCTCCCTTCTCCATCTCTGCTGTTGGACGCGCGGCTTCGTTTTCGGTTTCAATCCCGTCACTCAGCAGCGATTTGTTGAAGATCCACTGCGTCGTATGATCGAGCAGAGTCAAAAACGGTTCGCTCATCACTGTCCGGTCGAACCAGAGATGCACGCCTGTGATCGGTGATGTCTTCAGGTTGCGCAGCCCCTCGAACTGCCCGCTGCCTTCGCTCCATTCGGCCGGCAGCATTTTCAGGAGCACATCCTGCGGCACCGCGCCGACGCAAACATCCGCCTCTATCTCTGACCCATCTTCAAACACGACACCAGTGAAACGATTCTGCTGCACGCGTATTTCCCGAACGCCGGCCCGCACCCGCACTTCCCCCCCGCGCTGCGTCACACCCTGCCTGCAACCTTCATAGAGTTCGGCAAGCGGCACAGTCGGAATTCCCACGCGATATCCTTTCCGGTTTGCCAGAAACGCTTTCCAGAACACTTCGATTCCATAGCGCGCATCCGTACGCGCCAGCTCTTCGTCGAGTGCGCTCACGAGCACCACGCGCCAGAATCGTTCGATGGCGCCAGGCGTTTGCTCCGTACGGTGCAGCCAATCGAGCATCGAGGACGTCTCCGCGCGCGGTGGATTTCCCCCGGCGGCCGCGATGGCGAGCATAGCTCTGGCAATGCCTCGTTTGTCCGCCCACGTGAGGGCATCGAAAAGCAAAAACGAAGGGGCCATGTGCAGCGGTGGCGGCAATGCGACTGCCTTAATTGTCGCCCGTCGCCCCTGCTTATCAGCAAAATACAGCCGGTCGTAAAAGCGGATTTTGCCTTCCGCCCCCACGCGCCGGTAAAAATCGAAAAGGTTTGTGCAGCACCCGAGCGTGACGTGCTGGCAATTGTCCACCTCGGTGCCGTCAGGCAGCGTGTAGGAGGTGGCGCGCCCGCCCAAGTGGGGGCGCTTCTCGAATAGGCGGACCGGAAGGCCCGCCTCAGCCAGCGCGACGGCGGAGGAGAGGCCCGCCAGGCCGCCGCCGATCACCAAGACGCTTTGCGAGGGCATCACCCTTCCACCAGCCAGCTTTGCGAACCGCCAGACCAGCCGTGAGGAGATATTGAACCTTTTCGGCGCTCGAGAGCGAGACGCGCGAAGTGAAGACATCGAAACTGCGCTCTTCGATCCTTCCGAGTAGCGTGCTGTAGGTCCGAACCAACGCCCACAGAGTTGCGCGGCTGTCTTCGTCCACGCGCTCGACCAGCGGCGCTCCTTCTTCGTAGAAACCCCAGGCGCGATCGGCTTCGAATTCGAGGAGGTCTTGCAGTTGAGCATTCATCGGGCCGCCCAGGTCACCCTGGCGCACGCCGAACCGCTCCAGGTCCTCTTGCGGCAAATAAATGCGCCCCATTTCAAAATCACTGCGCACATCGCGAATGATATTAGTCAGTTGAAATGCCAGACCCAGTCGCTCGGCCAAATCCGGATCGCGCGGATTCCCGAATCCAAACACATGGAGACATGTGAGTCCCACGGTGCCGGCCACGCGATAACAATATTCGGACAAGCGGTCGAACGTCGCGTAAGACGAAACAGTCAGGTCCATCTCCGCGCCTAAGATCAGATCGTGAAAATAGCGGGTTGGAATCTCGAACCGTGCAATTGTGTCCGCCAGCGCCGGCAGTGTCGCGTGACCCGCGCAGCGGCCCGCGATGGCGTCGTCAAGCATCCCGCGCCACCGCGCCAGCTCACGGCGTTTCGAATCCGGATCCCCCGGCTCATCGGTGACATTGTCCACCAAACGCATAAAAGCATAGAGCGCGAAAAGCGCGTTCCGCTTCTCTCGCGACAATCCGAAGAAGGTCAGGTAGAAACTGCTGCGCGCTGCTCGCGCGATCCGGTTGCACTCCGCGTAAGAAGCGGCAACCGCCTGTGAATCCGAGGACGAAGCGACCCCTTTGCCCGGGCTCGCGGTATCCAACTCTCTAGCTCTGCCCGGGCTGCGTCCGGGACAAGCTTCTCCGCCAGAAAAGACGCTTGATCCAAGCGCCCGCCCCAGCAGTCGAATTTGCGTCCATTTGGAAAGTACAGGACGATGCGCGAGCGTGTTGTAACCAGAACCCCCGATCGCGCCAAGAATCGCCAGGCCACCGCGGCTGAACAAGTCAATGTCCACGCGCAGTGTGCCGTCGACGCGCCGCGCCAGCGGCTGGCCAGCGGCAAAAAGCGCTTTCGTGCGCGCGATCAGATCTTTCATCAAGCCAACATAGCGCGCGTCAAACCTTCGCTCGAGAATGTCAGTTTCGGAAAGGCCGTGGGCGGCCAGCGCGTCTAGGGGAATGTAGATGCGGCCCTTCTCGAGGTCTCGCGAAACATCCTGCCAGAAATTCGCGAGCTGCAAAGCCGTACAAGTGTAGTCCGAAAGTTTCTGCCGCTCTTCATCGCGGTACTCACACAGGTACAGCACCAGCCGCCCAACCGGATTCGCCGAGTAAATACAGTAGTTCAGTACATCGCCCCAACTGGCATAGCGATGGACCGTCTGGTCCTGTCGAAACGCGCGCAGCAGATCGGAAAATGGCCTTAGGGGAATTTCTTTGCCGCGAATTGTCCCCTCGAGCGCAATCAGCACGGGATGCGAAGGTGCGCGCCCGGGTGTGTAGCACAAGCGCAGCTCGTCCTCCCATGCATCAAGCAATTCAAGGGCGCGCGCAGGATCAGCTACTTCGTCGCCCAAATCATCAGACCATCGGCAATACGCGTACACATTGTAAAGATGCTGATGGAGGTGCCGCGGCAGGAGCCACGAGACGACGTTGAAATTCTCGTAGTGATGCGTCGCCAGCCAGCGCGTGTAGCGCTCAGCTTCCGAGGGGGCGCAACCTGCCTCAGGCAGATGGCGAGCGATTTCCAACTCAGGTGTGTCCAACATGATGCCCTGACGTGGGCGACGGTTAGGGGATGACGGCGGTCTTCAGCTCGCCATTCCGATGCTTCATGTGCTCGAAGACATGTGGCAATTCTTCGAGCGGCACTTCGCCGGTAATGAAATCACTCGAACGAATTTCCCCGCGCTCGATGGTTTCGAGCGCCTCGCGGATAAACCGCGGTGTGTGGTGGAATGTGGACTTGATGGTGATCTCGGAATAATGCAGCGCCGCCGGATCGAAGTTCACCTGTGTTCCCCGGGGACATCCGCCAAATAGGTTCACCGTTCCACCCTTGCGCACCATTTGCACGGCCCATTGCCAAGTGGTTGGCGAACCCACCGCTTCAATCACCGCGTCTGCGCCACGGCCGCCTTCGCTCAATTGTCGGACAAGATTCACCGGATTCTCGATGGTCGATACGTCGAAAGCAGCAATCGCGCCCAGCCGTTCCGCGGCGCGAGTCTGGCTCTTGCGCTTGCCCAGTGCGATCACGCGCACATGGCGGCTCGAAAGAACTTTGATGAATTTCAGACCGATCGGCCCGCACCCGATCACCACGGCCGTGTCCCCAGGCATGATGCCCGTCTCATGGACGCCGCGCAGCACGCAAGCCAGCGGCTCGGCCATGGCCGCATCTACGAACGAAACTTTTTCCGGTATCTCCAGCATGTTCTGCCGCACGATTCTTCCGGGAATGCGGATGAATTCCGCGTATGCGCCGTTGTTGAATAGCAAATCCTCGCAGAGGTTTGGCTGCCCCTTGCGGCAATAGAGGCAAACGTTGCAGGGCGCCGAATTCGACGGCACCACTCGCATACCCTTGCGCACTACGCCATTCACCGCGCTGCCTTTCGATTCCACCACGCCAGCCAGTTCGTGTCCAAAGAGCGCCGGCGGCTGAATCATGCGCGCGTGAAATCCTTGCTTCCAGACTTTCAAGTCCGTGCCGCAAGTCAGCGCGACTTCCACGCGCACTAATACATCATCGTCCGCAAGCCGCGGAATATCCACTGTTTCGATTTTCAGGTCTTCACGGCCGTAAAGCACCGCGGCTGTCATGTGACCGTTCGGTTCTACTCTCATGAGTGCCTTATCACCACCTTCAAAGTATTGTCCGCCGGCCGGGCCGCCATTTCCAATGCCTCTGCAATCCGTTCAAGCGGAAACCGGTGGGAAATTAGTCTGCCTACCGGCAGCCGGCGCTCAAAAACGAGCCCCGCCGATTCCTCCTGTTCACCCACCGAAGCGCTGTAGCTGCCCAAGATTTCCTTCTCCTCAACTCCGACTGCTGCAGCCGGGAACTCGAGCTTCAACACCGGGTCGTTATGAGCAAAGAGTAGCACGCGCCCACCCGGCCGCGCGAGTGCCAGGGCCTCCCCAACCAATGTCGGGTTGGGCACAGCTACCAGGACGGCATCCGCGCCTCTTCCGCTTGTCTCGTGGTGCATCTCCTCCAGCAGTCTCGCAGACCCTGGATCAAAGGATTTCACCGCGCCAAACCGCTCGCTAGCCGCTCTCCGCCCCGGCATCGGGTCGCTCGAAAACACTTGAGCCCCCTCGTGCTTCGCTAGCAGCATTAGCAGCAACCCAATCGGCCCTTGCCCGATCACGAGAACTGTCTCGCCCGGCTCCACACGCGCCTTGCGCACCGCTTTCAAGCACGTATTCACGGGCTCAACGAATGTAGCTTCCTCGAATGTGATTTCGGCCGGGACCGCCAGCATGCCACGCTCGACGATCCAAGGCATCGCGCGCACATATTCCGCAAAGCCGCCGCCATTCGGGTCGAAACCGGCTGTAAGGCCAACTTTCTTGTACCCCGCGCACTGCGAAAACAATTTGCGCTCGCAATAAAAGCACGAACCGCACGGAATGTGATGGAAGCTGACCACCCGGTCGCCAATCCTAAATTTCTTCACGCCGCGCCCAACCTTTACCACTGTCCCCGCCAGCTCATGCCCCAAAATCTGCGGAGGTGCAACAAATCCATGATGGATCTTCTTGATGTCCGTTCCGCAAATTCCGCAAGCCGCCACGCGAAACAGCACTTCCCCTTCGCTAATTTCAGGGATGGGCACAGATTCCACTTCTACGCGTCCCTTCCCGCGATAGACTCCCGCACGCATCAGTCCCGCCGCCACGTACCCTGCCCGATGCGTGCTCTTGTGCGATTCAAGTTGTGTCGTCGTTTGACTCATGTCCCTGCTAATTCACCGCTAAAGCTTCGGCCTTCGCGATCCCGTCCAACGGCTGCGAGGCAAGCGATTGAATATAATCATCCAAAAATATTGCCAGCGCTCCAGCCGCACGTTCGCTGTCATTCGCGAGGCGCAACAGACACGGAATTCGGTGCGGCTTCCTGGCAACTTGGCCGATCACTTTCATAATGCTCACATTCCCTTGCGCGTCAAAAATACGATCGAACTCGAGCGGCAAGTCCGCATCCGAGGCATCACTGATAGCGCGAATCACGACGGCGCGCAGCGATCGCTGCGCCGCTGCGGCAAGCACCCAGAGGCTTTCCATATCCACCGCGTCAGCGGCGGCACCGAGCTGTTGCTTCTCTTTCGACGTTGCAATCACTCGGTCCGTGACGAGAATTCTTTCGACCACTTTCGCTCCGGATTCGCGCGCCTTCGAAATGAGCCCTGCGTCGCTCTGAAGAACTCGCGTTCCCTGCAAATTTCCGACCGTCCTTGCCGCTAGAACTTGTCCCGGAATGTACTCAACCTTCAACGCGCCCGCGAGCCCGGACGCAATGCATGCATCGGGCAATTCGGCGACCGCCAAGTCCATCGCACGCTGCGAAGCAAATCGCCCGGCTCCGGTCAAAATCACGCGCACATCCGCCTGGCCCACTCGTGCGGCAAATGTCTTGTCCCAGGTGTCCATGGATACGCGCTTGAATTTCCGCAGCTTTCGCCAGGGAGCGAATTCATTCTCGAGCGCAAATGTGACCAGTATCTTCAAATCAATTACTCAAGTTGCTGCGGACAACGATAGGAACAACTTGGATTCGGACGACAATTTGCCGGCGGACGCGGCATACAGCTGTGCCCGTGGCGCCGGTGAAAAGCGTGGTCATAAGATGCGGAATACCTCGTCCTGCTGCTGGGCTGCTGGAGCTATCGCCACCGGCCGTTTCTGCGATGATCCGTTTCCATCGCTGTGACCGTTGCCGTTTCCGTGGACATTCGGATGCCCGTGGCCTACTTTCTCCGCGGGCTTCCCGATCAAGCCGCCCATTTTCCCGGAAAGCGTCCAACTGAGCATCTTCCAGGTGTCGCCCAATTTCTTATTGCCGCCCAACACCGCCGATGCTTCGTACCCGGCATGCACCATGCAGTCTTCGCAGCGCGGGTCGCGCCCGCGGCCGTATTTCTCCCACTCCGTGTTGGCAATGAAATCTTTGAAGTTGTCGTGATGCGCGTCGGTCATCAAGTAGCAGGGACCCTTCCATCCGCGCGGATTGAAGGTCGGGTTGCCCCAGGCGGTGCACATCAATTCGCGTTCGCCCCGAAGATATTCCATGTAGATCGGCGAGGTAACGATGTTGTAGCGCTCAAGCAGCTGGCTGGCCTGTTGGAATTTCTCGCGAATCTCCGCGCGCGACATGAAAATTTCCTTGGTCATCACAGCCGCGTAGGAGTACGCCGGCGAAAGCATGTGGCCGTCCACGCCCAATTTCTGCAGATAAGCGAACAACTCGGCAATTTCCTCGATGTCGGTTTCCTTGTAGATCGTGGTATTCGATGTCACCAGGAATCCTGCCGCTTTAGCAGCTTTGATGCCTTCGATGGCTTCGCGGAACACGCCATCGCGCTCGACGCAGATGTCGTGAGTCTTCTCCATCCCGTCGAGGTGCACGTTGAAAAACAGGTGAGAAGTGGGCTTGAATTCACGCAAGTGTTTGCGGATGAACATTCCGTTTGTGCAAAGGTAGATATGCTTCTTGCGCCCCAGGATCTCGCTCGTCAATCGTCCGATCTCAGGGTAAATCATGGGCTCGCCGCCGCAGATGGAGACAATCGGCGCCCCGCATTCATCCACCGCCTTCATGCATTGCTCAACCGTGAGCATCTCGTTGATGGTGGATTTGTATTCGCGGATGCGGCCGCAGCCCGTGCACGTCAGGTTGCACGCGTGCAGCGGCTCGAGCATCATCACCAGTGGAAATTTCTCCGCTCGACTGATGCTCTTTTTCGCCAGGTAGCCAGCCATGCTGGCGGTTAAGCTCAAAGGAACTCTCATCCATTACCCCCGTGTCCAGTTAGATGCAGTATCTGTTCCGCAGGCACTTGCATGGCGTAGAAATTTCGCCGGCCTTTGCGCATATTGTCGTATCGCGCCAAAGCGTACAGCGGGAAGGAATTTCGATACAGGTGATACTTCAGATAAAACACGCACGGGAATCCTGTCCCCGTGAATTCGTGCTCGTCCCATGAGCCGTCTTCATTCTGGTGCTCGACGAGCCAGGCTAATGCTCGTTCCGAGGCGGGATCATCCGCTCCCACCGTTGCCAGCAATCCGATCAATCCCCAGGCAGTTTGTGAAGGCGTGGGCTTCCCTTTGCCCTTAAGTGCAGGCTGGTCATAGGACAGAACGGATTCTCCGAAGCTGCCATCCGGATTCTGCACCGAACGCAGCCAGTCAGCAGCGCGCTGAGAATCAGGATGCGAGGCCAAACCAATCGTTTCCAAAGCGCGCAGCACGCCGCTGGTCCCGTAAACGTAATTCACGCCCCAGCGTCCGTACCAAGAGCCGTCTGGCGTTTGATCCTTACGCAGGAATCGTCGCGCGCGTTCAATCACCGGGTGTGTTGCAGACCAGCCCAGCTGTCCTAGGCATTCCACCACACGCGCGGTCACGTCTGCCGTTGAAGGATCCAGCATCGCGTTGTGATCTGCAAACGGAATGTGATTCAAAAATTGTAAATTATTTTCGTGATCGAAAGCGCCCCAGCCGCCGTCACTGTTTTGCATGCTTACCAGCCACGCAATCCCGCGCTCCACCGCACCCCGCAGGCGGCCGGATTCAGGGTCGGCCACGCGCCCAAGCGCCATTAGCACGAATGCCGAGTCGTCCACGTCCGGGAAGTGATCGTTCCGAAATTCGAACGCCCAACCCCCCGGTTCAGCATTACGATTTTTCACCATCCAATCGCCTGGGCCGAGTATCTGCTGATCCAGCAGCCACCGCTCAGCCTTGATTAGCGATGCATGCGCAGGATCCAATCCAGCTTCCTCGAGGGCAACCATGGCGATGGCCGTGTCCCATACGGGGGAAATACAGGGCTGCATGCGAATCGTGTCACTCTCTTCGATTTCATAACGTGAAAGGTACTCGATCTGGCGCGCCATCAGTGGGTCGTCTTCAGTCTTCCCTTCCGCCAGCATTACGTAAATCGAATTCATCATGGACGGATAGATCGTGGCAAGCCCCTCGCTGCGTTCTAGCCGCTCGAACATCCATCTTCGCGCCCGGCGGATCGCCGCCTTCCGGAATGGCTTCCAGGGAGAATGCTCATAGAGTTTCACAGCGCGGTCCAACATCAGGAAAATGTTCTTCCAAGTAATCAAGCCTCGATCCCACTTGAACGATGGCGGTTTCTGTCCGGGAACTTTGAACAGCTCGCCCACCGTCACGCCCGCGGGAAAATGCCAGTCCGGCTTCAAGGCGTAGAGGATCGTAAGCGGCACCACGATCGCGCGCGTCCATGACGACATTTCGTTCAGGTTCAGCGGAAACCAGTTCGGCAGCAGCATCAGCTCGGGCGGAATCGCGGGCACGATGCTCCAATCGAGCGCGCCCGCCATTGCCAGATAAAACCGCGTGTAGGAATTGCTGGCTTCTACTCCGCCCAGTTCATGTACCTTCAGCTTCGCGCGCTCCAGGTGTGGCGCCGAGGCAGGGTCGCCTGCCAGGCGCAGCGCCACGTAGCCCTTGATCGTTGCATTTAATTCCGTGGGGCCATCCGGGAAAATACTCCATCCCCCATCGGCCAGTTGCTTCCGTCGGATATAGTTCGCAAGCTTTGGAATTTTCGGAGAATCCGACAAACCACGGATGTGCAGGTAAACGACGTAGTCGGATTCCAACGTGGTATCTGCTTCCAGCTCACCCCACCAATACCCCTCTCGTTCCTGAGCAGAGAGCAGCCAATCCGTGGCCCGGGAAATGGCCTGTCCAACTTGGGACTCTAAATCACGGCTGGTGACAACGGCCGTGCCCTGTCCTCCTCCTGCGTTGGAGGGTGCTATGCGCAACCTTGCTTCCGGTGTCATCAATCCCTCAGACATATAATTCATTGCCAGCCCGCTCTGAAACAACTATATGCGGAGCGGGCTACTTATGTTGCAACCCCTGCAAGGGTGATTGCGAACGGCTGGGAAAGCGCCGACCCCCTTGCTGCGGACCAGAGGAAATCGCCAGCTCCCGACTGCATCTTAAATATCCGACCAACCCTCCGCCCCACGAGGCTGGCTTGCCGGCAAATGACCATCAATGGGGTGGCGCTCCCCGCCCTTGTGGTGCACCATAGCGAGAATCCCGGAAAACTCCCCAGGCTCTCAAGTTTATAGCGGGCCGCACCCTAACACTAACATTATCTTCGGGTTTGCCCACCTGGTCAACTAAAAATACGTCCCTTTTGCCTTGCTTTGGGATGGCGAAACCGAAGGAAACGCTGCCTGACAAATTCCTGCAATGCTCCCGGGAGTGGTCGTCCAGGAGGCTGAACGAATTTCGGCCTTCCAGAAATTGGAATTATCGCGCGCTTTGGGGGTGAGCTTCGGGAATACGGCGAACGTAAGACGAAGCCATCAGCGAGTCTTCCTACTTCTCGCGCCGAACGCTTAGAATCTGCCTTAGCTGGGTCAACCACAAGTAAGCATAAGGCCGACTTCCAGTGAGTCAGAATTGCGTTGCTTTCGACTATCACGTTTTCCGCATCCCCTATGGCGAAGGCCAGCGGCCCCAGCGCGTCGCTTAATCGGCCTGACTTTGTCTGCACCCAGATTGCCCTGTTAGCTCCGGCGGCAAGAAAACGTGACGTGTCGGTTTTCCGCCGGCCGGTTTTCTCATACCGAATTTTGAAGGTGTGTTCGTGCGGCCTGCATTTGCAGGCCGAGCCCTTGACCGGGCATCCCGAATCTACGTGGGTTGTTATTTTGATCGCCGTCCAGCGGTATTTTGGAAACGCCTTGATCAGATCCACTACGAGAGCGGACTTCCCCACTTTGCGGCACTGTCCCCCAATCGCCAGCAGGCGACCAGGAAACGGAGGGAAGGCACGTTTCACTTGGGAGCTTCGTGTCATCTCGCGATCTTCTCCACCCATTTTGGAACCGACGCGACGTCAGAACGGATAGAGCGGCTTTTCACCGAGCGGCCGGGTCTTCCATCTTTTATGGACCCATAACCATTGATCCGGGTGTGAGCGAACCTGCTCTTCAATAATCTGTGTGAATCGCGCGGTGTTCTCGACGACGTCCGCCTCTTCGTCCCCGGTGCGACATATGTCGACGGCCGGCTCAAACCGCAAGCGATACTTTCGGCGCTGCTGATCCCAGGTGAGGAAGCCTGGAACCACTGCTGCGTCCGTTCGCAGTGCAATCCGCGCCAGTCCCGATGTGGTGCAAGCGGGGATGCCGAAGAAATTAACGAATACACCTTCCTGAAGTATGGTGTTCATGTCCATCAGGATTCCCACCGTGCCGCCTTGTTCAAGAACTTTCAGGATCGCCCGCGCCGATTTGTTTTTTTCAATCGGCTGATTCCCCGAGAGACATCGATAGTGGTTGATCAACCGGTCCACGCGCGCATTCGTTTGCGGGCGCACTAGAAAGTGCAGTGGGTGGCCGTAGAGGGCATGAGCAAATGAAGAAAGTTCCCAGGCACTCATGTGTCCGGTTAGAAACAACACGCCTTTGCCACGGCGCTTGGCGGAGTCAAAATTCTCTGCTCCGTCCAGCGTCACCACATCTTCGATATTCTCGCGATCGTATTTCGGAAACTGAGAGAACTCCCCAGCCAACCACCCGATCTGCCGCACCATGCCTCGAACTATCCGTCGCCTCTCGGCCTCGTTTAGGTTCGGAAATGCTAGCTCGAGGTTGAACATCGCCGTCCGATGAAGTGGTGCGCGCAAAAAATATGCCAGAGCCACGGCTTGGCCGCCCAGGAAACGAGCCACCGGTCTCGGTAGCAAGCCAAGCGACTTCACCGCTGTCCACGTGAACGCGCACTCCATCCATTCGGGCATCGCTGGACATTATGCGTGAGGCTTGCGTCCAGATGCCAGCGCGGGTGGGCTGTAAAGCTTTGTCGCCCCAATGTTAGACTCGACCCCGTTGAACGATACTTCTCATTCGCGCCCTGTGCGGAGATTGACGGCGGCAATCACGGCGGGGCTCGCCATCCCGATTTGCCTGTTTGGCCATCTCGGCGCGATGGGCTTGGCGGGCCCCGACGAGCCGCGTTATGCGTGGATCGCGCGCGCCATGGCGACATCCGGCGATTGGGTGACGCCTCGTCTGTTCGGACAGCCGTGGTTTGAGAAACCTATACTTTATTACTGGCTGGGCGCGATTGGGTTTCGTTTGAACTTGCCGGCTGAGTGGGCCGCACGGCTGCCCTCTGCATTCGCTGCTCTTGCCGCCGCCTTCGCAATAGCCTGGTTGGCGTGGAAACACTACGGAATCGAAAATCAAATTGTCGATTCGCCGGTATTGCTCGCGCCTCTGATTTTTTCCACCAGCGTCGCCGCCGTGGGCTTCGCGCGTGCCGCAACTCCAGACATGCTGTTCAGCGCTTGCATCGCGCTCGCCATGGCCGGAGCCGATGGCGTGCTACCTCTTGCCTGTGCCCCGCGCAGCCGTTCCGAAGATTCCGGGGGGGCTTCGCATCGCAACCTAATGGCGCTGCTACTCTTTGGTGGGTCTCTCGGCCTCTCTGTGCTCGCAAAAGGACCGGCTGGAGTAATCCTTGCGGCAGGAGCCATCGGCATCTGGGCTTGCGCAACGGGGAGCTGGCGCGCCGCGTTCCGGCTCGCGCACCCGTTGGCACTCGCTGCGTTCTCAATCATTGGGCTGCCTTGGTACGTCCTCTGTGCTCGGCGCAACCCGGATTTCATTCACGCCTTTATCTTCCAGCACAATTTCGAGCGCTACTTGACTCCGCTGTTCCAGCACAAACAGCCTTTCTGGTTTTTTGGGGCTATGACGCTGTTGGCGCTCTTGCCTTGGACGGTCCTGATGATTCCCGCTGCGCAGGAGGGGCTGCGACTCTGGCGTGAAAAATCCTGGCGCGATTCGCCCGGGTTCTTCGTTGCTTGCTGGGCGGCATTCCCGATCGTCTTCTTCAGCTTCTCGCAATCCAAGTTGCCCGGATACATTCTTCCGGCTATTCCTCCAATGGCTTTTCTTCTCGCCGTCCCATGCAAACGCTTCGCAAGTTCACATTCCGCGGCGTACTCCTGGATCACCACAGCGCTCGCATTAACCTGGGCTGCCATGGGCTTCTCTCCGATATTCCTGAATCATCGCCTCCCACCGGACGCACCAGACGCCCTTGGCCAGACAATCCTCATTTGCGCTGCAATCGCCGGCGCGCTCATCATCAAGGCGCTTCGTTTGTTTGACAAGCGTGGAGCCCTGCTGGTCTCCGCGCTTCTGGTGGCGGTGCTCGTTGAAATTGCCGGCGCTCGCATTCTGCCAAGACTCGATGCATACATTTCGGCGCGACCTCACGCTCAACTCCTGCTGAACGACCGCCGCCCCGAACGAATTTTTACCTACCGCCTCAATCGTTCCTGGAACTACGGCCTGGCATTTTATTTGGGCCGCGAACTTCCGGAGTGGTCCCCCATAGATCCACAACCCGCGCTGGTGCTCACAAATCCGAAGGGCTTGCAGGAAATCCGCAGGCTGGGCCGGTTAGGGGGTGAATTAGACCAATCTTACCAGGGCATTCTCTACGTGCCGGTGACCACAACCGTTCCAAACTTGCCTTAGGGTCGCGAGGTGGGCGGAGTGCTCTGCAAGAAAAAATTCACGATGAGGTTTTCATAGTTGTGGCGATCTTCGTCGGCCATCTCGGAATAACTCAGGCGCTCACGCTCTAACTGTTTCGGATCGGGTGCGCGCATAAAGATCTGGAATGTCTCGTTCGCCAGAGCCTGACGGTCATCGGATTGGATGAACAGTTTCGGGACCCCGCGAGTTCGCACCAGATTCATCGAAACAGGCCCGTCGTTGCGGAACTGAAAATTCATCAGCCGGAAACCCCAATCGCAAAAATGGCCTACCAGAGGAAGAATGGTAAGCCCGGAGCGCTTCATTTCCATTTGCACCATATCGCGCGGGTCATCGAATGCATCATCTACCGCGAAGGCTGCCACGCGGGGGTCCGTTCCTGCCACTTTCAGCACTGCGTACCCACCCATGTCCACGCCCCACAGACCGAAATGGTGAGGGTCCACGTCATCGCGCTTTGCGAGCGCTTGCAGCGCCGCTTCCAACTCACGTGCCTCGTGGTAACCAAGTGTGGTAACTCCTGGGCTCGAACCATGGCCGGTAAAATCAAAAAGGAATACATTGAACTGATGATCCTGCAGCGCGCTCACCAGTGTCAGCAGCCCCAGCCGCTGCGAGAGATATCCGTGCGCCACCACCACTGTCGGCGCAGAACGCAGCCCGGGGAAAAACCAGCCGTCGCGGTCCGGGCCGCCCGGAATTGGAAATGTGAAAATCGTCGGGTGGCCCATCATCACCGTCAGGTCAACTGTGGAAGGAGTTCGCGCGGGTTTCAGAAGCTGGTAGAGCAGGAATCCCGAAATCGTGGCGACAGAAACGAAGGCGAACAAAAATATCGCCAGTAGGCCTGAGAAAACCTTGGCGAGGCGCGTTGTGGGATAGCGTAGCTCTGAGAGGACGGCCATCCGTTGGGCGCGAGCGCTGGGCCTTCCGCGCCGCTGCGGAACGCATGTTAGCACAAATCCCTGCAAGCTGATTTACCGGCACGTTTACGCTTGCGGCAATTTCGCCGGTTTGGGTTCTTCCCGCAGGGCCGGCTATAATGATTTCGGGAGCGTTACCCGGGCTTCATGCAAATTGTAGATCTCCGGCAGGTCCATTCGCGGGCACTCGAACCGCTATTTCAAGAAGAGGCGCGCCACTGGCGAGACGAGCTGCACTGGGATTACTTTCCCTCAATTGACCTGATCCGAAAATTTATTGACACGCGTTCGCTGAACGGATACCTGGCCATGAAAGATGGCCTCCCCGCCGGATATGGATTCTATGTGCTCGAGGATCACAAGGGCTTGATCGGCGGGCTGTTCGTCTCCTCGCAAGGACAGCCTGCAGCCGTCCACAAGGACCAGCGGGGAGTGATCACGAAAGAATTGTTGCGTGAGATGTTTTCGGCACTGCGTGCCACTCCTCTGTTGAAGCGCATCGAAGCTCAATTGATGCCATTCGGGACCGAACTCGACCCCGCCTATCTTTCTCAGTATTTTCGATTGCACACGCGCCAGTTCATGCTGCTGAATTTGGCAGACGCAAAACTCAGCGGCAAGCCGCTCTCGTCAGGCCTGCGCCTGGAGCCCTGGAGCGACCGCGCATTCGAATCTGCCGCGCGCTTGATTCAGCTTGCTTATGCAGATCATGTGGACGGCGCTATCAACGATCAGTATCGCAGCGAGGCCGGGGGCCTGAAATTTCTGCGCAACATCGTGATTCTGCCTGGTTGCGGGCAATTTCTTCCCGAAGCTTCATTCCTGGTGCGTCCGGCGGGGAGCGACAATCTGATTGGCATGGTGCTCACTTCCACGGTCCAAAACCGCGTTGGGCACACGACTCAGATCTGCGTCATGCCCGGCTACCAGAAGCACGGGATTGGACGTGCGCTGATGGAGCAGTCCATTCAGGCGCTGCGCCGCCGGCACTACGAACGGCTCTCACTCACGGTTACTTCCGTGAATTCATCCGCCGTTGACCTCTACGAGCATCTCGGTTTCCGCACCATCAAGAAATTTGCCGCCGGTGTTTGGCAGGCGTAGCAGTGATTGGCACTAGCAAATTGCAGAGTTATTTCTTTGCGCGGTCCTTCAGCAGACCTTTTAGCTCGTCCATGAATTCCTTCACGTCCTTGAAATCCAGATAAACCGATGCGAAGCGGACGTAGGCAACCTTATCGAGTTTTTTCAGGCTCTTCATCAGGTGCTCGCCGATTTCAGCGGTGGTGCGCTCGCGGTCGGGGGCTTCGCTGACGAACCCTTCGGCCTCGTCTACAATTGTCTCGAGCTTGCCCACTGGCACCGGACGCTTCTCGCAGGCTTTCAACAATCCCTGTAGAATTTTT